>Ga0136631_10000741_pt1 | contig 10206 bp, 9 predicted proteins | sample AntDrymUQ6012206_2_FD_104655 | JGI IMG/M metagenome (GOLD analysis project Ga0136631, IMG submission 104655) | Polar desert sand microbial communities from Dry Valleys, Antarctica - metaG UQ601 (22.06) | ecosystem: Environmental > Terrestrial > Soil > Desert | place: Antarctica: Dry Valley... | reverse complement strand
GGGTAGGGGGGGACGAACGTGTGTTCGTTTTTCCGTCCGATTGCCGTGGCAGGATTTCGTCATGGATCGGGAGGAGCTGGAGGCGTTTCTGGAGCAGGGACTCTCGCTTGCCTCACCGTGAGCCACGGCGGAGTCACCGCGTCGATCGCACGCGCGCGCGGGGAAGCCGCAAAGTGCATCTTGCTGTGCAGCAACTGCCACGCTGAGGTGGAGAGCAAGCGAGTGGAGGTTGCCCTACCCGAGGCCTCCTAACTAACTCCCCGGGGTGGATTCGAACCACCAAGAACTGATTAACAGTCAGTCATGTTGCCGTTACATCACCGGGGACCGACGGCCGGAGGATAGCGCCGGCTCAGGCGTGAGCCGCGGCCTCCGACGCAACGAGCCCCTCGAGCGCAGCCGCGGCCACCGCACCCCCGTCATGGCGCTCGCTCCAAGCGCGCAGCCCGGTCGCTTTGACGGCGTAGCTCTCGTCGGCCAGCAGCTTGCGCACCGCGAGCCGCACGCCGCGCGGCGTGACCAGCCGTCTCGGCAGCGACACGCCACAGCCCGACCACGCGACCCGGGCCGCGTTCTCGGCCATGTCGCCCGCTGCGGGGCAGCCCACCACTGGCACGCCGCTGGCCAGCGCCCTCGCCACGGTGCCGTGGCCCGCGTGGCACACCACGGCCGCGCAGGCGGGCATGGTGCGCGCGTAGGACAGCCAGTCCACCACCCGGGCGTTGGCCGGCACGTCCAGCGGCGACGACGGCGCGCGCCGGTTGGTCGTCCCAAGCACGCGGACGGGCTCGTGCGCGAGACCCGTTAGCGCCGCGCGCAGCATGCGGTGATCGGGGTCCTGCGAGGTGCTGGGGGCCACCAGCACGAGCGGCTCGTCCCCCGGCGGCGGCTCGACCGCCCCGAAGGGCTGCTCCCACAGCAACGGGCCGGTCACGCGCACCGACGGGTCGCGGTCCTGGCGGGGGTACTCCAGTTGCGGAAAGGTGGCCACCAGAGCTAGCTGCCGCGAGATTCCCCCGTGCACGTGATCGAGCGGGGCGAGCCCCACGCGCTCTCGGGCGCCGTTGAGCTCCTGCCGTCCGCGCTCGGCGCCACCGCGCAACAGCGGTTGGAACAGGTCCCAGCCCATCGCCCCGAGCCGGGTGCGCGGCAGTCGCGCGCCCACCGAAAATGGGGGCATGCCCCGCTCGCCCGCGGGGAAGACGTGGGGGATCAGAGTGGCCCAGCGGCGATCCTCCATCTGAGCCGCCAAGCTGCCTGCCACGGTGAGGATGTCCACCACCACGGCGTGGGGGTCCAGCTCGCGGATGAGCGGCACGGTCTCGTGCGCTGCCCGCACGGCGGCCTGGTAGGGCGTGAGGTGGCGGTTTCGCGGCCACACCTCGTATTCGGGAGCGGACGCGAAGACCATGCCCTCGCCCTCCACCTGCTTCTGCCAGCGCGAACACGTCTGGAGGGTCACCTCGTGGCCGCGTCCCACCAGCGCCCGGCCAAGGGCGATTGCGGGAAACGCGTGGCCGGGGTCACCGAACGCGGTGAGCAGGAACCGCCGCGAGGGCGCCGTCAGACCAGCTCCGCCAGCTCGCGAATCATCCGCTTGCGGTCCTCGGGATCGAAGGCCAGCGGCGTGCAGATCAGCGTGCCCACGCCGGCGTCGCGGTAGACGGCCAGCCGGTCGGCCACGTGCTCCTTCGGCCCGCACAACGACGTCTGGTCGATCAGCTCGGCGGGCAGGGCGGCCGCGGCCTCGTCCTTCTTGCCGTCGAGGTAGAGATCTTGCACCTCGTTGGCGGCATCCTCGAACCCGTAGCGGCGCACCAGCGCGTTGTAGAAGTTCTTCTCCCGCGACCCCATGCCGCCCACGTACAGCGCAAGCAGCGGCCGGACGGCGTCCCGCGCGCGCTCCACGTCGTCGTCGATCGACACGTTCACGTTGGGCGCGATGTCGAACGACTCGTCGATCGCCTTGTCGCCGCCGGCCCGCGCGGCTCCCTCCTCGAGCAGCTCCCGGAACTCGCCCACGTGCTCCGGGGAGAAGAAGGTGGGCAACCAGCCATCGGCGATCTCACCCGTGAGCGTGGTGTTCTTCGGCCCGATCGCGGCGATGTAGATGGGAAGTCGCTCCTGCACCGTCGCGATCGTGAGCTTGAGCGCCTTGCCCGGCCCATCGGGGATCGGGAGCGTGTAGATCTCGCCGTCGTACTCCAGACGCTCGCGTGCCAGCGCCTTGCGCAGGATCTCCACGTACTCGCGTGTGCGCTGCAGCTGGCGGGCGAATGGCTGCCCGTGCCAGCCCTCTGCCACCTGCGGGCCCGACGAGCCGATCCCGAGGGTCATCCGCCCGTCGGAGATGTTGTCCAGCGTGGCCGCGGTCATGGCCGTCATAGCCGGGGTGCGGGCGGGCATCTGGAAGATCGCCGAGCCGATCCGGATGCGCTCGGTGTTGGCCGCCAGCCATGCGAGCACTGTCGCGGTATCCGAGCCGTAGGCCTCGGCGGCCCAGACCGAGTCGAAGCCGGCGGACTCCGCTTCGAGCACGATCTCCAGCTGCTGGGCGGCGGTGAGGCCCAGCCCCCAGTACCCCACGTGCAGACCCAGGCGCATGCAACCTTCCTTTCTGCGAAGCAGCCGGCTCGGCCGGCTGCGCACGATTGTTTTCCCTGCGAAGCAGCCGGCTCGGCCGGCTGCGCACGATTTATCTCAGCCAGGAGGAGATTCTTGAAGTGCCCGACAGCCCCGCCTACATTGGCGGGACCCGCGGGGGCGGGGATCGTATGTCACCCATGGAAGAGAGCGACTGAGTGAGACGACGCGGACCGACCCGGCAGCTACGCACGGCGATCGACTGCATGCCGTTCGAGACACGCGAGGCGATGCTCGACGCCGTGCAGAGCAACTCGATCATCGTCGGCGCCTACACCGGCCCTGGCGGCGGGATCTGCCCGATGCTCGCCGCACATCGCAACGGCGGCCGCACGAGCTTTGCCTCCTTCGCGCGCGCATGGGACCGCTACACGGGCGCGGTCGAGGGCGCCCGCCCGGCCTCTGAGCGCGAGCTGCGCACGCTCACCACCATGCTCGAGTCGAGCATCGCCCTCGAGGCCAGCAGCGGGGAGGGCGCGCTGGGCGAGGCGATCGCCGATCACCGCGAGGCCCAGATGCACCGCGCGGTGCGCGAGGAGCACCACGCGCCGGCGCCGGACCTCGCCGATGCGCTGGAAGAGCTCGAGCGCGCCGAGAACTACAGCCCGTCGCCCGGCCGGATGAACTGCATCTCCGGCACGATGCACGCCGGCGAGGTGCGCAGCAGGTAGCGCACCGCCTCGGCGATGTCCTCGGGCTGGATCATCTCCTCCTTGGGCACGCCGTCCACCCAGTCGGTCATCGGGGTGGCCACGAACGCCGGGCACAGGGCAGTGGCCTGTATGCCGTCCTTGCCGTGCTCCTTGTGCAGCGCCTGGGTCAGGCCCACCACGCCCGCCTTCGTGGCGGAGTAGGCGGCCAGCCAGCCCTCGCCGTGCTTGCCGGCGATCGACGCCGTGTTGGCGATGAGCGCCTTGCCGTGCTCGCCGCCCGCCTCCTTGAGCATGGGCAGCGCCTCGCGCGTGGTGAGGAAGACGGCGCGGAGATTCACGTTGAGCTGCATGTCCAGCTTCTTCGTCTCGTGCTCGGCCACCGGGCCGCCGATGCCAACGCCGGCGTTGTTCACGAGCACGTCCAGCCGGCCAAAGCGCGTCCGGTGAGCTGCCACCAGGTCCTTGATCTCCTGCTCCTCGACCATGTTCGTGGGCACCGACTCCACCTCTAGGCCCTCGCCGCGCAACTCCTCGGCGGCGGCGTCGAGCTTGTCGGGCCTCCGGGCCGAGACTGTCACGCCGTAGCCCTCCTGGCCCAGCATCCGGGCCATGGCCAGGCCGATCCCGCTGGAACCGCCAGTGATGAGTGCTGCGCGCTCTGCCAATGCTCTCCCTCTCTCGTGCCGACCGGACCGCGCAACCCTACCCCGGCCGCCGGGGCGGCCAGCGCCTCGGCCGGTGGGGTCTCGTACGCTTGGCCGGTGACCTGGAGATCGGTCAATCGGGTCTTGCTGGTGGCCGGTACGTTGGTCGTCGTCGCTACGGGCGCCGGGTGCGGAGGCCTGGATGGCGACGATGTGGCCGCGCCGGTTCAGCTGGCCACGCCCGAGGACTTCCCGAAGCCTGCAGGTCGCTCGATCTCCGAGCTGCGGGACAAGCTCGGCGGCGGGGGTCCCATGCTCGTGCCTGCGGTCTCACAGTTCGAGCCGGGTCCGAACCGCTTCGGCTTCGGGCTTTTCGACCGCGCCCGATCGCAGATCGCCGACGCCCCCGTGGGCATCTACGTGGCGCCCGAGGGCGGTGGGCCCGCGCACGGCCCGTTCGTGGCGAGGTATGAGTCGCTGGAGGTCAAGCCCCAGTTCCAGAGCCGCTCCGTCTCCTCGGACCCCGACGCCGCGCGGTCGCTGTACGTGGCGCGGCTGGAGCTGCCCGAGGCAGGGCGCTACGACGTTCTCGGGGTGGCCCGCCTGGACGATCGGCTGGTCACGGCCACTTCGGCGAGCACCGGTTTGACAGTGAACGCGAATGGGGCCGTCCCGCAGATCGGCGACCGCGCGCCTTCGATCGACACTCCCACCGCCGCCGAGGTGGGCGGCGACCTCAAGCGGATTGACACACGCCAGCCGCCGTCCTCGATGCACGACGTCAACTTCGAAGACGTGGTCGGCCGGGAGCCGGTGGTCCTGCTTTTCGCCACCCCCGAGCTGTGCCAGAGCCGAGTCTGCGGCCCGGTGGTCGACGTGGCCGAGCAGGTGAAGGCCTCACACGGCGGCGAAGTGAGGTTCGTGCATCAAGAGATCTACAACGACAACGAGGTGGACAAGGGCTTCCGGCCCCAGGTGCTCTCGTGGAAGCTCCCCACCGAGCCGTGGGCCTTCGCCGTGGACCGCTCCGGGAAGGTGGCCGCTCGGTTGGAGGGCGCCTTCAGCGCCAGCGAGCTGGAGCGCGCGGTGGCTGCCGCGCTCAGGCCCTAGCGGCCCGCCGCCCTGTCCGTCCACCCCTGACGCTCACGATCATGGCCGCGTAGTCCCGGCCGATAGCGGAGATACATAACTAGGACAGGCACCTCCCGAAAGGGCACCCCCGCCGTGAGGCGGGTCCGCAAAGCCACGGGACTCCCAAGGGAGTCAGCCGGGTTACCGGAGGAAAGTTGTTGGGTGGCGCCGCTCGACAATCGAAGGAGGTGCTGCATGACGAAGGCTTTCGTACCCTGGCCACGCTCCTGTGCGTCCTCCCCGTCCTCTGGGGTCTCTCGGCGGTCCAGGCCAAGCAGCCGGCGCAGCGCCTCCAGGACCCGTCGATCGCTGCGGGAGCCCTGCATATGAGCTCGCGTGAAGGTGCCGTTCTACGCGCTGCGTCCCTCGCCCCGGGAGGCAAGACGACCGGAACGATCACCCTCACGGCGAGCGATAAGGCGCCGATCGCGATGACGCTGTCCGGGTCTGCGGTACGTGACAGCCCCGGGCGCAACGGTGGCAAGCTCTCGAACAGGCTGGTGCTCACGGTTGAGGACATCACCAACGCGCGCGCTCCGCGCCGGATCTACCGCGGCAAGCTCAGCGGGCTGGGGGAGCAGAGGCTTGGGCGGATGGCCGCCGGCAGCCACAGGATCTACCGCTTCTCGGTGCGCTTCCCGGACGGCGGAGCGCCTTCCTCGCCTCCCACCGGCGACAACGCCTACCAGGGCTCCACCGCCGAAGTCGACTTTCGCTGGACCAGCCGCGCCCTCTGATCTGGGCTCGAGCGCGTGGTGGCCGCGGCGCTCAGGCGCCGGCGGTGGCTGCGCGCCGCTCAGGGCGAAGATAGGTGGCCACCTCGCGCAGGAGGGGACGCTCGAATGCCAGCGTGGCGAGCACGGTCACCAGGCCGTAGAGCACGAGCTCCGACAGCGCGACAACCACGCCCCGGTCCATCTCGGCCACCCAGCGCAGCCCGAGTACGGCCAGCGCCGCCGGCACGGTGGGAGCCATCGCGCGCGCCATGTGGCGCCACATCTGAAAGCCCGGGAAGAGCCGGCTGAGGTAATAGGCGCGGCCGGCTAGGCCCACCGCCACCATCGCCGCCGAGCCGATCACGAATCCGTCGAGGCCCTCCGCGGCGATCAGCGGGAGGGTCACGCACACCGCGACCGCCGCCATGGCCCCCGCCACGATGGCGATCGGCCACGTGCGGCCCTCGGCCCGGTAGAAGGCGTGCCAGTTGAAGCCCATGTGATTGGCGGCGGCGATCAGACCAAACGCCTGCAGCAGGGGAATGGCCTCTGACCACTTCTCGCCCAGGCCGAGGCGCACCATGTCGTCGGCGAACAGGGACACCGCCACCCCGAACGGGACGCCCCACATCAGTGCCAGGCGGTTGGACTTCACGAAGGACTCGTACAGCAGCTCGCGCCGGTCGCGCATGGCGCAGATGGCGGGATAGAGAGCGCCGGTCACGATCGCATCCACCCGGTCGGTGAACTGCGTGATCTGGGAGGTGAGCGTGATCGCCCCGACCGCGGCAAGGCCCAGCTGCCACTCGCCCACCAGCAGCGCCACCTGCGCGATCAGCAGGCCGCTGGCCCCCTGGATGAATAGTGGAGCCGAAAAGGAGAGGTATTCGCGCATCGCCGAGCGATCCCAGCGCAGGCGCATCGGGTAGGGCGAGGCTGCCGCTGCCGCCGCCGCTGCCGCCCAGGGTCCCACGACCAGACCGACCACCAGGCTCCAGTAGCCCGCTCCCGCCACCGCCAGCCCGATCGTCACCGTGAACCCCACCACCGGGTCCACCGCCAGCAGCAGACGCTGGCGCAGGAACCGCATCTGGCGGTAGTAGACCCACACGGGACTCGTGAACGCGGTGGCGGGGAGCGCGAGGGCGAGCACCAGGGCGGGAAGCAACACGTCGCTTCGCCCGTAGGCGAAGCCCACAAGCGGGACGCACAGAGCCACGAACACCATCGCGCAGAGTGAGAAACCCAGTTCGAGGGTGAACGCCTTCTGGAACGCCGCCTCCTGGTCGCCCTCGTTCTGCTGTACGTACTTGTCGCCGATGCCCGTCTGGGCCAGCCAGGTGAGCGTGATCACCGACACCGCGACCACTCCCCAGAGTCCGTAGTCCTCGGTGCTCAGAAAGCCGGCCACCAGTACGCCCTTCACGAGCCCGAGCACGCTGACCGCCACCAGGAACCCCGCGTTTACCAGCGTGCCACGGGCCACCGTGCGCCGCACTCCGCCCACTACCGAGAAGCGCCCCTCGAAGGTGCGGGTCACCGGTTCCACGGGCGCGGAGCCGACAGCCTCTGCGGGCGGGTGCTCCGACGGCGGGGCGTCGTCTCTCGGCTTGTCGGGGTCTGTCATGGGCGCGCCCGCCGCAGCGCAGGTAGGCGTGAGGATGATCGCAGCGCGCTCGGCCTGCCGTCCCGGGGTGCCACAGCGGTGGCGCACGACCTACGATCACCGCGACGGGCCGGTAGCTCAGTTGGTTAGAGCAGCGGACTCATAATCCGTAGGTCCCAGGTTCGAGTCCTGGTCGGCCCACTCTTAAAGCCCTGCACAGAGCCATATCTGGGCTTCGCCCGATCGGCGCCAGCGGCAATATGTCCCGAATATGTCCCGAGAAGAGTGTACGTTTGGGCTGTGTCTGCGGTTCTGAACCGGCCAGTGAGCGGCCACGTCTTTCGGGCTGAGCGCAGAAGCGGGCCCGTCTGGTACGCCAAGTACCGCTTGCCCGATGGGCGCCAGGTGCAGAAGAAGCTCGGGCCGGGGTGGACTCAGAGGGGTCGGCCTGCGGCCGGCTACTTCACGAAGCGCACCGCGCAGGGGTGGCTCGACGAGACGCTGGCGACCGCGCGCCGCGGCGAGCTGGCCGGCATGGTGCGAACGGGAACCACGTTCTCGCAGGCCGCCGAGGAGTGGCTGCGCTACGTCGAGCAGGAGCGGGCTTGCAAGCCAAGCACCGTGACCGACTACCGGAACATGACGCGGGTCCTCGCGGAGACCTTCGGCGCCGAGCTGATCGAGGACGTGACGACCGAGTCGATCGAGCGCTGGAAGGCGACGTTCACCAAGCAGCGCAAGCTGTCGAACCGGACGCTGCAGAAGTACCTGGTCACGCTGCACGGGATCTTCAAGCGAGCCACGCGGGTCTACGGGCTGCCGCGGAACCCGGTCGCGAACGTGGAACGACCGCGCTTGCCGCGCCGGGCCGGAATCGACGTGTTCTCGCGGGAGGAGGTCATGGCCCTGGTTCGGTCGGCGGACAGCGAGCGCGACGCCGCGCTCTACGTCACCGCTGCGTTCACCGGGCTGCGCCTGGGGGAGCTGCTGGCGCTGCGCTGGGAGGACGTGGACTTCGAAGCCGACGCCATCCGCGTGCGGCGCAACTGGACCGCCGGCAGGGAAGGGACGCCGAAGAGCGGCCGGGGGAGGGCGGTGCCGATGATGGAGGAGGTCGCCCAGGCGCTCGCGCGTCTCGGGCAGCGGGAGCGGTTCACCGGTCAGCAGGACATCGTCTTCTGCGATGAGGTCGGGCGGCACCTGGTCTACAAGTCGCTTAGCGCTCGCTACAAGGCGGCGCTCGAAAGGGCAGAGCTTCGACGGTTGCGCTTCCACGACCTGAGGCACACCTTCGGCACGCACGCGATTCGACACGCCGATCCGCGAGAGGTCATGGAGTGGATGGGACACGCCGATCTGACAACGACGCAGAAGTACCTGGCGTACAAGCCCCGGGGTGACGCGGCGCGCAGGCTGTCGAAGGCGTTTCTAGCGGATCCCATCTCGGGGATCGAGACCGGGTAAGACATCCTTTCAGCCGCTGAGCGCGGGCTCCGGCCGCTCCGTCGGGAAGCGGCGTTCAGGTCGCGAACTCTTGCGCGACAATGGTGCCATGCGGGTACTTATTTACAGGGCGACAAGCGGAGAGCGCAAGATCACCGGAATCGTGGAGCTTCGGGACACCGTCGCCGTCACCGACGAGGACACTCGGGCCTTCCTCGAAGGCCATTTCGTACCGGAGCCCGGCAATCCGACGCGAGCACTCACGTTCGGGGACGGAGTCGAGTACCTATTCGCCTTGCCCTACGCGCTCAGCGGAACGTACTGCTGGGCAGAGCTGGAGGGCCACAGCCTAAGCGAGGAGTCCTACAAGAGCCTCGGAGAGCAAGTGCGTAACGATCAGGCCGACGCCGCCTTGGTCGCGGCTACCGCTCAGGCGATGCGGGAATGGCAAGCCACCACAGGGCTCCGCCCGTCAATCAAGCCGCTGCGGGAGATGATCTGGTTCTACTGGCAGGCCCCACGGCTACCCAAACCGAGGGTGCGCGGAAAGTACCCAAAGTCCTTTCCTTGGTCCGCCGCCGCCCGGGCCGCCTACCGCGGCGACCCCCGCTGTCCGCTGGTCATCGAACACGCGCAGCCGATCGCACTCTTGGTTCAGGAGCTGCTCGATGGACCGCCGCTCGTCGTCGAAGCGGTCAGAAGACTTCTGGAGGCCCGCCTTCAGTGCGTGGTCCTCACGCCCGAGGAGGACGACCAGATTGACGCCGCTGGGGTCGGGCAGGGGATGCCGGAGGGTTGGCAGTCCGGAGATCTCTGGGCCCGCTATCGCGCCGCCGGGCTAGATCTGGAGGGATTCGCGCCGCTCGAGGAGGATTGAGACGCCTTCGTTGGGCGACTCAAACCCGACGAAAAACGAGCAACGGGCAAGCGGCGCGGCGAACGAAGGGGAGGAAGGGGAGGGGGCATTCAGCTGCCCCCTCTGTCCTCGTCAATCCGGCGGTCTCCCAATCACGGCCTGCTCCTCACCGCCCGTCTTCGCTGCCGACGGGCCTCGATGTCGCCTCGGTGCCGCCCACCACGCGACGAGACACGGCTTCGCCCGGCTTCCCGAACCGCACAATCCAACAGCGCGCCAGCTATGCGACGTTCCAGCCCAGTTACACACTTGCACCTTACGATGGGTAAGCGTCTCGTCGCCGCGGGTGCTCCAGGCGCGCCTCGTCGGCGCAGACGTGGTTCTCAAAGCCCTGGGTCGTGGATTGAGGGGGGTAGCTTCACCCTCTTCGGTCCCTATACAGGTATGGGCATCGACGTGGCACCGCAATGGTCGGCTCAGCTCGATGAGCCGCTGCTGGATTCAGCCGCCGCCG
>Ga0136631_10000740_pt1 | contig 10214 bp, 8 predicted proteins | sample AntDrymUQ6012206_2_FD_104655 | JGI IMG/M metagenome (GOLD analysis project Ga0136631, IMG submission 104655) | Polar desert sand microbial communities from Dry Valleys, Antarctica - metaG UQ601 (22.06) | ecosystem: Environmental > Terrestrial > Soil > Desert | place: Antarctica: Dry Valley... | reverse complement strand
GGCCTGGGCGGGATCCTGCTGATCATCCTGCTGGTGATCCTCATCCTCTGACCGCGCCGCAGGCTAGGCTCGGGGAACACCTGTTCCCACCACGACTGTGGAGGTCGTTCCCATGGCTGTCAGTCCGATTCCCGACGGGTACCCCCGGGTCTCGCCGTACCTGTACGTCGACGGCGCCGATGCCGCCATCGCCTTCTACTCCGACATCTTCGGCGCCACCGAGCGCATGCGCATGCCCGGTCCCGACGGCAAGGTCGGACACGCCGAGCTCGGTATCGGCGACTCGCTGATCATGCTGGCCGACGCCGACGCGGGGATGGACCAGCCCAGCCCCAAGGCGACCGGGGGCACCCCGGTGGCGCTGAGCGTCTACGTGGAGGACGTCGACGACGTGGTAGCGAGGGCGGCCGCCGCCGGTGCCACGATCGTGCGTCCGGCGGAGGACCAGTTCTACGGCGACCGTCTCGCGCTCATCGAGGACCCCTTCGGCCACCGCTGGGGCGTCGCCACCCACGTGGAGGACGTGTCTCCCGAGGACATGGAACGCCGCCTGGGCGAGATGATGGGCGGCTGACTGACATCTGACGTTATCCCATGCTGTTCCACAGTCAGTGGAAAACGCTGTTTCCCGGCCGATCAAGCCATCACCCCTCGTGACCCCTGGCAGGACATCCCGCCATCGTTTCGGCCGCACCGGGCCCCGCCGACCGAGCGATAGCCACAAGTACCCCCGTCAAGGGGGCTCCCGTGCCATCTGTTCGGCCGCCACCGCCGTCCGCCGCCGAGCGCAGCGCGGGCTACCCCCCAGGTAGCCACCCGTCAGAGCAGGCGGGTGATGAACTCCATGGCTGCCGGCCGGTTCTCCTCCCACGTGGGCTGGATCTGGCTGGCGGGGAGGATGAACCCTCCCTCCCGCGCCGACGCCGGTCGCAGCTCGATGGTGAACGAGGGGATGTCGTACTCCCCGTAGGTCCAGTCGGTGGTGTCGCCGGCCGTCGGGTACAGCTTCGACGACTGCTCGGCCTTGTAGGTCTTGCGGTGGACGTCCTTGATCAGCTTCTGCATGGCGACGGCCAGGTTCACGTGCTCGTTGCGGTCGGCGACGTCGACGACCGGCCCCGACGTGTATCCCCACGGGTACAGGATGAGCTGCGAGTAGCTGTGGTAGCTGATGACGCCCCGGAACAGCTGCTGGGCCACGAGGTCGCGCACCGCCCTGGTCTCGGGCTCGGAGAACGCACGGGGCCCGACGTAGGTCTCGTCGCTCGGGACGTGGCTCGACGTGCTCACGTTCAGCGTCCCCCACATGTAGCCGTAGTTGCGGTTGGGGTCGACGCCGACGCTGCCGTTGCCGTTGGGCCGGCGGTTCTTGCGCCACAGGCGGTCCTGGGTGCGGCTGAACTCGTGGCCGTCGGGGTTCACCATCGGCGCCACCCAGATCTCGCCCCGGCTGAGCCAGTCCTTCACCGGGTCGGTCGACGAGCTCTCCACCAGGTGGGCGGCCAGCAGGTAGGGGACCTCCACCGCGATCCACTCCCGGGCGTGGTGGCAGCCCATGAAGAGCAGCTTGCGGGCAGAGCCCCGGCGCTCGCCGATGCGCAGGGCCCAGATCGGGCGGCGCTCGACGCTCTGGCCGATCTGACGCAGCTCGGCGATCTCGGGGTGCGCCTGGGCCAGCGCGCGGAGGTCGGCCTCGAGCGACTCGGCGGAGTGGTAGCCGGTGGCGGCGGCCTCGGTGGCGAAGGCGGACAGGTAGCTGGCCGTCTCCTGCAGCTGCTCGACCCGGTAGCCCATGAGCTCCAGCCGTTCCGCCGCCGCCTCCGGCGCCCGCACCACCGCGTAGGTGGGCTTGAGCTCCCAGACATCGAGCCCCATCGGGGCCTGCACCAGCTGGGACAGCGGCGCCCGCGGGTTGTCCGACGTCACCCTCACGATCACGCTCATGACTCGTCCTCCCTTTGGTCGCTGTCACCTTGAGTCGGCGAATGGGCCCGCTGATACGCGTCCGTCGTCATCATCCGATCGACCCGGGCCAGCCCCCGACGCTCGATGTCCGAGAGCAGCGCCTCACCGGCGGCGACGACCAGCGCGTCGGGGTGACGCTCCCAGACGTCGAGACCCAGGGGTAGGCGCAACAGGTCGTCGATGCCGGTCCCGGCCAGGGGTGTCAGGCGGGCGACCCATCGGGACGGCCCCTCCGCCGGTTCGGTGCACTCGGTCATGGTGGGCCCCCCGTGTGGTCGGCGGCCTGGGTGCCGTTGACGGTGATGTCGTCGAGGAACCGCGAGCTCCCACTGCCCGTCCCAGAAAGCCGATCGCTTCGAGCCCGGGGTGGCGGCAGGCGCGGCCCCGACCACCACGATCTTGGCCGCCACCAGCATCGTCATCTCCAGCGCCGTCCAGCCTCGTCTCATCCCAATCCTCCTCGATTCGGACGAAAGCAGCGTAACCACGTCGGCCTCGGCCAGTTTGGCGGGTTCTTCGGTAGTCTCGATCCCGGTCGCCGGGTACCCTGCCGAGGTGCCCGTTGTGGCGCTCGCCGCCTCTGCCCTGGTCGCCATCCTGGTCCTTCTTGCGGTGTGGCCGCCCGGATGGGCGCCGGAGAGCTGGCGACGCGTGACCCGCCGCCTCCGCCACCGTGTCCGCCGCCGGTACTACCGCCACGCCGGCCCGTGGGGGCAGGTCCACCCCCCGGACAACCCGGACGCCGGCTACGACTGGGACGGCGATACGACCCCCAAGGGCTAATGAGCAGCTCCGGTTGTCACTGCTCGGATTGGGCCAGTCGTAGACGACGTTCGGCACGCCGGTCCGGAAGGCCTGGGAGGAGATCAGCCTCAGCGGGATGGTGTCGCCATCGTCGAACAATCGCAGCCCGGAGTGTGCCAGTACCACCCTCCCAAGAAGCGGGGCAGCACCCTTGACGGCGGCCATGAGCGAAAGATCACAATGGGCGTACGGAACCGGAGGGTGGGGTCCGGCGTCTCGTAGAGGCGAAGGCGGCCGCGGCGGATGTTGCGGCGGAGAGACATGGAGGCGCGGGATGCGTAGGCGATCGCGATGGATGGGGAACGTCCTGCTGGTCGGGTTCCTGGTGCTGGTGGTGGTCGGGGCGCCGTCGGCGTTCGCCTCCCCACCCGGGAACGACGCGTTCGCCAGCGCCGACGTCGTGGCCGGGCTGCCGTTCGCGGACAGCGGCGACCTGTCCGGCACCAGCGGCGAGCCCGGTGAGCCCTCGTCCGGCTGCCTTCCTTCGCCGACGCAGACCGCGTGGTACGTCTTCACCCCCTCGAGCTCGGGCAGCGTGAAGGTCGACCTGGCCGGAAGCGACTTCCCGGTGACAGCCGTCGGCTACCTGTCTCCGGGCGGGGGCCTCGGCGGCCTCAGCCTGGTCGGGTGCAGCGGGAGTGGGCCGGGCAGCTCTCCGATGGTCCTGGCCGTCACTGCCGGGTCCACCTACTACCTCCAGGTCGGGCTGTTCATGCCCGGGCCGGGCCACCTCGAGCTTCGCATCGACGCCGTGAACCCGCCTCCGAACGACGACTTCGCGGCCGCCGAGCCGCTGACGGGAGTCTTCGTCGGGGCGAGCGTCGACCTCACCGCGGCGACCGTCGAGCCGGGCGAGCCCGCACCGGGTGGAACGACGGTCGACGTCAGCGCCTGGTACGCCTACACGCCGGCAACAGACGGGGCCCTCCTCGTCCGCACGACGACGTTCGACCCGACCACCTTCCTGGCTGTCTACACCGGCACTTCACTCACCGGGCTGACCCAGCTCGCCTCGGCGAACGGGCCCTTCCCGCCCCTGTTCTTCACCGCGCAGACGGGGACGACCTACTACCTGCAGGTGGCCCAGGGCACCTTTGGCCCCCACTTCTCATCCGTGGTGTCCTTCACCGTGGAGCCGGTGCCGGCGCCCACGGCCAACTTCAGCTTCTTCCCCTTCGACCCGTCGACCTTCGACACGGTGCAGTTCTTCGAGTCCTCGTTCGACCCCGCCTTCGTCGGCTTCGGCCCCGGTCAATGGGACTTCGGTGACGGGACCACCGCCGCCGGCTTCGGCGTCAGCCATCGCTACACGGCCGACGGCGACTACACGGTGACACTGACGGCCACCACGCTCGACGGGCGCACGGCGACCGCCACCCAGATCGTCTCGGTCCGGACCCACGACGTGGCGATCACCCGCATCCAGGCGCCCAGCTCGGCCCGCGTGGGCCAGACCAAGACGGTCGCCCTGAGCCTGCAAGGCGGGCGGTACCCGGAGACGGTGGACGTCGCCCTGGTCAAGAGCGTGGCCGGAGGGTTCGACCAGCTGGTCGGAACCCGGACGGTCGCCGTCCCCGCAGCCCGGGGCGGCAAGGTCACCGGAGCCGACTTCAGCTACACGTTCACCCCGGAGGACGGGACCGCGGGCAAGGTGACGTTCAGAGCGGTGGCCACCATCGTGGGCGCCCGTGACGCGGCCCCGGCCGACAACCAGGCCATCGCCCCGCCGACGGACGTCAAGCGATGACCGACGTCACCACCCTCGTCCGCTCCCGTCGACGCCCGGTATGCCGGGTGATCGGCGGAGCGTCCCTCGCCGCCGCCCTCCTGGCGGGAGCGGCGGGCCCGATCTCGACGGCTGGGGCACAAACCAGCCCCGCCGCACCGACCGCCCTCGAAGCGCAGATGTTGCAGTCGGTGCAGGACGCCAACTTCGACGAGACCATCGACTTCGGGCCCTTCGAGGACGTGTGTCCTGGTGCCAGCTTCTGTGCGATGCCCGCCGGGCAGATCCCCTACGTGCCGAACGTCGACGTGGCGATCATCGAGCTCGACGCCAACGGCCAGGCGGTCGACGTCGCCAACGTCCTCCTCTCGCGGGACTACCCCGACGGCATCGTCGTCCCCATCGACCGGGCGGGCGGTGCCGCCGGCAGCCAGGGGACGACGTCGGTGCGCTGGCGCCGGTGGGACATCGATCGCTACAACGGCGGCACCTTCGACCAGGGCACCGGCGAGCAGGTGACGGTGAAGGGGTGGACGGACGCCCCGCCGCTGACCGCGGCCGACGACATCGTCGCCGGGCGTGACACCGCGCCCATCCGGTTCATGGCGCCGTACCCGGCCTCACTCTTCAAGATCATCGTCGCCTTCCGCATCATGCGACTTGTCGACGCCGGCCAACTGAGCCTGAAGCAGAAGTACGCCTACGACCGCACCTCCGACCCGCTGCCCGATGCCGCGGTCAAGGGTGAGGAGCAGATGGACCGGCGGCCCAACCACGGTCAGGCCCACCGGGCCTCGCCGAGGCCGACGCCGAGCGACCGCGAGACGCGGACCATCCGCGACTGGATGGAGCCCATGGTCACCGTCTCCGACAACCGTTCCACTCGGGCCCTGCTCAAGCTGCTGCACGACCGCAACGACCTTCCCGCCATGCACACCGAGCTGCGGGCGATGGGCCTCGGGACCCTGCAGGTCAACGGCACCAACCCCGACACCGGCGGGAACTGGCAGCCCGGGCAGATCCACATGACCTCCCTCGACACCGCCCGCCTGCTCTGGCTGATCGAGGGGGGCGTCGGCCCGCTGTGGACCCGCCCCGACGGCTCGCCGGTGCTGGCGTCGATGCTGTCCGCCGGCTCCCGTACCTACCTCAAGTCGCTCCTCGAGGACCAGGGGTACCACGAGGCGCTGTCGACCTCGAACCTGTGCGGGGCGCCGAACGTCGCCCCCGGCATCCCCGCCCGGGTGCCCGACCGCTGGATCGACCCGAGCGACGGCACCGTCACGGTGGACGGCTATCCCTACGGTCGCGACGTCAGGCCCTGCAACGCGGCCGCGGAGGTGATCTTCGCCCACAAGACCGGGCTCACGTTCAACTACGGGTCGAATGCGGGCATCGTCCGCTCCCTTCCCGGCCGGCCCGAGCGGCGCTACGTGATCTCGTTCCTGTCGAGCCTGGGCTACCGCTACACCGACCCCGCGTTCGCCACCCGGGCGAGCAACCCGTGCTACGACGCGGTCGGGCCGATCTGCTACACCCAGCGCATACCGGCCATGGCCAAGGCCCTGGACGACTTGCTGAGGTCCACGCCGTAGCGCCGCCCCGGCTGCCCACGGAGCTACGTCGCACCTCTGTCCACCAGGTATCGCGCGAACGCCGGCGACGAGACCAGTGGGCCGTCCCCGCGGTGGACGCGTCTCGCCGCACCGTCGCACGACCACCACCGCCCACCACCACCGAGCCGTTGGTCCGGCTACCGATGGTCCACGCGGAGAGACAGAGGCCGCCGATAGCCTGGCCGGATGTCGGATCGTGTCCTCAGACGAGGGGTCGCCCCGCTCGCCATCGTCCTCGTCGCGGTGATCCTGGGCCTCGTGCCGGCGGGGCAGGTGCAGGCTCAGGTGGTGGTCCGCATCCGTGGCGGCGAGGCCACGGGCCCGCTCGACGGGACGCAGATCCGCCCCCTGCCGTTCGCCGCCGGCCACCTCGCGCTGTACTGGGCCGGTAACCACGACGCGGCCGTCACCGTCGCCCTGAGCACCGACGGGATCACCTTCGGGCCCCCGGTCGACGCCGGGCGGGACGAGGTCGGCGACCAGCGGGGCAACGGTCTCACCTACGGCGCCGTGCTCCCCGCAGGGGGCGCCACCACGGTCCGGGTCGACACCGACCGGCCCCTCGGCCGGCTCACCGTGCTCGCGCTGGCCGACGGCGCCACGACCGTCGTGCCGAAGGTCGTGCCCGGTCACCGGGCCGGCGCCGCCGTCACCCAGCCCGCGATCGTCTCCCGGGCGGATTGGGGCGCCGACGAGTCCTTGCGCTTCAACGCCGCCGGCACGGAGGTGTGGCCGCCGGCGTTCTCCCCGGTACAGAAGCTGATCGTCCACCACACGGCGGGGGCCAACAACGACCCCGACCCTCGGGCGACCATACGTTCGATCTACTACTACCACGCCATCACCCAGGGCTGGGGCGACATCGGGTACAACTTCCTCGTCGACGAGGCCGGCCAGATCTACAAGGGGCGGCACTCGCACGCGGCCGGAAGCTCGTCGGACACGATCACGGGGGAGGACGCCACCGGCAACGGCGTCACCGCCGCCCACGCCTACCAGTACAACTCCGGCTCCGTCGGCGTCGCCCTCCTGGGCACGCTCACCACGCGGGACGCAAACCCGGCGGCCAAGAGCGCGCTGGCGGACCTGCTGGCGTGGAAGGCCGACAGCCACGCCATCGACCCCTACGGATCGTCGCTGTACACCAACCCGGTGAGCGGAGGGCAGAAGGTCTTCGCCAACATCGCCGGCCACCGCGACGTCGAGGCCACCGAGTGCCCGGGGGGAAGCTTCTACGCCACGTTGCCCCAGGTGAGGGCCCAGGTGGCCGCCCGCCTCGGGATCGCCGACACCGCCGCCCCATCGGTGCCCGGCGGGTTCAGGGCCGCCGGTGCCAAGCGGACGATCAACCTGGCCTGGTCGGGCTCCACCGATACCGGAGGAAGCGGCCTAGCCGGCTACGAGGTCTTCCGCGCCCCCACCGCGGTGGGCCCCTTCGTGCTCCTGGCCACCACGACGTCGACCGCGTACGCCGACAGCGGCATCGCCCGGGGGCGGAGCTACTCGTACTACGTGAGGGCCTACGACGCCGCCGGCAACCGCAGCGCCAACTCCGCCATCGCCACCGCCACCGCCACCTGAGGGTTCGCAGGCGTCGCAGGCGAGCCCTTTGCGGTCGGGCGGCGGGGCGCCCTCGTTACAGTGGCGGGCAGTGACCAACGACGCACGCGCCGAGGCCACGCGCTCCGACTTCATCCGTGACGTCATCGACGACGACCTGCGCACCGGTCGCCACGATGGCCGGGTGGTCACCCGCTTCCCGCCCGAGCCCAACGGCTACCTCCACATCGGCCACGCCAAGTCGATCTGCCTCAACTTCGGGATCGCGGAGCAGTACCGCGGCCGGGCCAACCTCCGCTTCGACGACACCAACCCGGAGAAGGAGGACGTCGAGTACGTCGACTCGATCGAGCTCGACGTGCAGTGGCTCGGGTTCCCGCTCGGCGACGGCGCCCTCTACGCCTCCGACTACTTCGAGGAGATGTACGAGCTGGCCGAGCGCCTCATCCGCGCCGGCGACGCCTACGTCGACCACCTGAGCGACGACGAGATCAAGGAGTACCGGGGCAGCCTGCACGAACCGGGACGGCCGTCCCCCTCCCGCGACCGCACCGTCGACGAGAACGTGGCCCTCTTCCGCCAGATGCGGAGGGGCGACCTCCCCGATGGCGCCTGCGTGCTGCGGGCCCGGATCGACCTGGCCGCGGCCAACATGAAGATGCGCGACCCGCTGCTCTACCGGATCCGCCACGCCTTCCACCACCGCACCGGCGACGCCTGGCCGATCTACCCGATGTACGACTACGCCCACCCGGTCTCCGACGCCATCGAGGGGATCACCCACTCCCTGTGCACCCTGGAGTTCGAGAACAACCGGGAGCTGTACGACTGGGTGGTCGAGCACACCGGTGTGTCCGAGCGCCACGGCTTCAGCCGACCCCGCCAGTACGAGTTCGCCCGCCTGAACCTCGACTACACGGTCCTGAGCAAGCGCCGGCTGCTGCGCCTGGTGGAGGACGGGCACGTCGCCGGCTGGGACGACCCCCGCATGCCCACGATGGCGGGGATGCGCCGGCGGGGGTACCGGCCGGAGGCGATCCGGGCCTTCGCCGACCTGATCGGCGTGGCCAAGGTCAACTCCACCGTCGACCTGGCCAAGCTCGAGTTCTGCGTCCGCGACGATCTCAACTGGATCGCGCCACGGGTCCTCGGGGTGCTCCGTCCCCTCAAGGTGACGATCACGTCATGGCCCGAGGACGAGGTCGAGGAGCTGGTTGCCCCCTACTTTCCGGCCGACGTGGGCCAGCCCGGCGAGCGCACCCTGCCGTTCGGGCGTGAGCTCTGGATCGACCGGGACGACTTCGCCCTCGACCCGCCCGCCGGCTACCAGCGGTTGGCGCCCGGGCGCACGGTGCGGCTGCGCCACGGCTGCTGCATCACGTGCGACGAGGTGGTCGAGGAGGGGGCCGAGGTGGTCGAGCTGCGCGCCCACCACGTGCCCGGCTCGGTCGGACGCACGCCCCCCGGGATCGACGTGTCGGGCGTGATCCACTGGGTGTCGGCGGCCCACGCGGTACCGGCCCAGGTGCGCCTCTACGACCGGCTGTTCAAGGTCCACCGGCCGGAGGAGGGCGACGGCGATCTGGGCGACCTCATCAACCCGGAGTCGCTCGAGGTGATCCACGACGCCATGCTGGAGCCGAGCCTGACCGACGCCGAGCCGGGCAGCCGCTGGCAGCTCGAGCGGGTCGGGTACTTCGTGGTCGACACCGAGGACTCGCGCCCGGGGGCGCCCGTCTTCAACCGGATCGTCACCCTCCGGGACTCGTGGCAGGGACGGCCCGAGGACTCGACCGAGGTCGAGCCCCGCGGGAAGTCGGCCAAGGCCAAGACCCGTCCGGCCAGGAAGAGCCGGGTCGAGTACCGGGTGGAGGCGCGGGCGCGGGAGCCGGTCCTGGCCGACCGCTTCGCGGCGTGGCCGGCGGAGCACGGGCTCTCCGAGGCCGACGCCGACCTGCTCACCGGCGACCTCCCCACCGGCGACCTGTTCGCGGGGGCGGTCGCGGCCGGCGCACCGGCCGCCGCGGTCGCTCGGTGGATCGTCAACGAGCTCCCGCCCGCCCTCGGCGATCGGGTCCTGGTCGACGCCCCCCTGACGGGCGCGGGACTGGCCGCGCTGGTCGTCGCCGTCGAGTCGGGCACCATCACCGGCGGGGCGGCCAAGGAAGTCCTGGTCGAGATGGTGGAACGTGGCGGCCTGCCCGACCGGATCATCGCCGAGCGGGGGCTCAACCAGGTGAGCGACGAGTCGGCCATCGCCGCCATCGTCGACCAGGTCGTCGGCGCCCACCCCGACAAGGTGGGGCTGTACCGGGGCGGCAAGACGGCGCTGTTCGGGTTCTTCGTCGGTCAGGTGATCAAGGCGTCCCATGGGAACGCCAACCCCCAGGTGGTGCAGAAGCTGCTCACCGAACGGCTCCGGTGACCGGCGACTCTCGGGTGGGCGACGTCCGGGTGGTCGGCGTTCGGGTGGTCGACGTCCTGGCCGGGCGGGTCCCGGTGGGATCGACCGTCGTCGTCAAGGGCTGGATCCGCAACCGGCG
>Ga0136631_10000737_pt1 | contig 10246 bp, 7 predicted proteins | sample AntDrymUQ6012206_2_FD_104655 | JGI IMG/M metagenome (GOLD analysis project Ga0136631, IMG submission 104655) | Polar desert sand microbial communities from Dry Valleys, Antarctica - metaG UQ601 (22.06) | ecosystem: Environmental > Terrestrial > Soil > Desert | place: Antarctica: Dry Valley... | reverse complement strand
GGCGCTAATGGAGAGCTATAGCGGGGTTGGCAAAGACCTTAACTTAATTACGAATGACGCGCTTCGAGATTTCCTCTCGCGGTTAAGCCCGACAGCCGAGCCGGTAACTTACGCGATTTCGAATGAAGGGCTGGGGCCGCTCCACGAGCTGCACGTTCCCAAGAATCTGGTCTTGTTAATGATCGCGGGAATTGCCAACGAGAGTAATCAGCCTCCGCTGGTGAGAAATGAAGCAATTGCGCAAAGTGCATTGAGAATGCTTGTCAGCGCGGAAGCCACCTATCAAGCAACGACGGGAAATGGAAACTATGGCACCCTAGACCAACTAGTGGGGCAGAGCCTGCTGCAGAAAGATCTGCTACAGCAGCATGGATACAAAATCGAACTAACTATCGTGGGAACAAAATTTGAGGCTAGTGCGGTGCCGATGGAGTACGGAAAAAGCGGTAAGATGTCGTTTTTCGTTGATGACAGTGGCGTGCTCAGAGGAGCCGATCACGGCGGTGGTGCCGCCACAGTTGCCGACAAGCCCATGCAGTGAAGAGATCCCGTCAGAACGGCGAGCGGTAGCAACCCGGTCTCAACTGGAAGTATGCCCCGTAGCTGACCGAGGGTTCGGTTAGAGCTGCCGAAGATCAGACCGGGTCGCTACCGCTCGCCGTTCTGACAGGGTTGGCTCTCTTAGCGGAGATTATCGATCTGCACCGGCTCCACGTCCTCAGCCAATTCGAAACCGAAAACTCTTGAATAGAAATACAGCTCTCCATCCAAAGCGCGCTTGATGGTCTTTGCCTGTCGAAAACCGTGCTGCTCCCCTTCGAAAGGTATGTAAGCCACGGGAATTCCTTTCGTGCGTAATGCTTGCACCATGACTTCGGCCTGATTACGTGGCACGACCTTGTCCTCGGTTCCCTGAAAAAAGATTGCCGGGCACGACAGTCGATCCGTGAAATTGATCGGTGAACGTTGGAAATAGATATCCTGCTTTTCCGGATAAGGACCAAATAGCCCATCGAGGTATCGCGATTCGAATTTATGAGTCTCTTTTGCGAGCGCTTCCGCGTCGCTCACGCCATAGTGGCTGGCACCGGCCTTGAAGGTGTCTCGGAAAGTAAGCGCGCAAAGCGTTGTGTATCCCCCGGCGCTTCCGCCGGTGATCATCAAACGGTTGCCGTCGACTTCCCCCTGCGCCACTAGATGCCGCGCACCATTCGCGCAGTCGTCAACGTCCACCACGCCCCACTGCTCCTTTAACCTCTCCCGGTACGCGCGGCCATAACCGGTGCTTCCGCCATAGTTCACATCTAGCACACCAATCCCGCTGCTGGTCCAGTATTGAATTGTCAGGCTTAAGGCTGTGGCGGCCGCGGATGTTGGTCCCCCATGGCTCTTCACCAGAAGTGGTGGGCGCTCGCCGCCAGGCGCGCGGTAGTCAAGATTCTGAGGCGGATAAAAAAAACCGTGAGCAGTTAATCCATCTGTAGTGGGGAATTCAATGGCGCGGGGACTGGAAAGATATCCTGTATGAATATCCAGGTTGTTCGACCGGCGCAAGACGTCGAAGGTTCTGGTGTTGAGATCCAGTCTGACAATCGATGGTGGCTCGGCAGGTGAGCCTGCCCGAAACACAGTCTGACCCGGCGCTGCCCGCAAGAAAGTTATGTCCGTGTAGTTGGTATCGATGGGCTGTAATTTCCGAGTGCGACTATCTATCGAGGCCAGTTGAGACATGCCGCGTTCATAGTAAGTACAGATGATCTTGTCTGCTGATTCGAAGCCGTAGTTGCTCATCCCAAAGATCCATTGCGGCACTCCGAGTTCTGAGGTTAGTTCAGTAACAGTCTCAATCTCTCCGTCGGCCCGGCGGCGATATAGATTCCACCACCCGTTACGATCCGATACGAAATAAAGCGTGCCGTCGGGGGACCACTCCGGTTGAAATATTGATTCTGTGATGCTGCCGGCAACACGCTGGGTTTTGGTCAGTGAGCCGTCTGCCTGAAAGTCACCCGTCCAGAGTTCAGTGCCATCCCAGGGCATCTGTGGATGGTCCCAGGTAAGCCAGGCGAGTCGGGTACCGTCGGAACTCACGCGTGGTGATGAGTAGAAGTCGTTTCCACCAACCAGCACTTGTTCGCCGTCATTCACACCGTCTAACCCAATGCTCACGAGCGTGTTAACCGCTTCGCGTGCGGCGACTGTATGGTCTTCTCGCACGCAGATCAATCGTCGTCGTTTGGCGTCGACACTAGCATCCGCATAACGCAAGTCAGCATCAGGCGTAATAGGTCGAGGCTCCCCGCCAAGGATTTGTTTGTAGAGACGCTGGTCGGCGTAGTTTGAGAAATAGGTCACGCCATCGCTCACGACATAATCTCCGCCGCCGTATTCATGTACGCGCGTCCGGGCATTAAATGGCGGAGGATTAACATCCGTAGCTGCTCCCGATGCATCAAGTCGCACTATTACATTGCGCCCGCCTTCTGAAGGCCGCATTTCGACCCAGTAAAGGTCCTGGCCAGCTATAGTCGGCTGACTAAGCCCCACAGAGCTGCTCACGATTAAGTCGGAGGTAATAGGAGATTTCCAGGACCCATACGGGGCAATTTTTGGTTCAGGCATTGAGTTTATCTAAGCGTTCTGGTTGGAAATGAAAATCGGCCAGACGGGAGCATAGACCAAAGTTGCACGACGTGGCTCGCAAGTACGTGCAGCGCCAACCACTTTGCGAAAGTTTTGTTACAGCGTCGTTAGGGCTTTGCAAGATAGCTGCAACCAAACGCTTTAGCTATGAATTTAAGATGGCCCATCGTTAATTCTCCAGGGGAGAACTGAGATAAAAGCAAGGGCGCCGGTCTTGGGGGAGGCCGGTGCCCTCTCTTTTTGTCTTAACCCCTCCCTCAAATGTCATCCCCTCTGTTCGGGTTTAATTAAGGCGTGGCAAGCTTGAAGGTTTCCAGCCGGCGGCCGGAGAGCCGCCTAAGGTCGATAGCCATGTCCTTGATCTGGTAGCTCTCCTCCCTGTCCTTCGTCAGGGCCTTTGTCACAATCCGTTCAAGTTCAGCCAGGGCCTCGGCTGCGTGGAGCGTCAGCGGCTTAGGTTCTCCAGGATTGAAACAATTGTGTCCGCTTTGGGTGGCCCTCAAACGGGGGCGCTCGCAACCATCTATGAAAGTGCATTACCTTTCCGGGCGCACACTAGCCTCTAAGTTCGGAGAGGGCTGAGCCTTGCTAGGTGCTGGCGAAACGCCCGCGATCCGAGCGAACGTTGACTCACCTCGCAAACCGGATAACAATTCGCACGCACTGAAACTATCAGGCTGAAAGGTTAATCTGCCATGCGCCGCTTATTAATTGCTCTAGTTGCCCTTGCCTTTTTGCTGGTCTCGTTTCCGCTACCGCCCTCTGACGCTCAAACGTTTCGACCTGTGGTTCGCGGCAAGCGCGGAGTGGTGGCCGGGGGTCACCCGCTCTCGGTTGAAGCAGGGATGCGCATTTTGCAGCAAGGCGGTAACGCTACGGATGCCGGCGTGGCAACAATCCTCGCTGCTTCAGTGATCGAGTTTTCCCACTTTTCGTTTGGCGGCGAGGTGCCAATTCTCATCAAGATGAAGGGTAAGGATGTCAACGTCGTCGAGGGCATGGGCCCAGCTCCGATGAAGGCCACACGTGAGTTTTTCGTCAATCGCGAGCAGAATGCAGGATCCGGCATGGCTACTATGGCAGGCGCCAAAGCAGGAGCGATTCCCTCGACTGGCCCACTGCCGGCTACCGTGCCGGCTGTTCTCGACGCCTGCATCGTGGCGCTCGATCAGTTTGGGACAAAATCACTAGCCGAAGTCATACGACCCGCAATCGAGCTCGCCGACGGTTTTCCTATCGACGAGCTGCGCGTGCATTACATCAAGACACGCGGAGCAGTTTTCTCCCAATGGCCAGATGCCAAGCGCATCTTTATGCCCAACGGTGAGGTGCCGAAGGTTGGAGACATCTTCGTGCAAGCCGACCTGGCCCGCACGTTGCGCGAGATTGTGAATGCTGAAAACGAAGGGTCTCGACGCGCCAGAAATACCAGGGACAAACGCCATTCGGGCCTCATCGCTGCGCGCGACCACTTCTACCGTGGGCCAGTGGGCCAGCGTATCGGCGACCATATGCAAAAGAATGGCGGCTTGATCGCCGCAGAAGATCTGGCACGCTTTCATGCCAAACTGGGCACACCTGTGAAGGCAGACTATCGCGGCTACGAAGTTTACAAAGCGGGTTTTTGGACCGCTGGACCGGCATTAGTGGAAACGCTCAACCTGCTTGAAGGTTACAATCTGAAAAAGCTGGGCCACAACTCGCCGGATTACATTCACACGCTCGCCGAAGCCCTCAAGCTTGCTTTGGCCGATCGCGATCGCTATTACGGAGATCCGGACTTTGTGAAGATTCCGACGACCCAGCTGTTATCCAAGGAGTATGCGGCTTTGCGTCGCTCGCTGATCGACCAGCAACAAGCATCCCTGGCGCAGCAGCCCGGCGATCCATTTAACATGAAAGCCGTGTTGGCCAGTGCCTCACAGCGTATAAGCCGCGTGCCTGCGGTTCCGGAATTTGAGCGTGCTAGCGACACCACCTGCGTAAACGTAATCGACAAGGACGGGAATCTCTTCAGCGCCACGCCCAGCGGGGCCTGGTTGCCCGCCGTGGTCGCCGGCGATACTGGAGTCTTGATGGGCCAGCGTCTGCAGTCAGCACTCACGGATCCCAACAGTCCGAACGTAGTAGCGCCCGGCAAGCGGCCGCGCATCACGCTCACACCTACGATTGTGGTGAAGAATGGTGAGCCGTTTATGGTTTTGAGTACGCCCGGCGGCGACAATCAGGACCAGGCGCTGCTGCAAGTCTTGCTCAACATCATCGAATTCGGTATGAATCCTCAGGAAGCGGTCGAAGGTCCCCGCTTTGACACGCAACACTACGTCAGCTCGTTCGATGACCATGAATTCTTACCCGGCTCATTAAATGTTGAGGCGCGAGTTGATCAGAAGACAATCGAGGAACTCAAGACGCGCGGTCACAAGGTGAAAGTCCAATCCGATTGGGGTACGCTCTCCGCACCGACGGTAATCATCTACAACCCGCAAACCGGGGTCTCCTCTGCCGGAGCCGATCCCAGACGAGGACGATATGCAGTCGCCTGGTAGCCGAGCCCGACCCGGATTAAGTAGATAATGGCTAACGCACCTACATTGTACCGAGTGATTTTGCAAGTGTCTGATCTCGATCAGGCTGCGGAGTTCTATGAAAAGTTGCTTGCGGATGAAGGAAGAAGGATTCCGCGAGCCTCACGTCACTATATCGATTGCGGCCCGGTGATCCTGGCTTTGGTTGATCCTACAGCGGGAGGGGAGCAGGCGAAACCGCTGCCAGACTACATTTACTTCGCTGTCGGCGACCTCGATCAAGCGCATATGCGTGCACGTGAGCTAAGATGCCTTTCCACGGAAGACGTCCATGGCAACAGCGCCGCCGAGATCGTCATTCGTCCGTGGGGCGAGCGCTCCTTCTATGTTAAAGATCCATGGGGCAATGGGCTCTGCTTCGTGGACGACAGGACTTTGTTCACCGGAATCTGACATTGCGGTAAGGAAGATCGAGATTGCCTCAAAAATACTCGTCGTGATGTTTCGTTTCCTATCAGAGTCCTTTCGGAAACAGTAGGGAGCCGAATCATGAGGAAGTCTTTTGCAGTTGGAGCGATGACAGTGCTCATCGGCGGTATAAGTTTGGGGCAAGTGAACGCGAGACTTCTCACGCCGACACCTCTCAATCATTTCTATGTAGTCCTCGACTCTGCTACCTACAAAGCCATTGAACAAAGCTCTTTTCTGCGACAGGACTTTGCCGTCACAGAGCAAAGAACAACAACTCGAACTGATATTACTTATACGGGTGTGTACTTCTACGGCGCCAACACTTATTTCGAGTTCTTTGATGCCTCTGCAACAGCCATAGGAAAACTATCCGACAGTGGTGTGGCCTTCGGCTTTGATAAGGCCGGTGCAATGGAGGCGAGCAAAGCAGCACTGGCGCCTCGATTCTCAATCTTAGAGGCGCCGATCACCAGACACTTCAAGGAGAAGCAAGTTCCCTGGTTCTACATGGCCGTGCCCAGTAACTTCTCTCCCAGCTCTGGTCTACGCTTCTGGATCATGGAATATCATCCTCGCTTTTTAGCGGAGTGGAATCCACAGGCCGGCAACAGGAACGAGGGCGTGAGCCGAAAGCAGATCCTCGAGCGGTACGCTGACGTGCTTAAGGACACGCCTCGGAAGCCGTAGCTGAAGGATGTAGTGGCGCTAACTATCGCGGTCGATGAACCAACGCAAAAAGATTTTGTCGACCTTTGTAAACTCCTGGGCTATCGCGTGCGCCCAGCGGGAACATCGACCCTTTTGGAAGGGCCTGATATTAAACTTCGCCTGATCCCGCACACAGCAACGGCGCGCGGGATTCAAGAGATTACGATGAAGGTAGATAGGAAGCCTGTAGAACAGACTACTTTCAGCCTTGGCGGAAGATCGGTTTTGAGGTTTCACGGAAATGGGCTGGCAACATGGTCGTTTTGATCAAACTTCGTGCCTAAATGGTGCCTGCGTATTGTGGAGGATGATCAACAGATGTCTACAAAGATACTGCGCACACTAGCGTTACTCGCGGCGCTGCCCTGCGCGGTGTTGTTTATTGAAACAGGGGCGGCCCAAACACCTCGACAGGCGCCTACAACTTTAACGAGCGAAACGCCTGCCAGGATAGAGCCTACGAATGACGGCTTCGACTACATCAGACGCAGCGTGATGATTCCGATGCGCGACGGAGTGAAACTTCATACCGTCATCCTGGTGCCAAAGAACGCGGCCAAAGTGGCAGGCCGGGCCGGGGGAGCCCCGATCCTGCTAACGCGCACGCCATACAATGCCAACGGGCTCACCAGCCACTCCCAGAGCTCGCACCTCGGTTCAATCCTGAGCGGCTACGACAACGCTACCGATGTGATCGTCGAAGGCGGCTACATCCGCGTGGTCCAGGACGTCCGCGGCAAGTATGGCTCGGAGGGTGATTACGTGATGAATCGTCCGTTGCGCGGGCCGCAAAATCCGACGCTGGTCGATCACGCCACTGACACCTATGACACGATCGATTGGCTTGTAAAAAACGTCCCGGAAAGCAATAGCAAGGTCGGTATTCTCGGAATTTCCTACGACGGCTTTTTGCCTTTGATGGCGCTTGTTAATCCCCACCCGGCTCTCAAAGTGTCGGTGCCGATGAACCCGATGGTTGACGGATGGATTGGCGACGACTGGTTCCACAATGGCGCATTTCGTCAGCAGGGAATGAGTTATATCTATGACCAGGAGGCGACCCGCGCGAATGAGGTCAAGTGGTGGACGAGCCACTTTGACGACTACGACATGTTCATGCAGGCGGGATCGGCCGGCGAGCTCGGCCGTCGTCGCGGGCTCGAACAGGTGGGTTTCTGGCGGAAGCTCCTTGAGCATCCGAGCTACGACACATTCTGGCGTGACCAGGCTGTGGACAAGATCCTGGCGGCGCAACCGCTGAAGGTGCCTGTTATGTTGGTGCACAGCCTCTGGGATCAAGAGGACATCTACGGCGACATGCCGTCTACAAAGCAATCGAGCCCAAGGACACAAACAACGACAAAGTGTTCCTGGTCATGGGCCCTTGGTACCACGGGCAGATGATCAAGGACGGGAGCACGCTCGGTGCGTTGAAATTCAATAGTGACACGGCGCTAACCTTCCGGCGTGAGGTCCTGCGCCCGTTCCTGGATCAGTTCCTGAAGGATGACGCGCCGAAAGCAGACATCCCGCCAGTAGTGGCATTTGAAACTGGGACGAACGAGTGGCGGCGTCTGCCTGCGTGGCCGGCCGGGTGCACGAGCGGCTGCACGGTGAAGCCGACACCGCTCTATCTCGCGGCCGGTCTGAAACTGAGCTTCACGGCAGCGAAATCTGTAGAACCTGGTTTCGAGGAATACCTCTCCGACCCCGCCAAGCCCGTGCCCTACCGCGCACGCCCGATCGACGGCGGAAGCTGGTCCCGGTGGCTGGTTGACGATCAGCGCGAGGCGTCAGGCCGCCCGGATGTCGTGGCCTTCGTCTCCGCCGTCCTGACCGCTCCGGTGAAGATCAGCGGCGAGCCGATCACCAACCTCATCGCCTCCACGAGCGGGACTGATTCTGATTGGGTGGTCAAGCTGATCGACGTTTATCCAGACCAAGTCGCAGGGCAACCCGGCATGGGTGGTTACCAACTGATGGTCTCAGCTGACATATTCCGTGGCCGCTATCGCGAAAGCTTGGAGACGCCCAAACCCGTCACTGCCGGCAAGCCGCTCCTCTATCGCTACGCTCTTCCGACGGCGAACCACGTCTTCCTGCCGGGCCACCGGCTCATGGTGCAGATCCAGTCGAGCTGGTTCCCGCTATACGACCGTAATCCGCAGACCTTCGTCCCCAACATCTTCTGGGCCAAGCCAGGGGATTATCGCAAGGCCACACAGCGGATCTATCACGCGTCGGGCGATGATCTCAAACTCGCGAGCTTCATTGAACTCCCGCTAGTCACGACGCCTTAAGAGCCACCGGCGCGAAAGCATCAAGGTCCAACATAATGCAACTGCTATTTCTTCTCCTGTTGCTCGTGGTCCCGTTCCTGGTGCTCACTTTGGTGAATCGGTCTACTCGTTTCCGAATTTCTTCGAGCACACGAGCAAGAGTTGGCCTCTCACTTTTCTTCCTTTTTACATCGGTGGGGCATTTCATCAGGACCGAAGATATGGCCGCAATGTTGCCGCCCGCTATCCCGTCCCGCGTCGAGCTTATCTACCTGACTGGAGCACTAGAATTACTGGGAGCTCTGGGTGTGTGGATTCCAGGCCTGATGAGACTAACTGGAGTCTGCTTGATCTTGATGCTTGTGGGAATCCTCCCGGCTAACATCTTTTCGGCTATTAATCATGTGGAGTTCGGAGGCCATGCAGCCGGCCCGGTGTATTTATTAATCAGAGTACCGTTCCAACTCTTTCTGATCTGCTGGACTTATTTCGCGACGGAACAGCATTGGTTTTAGAAGCAACAGCAGGAAGACTGGGACTCGGGTTCGACGCGGTAGTTATTCGGATGCAGACGCGCGCTGCTACCAGAGCGCGTCGTGGCGCTCGCGGACGCCGAAGGCTTCACGCAATTCGATGCCCCCGGGCAGGTATCGAACCAGTGGAAGCGAAGCCGGGCGCGGAGGAGGTGAAGTTCATTCGTGGGGAAGAGCTGAAGTATAAATCTGGGTCACTGACAAATCATCAGACGCACTGGCAAAACTTAAGGAGCTTGGCTTCGAAGTTGTCCTTGATTCCAAGACCGTCAAGTTAGTCATTGGCCGATTGCCAATTGAAAACCTGCAGAAACTTGCGGAGCTGAAATACGTCCGCTATGTAGCTCCGCAAATCTCCAGGTAACCCGAAACAGGTCGTCGAGGGAAGGAAGCAGACTCCTGCCCTCGATGTGTGACCACAAGAACGATCCACGAAAATACACGAACCCACACGAAATCTTCTTAGTGCTATTTCGTGGTGATTTGTGGATCGTTTTTCACGTTACGTGAAGGGCTACGAGACGGCTATTTTGGTTGCAACAGCACGGTTCGCGTGGTTGCCTTTTCAACTGCCGCATCGGTAAATGGAAATGCGCGTGGCGTGACCGCACGCCAATCAGCAAGCTGATCAGTCCAGTGTGGACTGGTGGGGATCCCTGATTGACCAAGCGAGATGCCGTGTTGGCTCATGTCCCAGTTGCTCGGGTCGGCAATCAAACGCATCGAAACTGTGGCGCCGACGTTGACGGTGGCCCCGGCCAATCCTCCTGTTCCATTCTGAGGAACCGGCGGAACGGTGAATTGGAGCCCCACCAGCGGCGCCACGACCAGCGGGTGAGAGAAGCGCGCCTTTACCATCTCGCCCCAGACCCATTTGGTTTCATCGGCTCCCAGGCTCTTCGTGAGCGTCTGTCGCCCCTCCTCGTAACAGGCAAGATAGAGGTCCGCGTAAGTTTTGAAACCTGATGGCAACCAATCGCTCGGTTGGGTGGTGATTATTCGATCCAGGGTAGTGTCGAAGTTTGACCAGGCGAACAGACGCGCGCGCTCCGGACCCAGTGCTTCACTGATGATTCTTGAACGG
>Ga0136631_10000736_pt1 | contig 10255 bp, 10 predicted proteins | sample AntDrymUQ6012206_2_FD_104655 | JGI IMG/M metagenome (GOLD analysis project Ga0136631, IMG submission 104655) | Polar desert sand microbial communities from Dry Valleys, Antarctica - metaG UQ601 (22.06) | ecosystem: Environmental > Terrestrial > Soil > Desert | place: Antarctica: Dry Valley... | reverse complement strand
CTCGACGACCACGGCGTGGTAGCCGCCGCCGGTGATCTCGAACTGCTCTCCAGTGGGTGCGACCATGCCCGTCACCTTAGATGGGTGATTCCACCGGGTCGTGCATGCGAGCAGCGCTCGGCGCGTGCGCTGACAAGGCGGAGGAGGGAGGCGATGCGGAGCATCGACGACCGACGACAACGCAGTCTAGGGCGCGTGTTGAGTGGGGCGCAGCGTGCGACACCCTTGACTCAGTCATCTGGGGGCCCGTCAGGACCGTGCAGGCGAGGTGTCCAGCCGTAGGTCGGCCCGCGCCCGGGTGTCGTGCCGAGCGAAGTGCTCGGCCTCGCCGACCGCCCACCGCGCCCAGTGCGGGGCGAACGTCTCCCCGTCGCGAGCCAGGCTGCGGGACATCCGGATGTCGTGCGGAGCGTCGACCCAGACCAGGACGGTGGTCAGGTCGGCATGGCCGAGCGACCCGGCGCCCACCCCCTCCAGGACGAGCAGCGGACCAGGGGCGACCAGGTGGTTCTCGGCGTAGCGACCGGCCAGCCAGTCGTAGCGGCGGTAGCACCCGGCCCGACCCTCGGCCAGCGGCCGCAGAAGCCCGTCCAGCTGATCGGCGAGCCGGGGGAGGCCGTCCCACCCGTCGTAGAGGTCGTCGAGCTGCACCAGGCGGGCCTCCGGCCGCAGGGCCAGGACCTCTGCAGCCAGGGTCGACTTGCCGGACCCGGCGGGGCCGTCCACGCAGATCAGTCGTCCCGCACCGAGCGTGACGGGGCGCCGGAGCGCCAGGGCCACGACCTCGGCGGCCGTGGTGGCGTGCATCAGCTGATGCCGCGGCGCTTGAGGATCGCCTCGATGTCGGCCAGCTCGTCGTCGACCACCGGCTCGGACCTCGGCGCGGCTCCCGGCCGGACCTGCTTCGCCCGGCGCGTCGGCACGACGTCGGGAGTTGCCGGTGCGTCCGGGCGACCACCGAGGTAGCGCGCGAGGAAGAAAAGCACGAACGACAGACCGGCCAGGCCGACGCCGAGCCACACCGTCGGACTGAAGACCAGGCTGGTGGCCCAGTCCACGACCGCGTCCACGATCCGGGTGAACATCCTTAGGGTCCCGGTCAGCCAGGCTGCGACCGGCAGCAGGGTGAGGGCTGCCCCACGCGAGCCCGCTGCGGCGCCGCGGTTCCGGAACGCCCAGTAGGTGTAGCCACCACCGACCAGCGTCAGCACGAGCGCGAGGGCGCCCCACGTCGTCTCATCCACCCCTCCACCATGCCACGCGAGGTGGCACGGAGGGGATGGCAGGATCGGCGGAATGGAGCGGCAGCGGTTCGAGGGCGTGCAAGTGCCGGACCCGGGCTTCCCCGACGACACCGGGGCCGTCGCCCCGGAGGTCGCGACCGCTCTGGCGGCGTACGCCGACGACCGGGGTCGGTACGTCGACGCGCTGAACGCCGTCGCCGGCTCCCGGTTGCTCGTCCCCGTCGTCGCGGTCATCGGCGAGGTCGGGATCGACGAGGCGGGCATGGCCCACGACAAGTCCAGCGACATGGCCGCCGTGCTGCTCACCGGTGCCGACGGCCGGCTGGCACTGCTGGCCTTCACCGGCACCGAGCCGCTGGCCCGCTGGCGCCCGGACGCCCGCCCGGTCCCCGTGACGGCCCGGCACGCCGCGCTGGCGGCGGTCCAGGAGGAGGCCGCGGCCCTGATGGTCGACGTCGCCGGCCCGGTGCCGTTCGTGGTGGAGGGCGAGGCCCTGCGGGCGCTCGCGAACGCGGGCCTGCCCTGAGGATTGGCCGCCCTCCAGGAGGTTCCGGTAGAGTTCGATCTCGACCGACCTGCCTGGTCAGGACCGCAGCCGTGGCCCCGACGAGGTGGATCATCCCAAGCGGGGACTTGCGCTTCATCGTCTCCCACCCGCATCGATCGCCGCCGGCCTGGCCGGCACAGGTCGTCGGGTCCGGTCCACGTGCATCCGCAGTTGTGGGTGAGACGTGTCGTACTGGCCTCCGCTTGCACCCGCGGAGGCCATCTCTCATTTCGGGCCCGGAATGAGTGAGTGACCTCCGAGCCACCGAACCACTGGAGGACACATCAGCACCGAGCTGCGAATCAACGACCGGATCCGGGTGCCCGAGGTCCGGCTCGTCGGACCCAACGGCGAGACCGTCGGCATCGTTCCCACGAGCGAGGCCCTCAAGCTCGCCCAGGAGTCCGACCTCGACCTGGTCGAGATCGCGCCGATGGGGCGCCCACCCGTCTGCAAGCTCATGGACTACGGGAAGTTCAAGTACGAGAACGCCCAGAAGGCCCGTGAGGCGCGCCGCAACCAGACGAACGTGATCATCAAGGAGATGAAGCTTCGTCCGAAGATCGACGCGCACGACTACGAGACCAAGAAGGGTCACGTGGTCCGGTTCCTGCGCGCCGGCGACAAGGTGAAGATCACGATCATGTTCCGCGGTCGTGAGCAGCACCGCCCCGAGCTGGGCTTCCGGCTCCTGCAGCGCCTAGCCGAGGACGTAACGGAGCTGGGCTTCGTCGAGTCCTCTCCCAAGCAGGACGGCCGCAACATGATCATGGTGCTCGGCCCGCACAAGAAGAAGGCCGACGCCAGGGTCGACATGGCCGCCGAGAAGGAGACCCGGATGGCGGCCCGCGTGGCCGCCGAGGCCGAGGAGCGCGAGGAGCGGACCGCCCACAACGCCGGTCACGCCGTCGCCCAGAAGAAGGAGCGCGGCCGCTCCGAGAATCTGGACCCTGAGATCGAGGCCTGACCCCGTCAGGACCCGATCCACCGCCTACCACGACAGAGAGAGCAGACAGATGCCGAAGAACAAGCCGCACTCCGGTGCCAGCAAGCGGTTCCGGGTGACCGGGTCGGGCAAGATCCGTCGCCAGAAGACGGGCCTGCGCCACAACCTGGAGAAGAAGTCCTCCAAGGTGACCCGCCGCCTGTCCGGCACGACCGAGGTCGCCAAGGCCGACGTCCCGCGTGCCAAGAAGCTGCTCGGTCTCTGATTCGTCCACGACCACACCGCTGAGCAAGGAGTACAACCATGGCACGCGTCAAGCGGGCAGTGAACGCCCACAAGAAGCGCCGTACGACCCTCGAGCGCGCAGCGGGCTACCGCGGCCAACGCTCGCGCCTCTACCGCAAGGCCAAGGAGCAGGTCACCCACTCGCTGGTCTACAGCTACAACGACCGGCGCAAGAACAAGGGCAACTTCCGCAAGCTGTGGATCCAGCGGATCAATGCGGCCGCCCGCGCCGAGGGGATGACCTACAACCGATTCATCCAGGGCCTGAACCTGGCCGGCATCGAGGTCGACCGCAAGATCCTCGCCGACCTCGCCGTCAACGACGCCCCGGCGTTCGTGGTCCTCGTCGAGGCCGCCAAGGCGGCGCTGCCCGAGGACGTCAACGCGCCCAAGGTCCCCGCCTAAGCCGATGGCTGAGGTGCGAGGAGCGTCAACGACGAGCCTCGAAGCCCCGGGACCACCATGGTGAACCCCCTGACCCGCGGCAATGACAGGGTCAAGGACGCAGCGAAGCTCAGCCGCCGCTCGCAACGCTCCGAGCGGCGGCTCTTCCTTGCCGACGGGCCGAAGGCCGTCGAGGGGGCGCTCTCCGCCGACGGCTGCGTCGTCGAGGTCTTCGCGACCGAGGCCGCGACCACGGCGTACGCCGACCTCGCCGCGGCAGCGCCGCGCTGGACGCTCGTCGAGCCCCGTGCCCTCGAGGCGCTGAGCGCCAGCGTGACGCCCGCGGGCGTGGTGGCGGTCTGTCGGTTCGTCGACCGCCCGCTCGCGGACGCCCTCGACCCGCGGCCTGACCTGGTCGTCGTCTGCGCGCACGTCCGCGACCCCGGCAACGCCGGCACGGTGATCCGGACCGCCGACGCCGCCGGCGCCGGCGCCGTCGTGCTGGCGGGCACCTCGGTCGACGCCTACAATGCCAAGACGGTGCGGGCGACGGTCGGCAGCCTGTTCCACCTGCCGCTGGCGGTGGTTGCCGATCCCGCGGAGGCCGTCCGGTCCGCCCGGTCGGCCGGACTCACGGTGCTGGCCGCCGACGGTGCCGGCGAGGTCGATCTTGACCAGGCCGACGAGCTTCTGTCCAGACCCTCGGCCTGGCTCTTCGGCAATGAGGCCCACGGCCTTCCCGCCGATCTGGGCGCCCTCGCGGACCACCGGGTCCGGATCCCCATCCACGGCCGCGCGGAGAGCCTCAACCTCTCCACCGCCGCCGCGGTGTGTCTCTATGCCAGCGCCCGCGCACAACGCCAGCGCCCGGGGCTCCGACTAGATGGGTGATTCCAAGGGGTCGTGCATGCGAGCAGCGCTCGGCGCGTGCGCTGGCAAGGCGGAGGAGGGAGGCGATGCGGAGCATCGACGACCGACGACAAAGCAGTCCAGGGCGCGTGCTGAGCGCGGCGCAGCGTGCGACCCCCTTGGAATTAGTCATCTAGGGTGAACGACGTGAGCATGCCGGCGGGCGATACCGACCCGGTCGACGCGCTCGACGCGCTGGCTGACGGAGTCGTGGTCGCCGACGGCGAGGGTCGGGTCACCCGTCTCAACAAGGTGGCGGAGCGGATGCTCGGCGTGGGCCGTGACGAGGCCGTGGGCGCGCCGCTCTCGCGGGTGATCGCCCTCCTCGACCAGACCGGCCACGCTTGGTGGGACGTCAACACGCCGTACGGCGGACTGCGGAGCCGGACCGGCATCCCCGAGCAGTCGTGGCGCCTCCCGGACGGCCAGGAGGTGCTCGTCACCGCGTCGATCCTGCGCACGCACTCCGGTGGCCCGGTCCGCTCGGTGGCGCTGAGCCTGCGCTCGGCGCGCGGCCGGGCGCGCCTGGACCGGGAGCGGTCGGACCTGGTGGCGACCGTCGCGCACGAGCTGCGCTCACCGCTGACCGGAGTGAAGGGCTTCGTGCAGGTGCTCCTCAACCGGTGGGACAAGCTGAGCGACGACCAGAAGAAGCTGATGCTCAACACGGTCGCCGCCGACGCCGACCGGCTCAGCCGGCTGATCGTCGAGCTCCTCGACGTGGCCCGCATCGACACCGGCAGGCTGGCACTCTACCCGCGCGGCACCGACGCCGGCCTGCTCACCGGCCGGGTGGTCGACTCCGTGCGCGCCGGCACCTCGCGGCCGGTGATCTTCGAGCCGCCCGACGGGGTCTACGAGATCCACGCCGACCCCGACAAGTTCACCCAGGTCGTCACCAACCTGGTCGAGAACGCCGTCCGGCACGGCGACGGCACCGTCACGGTCACGCTGAGCCAGCCCGCGGACGCCCCGGTCGTCGAGCTCGTCATCGACGACGAGGGGGCGGGCATCCCGCCGGAGGTCCGCCGGCGGGTGTTCACGAAGTTCTGGACCGACGGCCAGCGGGGCGGCTCGGGGCTGGGGATGTACATCGTCCACGGCTTGGTCCTGGCCCACGGCGGCAAGGTCGTCATCGACGATGCGCCGAAGGGTGGCGCTCGGATCGTGGTCCGTTGGCCGCGCGAGGACCCCGCCGGCTGAGCGTGGGGGGTCAGAACAGGGACGAGCGCACCCGCCACCGGCCGTCGACCAAGGTGATGCTGGCGAGGTAGCCGCCGCAGCGGCCCCCGACGTAGTAGTCGACCGGGTCGTTGTAGAGCAATGTCTGGATGCGGCGGCACCGGCCCGGCCCCGGACGGGGCATCTCGACCGACGGGTCACGGGTCCAGCCGTCGGGACCCGACACCGACAGGGCGGTGGGCCAGCCACGATGCAGGCCGCTCTCGGCGAGCAGGGCCGCGCTGTCCGGGCCGCTCGGCACCACGACGCTGCAGCGGCCGGTGACCGGGAGTGGCAGCCGGACCGCGCCGTGCTCGCGGGACAGGATCGTCATCGTGCGGGCCCCGGGCACCGCGACGAACGCGCCGTCCATCGACACCCCGAGGGTGCGACGGCCCAGCCGGAGGACCCGCCAGGTGGACCCGTCGGTGGTGGTCAGCAGGTGGTGAGGGCCGCAGTCGACGTCGGCCACGATCACGTCGAGGGTCTGGGCTACGTCGAGATCGCCCCACACGCACCTGGTCCGGCTCACGAACACCTGGGTGCGAGGCCCCCAGTGCTGCGCGGCCGGGTCGTAGGTCTGCACCAGGAAGCGGTGACGGTCCGGTGAGCCGATCGAGTAGAGGGGCAGACCCGGGGCGGTGACGAAGGCGTTCCCACGCTGGTCGTCGCGGTCGTATCCGAAGAGCCCCGGTGCGGAGTCCGGCGCGATCGCGGTCACCGCGAACGGTGCCGTCGCGGCCGGCCGGGTGATGGTCGTCTGCGAGGCGACCGAGCCTGGGTCGCCGGCGACCAGGGTGTCCGCGCCGACGTTGGCCAAACCGGTGTCGCTGCACCCCAGGTCGTCCAGCGGGACCTCCTGTCGTCCCACCGGTCCATCCCCGGTGCGGGTGAGCACCACCAGGCCGCAGCCGCGGGCGGACCGCAACCGCGCGCCGTACACGTAGGAGACGGCCTCGGCATCGCTGACGACCGCGGTCAGCGTGTACTCCTCGCCGGGGGCGCGGAGGCGGTGGTCGGCGAACCCGGCCGCTCTCGTCCAGGTGGTGTAGCGGCCCTGGCCGACCGGCCAGACCGCCGACCGCCCGGCGGGGGCGATGCCGGGCTCCTCGAAGGCCTCGCCGGTGAGCCGATGCCGCTGCCAGGTGAGGGTGTAGAGCGCGACCGACCGGGTGGGTGCCTGGTCCTCGTAGTAGGTGCCGCGCTCACACTCCAGCAGCACGGCGACCGCGCCGGCGGAGGTGCGGGCGTCGAGGTCGCCGCACTCGACACCCTTCTTGCGGAACAGCACCTCTGGAGCCGCCCAGGTGGCGGTCGCGCCGTCGTACCGCTGGAGGATGACGCGCTTGCGGTCTGGCGAGCCCAACGCGATCCGGTCGCCGTCTGGCAGGTCCAGGATCTGGTTGGGGACCGCGTCGTAGGGCACCGGACCGGTGACTGGCGCGGTCGGTGGCGCGGTCGGTGCTGGCCACGATGAGGCGGCGGGAAGGACCAGGGTGGCCATCACGAGGACCCCCAGAAGGATGCGGCGCATGATCCTTGAGATCTCCACAGGACCTTCACGAGTCGACCCGACTTCCCGACCTGTCGCGAACCTAGGTTTGGACCCATGACCTCCCCCGACCCGCGTCGCCGCATCCTCGTCGTCGAGGACGAACCCGTGATCAACGACAGCGTCACCCGTCGCCTGGTGGCCGAGGGGTACGACGTCGTGCAGGCGTGGGACGGGCCCGGGGCGGTGGAGGCCGCGGCGCACTCCGCGCCCGACCTGGTCCTGCTGGACGTGATGCTGCCCGGCTTCGACGGTCTCGAGGTCTGCCGGCGCATCCAGGTCGACCGGCCGGTGCCGGTGCTGATGCTCACCGCGCGCGACGACGAGGCCGACCTGCTGGCCGGCCTCGCGGTCGGCGCCGACGACTACCTGACCAAGCCGTTCGGGATGCGCGAGCTGGTGGCCCGGGTCTCGGCGCTGCTGCGACGGGTGGACCGGGCCGCGGAGCTGGTGGCCCGTCCGGCCGCGGTCCTCATCGTGGGCGACCTCACCGTCGAGACCGGCTCCCGCCGCGTCCGGATCGCCGGGGAGGCGGTGCACCTCACGCCGACCGAGTTCGACCTGCTGGTCTGCCTGGCGGGGGAACCAGGACGCGTGCTCACCCGGGAGCGGCTGCTCACCGACGTGTGGGACTGGCCGTCGGCGTCGGGGACCCGCACGGTGGACAGCCACGTGAAGTCGCTCCGAGCGAAGATCGGTGCCGGCCGGGTCCGGACCGTGCACGGCGTGGGCTACGCCCTCGAGGCGCCGTGACCACCCCACCACAGACGCCGCTGGACCCGATCTCCTCGATCAAGGTCAAGCTCGGTGCCCTGGTCGCCGCCAGCGTCGCGGTGGCTGCGCTGCTGGCCACGGTGAGCGCGGCGGGCGGAGTCCCCGCCCTGCTGAGCGTGCCGGTGACGATCGTGCTGGCCCTCGGTGTCACCCAGCTGCTGGCGGTCGGGATGACCTCGCCGCTGCGGCAGATGACGGACGCGGCGCGCGAGATGGCGCGGGGCGACTACTCGCGGCGGATCGTGGCGACCTCGCGCGACGAGGTGGGTGAGCTGGCACAGACCTTCAACCGGATGGCCGAGGACCTCGCCGCGGTCGACCGCGAGCGGCGCGCGTTGATCGCGAACGTCTCCCACGAGCTGCGCACGCCGCTGGCTGCCCTCGGCGCGCGGCTGGAGAACCTCGCCGACGGCGTCGAACCGGCCGACCCGGAGGCGCTGCGGTCGCTGCTGGCCCAGGCACGCACGCTCGGCACCCTGGTCACCGACCTCCTCGACCTGTCCCGGCTGGACGCGGGCGTCATCACGCTCCAGCCCGAGGAGATCGAGGTGGCGGCCTTCCTCGACGGCCTGGTCCGGGGGGCCGCCCTGCCCGGCCGCTCCACGTCGTACGACGTGCGGGTGCCGGCCGACCTCGTCGTCGTCGCCGACCCGGGCCGGCTCCGCCAGCTGGTCGCGAACCTCCTCGACAACGCGTCCCGGCACGGGCCGGCCGGGGGCCGCGTGCTCGTCCGCGCGGTGGCCGACAACCGCCGTTGGCGGCTCGAGGTCAGCGACGAGGGACCTGGCGTGGCCCCGGCCGATCGGGACCGGGTCTTCGAGAGATTCGGCACCCTGGCCGGTCACGAAGGGGGCGGCACGGGGCTCGGGCTTGCGATCGCCCGTTGGGTGGCCGAGCTCCACGGCGGCACCGTCTGTTTCGTCGACCCCGAGCTCCCCGACGGCGGCGCGCGGGTCCGCGTGGACCTGCCCCTCAGACCCGGCCCCACACCTACCCGACCGGAGGAACCCGTGGAGACCATCGCGCGACCACCCACACCCGCCCTGTCCACGCCGTTCGCCGACCTCTGGCCGGACCTGGGGGTGCCGGCACGGCGCGACGTCCTCCTGGCCAGTGTGGGGGTGGGGGTCCTCGCGGCCGTGGCGCTGCCGTTCCGGTCCCCGGGGCTCGCCGCCTTCCTCGTGGTCGTCTCTTCGATCGCCGTCGTCGTCCGCGCCGCGCGCCACCGCCGCGACCCGTTCACCGTCGCCTGCGCGGCCGGCGCGACCGCGCTGTCGGTGCCGGTGTTGCTCCTCGACGCCGCCTGGATCACCACGCTCTGCTGGCTGGCCGCGATCGCGGTGCTGCTCGTCGGTGTCACCAGTGGGCGCACCGTCCCGGGCTTTGTGCTCGCCGGCCTGGCTTGGCCCCTGTCGTCGCTGCGCGGGCTACCCTGGTTCGCCCGCACGCTCCGGGGGAGCACCGTGGGCGGCGACGTCCCCGCCCTGATCCGCACCGGTGTGGTGTCGGTCCTCGCGCTCGTCGTCTTCGGACTGCTCTTCGCCTCCGCGGACGCCCTGGTCGCCAGCTGGTTGGGGGCGCTGCTGCCCGACTGGTCGATCGACGGGTTCGTGTTGCGGGCCTTCATCGGCGGTGCGGTCTTCGCCCTGGTCCTCGCCGCGGCGTACCTCGCCCTCAACCCGCCCACCGTCGAGTTCGGGGGCGGCCGCACGCCCAGCCCGGTGCGGGCACGCTATGAGTGGCTGACGCCGGTGCTGCTCGTCGACGCGATGTTCGTGGTCTTCCTCGTCGCGCAGGCGACGGTCGTGTTCGGCGGCCACGACTACTTGCAGCGCACCACCGGGCTCACCTACGCCGACTACGTGCACCAGGGGTTCGGGCAGCTCACGGTCGCGACGGCGCTCACCCTCGTCGTCGTGTGGGCGGCCGCCCGCAAGGCCTCCCACACGACCTCGTCGGACCGGACCGCGCTCCGGGCCTCCCTCGGCCTGCTTTGCGTCCTCACCCTGGTCGTCGTCGCCTCCGCGCTCTACCGGATGCACGTCTACCAGGACGCCTACGGCTTCACCCGGCTGAGGCTGCTAGTCGACGTCTTCGAGGCCTGGCTCGGCCTGGTCGTGCTCGGCGTCCTGGTCGCCGGCGCCCGGCTGCGGGGCGCGTGGCTCCCGCGCGCCGCGGTGCTGACCGGCTCGGTCGCCCTGCTCGGCCTCGCGGTCCTCAACCCCGACGCCTGGATCGCTCGGCACAACGTTGACCGGTTCGAGACCTCCGGCGAGATCGACTGGCAGTATCTCGCCACCCTGTCCGCCGACGCCGTGCCTGTCCTGCTCGACCTGCCCGCCCCGCTCCGTGACTGCGCGCTGCCGGAGGGCTGGAGCAGTGACGACGACTGG
>Ga0136631_10000735_pt1 | contig 10267 bp, 10 predicted proteins | sample AntDrymUQ6012206_2_FD_104655 | JGI IMG/M metagenome (GOLD analysis project Ga0136631, IMG submission 104655) | Polar desert sand microbial communities from Dry Valleys, Antarctica - metaG UQ601 (22.06) | ecosystem: Environmental > Terrestrial > Soil > Desert | place: Antarctica: Dry Valley... | reverse complement strand
CCAGGCGGTCTCTCCGGGCGACAGGTGCCACGGCGACGACGGGATTCAGGCGTTCAACCCTGGAGATCACGCGATCGGCAAAGCCGCGAGATGGCGACAGGTACGGCAGTCGCTGCAGCTCGGCGGCAATCGGGGTGAAGTCTTCGGAGAAGTCGTGTTCGATCATGGGTTCCTCACGTGTTAACTACGGGTCGGCACAGGGGCAGGTTTCAGTGATTTCCGGTGAATTTTCAGGTCCAAACAAGGCCCTATCTGAGGCCCTCGAGGTGCTCTCTCAGCTCCTGGCGAGCGCGGTGGATGTATGTCTTCACCGTACCGAGAGGGAGCTTTACGATTTCCGCGATTTCGTCGTAGGAGTAGTCCTCTACATGGCGGAGGATGATGCAGGCGCGATACTCCGGCCTGAGCTTGGCGATCGCCGTCTCGATCGCGGCACCGAGCTCTCGTGATTCCATTTCTTCGAGGGGGGATTCGCCGCCGCTCCTGACGGTGACGGCGGTCGCGCGCATGCTTTCGCCCGTTACGGCATCGGGCGATCCCTCGATGCTGATGGTGTCGAGCTGCCGCCTCCGCAGATGGTCGATGGTAATGTTGTTCGCGATCTTGAAGAGCCAGCTCGAGAACTTGAATTCGGGGCGGTAGCGATCGATGTGATTGAGGACCTTGATGAACGTTTCCTGCGCCAGGTCCTCGGCGGTCTCGTTGTCGCGGACCATGCGGTAGATGAGCGAATACACCGGCCGCTCATAACGCCGGATCAGCTCACGATAAGCATCCTCGCGGCCCTCCTGGGCAAACAGAACGACTTGCTGGTCGGAGACATCGGCGTAGGACTTTGACGGCATTGTCAGCGGGATACTACACAGCTCTGGAGTTCAACCGAGAACGACACAGATCCGAGGGGACAGAAACATAGATGTAAGTTGCTCGGTTGTTTTCCTCATTCAGTTCCAACCCGTCCGAGCCGGCATCGCGCCCCGGGAGCCCGAAGCGCGAGTAAGATAGCTTGCCCCGCTGCCTGCTGCCGGGCAACTTACAAACAATGCTGGCCACCGACATTGACAGCGCGACCGCCGGCGCCGCTGCCGCCGGTGGCGTCGAGAAGCGCGCGTACGTAAAGCAGATCTTCTCGGAGATCGCCCCGCGCTATGATTTCCTCAACCATTTGCTCAGTCTGAACATCGACCGCGCATGGAGGCGCGCCGCGATCGCAGCGCTCGGCATCGAGCGAAAACCGGGAGGCGTGTACCTCGATTTATGCGCGGGAACTCTGGATGTCGCGGCGGAAATCGCGCGCTCCGCCGGATTCTCGGGGCTTGTCGTCGGCGCGGATTTCGCCGAGCCGATGCTGCGGGCGGGAGAACGAAAGGTCAGCGCGGGCAGGATCGCTCCCATCGCGGCAGATGCGGTGGACTTGCCGATCGCGCCGCGGGCGTTCGACGGAGCGATCGTGGCGTTTGGAATCCGTAATGTGGCGGGGCTCGACGCCGCCCTCAGAGAGGCAGCGCGGGTGATCGCTCCCGGTGGCAGGCTGGTGATTCTCGAGTTTTCGATTCCGCGCGGCCGGGTGCTCCGGACTTTGTACCAATCCTACTTCTACCGGGTGCTGCCGGTGATCGGAGGCTTGATCAGCGGTCACCGCACGGCCTATCGGTATCTCCCCCAATCGGTCGCGAATTTTCCGATCGAGGAAGAGCTGGCGCGGAGAATGTCACAGGCGGGATTCAAAAAAGTGCGGTGGTCCAGCCTGTCGTTCGGGATCGCGGCGCTCCACGTCGGCGAACGCCCGCCATCCAGGGCAACGTGAGCCTCGACAATCTCTCGCAGTTCATCGCCGCGATCGACCGGCTGGGGGAGCTCGCGCGGATCAGAGAGCCCGTCAAGGCACGGCTCGAGCTGTGCGAGGTGGCTGACCGCGTGATGAAGCAACCTGGGGGCGGCAAGGCGCTGCTCTTCGAGAACGTGATCCTCGATAGCGGGGAACGTTCGGAGTTTCCGGTGGCCATCAATCTTTATGGCTCGATGCGGCGCATGTCGCTGGCGCTCGGAGTCGACGATCTGGATCAGGTCGGAGCGCGTATAACTGAGCTGCTCGACCTCAAGGTTCCTGAGGGGTTGTTCGGGAAGCTGTCGATGCTGCCGCGGCTATTGGAAGTCGGGAAGTTCCCACCGCGGGTGAAGGGCGGGAAACCTCCCTGTCAGGAGATCGTGCTGAAGGGTGACGAAATAGACCTCGGCGCATTGCCCATCATTACCTGTTGGCCGGAAGACGGGGGGCCTTACATCACGCTCCCGATGGTGATCTCCAAAGATCCCAAGCGCGGCATTAGAAACGTCGGCATGTACCGTGTGCAGGTGCTGGGCCCGCGGACGCTGGCAATGCACTGGCAGCGCCACAAGGTTGGCGCGGCTCACTGGCGCGAGATGGCGGAGAAGGGCGAGCGCATGGCGGTGGTGATCGCGATCGGGGCCGATCCGGCATCGGTATACTCCGCGTCCGCACCGCTTCCGCCGACCATCGACGAGTTTTTGTTCGCCGGTTTCCTGCGCAGGTCACCGGTGACCCTTTCCAGGGCACTGACATGTGATCTCGAGGTGCCAGCGGAATCGGAGATCGTGATCGAGGGGTATATAGATCCGTCCGAGCCGCTGGTGGTCGAAGGTCCGTTTGGAGACCACACCGGCTTTTATTCCGAGGCGGACCTGTATCCGCAGGTGCATGTGACGGCTGTAACAATGCGCCGCTCGCCCGTGTATGCGACCACCATCGTCGGCAGGCCGCCGATGGAGGATTTCTATCTCGGGCACGCGACGGAGCGGATTTTTCTGCCGCTGCTCAGGCTGACGGTTCCGGAGATCGTCGATTATCACATGCCCGCCGAGGGCATCTTTCACAATCTGGTGTTCGTCTCGATCGACAAGCAGTATCCCGGCCAGGCGTACAAGGTTATGAATGCGCTGTGGGGACAGGGACTCATGTCCCTGGCCAAGGTTCTCATCATCCTCGACAGGAACGTCGACGTGCGGAACGTTCAGGAGGCGTGGTGGGTCGCGCTCAACAACATCGATCCCGAGCGCGACGTGCGTTTCTCGATGGGACCTGTGGACGTGCTCGATCATTCGAGCCGCGCTTTCACCTACGGCTCCAAGATGGGAATCGATGCAACGCGGAAGTGGCCCGAGGAGGGTTTCACCCGTAACTGGCCGAAGCTGATCGAGATGGATGACGCGACGAAGCGCGCCGTGGATGCGATGTGGTCGAAGCTCGGGCTGGGACCTGGCGCGCGATCGGACCAATGGCAGACGAATGACGGGTCCGGGCAACCCGACGCACGCGAGCGTGCCGCGAAATGACAGCTCCGCGCGAAGGCCAGACGTTCGCCGCCCGCCACGGGCGTGCCGGCCCTTTCCTTCGTCACGTGAATCTCGTCAAGCTGCCGCATACCGTTTTCGCCCTTCCGTTCGCGCTCGTCGGGGTCGTCCTCGCCAGCCACGTGGCGCCGATCACCATCGGCGACGTAGCGTGGGTGGTGATAGCGTTCACCGCCGCCAGGTTTGCGGCAATGGGCTTCAATCGAATCGTGGACCGCGAGATCGACGCGCTCAATCCACGCACCAGGTCCAGGGAAATCCCGGCTGGAGCGATGAGCGTCCGCGAAGCGGCGGTGGCCGTGGCGATAGCGGCGTGCGTTTTTCTGGTCGCCACGTCCCAGCTGAATGCCCTTTGCCTGGCGCTCGCGCCGATCGCTCTCGCGTGGGTCTTCTTCTACAGCTACACCAAACGCTTCACGCGCTGGTCGCATCTGGTGCTGGGCATCGGGCTTTCCATTGCTCCCGTGGGTGGGTACATGGCCATCACCGGGGCTTGGAGTGTTCCCTGGTGGATGCTGATCGCGCTGGCGAGCGCGGTAGCGACTTGGGTCGCCGGCTTCGACATCCTGTACGCGCTTCAGGATGCGGGATTCGACCGGGAAAACCGGCTTCACTCGATCCCCGCGGCGTTCGGGGAAGGACGGGCGCTGACCATTGCGCGCGATCTGCATGGGCTCACCGTCGTGGGGCTCGCGCTGGCCGGACTCGGCGCCGGCGCGGGGCTGATCTACTTCATTGGAGTCGCGGTCGCGGCGGCGCTGCTTCTCTACGAGCACTCTCTCGTCAAGCCGCACGACTTCTCGAGGCTCGACGCGGCGTTCTTCACGATGAACGGGGTGATAAGCATCGTTTTCCTCGGTTTCGTCGTGACCGAGCGGCTGCTGCAATGAGAGGCGTGCCCCCACTGGTCGTGGGTATCACCGGCGCATCCGGGGCGCCGTACGCGATCAGACTGCTACAGGCGCTCACGGCCGCTCAGAGATCGGTATCCCTCATCGTGTCGAAGTTCGGAATGCGGCTGCTCGAGACAGAGGCCGGTATTTCTTCTCTGGATACTCTGAGACTAGCCGTTGGGAAGGATGCGTGGGACTCGTGCGTGACGAATTATGCGAACGACGATCGGGGCGCTGCTCCGGCATCGGGCTCGGCGCTCACTTCCGGAATGATCGTGTGCCCGTGCTCGATGGGAACTCTGTCCGCGATTAGCGTCGGCGCATCCCGGTCGCTGATCGAGCGCGCTGCCGATGTCACGCTCAAGGAGAGGCGAAAGCTGATCCTCGTTCCGCGGGAGACGCCGCTCAGCGCGATACACCTCGCGAATATGCTCCGGCTCACTCGCGCGGGGGCAGTTGTTATGCCTGCTTCGCCGGGATTCTATCACCGGCCGCAGCAGGTTTCAGATCTCGTCGATTTCGTTGTTGCCAGAATGCTGGATCATCTTGAAGTCGAGCAGAAGCTCGTAAAGAGGTGGGACAAGCAGAGCTGACGTGGATGAGCCTGCGGGTCTGTCCTTTGCGGCATGTTCACCCGCAATCTCATTCATCACGGAGGAGTCATGAAATCTGCTTTGTTGGGCGTTGTCGCTGCTGCTCTACTGGGTTCGGCCACGGCTTGCATCGGTATTTTCTCGCCGACCGAGCCCATCATCCTGGGCGTTTCGGAAATTGAGGCACCGGCCTCAATCTCTCCGGGGACACCGTTGACGGTCGCCCTCAACGTTGAGCTCGGTGGTTGCAAGCGCTTCGATCGCATCGAGACGGAGCGAAGCGCAACGGGGGCCAGTGTGACCGTCTGGGGACGGACTCGAACGGGCAGGGGCACGGTCTGCACGACTGATATCAGGTTTGAGTCCCACTCGGTTCGGTTCGATCCACCGTTTACGTCGACCTTCACGTTATCAGTGCACCGGGGTCGGATGCCTCCGCACCAGGTTGTGGTGCGGGTCGAGTGAACTGACTAACAAAAGAGAAACGAACGGGTGAGAGCCGTCAGAAGCGTAGTTGCCAGCTTCTAGTTCTGCAGCGGTGCTTTGTTTCAGCTGACCTGCTTCGTCCGTCTCATCTCGAGCGGAAACCGCCGAAACCATGATGACAGGAGCAGCAGCTCGTCGATCTCGTGCGTCGGAACCTGCGCCGTCGGTTTATCCTTTTGCGAAAAGATATCGCCAACGAGCTCCTTTATGGTGCGGCGATCCTTCGATGAGCGCGGCTTTCCCACTTCCGCCCGCACCACTCCGCGCCGAATCAGATAAACGCGGTCCTCTCCCTCGTGACCCGGCACGGTGTACATGAACGAGAGGTTCTCGACCGCGAATCTCAGCCTGCCGAACTGCGCCCTCAGCGCCTCGAGCCGCTGCAGCTTGTCACGATACACACCGGCGCGCTCGAACTCCAGCTCCGCGCTCAGCCTCTCCATCTTCACCCGCAGCACATCCAATGGACCATCGTCGGAGCCGTCGAGGAACGCCTTGGCCAGCGCCACCCGCTCGTCGTACTCCCCGGCCGAGCATCCGCCGACGCAGGGGCCCAGACACCGGGCGATCTCGTGGCGAATGCAGCCCGGCGTGCGCGGCGACATCTGAAACAGCTCGTGCTGGTCGCTGAAGAACATCCTGAGGTCGCTGCGGCAGTCCCTCATCATCGTCACGTCGTTCAGCTCGCGCAGGGCTTCGCCAACCCTCTCCGCTCCGACGAACGGCCCATAGTAGGTAGACGCGTCGTCTCCCGACGCTCCGCGCACGACGACCAGCTTGGGCGCCGGTCCCCTAGTGAGCTTGATGAAGGAGTAATGTCGCGCGTCCCGCTTCATCGCGATGTTGTACCGCGGCCGAAACCGCTTGATCAGTCGCAGCTCATGAAGCAGCGCCGCGAACTCGCTGGGGGTGTATTCCCATTCGATCGACTCCGCCGAGCGGAGGATGCGCGCGCCCTTGTCTTCCGGATACGCGCAGCGAAAGTAGCTGAGCAGCCGCGACCGCACGCGCTTCGATTTTCCGACGTACAGCACCTCACCGTCGGCGGACAGCATGCGATAGATGCCGGGCCGGTCGGCGGCACCGTCGCGCACCGTGGAGCGCATGACCGAGAGCTGCGCATCGGTGGTGGGTACGTGCTCGACGCGAGGAATGCCGCGGATCATCTCAGATCTGGCACCTGAAGCAGAGGGTGGTTGCACGGCCGTCGATTGCATGGGTGGAGACGAGCCGCGCCCCGCAGCGGTGACACGGAAGTCCACCGCGCCCGTACGCGGCGAGCTTCCCGACGAAGGTGCCGGGGTTCCCGCTGGCGTCCCGATAATCCCGGAAGCTGGTCCCGCGTGCCTCGATCGCTTCCGACAACACCGCCACAATCGAGTCGCGGAGCAGTGTCGTTTCAGCGATCGAGAGCGTCATCGCAGCGCGCGACGGGTCGATGCGCGCGCGCCAGAGCGCTTCGTTTGCGTAGATGTTGCCGATTCCCGCGATTTTTCGCTGCTCCATCAGGAGACGCTTCACGGGCTGAGTGGCGGCCCGAAGAACGCCCGATAGATGCGCGGCGGAAAATGCCGGGTCAAGAGGCTCAACGCCGAGAGCCGTGGAATACTCGGTGAACCGCTGCGAGCTCATCAATGCAACGGTGCCGAGCCGCCGCACGTCGGCGTAATGCAGCGAGCGGCCATCGTCGAGGTCGATCTTCAGCGTCGAGTACCGGAGCTGCGCCGGAGCAAGGCTCCCGTCGTCGATCAGCAGGGCACCGGTGAAGCGTGGCTGCACGACGAGGTGATCACCGGTGTCGAGGTCGATGACGACGAGCTTCGCGCGCCGCCAGCTCCGAAGTATCCGCGCGTCGCGCAGCTTGTGCGCGAACGCCCGGGGTTTCACCTCCCTCAGCACATCGGCCTTTCCAATCGTTACCGCGACAACTCTGCGCCCGCGTATCGCCGCGTCCAGGTCGCGGGCGATCGTCTCGGTCTCAGGAAGCTCCGGCACTCTGCGTCAGCTCGCGCCAGCCAATGTCGCGGCGAAGCTGCTTTCCCTCGAACGAGACCCGCTCCGCGTAGGCGAGGGACCGCTCCTGTGCCTCGGCGAGCGTGGTACCGACCGCCGTCACGGCCAGCACGCGCCCGCCCGCCGTCACCAGCGCGCCAGTCGCGGGGTCGATCGCCGTTCCCGCGTGGAAGAGCTCGATGTGTCCTTCTGGCGCGGGAAGCCTGATCGCATCGCCGGCGCGCGGCTTGTCGGGATATCCTCCCGCGGCGAGCACGGTCGCAACCGAGGCGAGCGGCTTCCACCGTGGCGGTGGGCAATCGCGGAGGGATCCCCGAGCAGCACATTCGATCAACTCGAGAAGCGACGAGTCAAGCAGTGGCATCAATGCCTGGGTCTCGGGATCTCCGAAGCGGCAGTTGAACTCGACGACCTTCGGCCCCGCTGATGTGATCATCAGGCCGGCGTACAACAGTCCGCGAAACGGGGAACCGCTCTCCCGCAGCGCCCGGAGGGTGGGTTCGATGATCCGGGTCGATATGTCAGCGAGCAGTCCGGGAGTGCCGAGAGCGGCAGGGGCGAAAGCCCCCATTCCTCCGGTGTTCGGACCAAGATCACCGTCGAGCAGACGCTTGTGATCACGCGCCGGCAGAAGCGGTATCGCCCGCTCGCCGTCGGTGACGACGAAGAGCGACAACTCTTCGCCCTCCATGAATTCCTCGATCAGTATCTCTCTTCCGGCATTCCCGAAAACACGGTCGCTCAGCATCGCGTCGATTGCCCGCTCCGCTTCCGTCGCGCTTTGCGCCACGATGACGCCCTTCCCCGAAGCGAGTCCGGATGCCTTGATCACCACCGGCGCCGAGAACGCGGAGAGAGCGAGCTTGGCCTCCCGCGCGTCGCTGTGGTGCGACGCGTGCGCGGTAGGGATACCGTGCTCGACCATCAGGTCCTTGGCTAAGCGCTTCGACGTCTCGATGCGGGCGGCTTCGCGCGTGGGTCCGAAGATCGGCAGAGCCCGCGCCTGAAACGTGTCGACGATTCCAGCCTCGAGCGGGCGCTCGGGACCTACCACCGTGAGATCGACGCGCTCTTCCTCTGCAAGCGCGGCAAGCGTTTTGACGTCATCAGCGGAGACCGCGACGCAGCGGGCCAGCGCCGCGATGCCCGGGTTCCCGGGTGCGGCAAGGATGTCGGCGCCGGGATCGTCGCGGCGAAGCTTCCAGGCCAGCGCGTGCTCGCGCCCGCCGCCGCCGACGATCAGAATCTTCATCCGAAAGCGTGCTCCAGGTCCGCGAGGAGATCCTCGACGTCCTCGACCCCGCATGACAGGCGAACGAGATCGTCAGTGATCCCGAGCTCGTTCCGATGGTCGACGGGAACGGACGCGTGTGTCATGGATGCCGGGTGACTGATAAGGCTTTCGACACCGCCAAGGGATTCGGCGAGCGAAAAAACCTTGACTCGGCCGAGTATCTTCGCGGCCTTTTCCCTGGTGCCCGTGAGGATGGAGATCATCCCTCCGAAGCCGCTCATCTGCCGCTTCGCGAGCGCATGTTGGGGATGAGACTCGAGGCCGGGATAAATCACGTTCTCGTGTCCGATCTTCTCAGCCAGCCATGCGGCGATGCGACGGCCGTTCTCGTCGTGGCGCGGCATGCGCAGGTGCAGCGTCTTCGTCCCACGAAGCACCAGCCAGGCATCGAAGGCGCCCGGAACCGCCCCGGCGGAGTTAAGAATGAATTGCATCTTCTCGGCAAGCTCGTCGTCGCGCACGACGGCGAGTCCGCCGACCATGTCGCTGTGTCCGTTCAGGTATTTCGTGGTGGAGTGATAGACGATGTCGGCGCCGTGCTCGAAGGGCCGCTGGAAAAAAGGGGAGGCGAATGTGTTGTCGACGATGAAGCGCGCGTTCGCCCGTTTCGCGATCTCGCCAACGGCGGAGAGATCGGTGATCCGCATCAGCGGATTCGTCGGCGTCTCCATCATGATCGCCACCGTGGTGGGGCGGCACGCATCGGCCACACGCTGCGCGTCCCGGCTGTCGACATACGAGAAGGTCAGGCCGAAGTTCTTCAGAATCTTGTCGAAGAGTCTGAAGGTGCCGCCGTACATGCTCTCGCCGCACACGATGTGGTCGCCCGACTTGAAGAGCTTCATGATCGAGTCGGTGCACCCCATCCCGCTGCTGAAAGCGAAGCCGTGTGTACCGCCCTCGAGCGCGGCGACGTTCCGCTCCAGCGCCTCACGGGTCGGGTTCTTTCCACGCGCATACTCGTAGCCCTTGTTCTTCCCCAGACCCTCCTGTACGTACGTCGAGGTGGTATAGATGGGCGTCATGATCGCGCCCGAAAGCACCTCGGGCCGCTGCCCGGCGTGGATGGCCCGGGTTCCGAACCGGGAGTGCTGATCTTCGTCGAAGATGCGTGTCATGCGCGACTGGGTGGGGGAAGTGGCGACGCCGCAATGGCCGTTGTCGGAGAAGTTAATCTATCCGCGAGACCGCACCACGCGTCCGACTGCGCGCTGTCCCCGCTAAATTACCGAGCTTCCACTGACTCTCCGTTAAGGCGGTCCGCGAATGGCATATGAAGGTCTGATGGTGAGTGTTTCCGGCGTGCGGGGGCGCGTCGGCGAAGCGCTGACTCCCGAGGTGGTCGCGAAGTTCGCGTCGGGATTTGGTGCGTGGGCGCTGGCCCGCTCCGGCTCCGGCCACGCCACCATCGTCGTCGGCCGGGACAGCCGCGTCTCCGGCCCGATGTTTCAACCGGTCGTGCATTCGGCCCTCCAATCCGTCGGCTGCAACGTCATCGACATCGGCATGGTCCCCACGCCGACCGTGCAGATGGCGGTCGAGTATCACCACGCAGCCGGGGGCCTCGCAATCACCGCCAGCCACAATCCCATCGAGTGGAACGCGCTCAAGTTCAT
>Ga0136631_10000734_pt1 | contig 10268 bp, 5 predicted proteins | sample AntDrymUQ6012206_2_FD_104655 | JGI IMG/M metagenome (GOLD analysis project Ga0136631, IMG submission 104655) | Polar desert sand microbial communities from Dry Valleys, Antarctica - metaG UQ601 (22.06) | ecosystem: Environmental > Terrestrial > Soil > Desert | place: Antarctica: Dry Valley... | reverse complement strand
ATCCTGGGCGTGCTGTCCGACGACGACACCGAGACGCTCGGCCCCGACCCGGTCACGGTGACGGACGGCGATGGCGACAGCGGCCCGCGGCGTGCCGCGGGCGGTGTTCTCACCCAGGTGCCGGCCGACACCGGCAGCCGGGTGATGCGGCGGCCCGACGACCACGGCATCGAGGCCTACGAGTGGGGCGGGCTCACCCTCGGGAGCACGCTCAAGGCGCTGTGGGTGGTCTACCTGCCGCTGACCGTGCTCAACGCCTCCGGCTGGAGCCACAAGCCGGGGGCGGGCCGACGGTCACGGGCGCTCATGCACGTGGTGTGCGGGCTCGGCACCCTCACCTACGTCGGGTGGATCGGCTACGTCCTGCTCGACCTGGTGGGGCGTCAGTGGCGAGACCGGGTGGCGGCGGCCGATCTCGTCGGGCCTCTGGAGGACATCGTGCGCGACGCGGGGCTTCCCCTCGCCCATGTGCTGTTCGCGGCCGCGCTCTACGCCCTGTGGAAGGTCAACCGCCGGTCGGGCGCCGGGTTCGAGGGGCGCGGCCTGGGCGAGCCGGCCGCCGATTGGCACGAGGGTACGGAGGTGACCGATCCCCGGTTCTTCGGCCACGAGACGTCGTACTCGAGGCTCGTGCGGCGGCACGTGGCGGTGGCCGTCGCCGGCGCGATGGCGGTCGTGGCGCTGGCCGCCGTCGACCGCCACGTGCCGAGTCCTGGCGGCCCCACCGCGACGATCTCCTCGATCGGCGCAGGCGTGCTCCTCCTCGGCATGGTGCAGGGCCTCATCCTCCTCACCTGGTGGCTCACGACCCTCGTGACCAGGGACTTCACCCGAGCCGCCACCGCCACCCTCGGCACCGTGCTGTGCCACGCCACCTTCATCGGGCTGGGCATCACCGCCGTGGAGCGCCTGTCGGGCTGGCCCAAGGTGGGCGGCGACCATCCCATCGTGGGCGGGGCCGAGCTCGCGGTGGGCGACCACTTCGTCTACGGAGCGGTGGCGGCGGCCGCCGCCCTGCTGGTGTTCGTGGCCGCCGCCGCCGTCCGCCCGCCCGACCGGCCCGGCTACGACCCACCGCCCCGCATCGTCCCCCGGCTGGTCGCGGCTGCGCCCACGGTGGTCAGCCTGGTCGCTCTCGGGTTCGTCGCCAGCCTGGTCGCGTTCTTCGTCCTCCAGTCCGGCGACCTGGTGGCCGACGGGTTCCTCGGTTGGTACGAGGGGTACCGGGTCGAGGGCAACGTCGCCCAGGAGGCGGCCGGCCTCGCCCTCGGCGCCATCCCCCTCGTCGTCGTCGGCGTGCTGCGACGCCCGCGCGACGGCAGGACGGCCCAGGTCCTGGGCAACGTCTGGGACGTCCTCACCTTCTGGCCCCGCCGCTTCCACCCGCTGGCCGTGCCCCCGTACTCGGAGCGGGCCGTGCCCGAGCTGCGGTGGGTCATCCGCCGGCGGCGCCGTCCGGGTCGGCCGTTGGTGGTGGCCGGGCACAGCCAGGGCTCGGTGCTCGCGGTGGCGGCCGTCGGTGCCGAGCTGCGCCGGTCACCCGGTCGCGACGACGGCGCGGTGTCGTTGCTGGGCTTCGGGTCACCGGTCGGCACCCTGTACGGGTCGATGTTCACCGCCTACTTCGGGCCCCGGCAACGGGCCGAGGTGGCTCGGCTCATCGAGGGGAGCGGGGGCCGGTGGTGGAACCTGTTCCGGGCCACCGACCCCATCAGCGGCCCGGTGCTCGATCCCCACCGCGCGACACCGCCCACCGACAGCTGGTTCGACGCCCAGCTACCCGATCCCCGGCCCGACTTCGTCCCCAACCCGGATCCACCGCCCGTGCCCCTCGAACGGGCCCGGCCGTGGGGGGTGGTCAACGGCCACAACTTCTACCTGGCCGACCCCACCACCCGCCTGCTCCTCGAACGGCTGCGGACGGGCGCCCCCGCGCCCGCCGAGATCAGTGACGCCGGAAGCGGGAGAACATCCCCCGGATGAACGCCTTGGTGATCACCAGCGGGTGGGTGAGGGCGATGGTGAGCTTGCCCCGCAGGCCGTTGGGATCGTCGGCCACGCCCAGCTGCTGTAGCGGCTTGTTCAGGTCGAAGTACAGCCGCTCACACACCATCCGCTCGCCCTCGAAGTCGAAGAGGACGGCCATGGGGAAGTCGACCCCGCGGCCGGTGGGGGGCAGCCCCCGCCACGTCCCCCGCTGGGTGCCGGTGAAGCGGCCCTCCACCAGCACGCCGCCCTCGGCGGCCGAGATGCGTGACGCGGCGAAGGAGAAGTCGGGGAAGGCCTTCCGGTTCTGCTCGAGGAAGCCGTCGACCGCCTCCGGCCCGTCGAACACCTCGCCGGTGGCGACGACCTCGTAGCGGGCGTGGTGAAAGGTGTCGATGCACGCCGGGAACTCGTGCCCGTTCTCCAGGCGCACGTGCTCCTTGACGAGGGCGACGCGCGGGTCCTCGCCCATCTGGCCATCATCGACGGGCACGGCACCGACGATACCAGCGGGCCCGGCGCCCGGGCCGGGGCCGTCCCCTTCGGCTCGTCCCAATTAGGCTGGGCAGCAATATGACGTATGTCTTCGACTTCTCCCACGCCCACGCCCAGCCCCCCATGAGCCTGAAGGACCTGCTCGGGGGCAAGGGGGCCAATCTGGCCGAGATGACCTCGGTGCTCGGGCTGCCCGTCCCGCACGGCTTCACCATCACCACCGACGCCTGCCGGGCCTACATGGACGGGGGGTGGCCCGACGGCCTGTCGGCCGAGGTGGCCGACGCCATCGACCGCCTGGAGGCGTCGATGGGCAAGGCCCTGGGCGATGCCGACGACCCCTTGCTGGTGAGCGTGCGGTCGGGAGCCAAGTTCTCCATGCCCGGGATGATGGACACCGTCCTCAACCTGGGGCTCAACGACGAGTCGGTGCGGGGCCTGGCCAAGCAGACCGACGACGAGCGCTTCGCCTACGACAGCTACCGCCGCTTCGTGCAGATGTACGGGCGCATCGTGCTGAGCGTGCCGGGCGAGGAGTTCGACGAGCGCTTCGAGCAGGGCAAGCAGCGGTCGGGCGTCGACAGCGACGCCGCCGTCCCCGCCCACGAGCTGGCCGACATGGCCGCCGACTTCAAGGCCATCGTCGAGCGCCACACCGGCCAGCCCTTCCCCCAGGACCCGAAAGACCAGCTCAGAGGGGCCATCGAGGCCGTCTTCGGCTCGTGGGGCGGCGCCCGGGCGGTGGCCTACCGGGTGCGCGAGCGCATCCCCCACGACCTGGGCACGGCCGTCAACGTGCAGTCGATGGTCTTCGGCAACCGCGACGACTACTCGGGCACGGGCGTGGGCTTCACCCGCGACCCCGCCACCGGCGCTGCCGGTTCCTACGGCGACTTCCTGATCAACGCCCAGGGCGAGGACGTGGTGGCCGGCATCCGCAACACCCTGCCCCTGGCCGACATGAGGGAGACGTTCCCGGCGATCTACCAGGAGCTGGAGGCGATCTTCGAGCGCCTCGAGCGCCACTACCGCGACATGTGCGACACCGAGTTCACCATCGAGCAGGGCCGGCTGTGGATGCTCCAGACCCGCGTCGGCAAGCGCACCGGCGCCGCCGCCCTGCGCATGGCGGTCGACATGACCACCGACGAGCGCATGAACCTCACCCGCGAGGAGGCCATCCTGCGGGTGACGGGCGACCACCTGGAGGGTGTCCTCCACCCCCAGTTCGCCAAGACGAACGCCCCCGTGATCGCCCGGGGCCTGGCCGCCTCGCCCGGCGCCGCCGTGGGACGGGCCTACTTCACCGCCGATGACGCCGCCGCCGCCGCCGAGCGGGGCGAGCACGTGGTGCTGGTGCGCACGGAGACGTCGCCGGAGGACGTCCACGGGATGATCGTGGCCGAGGGCATCCTCACCTCCCGGGGCGGACTGGTGAGCCACGCCGCCGTCGTCGCCCGGGGATGGGGCAAGCCGGCGGTGGTGGGGGCGGAGTCGATCCAGATCAGCGGCAGGAGCTTCACCGTGGGCGGGGTGACGGTGCGCGAGGGCGAGGCCATCTCGGTCGACGGCACCACCGGCACCGTGATGCTGGGCGAGGTGCCGGTCACCCTGGCCGAGCCCCCGGCCGAGTTCACGACCCTTCTGAGCTGGGCCGACGCGGTGCGCAAGGGCAAGCTGGCGGTGCGGGCCAACGCCGATACCGGGCCCGACGCGGCCAACGCCCGCCAGTTCGGGGCCGAGGGCATCGGGCTGTGCCGCACCGAGCACATGTTCCTGGGCGACCGCCTCCCGGTGGTGCGGGCCATGATCATGGCCGAGACGCCGGAGGAGGAGGAGTCTGCCCTCGAGCAGCTGCGCCTGGCCCAGAAGTCCGACTTCCTCGAGGTGCTGGAGGCGATGGACGGCCTGCCCGTCACCGTCCGGCTGCTCGACCCGCCGCTGCACGAGTTCCTGCCCCGCGCCGAGGACCTGCTGGTGAAGCAGGCGGGCGGCACCCCCCTGTCCGACCAGGAGCAGCGCGAGCTCAAGGCGGCCCAGTACTGGCACGAGTTCAACCCCATGCTCGGCACCCGGGGCGTGCGCCTGGGCGTGGTCAAGCCCGGGCTCTACGCCATGCAGGTGCGGGCCCTCATGGAGGCGGCGGCCGAGCGGGTGACGGCCGGGGGCACGCCGGTGGTGGAGATCATGATCCCGCTGACGGTGAGCCGGGAGGAGCTCGGGCTCGCCCGGGGGTGGGTGGAATCGGCCGTGGCCGAGGCCACCATCGGGATCGAGCGTCCGGTCGAGGTCACCATCGGCACCATGATCGAGACCCCCCGGGCCGCCATCCGGGCCGACGAGATCGCGGAGGAGGCCGACTTCTTCTCCTTCGGCACCAACGACCTCACCCAGATGACGTTCGGCTTCAGCCGCGACGACATCGAGGGGCGGATCATGTCGCTGTACCTGGAGGAAGGCCTGCTCAAGCGCAACCCGTTCGAGACCATCGACCCGGGCGGTGTGGGCGAGCTGGTCAAGATGGGCGCGGCCCGGGGCCGGGCCACCAAGCCCGGGCTCAAGCTGGGCGTGTGCGGCGAGCACGGCGGCGACCCCGAGTCGATCGCCCTGTTCTGGGCGGCCGGCCTCGACTACGTGTCGTGCTCGCCCTTCCGGGTGCCGATCGCCCGCCTGGCCGCGGCCCAGGCCATCCTCGGCGGCTGACCCGCCCCTGCGAACTGGTGACGCGCGGGGCGATGATCGCGCCCAGGTGTCACCGGTTCGGGGCGTGCGGGCCCGGCCGGGACCCTGACGGACGGCAGCTAGGGTCCCAGGAGGATGTTCGACGTCGCCACCGCCGCGGTCGAGGGGGCCCTCGCCGCGGGGGCCACCTACGCCGACGCCCGGGCCATGGTGATCGGCACCGAGGACCTGTCGGCAACCGACGGCATCCTCGAGCAGGTGGCCCGGTCGCAGTCGGCAGGGGTCGGGGTGCGGGCCCTGGTGGGCTCGTCGTGGGGGTTCTTCGCGGTGCCCGAGCCCAGCGACGGCCAGGCCCGGCGGGCGGGCGAGCAGGCGGCCGAGATCGCCCGGGCGTCGGCCATGGTGCCGGGCCCGCCGCTGGAGCTGTCCGACGTGGGGGTCCAGCAGACCCACTGGGAATCGGGGTGGCAGGAGCACCCGGCGTCGGTGTCGCTGTCGGAGAAGGGCGACCTGCTGGTCGACGTCACCAACGCCATGGCCAACGTCGAGGGCATCTCGGTGGCCGACGCCATGATCGTGTCCTGGGACACCGAGAAGTGGTTCGTGTCGAGCCAGGGCCACCGCATCTCGCAGCACCTGGTGGAGTGCGGCACGGCCATGAGCGCCACCGCGGTGGGCGAGCGGGAGACGCAGCGGCGCTCGTACGGCGGGATCGGCGGCCAGTACGGCACCCGGGGCTACGAGCTGGTGCGGGAGGCCGACCTGCCGGCCAACGCCCAGCGCATCGCCGAGGAGGCGGTCGAGCTGCTGGCGGCACCCGAGTGCGAGGCGGGCACCGTCGACCTGATCCTGGGCAGCGAGCAGCTGGCCCTGCAGATCCACGAGTCGGTGGGCCACGCCATCGAGCTCGACCGCATCCTGGGCTGGGAAGCGGCCTTCGCCGGCACCTCGTTCCTCGACCTCGCCCAGCTGGGCAGCTTCCGCTACGGCTCCGAGCTGATGAACGTCACCGCCGACGCCACCCTGGCCGGCGCCCTCGGCAGCTTCGGCTACGACGACGAGGGCACGCCCGCCCAGCGGGTCGACATCGTGCGCGAGGGCGTGTGGGTGGGCGTCCTGTCGGGCCGCGACTCGGCGGCCGTCGCCGGCCTGCCCCCGGGGGGGATGGTGCGTTCCGACGGGTTCGGCCGCATCCCGATGGTGCGCATGACCAACGTGGGGCTGCTGCCGGGGGAGTCGACCCTGGAGGAGATGATCGCCGCCACCGACGACGGCATCTACATGGAGACCAACCGGTCGTGGTCGATCGACGACAAGCGCCTCAACTTCCAGTTCGGCTGCGAGATCGGCCGGGAGATCAAGGGCGGCAAGCTCGGGCGGCTGGTGCGCAACCCCACCTACACCGGGATCACGCCCCGGTTCTGGGGGTCGCTCGACATGCTCGGGGGCAAGGGGCCGGGCGAGTGGATCTTCTGGGGCACGCCCAACTGCGGCAAGGGCCAGCCGTCGCAGGTCGGCCACACCGGCCACCCGTCGGCGCCGGCCCGCTTCAAGGCCGTCCGGGTCGGCGTGCGGGGCTGACATGGACTTGCGGGAGAAAGCCTTCGAAGTGCTGATGATCGTGGCCGACCGGGCCGAGGCCGAGGTCACGGTCAGCGAGGGACGCGCCTCCCTCACCCGGTTCGCCAACTCGTTCATCCACCAGAACGTGGCCGAGGACCACCAGTGGGCCCGCCTCAAACTGGTGATCGACGGCCGGGCCGCCTCGGGCAGCTCCAACCGCCTCGACCACGACAGCCTGGTGCGCCTGGTCGACGAGACGCTCGAGGCGGCCAGCCTGCGTCCGGTCGACCCCGACTGGCCGGGCCTGACCCCGCCCACCGCCTGGCTCACCCTGGAGGACGACCGCTACGACCGCGACACCCACCTGGCCGAGCCCACCGCCCGGGCCCAGGTGGTGAAGGACTTCGTGGACGCGGGGGAGGGCGAGTTGCAGTCGGCCGGCTACTGCGCCACCGACGGGTGGGACATCTACTTCGCCAACAACCTCCAGCACCGGGCCGGGGGCCGGGCGTCGATGGCGGCGGTCGACGCCATCCAGCGCACGCCGACGTCCGACAGCCGGGGCTGGCAGTTCGCCCCCCGGCTGTCCGAGATCGACGGGGCCGCGGCCGGCAGGCTGGCCGCGGAGCGGGCCCGGGCGGGGGCCAACGCGGTCGACATCGAGCCCGGCGCCTACGAGGTGGTGTTGGAACCGTCCTGCGTGGCCGACATGTTGGAGTTCCTGCGGGACGGGTTCAACGCCAAGACGTACAACGAGGGCCGGTCGTGGGTGCGCCCCAAGGCGGCTCTGTTGGACGAGTCCATCGACATCTGGGACGACGTCAACGATCACCGGTCCATCGGGGTCTCCTTCGACGCCGAGGGGACGCCGAAGTCGCAGAGGATGCTGGTGCGGGAGGGTGTCTGCCGGGCTCTCGTGCACGACCGGCGCACGGCCAAGCGGGCCGGCACCCGCAGCTCGGGCCACGCCGTGCCCGGGGGCGAGGTCAGCGGCCCCGTCCCCACCAGCCTGTTCCTGGCCGGCGGCGACCAGTCGCCCGAGGAGCTGATCGCCGATGTCGAGCGGGGTCTGCTGGTCACCGACTTCTGGTACACCCGCATCCTCGACCCCAAGACCCAGGTGGTCACCGGGCTCACCCGCAACGGCACGTTCCTGGTGGAGAAGGGCAAGATCACCGGCGCCGTCCGCAACCTGCGCTTCACCCAGTCCTACGTGGAGGCGCTGGGCCCGGGCAACGTGCTCGGCGTCGGCGACGACGCCCGCCTCTACGAGATGTGGGGCGGCACCGCCCACGTCCCCAGCCTGCGCCTCGCGTCCTGGAACTTCACCGGGGGAGCGAAGGGCTAGCGGTCCCGAGAGCAGAGGCGGAGGGTGCCGTCGTCGACGAGCTCCCGCTCGGCGCTTCACCAGGCCCTGGCATCGAGCGCGCTACCCGTCGAGCCGCGACAATGGAGGGGGCATGGGGATCCTCGCCGACGACATCGCCCGGGTGCGGGCGGCCACCGACTTCGTCGCCGTCGCCTCCGAGCACATCGCCCTCAAGCGGGTGGGGCGGCGGTGGGTAGGGCTGTGCCCGTTCCACACCGAGAAGTCGGGGTCGTTCTCCGTCAACGCCGAGGAGGGGCTGTACTACTGCTTCGGCTGCGGGGCCGGGGGCGACGCCATCCGCTTCGTGCAGGAGGTCGAGCACCTCGACTTCGCCGACGCGGTCGAGCGGCTGGCGGCCCGGGCCGGGATCCAGGTGCACTACGACACCGTCGCCGTCTCCCAGGAGCGCCAGCGGCGCACGACACTGCTGGAGGCGGTGGAACGGGCTGTCGAGTGGTACCACCAGCGCCTGCTCACGGGGCGGGACGCGGCGCCGGCCCGGTCGTACCTGCGCAGCCGGGGCTACGACGGCGACGTGGTGCGCTCCTACCGGCTGGGGTGGGCCCCCGACGACTGGGACCAGTTGAGCAAGGCCCTGCACCTGTCGTCCGACGTCCTCTCCGACGCCGGCCTGGGCCGCATCAACAAGATCGGCCGCCAGCAGGACGAGTTCCGGGCCCGGCTCCTCTTCCCCATCTTCGACGTGCGGGGCGACGCCATCGCCTTCGGCGGGCGGGCCCTGCCGGGGGCGGACGGGCCCAAGTACAAGAACTCGCCCGAGTCCGTCCTCTACGCCAAGAGCCGCACCCTCTACGGGCTCAACTGGGCCAAGGGACCGATCGTCGAGGCGGGCGAGGTGGTGGTGTGCGAGGGCTACACCGACGTCATCGGGCTGGCCGCGGTGGGGCGGCCCCGGGCCGTCGCCACGTGCGGCACCGCCCTCACCGAGGACCACTTCCGGGTGCTCAAGAACTTCGCCCGCCGGGTGGTGCTGGCCTACGACGCCGACGCCGCCGGGCAGAACGCGGCGGCCAGGTTCTACGAGTGGGAGCGGCGCTTCGAGGTCGACATCGCGGTGGCCGCCCTGCCGGCGGGGTCCGACCCCGGCGCCCTGGCCGCCAGCGACCCCGACGCCCTGCGGGCGGCCGTCGACGACGCCCGTCCCTTCCTCGCCTTCCGGGTCGAGCGGGCCACCGCGGGGGTCGAGCTGCGCACCGCCGAGGGCCGGGCCAAGGCGGCCGAGGCGGCCATGGCGGTGGTGCGGGAGCACCCCAGTGATCTGGTCCGCGACCAGTACGTGATGCAGGTGGCCGACCGGGTGCGCATCCCCGCCGACCGCCTCCGGCGCCTGCTGGACGCCCGCTCGGCGGCCCCCCCGCCCGAGGCCGGCGGCCGGCGCCTGGCCGGCGCCCGCTCGGCGGCGGGGGAGGGTCCGCAGAGCCAGCAGGCGGGGTCCCGCCCGCCGGAGCCGGAGCGCTGGTGGCCGGAGCGGGAGGCCCTGCGGGTGGCCGTCCACCACCCCGAACGGGTCGCCTCCCGCCTGCACGAGGTGCTCTTCACCGACCCCACGATCGTGGCCGCCTACCGGGCCCTGTGCCGAGCGACCACCCTCCACGAGGCCATCGAAGGGGCGATCGAGGGGGCCGAGCCGGCCGCCGCCGCCCTCCTCCAGCGCCTGGCGGTGGAGGACGACGAGTCCGACCCCGACGACGTGATGGCCCGCCTGGCGAGGGAGGCCGCCAACCGGGCCATCGCCGACCTCGAGGCCGGCGCCCGCCAGTCCGCCGACCCCCGCAGCTACGCCGAGGACGTCAACTGGCTCAAGTGGACGGTCGAGGAACTGTTCGACCAGGCAACTGTGACCGAGGCCACCGGGCGGTTGGTACTCTGGCTTGTCGACCGGTTCGAGGAGCAGCAGGTTTGAGCCAGACGAACGGGGCTCCTCCGCAGCCGATGGGCGTCCCGGCAGAAGCCTTCGAGGGCCTGTTGGTGAGGGGTCGAGCACGCGGCAGCCTCACCGTCGACGAGGTCATGACCGTGCTCAAGGATGTCGAGCTGAGCCAGGGAGTGCTCGACACTGTCAGGCGCCGCCTGGCAGTCGAGGGGATCGCGTTGGACGAGAGCATCGGGGAGATCGGCGACGTGCTCCCCCCCTCGTCGAGCCCCCTCGCGT
>Ga0136631_10000733_pt1 | contig 10275 bp, 11 predicted proteins | sample AntDrymUQ6012206_2_FD_104655 | JGI IMG/M metagenome (GOLD analysis project Ga0136631, IMG submission 104655) | Polar desert sand microbial communities from Dry Valleys, Antarctica - metaG UQ601 (22.06) | ecosystem: Environmental > Terrestrial > Soil > Desert | place: Antarctica: Dry Valley... | reverse complement strand
TGCATCCCGTCCAAGACGCTGCTGCGCCCGGGCGAGGCGGTGCATGCCGCACGCGAGGCGGGGGCGACCGCCGAGGTCGATGTCGACGCGGCGCTGGCCTGGCGCGACTTCATGGTCTCCGAGTACTCCGCCGCCGGACAGGAGCGCTGGCTGGCCGACAACGGTATCGACCTGCTGCGCGGTACGGGGCGGCTCGCCGGCCCGGGGCGTGGTCGAGGTCGACGGCGTCAAGCACACCGCCGATCACGTCGTCCTCGCGAGCGGTGCCGACGCGATCGTGCCGCCGATCCCCGGGGTCCGCGAGCTCGACGGCATCTGGACCAACCGCGAGGCGACTGCCATGAAGGCCGTGTCGCGCCGGCTGCTCGTCCTCGGCGGCGGCCCCGTGGGCGTCGAGATGGCGCAGGCCGTGCGCCGCCTCGGCGGCGAGGTCGTCCTGCTCGAGGGCTCACAGCACGTGCTCGCGCGCGAGCCCGCACCCCTCGGCGAAGCGCTCGGCGAGGTCCTGCGCCGCGACGGCATCGAGCTCGTCCTCGGCGCGCACGCGACGAGCGCGCGGCGCGAGGGCGCGGACTATGTGCTCGAGCTCGACGACGGCCGCGCGCTGCGCGGCGACCGCCTGCTCGTGGCCACCGGTCGGCGCCCGCGTATCGACGGCATCGGCCTCGAAACGGTCGGGATCGAGCCGAACGGCCACGGCATCCCCGTCGACGCGCATCTGCGCGCCGGCGAGCGCCTGTGGGCGGTCGGCGACGTCACCGGCATCTGGCCGCTGACGCACGTCGGCAAGTACCAGGGTCGCGTCGTGGCGGCGAACATCCTCGGCGAGCCACGCGAGGCCAACTACGAGGCGGTGCCGCGGGTCACCTACACCGATCCGCAGGCGGCGGCGACCGGCGCGACGGAGGCGCAGTTCAGCGCGACAACGCTCGTGTCGGAGGTCGCGAAGGCCGCCACTTACACACAGGCGTACGCGGAGTCCAACGGCTTCCTGACAGTGCTCAGCGACGGCGAGAAGCTGACCGGCGCCTATGCGCTCGGGCCCGAGGCGGGCGAATGGCTCCAGCAGGCGACGCTCGCCATCCGCGCTCACGTCCCGCTCGATGTCCTCAGCGACACCATCCAGCCGTTTCCGACCTTCTCGGAGATCTACCTCGCCGCCCTCAAGGCGCTCCGCAGCAAGGTCGCCGCACAGCAGCAGCCAGTCGCGGCACCAACTGACAGCGACACCGCATGACGGTCGCTAGCGCTCCTCGCGCCGGTATTTCGTCGGCTGAGGGATACTCGGCCGTCGTTTCGCGTACGGGAAGCGGCGGCGGATGTACGCCTAACGCGACCGCAGCATTCCAGCCGGCCAGCTGCCTCATTTCGCGCAGAGGCTGGCGTCTAGTCGTCGCACGCCAGATACGGGTCGCGTTGCGCCGGCAGGTCTTCCGTGGGAGGGTGGCGCGTCGACCGAGACGCGCCTGATGGCGGACAACACTCAACGAACCGCGCCGACGGACGTCGCGATCCTGTCCGACGCCCCGCTCAGCGACTCGAGTCGCGATTACTTCGGCTTTCGCGTGTATGCGGACGCAATCGCGTCACTGATCGACAACGACATCACAGAGACGCCGTTGACGATCGCGGTCAGCGCGCCCTGGGGGGCGGCAAGACGTCGGTTGCGAAGATGGTGCGCTGGCGCCTCGCCGAGCGCACCGCCTCACGTGGTCGTGACCGCCCGGTGCTTGCCTGCTGGTTCGACGCGTGGCTGCACAACGACGCGTCACACCTCGGTGCGGCGCTGGCCACCGCGGTGGCTCGGACAGCGAACGACGCTCGGCCAGTCTGGAGACGGCTGCTGAACCCGGTCCCGTCCGCGATGCTGGGGCCGCAGCAGCGCTGGCGCAGGCGGTTGCTCATGGCCGCCCTCGCGGGGGTGGTCGCTGGGCTGCTGGTCGTGATCAGCCCGCTGAGCGAGCCTTTGGGCAAGCTGCTCGAGGTGAAGGATCTCGGCGACACGGCCGGTCCCGCGGGCCCGCTGCTGACGTCGGCGTTGCTGGTGGTGTTGGTAGCGCGCACCATGTTTCGCGCGGCAGAGGATGCGGCGCATTTCGTCGACGACCCACGCTCGGAGGCCGCCCGCGGATCGATGGCACAGGTCAAGGAGCAGCTGGGAGGCTTGATCAAGCAGGCCCGGCGCGGCGGCCGGCTCGTCATCTACGTCGACGATCTCGAACGGTGTGCGCCAGAGCGTAGGCTTGAGGTGTGTGAGGTCGCAAGCCAGCTGCTGTCGCATGAGGGCGTGGTGACGATTCTCGTCGCCGACATGGATACCGTCGCGGCGGCCGCAGAGGCCCGATATCCCTCACAGGACGCAGACGACGGTGACGCTGGACGCCGGTTCCTCGAGAAGATCGTGCAGCTCGAGGTCGCGCTACCACCCCCTCATCGGGCGCACATACGCCGGCTGCTGCGTGGTGATCCGCCCGACGATGCCTTCATGCAGGCACCGAGTATGGCGACCGCGTTGCGTGTCGGGAACGCGCGTGTGCCGCAGAGCGTCGCCGAGTCATTCGCCGAGAGCATTGTCCGGGCGTCCGATCGGTTCGGCATGGTGGTCGTGGCAGTCGCGTTCAGCATGTGGACCGCCTTCCTCGTCGAGGGCGCCCTGGCGGCGCGGGGCGGAATCGCGGTGGCCACGCTCATCACAAGCCCGCTCCTGGTGCTCGGGGCTGCTCGTGGATTCCTCTGGTGGCGTGATCGCGCGGCTCGTCTCGAGGAGAAGTCGATTCGCAGGATCATCCAGGTCGCGATCGCCGAGCAGGTGCCTCAGGAGGAGCTTGAGCGTCGCGTGTTCGACGGACGAGCGCTGCGTTACGAGGCGCTCGCGCTCGACCTGCTGGAGAGCTTCAGGCTCGATAACACGCCACAACTGCACCGTGTGGTCAACGAGGTGTTGACGTACCCGGCCGTCCTCCCGCGCGGTGCGAAGCGCATGCTGAACCACGCACGGTTGATGACGCAGATCGCACGCGACCGCGAGATTTTCGGCGGCGCGCCGAAACTCACCCCCGAGCATCTCGGCGAGTGGATCGTGCTGGCTGAGCGCTGGCCGCAGATCGCGCAGGGCGTCTGCGCTCGACCGCTCGTCATGATGCAACTCGAAGACGCCGACAACGAAGCCGCGGTCGCGGAGATTCTTGCGGCCCATGGGCTGCCGATGCCGGCGGCGCCGGACGACCTGATCGCACTGCTCCACCATGAGCCGCGACTCAGCGAGGTCGTCACGCGGCTCGTGCACTTCGAGCCGGCCGCGGAGGCAGCGTCAGCCGACACGTAGGTTTTCCGGCTCCATGGCCGCGTGCAGGCGAGAGCCGAGCAGGCGCGTCGCCAGGCGCGCGGCAGCAGACACAACGCCCCATGCGGCCACCGCTGTGACGGCGCAGGAGACCGCAAGCACGATCGCCCAGCTGAGCTCGCCGTCGATCACGGCAGAGGCAAGAGCCAAGGCGATGCCTGGGAGGAGGATGCCGGCAAGGACGGCGGGAACCGCGGTCGCCGAAAGCTGGCGATACAGCACGCGACTGAGGGTCGGCTCGTCCACGCCCACCGCCGCAAGCGTCGCGAGCGAAAGACGCGCGTCAAGCAGCTGATCGGCAGCACCGACGACGAGCGTCAGCACTGCTACAACGATGCCCACAACTGTGGCGAGTGTCGCGAGGAAGGTGACGTAATTGCGGGCGCCGCCGATGCCGCCCGTCTGGGCCACAGAACTAGCCAAAAAGAGTGTCTCGATCCCGAGAGCGACTCCACAGAGGATGAGCACTCCCGCCACGCGCCCGGCTGCCTGTGGGTCGGCCTCAAGGCGCCAGCCTGCGAGCAAATCCTCCGTTCCGCCGTGTTGCCTGAGCTTGCGACCGCGCCGGCGCACAAGGCGCGGCCCGCTGGCCATCGCAGTGATCACGACGCCAATCAGCATGCTCACGAACACGAGGATCGGTTGCGCATCGACTGTCGCCAGGTGGACGACGCTGCCGATCACGAGCAGCAGGCCGACGAGTATCGCAGCGAGGCTTGAGTGCGTGCCTCTGTGCCGTTTCGCACGCCGGAAGATGGCGAGCGGTTCCGCGATGACGCGCCGCTGAACGGCGGCGCCCGCCGCGGCGCCTCCGATGCTCGCGATCACCGCCACGGCCAGCCAGACCGCGATGTCGAGGGCCTCGGGATCGGGCAGCAGCCGCAGGTCCGCAGGCGGCAACACGCCGAGCAGGACCCAGAGCAGCGGATACACCCATGCGGCGAACAGCCCGCCGACGAACGCCGCGCCGCCGGCTTCCGCGGCAGCGATCGTCCGGACATCGCGCGGAGTGGCTCCTGCAAGCCGCAACGCGGCCATTCGACGATCTCGCGCGACCGAGCCAACGCGCAATGCCTGCACAGCGAATGCGAGCACCGGGATCGCGAGCAGCCCCGCCCCGATCATCACCCCGAATCGCGTAGATGAGTCCGAGACGTACAAGGAGGGGACTCCCTCGGAGTGGAAGCTATCGACGACCGGGACGCGGGAAATTCTGGCCACGGCGATCAGCAGGCCGCCAGCAGCCGCCGCGGAGGCCGCGATGAGGAGGATCCGGCCGCGCTCTGCACGAGCGGACGGGCGGGCCAGCAGCATCGCCGTCGTCGTCCTCATCGCAGCGAGTGCTCGGACTCGACGAGCCCGTCACGCAAGCGGACCTCGCGGTCGGCGCGCGACGCCACGATGTTGTCGTGTGTGACGAGCACGATCGACATGCCGCGCTCGCGTGCGTTCCCAAGCAGCAGCTGAAGCAGGTCCTCGCCTGCGATCGTGTCCATGCTGCCCGTCGGCTCGTCGGCGAGCAGGATCGTCGGATCGGTCACGAGTGCGCGTGCGACCGCGACGCGCTGACCCTGGCCGCCGGAGAGCTCGGCGGGCACGGCGTCGCGGACGCCTTCCATGCCGACCCTCGCAAGCCACTCGCGTGCCGTCTTGCGTGCCAGCGCGCGACCCTTACCGTTGAACATCAACGGCAATGCGACATTGTCGAGGACCGGGACGTCCGGTACGAGCTGCCCGAACTGCAGAACGATGCCGACACGACGGCAGCGAAGTCGCGTGCGTTCGCCTTCGTCGAGCGATGCTAGATCCTGTCCGAGGAGCCGCACGGCGCCCTTCTGCGGGCGGAGGATCCCGGCGGCGGCATGCAGCAACGTCGACTTGCCGCAGCCGCTGGGCCCGGTGACCGCGACCACCTCCGCCGGATTAACAGTGAGCGACACCCCGCGTAGCGCAACCGTGCGGTTGTATGCGTATTCGACCGCGGTCACGTCGCACACAGGATCGACGCTCATCGCGCGACGCTACCTGTTGTGTACCGCGAGTGAGCGCCACGCCTCACGGCATCAGCAGCTACTCGAGGGCAGCATGGACTGAGACCGCTACCGGCTGCTCTACGCAGTCCTGGTGCCGCTCGCCGCGATCCTCGCCCTCATCGCCGGGTAAGCCCTTCCGGCCTATCCCACTTCAGGGCGCTGCTTTCGCGTGCCAAGAGCACTCCGCGCGGCGCCTGGCCAGTTCGCTGCTGGGGTCCTTCGGGTGCTAGGGCGTCGGGGACCTTGAGTAGCGTTGGGATGTGTCGGCCATTGAGGCTCGTGTTGAGGAACGTCGGCGAGCGGCCGCGTTGGCGCGCCATTTTCACGATGTTGAGAGACTCTCGATCGCCGAGATCGCCGGCCGGTTGGGACGCTCGCCGGCGACCGTGAAGGCCTACCTCTATGACCCCACCGGCGCGAAGGCGCGCGCGGTCAAGGCGCGCTACCAAGGGGTCTGCCACGGCTGCGGCAACGCTACGCAGCCGCGTAACGGCAAGGGCGACGCGTACGAGTACTGCAAGCGCTGCGTCCCGGCGCCTCTCGGCCCCGATCGGATCCACCTGTCGCGTCGATCGCTGTGCGGCTCAGACCAGCCAAGACAGCCAGCCCACACATACTCATTTTCGCTGTGATGCACAAGCGCCACGTCTGCGCCGGAGACATCCTCGCCAGCGCGCCGCATCGCCTTTCCACATCCGCCGGTACCCGTACGCGTAGTAGTTGCAGGCGTGCAGCTCCTCGATTCGGACCAGCAGCCGCGCGTCCTCGACGGCCCGCGGCGACTGCGGGCCCGAGCGGCGCTGGTAGTAGGCCGACTGCGAGACCCCGAGCGTGCGGCTAACGAGCTCGACGTCGAAGCCAGCCGCCCGTTGCTGTTCGATGAAGGCGCTCACCTCCGCGGCGGCCCGTCGAGCTCGGTCGCGAAAACACGCTCGCGGCCTTGAGGATCTCATTGGCCTTCCGCAGCTCGCGGTTCTCGCGCTCCAGCGCCTTCAGCCGCTCGCGCCCGGCGCTCGTCAGCCGATCGTTGCGCGTGCCGGCGTCAGCTTCGGCCTGGCGCACCCACGGCCGCAGCGCCTCCTTGTGGATACCCAGATCGCGCGCGACATGCGCGATCGGACGCTGAGACTCAAACACCAGACGGACCGCGCGCTCGCGCAGCTCATCGGAGTACTTCGACGGTCGTGGCATAGCTTCGAAGTTCCTCTTCCCCAGGACAGCATCCTGGTTAGAAGCCTCCGTCAAAACCAGCCTGACTCGCGTCGAGCAGCTCCGCTCCGAGGCGCGCTACCCAGCGCGGTCTCGAGCACGGTGACGTGACGGGCGTCGTCTCAGGTCTTGGTCGCCGACATCGGGGAGGCGAGCGCGACCTTGGCGATTGTCTATTCCGCCATGCTGTGGCCGCCGTCGGTGCCGGTGCCGAAGCTGTGGCCGCCGTCGGTGCCAGCAACTCGCCCAGGCGCTGGCGCGCGCATCAGATCGCAGCGCAGACCCGCACGCGCCCTGACGAGGTCACGCAGCGCCTCTTCCTCGACGCTCGGGACCCTGACCGCGTGCAGGCCATCGATCATCAGCAGCCGCAGCACCCGCTCGGCGTCGCGCTGCTCGGTCTTGACCTTGTCCTGCGCCGGGCGCTCGATCTTGCATGGCGCCGCAACGACACAGCCGACATCAGCGGCGTGCGGTGCAGCGCCCGAGCCAGGCCGTACCCGGTCGGCCCCGCCTCGTAGGCCGCGCGCGTCGGGCCCGGCAGCGACGCGCAGAACGCCACCACCTCGCTCGTCGTTCCCGGCAGCCGCCGCGAGCGCATCACCAGACAGCGCCACCGTCGACATGGCATCCCGCCTCTCCCCCACCCAACGCACCGCAGCTGCGCCGAAGCGGGCCGTGGCGGTTCACATAGCGACGGTCCCCCTAACGCATCTCGGGGTGCATTCTGACCCGCGTGGGAGCAGCGCACCGAGCCACGATCGGCGGCGAGTCGCGAGCGTTTCCGGCTCGTTCCGGCCTCGGTCGTGTGGGGTCGCTGTCGCGCCTCCGCCGCAGAATGCACCCCAAGATGCGTGAGGGGGGCGACGGTTATGAGGCGCTCATCTCGCGGGGGGATCGCTCGTGACGAGGTAGCAGACCTCGCGGCCCAGCGCGATCGCGATCGCGCCGCTGTCAGCCGCGAGCGCGGTCACCGGCTCGCCGAAACACACTGACACGCTGCACGTCGCAGCTGGCATCTCCCACAGGCACACCGTCGCGTCGGCGGCGCTGGCGAGCGTCGCGCCGTCAAGGCTAAAGGCGATCGCGCGCACGCTGCCGGTGTGGCCTTTAAGGACGCGGCGCGTGGCGCCCGTGGTGCTGTCCATCCGGCTGAGTCAGTCGCTAGGGCCACGTCGGGTCCGAAGTTCCGATCTCTGCCGGCAGTCCGCGCACTCGCGCTGCGCCTCCCTGCCGGGTCGGGCTGTCGCCTAGCCTAGCGGATGTGGGCGATCGCGCGCGCGAACGCCTCGGCGGGTCGGCCACTGCCGAAGCGGTTGGTCGCGACGAAGACGTACACCCGTTCCCCAGACTTCCAGAAGGTCAGCTCTGGGTCGGGGCAGCTCACGCTGGTGCAGCGCGCGTAGCGCCGTGGCATCCGCACCCGCAGCGTCCGGGCGCCGTCGCTGCCGAGCGCGAGTGCGGGCTTACCCGGCCGGGGGATCAGCGTGGTGGCGCAGCAGTTGGCCGGAGGGCGAAGGTCGAGCCCGAACTGAACCCGCACACGTGAGCCTGCCGGAAACCCGGTGACACGCACCGTGATCAGCTGACCGGGCTGCAGCGTCTGCGGGACCGTCACATGAGCCTTGCGTGCACGATCGGCCTGCCGCAATGGCCCGGAGCCCGTGATCGCGGCTACGAGCAGCAGCACGCCGAATACCCCCGGCACGAGGCGCCTCAGCATGCGAAGTGCAGCTCGGCTTTCGCGGCTGGGGGCGGGCAGCCAAGGACATGTTGCTCCGCGCGGATCCTCCAGCGCCCGTTCACGCGCTTTAACCCGAAGATCACAGGCTGGAAGGCCGGGGCGTCCGAGCGAGACGTCGCGAGCGCCCAGTGCGTCCGGTTTCCGATGCGGATGCCGCGCACGCTCACGTCAGGGCGGACGCTCGGCTTGAAGAACGTCTTCACCGCGCTGGTGATGGCCTTCTTCTGTGCCGTGTTCAGTTGATGGCTCGAGTGTGATGCGACAGCGGGTGAAACAAGCCACACTGCTGCGAGAAGTATGAGGAGCACTGCGTATCGCATGCGCGCATCTTTCGCGTCATGTCTCACTCCCGGCGACAGTAGCACCGCGGTCAGGCGCGGTCGAGTCGCCGGCGCCGCGACGCCCTCCAGGCCGGCGACGCGCATCGCTCGCCCGTCGACTAGCTGCCGCGGAGTGTCAGCCCGCGGTCATGGAGCGTCTGGATGACCTCGTCGATTGAGGAGCTGCTGCCGATGTCGCGCTTGACGACGCGCGGGCTTGGTTGCGCCGCGTCGGGCTGGCCGCCGCGATCGCCGGCCGGCGGACGTTCACGTTCGCTGAGCTGCGGGAGGTGGCGGTGGCCGAGGAGCTGGCCGGCGCTCCGGGCAAGCTGGTCCAGCAGCTGCAGCTGCGGCTGCTGCTCACCGAGGAGGACGGGGGCCTGCGGTTCTCGCACCGGCTGCTGGCCGACGAGCTGGTCGTCGAGGCACTCGCAGACATGCAGCCGGCGGACGCGCTGCTCGACGCGCTGGCGCCGGTCGCCGATGTGCAACTCGCGGGCGTCCGCGACGACGCGGTCATCGCGGTCAGCTTGGGTGCCTACGGTCGGCGGCATGGCGCGAGGCTATTGGGCGCCACGACCCGTTGGCGGCCGCTCGATCGACGCCGTCGGACAACCACCGACGCCGAGCGGGCAGAACCGGTTGGGCTGCTCTGGGGCACGTACGAAGCCTGGGGATCCGGGCCTGGGACCGCTCCCCGCCGGACCTCGTGGACGACGCCGAGGTCATCGCCCGCCTGTTGCGCCCCGACCCCGACAGCCCGCAGGTGGCTGAGCTCCGCCGGCTGCTGCACGCCGGCGACGAACAGCAGGGCACGCCGTGCGCGTGCTGACGCGCGTGGTGCCGCCCGGGCTGGGCGGCGACCTGCGCCGGGTGCTGCGTGACCCAGCACGCGGCGGGGTCGTGATCCGCCAGGCGGCGATCGCCGCGGCCGATCTCGGCCTGACTGAGCTCATCGACGACATCGTTTTCGCGATGCTCGGTTTCCCCCGACTCCGCTGTCCATCAGGACGCGTCGGTCGCGCTGCATCAGCTCACACCGGACAACCGGCTGCTCGATGTCACCGAGCGCCTGGTGCCCCTGCCGCGACGGGAGCCTGTTCGTTGCGCTCGTCAAGGAGCGCATGAGTGCCGCGGAGCGCATCGAGTACACCAGGGGACTCGCGGTCATCGGCGTCGACGCGCTTGGCCGCGACCGCGAGGATCTGGCCCTAGCCGCGCCGAGGTGACGCCGAACGCTGATGTCGTGCGCGCCGCGGCCTGCGCGGCAGCGGGTTCCAGCCCTGACCTTTTCCGGTTGAGCTCCCCGGGCGCGCCTTGGCGGCGGCCTGCGGCGGGTGCCGGCGGATGCGGCGCGGACGCGTGACGTCCCCCGGGGAGGCCGAGCTGACGAATACGGGACAGCGTGTCTTCGCTGCCCCAAAGCACACGTCGATGCATCGCTTTCGACCACGACAATTGCCGTGAGCCTGCCCGGCATCCGTGGTCCTGTCCCGCTGAGGGATCCTCCTGCGGCTCCCGTTCTTGCGATGGACGAGAGCGCTCAGCGGCAGAAGGGCAATGCTGTACGGGCGGCCCGCGGCAGCGCTGCACGGTCCGGGAAGCCATTTCGCACGCGCAGTCGCC
>Ga0136631_10000731_pt1 | contig 10300 bp, 9 predicted proteins | sample AntDrymUQ6012206_2_FD_104655 | JGI IMG/M metagenome (GOLD analysis project Ga0136631, IMG submission 104655) | Polar desert sand microbial communities from Dry Valleys, Antarctica - metaG UQ601 (22.06) | ecosystem: Environmental > Terrestrial > Soil > Desert | place: Antarctica: Dry Valley... | reverse complement strand
GGCTGGTACACCGCCTGGTCCGATCACCTCGTCCACCACCACTCCGCCGGCTCCCCTGCGCCTGGGTGACCACAGGGTTCGGCGAGCCAGTGGAAGCCGAGCCCCGGCAGCCGTAGCCGACCGTCGATGACATCCACCGGGTCGCTGCCCAGGACCGGTTCCAACCGGCCCAGGCCGGATAGCGCGGCCAGGTCGAGAATGGAGTCGGACTCGGAGACGTTCGCCAGCCCGACGAAATGGCCACTGCGGGGATGGCGACGGCGCCAGGCCAGCACGCTGCTGCTCCCTACGTCGAGCATCACGTTGTCCGCTCCGCCGCGCAGCGCCGGCACGTCTCGGCGAGTCGCCCCCAGTAGTCGCAGCCAGCCGAACACGCGCCCTTCCAGCGTCGCCGGATCGATCCGCCGGGCGGCCGCGGTCCAATCCATCCACGGCCGGTGTGTCCAGCGGTTGTCCGCCGCCAGGGCAGGGTCGGCGAGGTAGGTCCGGTCATTGAGCAGTGCCAGCTCATCGCCCATGTAGAGCAGCGGCACGCCACCGAACGCGTAGATCACCGAATAGAGCAGGACCAACCGGCGGACACCCCGCTCGAGGCCGGCCGCGTCACCGCGCTCGAGCGCGTCCTCGATCCCGCACAGGGCGGCCGTCGTACCGGAGATCCGGGCATCGCCGGTGACGGCGTTCTGCTGGAACAGCGCACCCCGCGCGAACGACCCGTCGTAGCGCCCGCTGTAGAAGTCGTTCAGGAACCGCCGGTGGGTGAACCCGCTCCACCCCATGGAGGCGGCGTCGGCATCGCTGACCGCCCAGCCGATGTCGTCGTGACAGCGCACGTACGTCACCCACGACGTACCTGGCGGGATCGGGTCCATCCGTCCCACCGCGTGTCGGGCCAGCTGGGCTTCCTTGGTGGCCAGGCTGCTCCACAGCATCACCATGAGCTGGTTGTGGTACGCCAGCTCGCACTGCGGCCGGTATCGCTCGTGCCCCCCGAGATAAGGGACGAGGTCCTCCGGCGACACGATCGCCTCCGCCTTGAAGACGGTGGCCGGAGCGGCCAGCCGGACCAACCCGTTGAGCGCCTGCATGACCGCGTGCGCCTCCGGCTGGTTCATCCCGTTCGTACCCAGCCGCTTCCAGAGGAACGGCACCGCATCCATCCGGAAGATCTCGATGCCACGGTTGGCCAGCCAGAGGATCTCCCCGAGCATCGCCAGCAGTACGTCGGGGTTTGCGTAGTTGAGATCCCACTGGTAGGGCCAGAACGTCGTCCACACCCAGCCACCTACGCCGTCCAACGCCGCTTCCACCCACGTGAACGACCCCGGGGCGCGGTCGGGGAACACCGACGGGATCGTCGCGTCGAAGGCGTCCGGCAGGTCCCGATCCGGGAAGGCCGTGTAGAAGTCGGCGTACGCCGCATCGCCGGCGAGCCATCCCCGCGCCCACTGGTGTTCGCGGGCGGTGTGGTTGAGAACGACATCGACGCACAGACTCATGTCCCGCGCCCGCAGGGCGGTCGCCACATCCTCGAGATCACGCATCGTTCCCAACCGGGGGTCCACCGCCCGGTAGTCGATGACCGCGTACCCGCCGTCGTTCTCACCCGGCCGTGGCTGCAGCAACGGCATCAGGTGCAGGTAGGTGACCCCGAGCTCGGCCAGGTAGTCGATGTGCCGCGGCAGCTGAGCGAGCGTCCCGCAAAAGCGCTCGGTGTAGCAGACATAGCCCAGCATCCGCTGCCGCTGGAACCACTCGCGATCCACCTCGCGGCGGCGGTCGAGCAGCCGCAGCTCCTCCGGACGTTCGGCGGCAGCGGCAAGCGCCTGGCGGACCCCACGCTCGCACAATGCGGCGATGTCGCTCGCCTCGCCGTAAACCGTGGCAAGCGCCTCGATCAGGTCGGCCACGGCAATGTCGAGGCGGGTCGTGAAGACCACGCCCTCGGCCCGGCCCAAGGCACTGAGGACATCTGCGACGAGCCGCGGGTAGCGGTCCTGCCAGGAGACTCTGGCGCGCCTGGTGGCAGCCGCAGCAGCAGAATGGTCGGCGGGCAACCGGTCGGCCGTCATGTCAACACAGTCTGTCAGTGACACCGCAATTGACCAGCGGACGAGGCGGGCCCGGTCACACCGCCGCCGTCGGCTATGCCACCGGAACACCGGCGGCGCTTGCCGTGCTGGTCGAGAGGATGACCGCGGGCGCCCGGGTGGAGTGACCCCACCGGGTTCGCGTCGATGGGTGCGCGCCGCGGCACTCTGTGGCCCGGGCACCGATGATCACCGGGCAGACGATCATCTGTGACGGTGCCGGCCACCTGCACTGATCCCTGCCGGTGAGGGCAGCACCGACCGTCACATCTAAGGTCGGTCGGGTACACGCCCACGAGGGAGCACGTCCATGCGGTACGGCTTCGCCATCGACCAGCGCACGTGCATCGGCTGCCATGCGTGCACCGTGGCCTGCAAGACCGAGCACGAGATCCCGGTGGGGCAGTTCCGGACGTGGGTGAAGTACGTCGACAAGGGCACCTTCCCGGACTCGACCCGCGAGTTCGGCGTGATGCGCTGCAACCACTGCACCGACGCCCCATGCGTCACGATCTGCCCGACCAAGTCGCTGTACAAGCGGGCCGACGGGATCGTGGACTTCGACAGCGAGCGGTGCATCGGCTGCAAGAGCTGCATGCAGGCCTGCCCGTACGACGCCATCTACATCGACGAGAACACCCACACCGCCGCGAAGTGCAACTTCTGCGCGCACCGCATCGACGGCGGGTTGGAGCCGGCGTGCGTCGTGGTCTGTCCCACGCACTCGATCTGGGTCGGCGACCTGGACGACGAAACGAGCGGCATCAGCCGGCTGGTGAACAGCTCGGCGACCACTGTCCGCTCCCCCGAACAGAACACCGGCCCGAACGTCTTCTACCTCGGCGCCGACCGTGCGGTCCTCGAGCCGCTGGATGCGCCGGTCGCCCGGTCCTACTATTCCTCCACACCGGACCGTCAGCGCCTGTCGCTGGAGTTGCCGGTGGACCCGGTGACCTCCGCGCGCACCACCCTGAACACCGCCCATCCGCGGCCGTGGGGCTGGCGGGTCACGACGTACCTGTGGACAAAGGCCGTCGGTGCCGGTGCGCTGATCGTCGCCGCGCTGGCCCGCTTCCTCGGGATCGAACTCGGGGTCGTGGGCGACGTCGTCGCACCGGCTCTGGCAGTGGCCATGATCGCGGCGACCGGCGTACTGCTGATCTTCGACCTGAAGCGTCCCGACCGGTTCCACTACATCTTTCTCAAGCCCAATCCGACGTCGTGGCTGTTCTGGGGCGCCGTGGCGTTGGCGGCGTACGCCGGTGTGGCCGGCCTCTGGCTGCTGACCGGTCTCCTCGCGCCGGATGCAGGGCTGTTGACGGCGCTGGCCTGGCTGGCCGTTCCGACGGCGGCGCTCGCGGCGGGGTACACCGGCTTCCTGTTCGGGCAGGCCGAGGGGCGCGACCTCTGGCAGTCGCCACTACTGTTCTGGCACCTGATCACCCAGGCCGTCATGGTCGGCGCCGGTGCGCTTACCGTCGTCGGCCTCGTCAGCGACTACGGCGACGACGCACGCCGACTGATCGTCCGCACGCTCCTGCTGGCGACCGTCGTCCACGTCGTGATGCTGCTCCTGGAGTACGGCGGGCGGCACGCCACCCGGCACGCGGGGGCCGCGGCGCACCTGGTCACCCACGGGCGCTACGCCCGGTTGTTCTGGCTCGGCGCGGTCGGGCTGTCGCTCGTGGCCGCCGTGCTGGCTGCAGTGAACTGGAGCGGCGGGCTGCTCGCAGCGGCAGTGGCCGGCCTGCTGGTTCAATTGGCGCTGCTCGCCTACGAGAGCGTGTTCGTGCGCGCCGGACAGGACATCCCACTCTCGTGACGGCGACCCCACCCGCAACCTGGCCGCAGCTGCCCGGTGAACGCAGCCACGAGGCGCTGCGCAACTACCCGCCGGTGGAGAACTGGGACAACCACGTCGAGTACGACGCCAAGGCGCACCCGCGCAAGGTCCCCCGCACCTTCATGCTCGTGCCCACGACCTGCTTCAACTGTGAGAGCGCCTGCGGGCTCCTCGCCTACGTCGACACCGACGATCTGTCGATCAAGAAGCTGGAAGGCAATCCGGCCCACCCTGGCTCGCGCGGTCGCAACTGCGCCAAGGGACCGGCGACGATCAACCAGCTCGACGACCCCGAGCGCATCCTGTACCCATTGCGGCGCACCGGTGAGCGGGGCGGTGGCGAGTGGGAGCGGGTCGGCTGGGACGCCGCCCTGGACGACATCGCCGCCCGCATCCGCACGGCCATCGTCGAGGACCGGCACGAGGAAGTGATGTACCACGTCGGCCGGCCCGGGGAGGACGGCTTCTCTGAACGGTTCCTCGCCGCATGGGGCGTGGACGGGCACAACAGCCACACCAACGTGTGCTCCTCCGGAGCCCGGCTCGGAATGGCGCTGTGGGGCGGATACGACCGCCCGAGCCCCGATCACGCCAACGCCCGGGTGATCCTGTTGCTGTCCAGCCACCTGGAGACCGGGCACTACTTCAACCCGCACGCGCAGCGGATCATGGAGGCCAAGCAGGCCGGCGCGAAGATCGTCGTCGTCGACCCGCGGATGTCCAACACGGCGAGCCACGCCGATCTGTGGCTCGCCCCGTGGCCGGGCAGCGAGGCCGCGATCCTGCTGTCGATCGCGTCGCATCTGCTGCGGACCCGGCAGATCGACGCCGCGTACCTGGAGCGCTGGTTCAACTGGTGCACCTACCTGTCGAACCTGCACCCCGATGCGCCAGCCGATTTCGCCACGTTCCTCGACAAGCTGGAAGCGGAGTATTCGCCGTACACCTTCGATTTCGCCGCCGAGGAGGCGCAGGTCCCGGTGGAGCGGATCGAAGAACTAGCCAGGATGGTCGCGGGTTGCGACCACCGATTGTCCGCGCACGTCTGGCGTTCCGCGGCGGCCGGCAATCTGGGTGGCTGGCAGGTCGCCCGGGCCTTGTGGTTCGTGCTCGCGCTGACCGGCAGCATCGGCACGACGGGCGGGACGAGTCCGAACGGCTGGAACAAGTTCATCCCGCACGGTCCGAACATGCCGCCGCCGAACACGGGCTGGAACGAGCTGACCTGGCCGACGGAATACCCCTTGTCCTGCAACGAGATGTCGATCCTGCTGCCGTACTTCCTGGACGAGAAGCGCGGCCGCTTGGAGGTCTACTTCAGCCGGGTGTTCAACCCCGTCTGGACCTACCCGGACGGGTTCAGCTGGCTGTCCGCGCTGATCGACCCGGAGAAGGTCGGGCTGCACGTCGCGCTGACGCCGAACTGGTCGGAGACCGCGGAGTTCGCCGACTACGTGCTCCCGATGGGGCACTCCGCGGAACGGCACGACACCCAGTCCTACGAAACACACTCCGCGAAGTGGCTGTCCTTCCGCCAGCCGGTACGCCGGGTCGCTCTGGAGCGGCTGGGTCGGCCGGTCTCCGACACCCGGGACGCCAACCCCGGCGAGGTGTGGGAGGAGAACGAGTTCTGGTTCGAGCTGTCCTGGCGGATCGATCCGGACGGCTCGCTCGGCATCCGGCAGTACTTCGAGTCGCCGTACCGGCCCGGTGAGAAGATCACCGTCGACGAGTACTACCGCTGGGTCTTCGAGAACTCGGTGCCGGGGCTGCCGGAGAAGGCAGCTGCGGCCGGGGTCACACCGCTTGCCTACATGCGCACGCTGGGGGCCGTCGTCGTGGCCGACTCGCTCTACCGGCAGGACGAGCGGGCGCTATCGCCCGCCGAGTTGGACGGCGCCACCGCCGATGCCGATGACGTCCTGCGCCGGCCGGTGACCCTGGAGGACGCCCCGCCGTTGGTCGGTGAGGCAGGTGCGGTCGGCGTACGACATCAGGACGGTACGACGACCGCCGGCTGGCTGACGCCGTCACGCAAGCTCGAGGTCTATTCCCCCACGATGCGGGACTGGGGATGGCCGGAGTACGCGACCCCCGGGTACATCGAGTCGCACGTGTCCCGGCGCAAGGTCGACATCGATCGCGGAGAGTTGGTGCTGGTCCCCACGTTCCGGCTCCCGACGCTGATCCACACCCGCTCGGGCAACGCGAAATACCTCAACGAGATCAGCAACTCCCATCCGCTGTGGCTCAACAGCATCGATGCCGCCCGGGCCGGCGTGCAGACGACGGATCTCGTCCGGCTCAGCACCGAGATCGGCCACCTCGTCGCCCGGGTCTGGGTGACCGAGGGCATCCGGCCGGGGGTGTGCGCGCTGTCGCACCACATGGGCCGGTGGCGACTGCACGAGGACGAGGGCAGCCGGTGGGTCACCGGCCGGGTGGACATCACCCACCCGGACGGCCCCGACAGCTGGCTGCTGCGCTACCGCTCGGGTGTCGCGCCGTTCGCCTCCAAGGATCCGGACAGCAGCCGGATCTGGTGGGACGACCCGGGAGTGCACCAGAACCTCGCATTCGGCGTACATCCCGATCCGTGGTCCGGAATGCACTGCTGGCTGCAGAAAGTGCTGCTGGAGCCGGCCCATTACGGTGACCGGTACGGCGACGTGTACGTCGACCGGGTTCGTTCCCAGCAGGTCTACCGGGAGTGGCTGGCGCTGACCCGGCCGAGGGTGGGACCAGACGGGCAGCGCCGGCCGGAGTTCCTGATGCGCCCGGTGAAGCCGACCCGCCGCGCGTTCCGGGTGACATGAACTCCCACGGTGCGGCGGTCACGGCGGCGGTCACGGCGGCGGTCGGAGCCGTCCTCGACCCGGAGCTGCACCTGTCCCTCCAGTCGCTGGGCATGGTGCGCTCAGTCGAGTCAGGTCGGCGCGGTCGGGTCCGGATCCAGGTCGCGCTGACGACGCCGTCGTGCCCGCTGGCCGGAGAGCTGCGCGCGGCCGTCGTCGACGCCGCCCTCTCCGTGTCCGGTATCGCAGAAGTCGAGGTCACGTTCGGGGCGCTGTCGGAGCGGGAACGGATGGAGTTGTCGGGGCGGCTGCGGGCGCAGCGCTCCGCTGACCCGATCACCGGTAGCTACGCACCCGCGCCCCGAATCTATGCGGTGGCAAGTGGCAAGGGCGGGGTGGGGAAGTCGTCGGTGACGGCGAACGTCGCAGTGGCCCTCGCCGCCGGCGGGCAGCGGGTCGGCGTCCTCGACGCGGACGTCTGGGGATACTCGATCCCGCAGTTGTTCGGCGTACGCCGGACGCCGACTGCACTGAAGGGCCTGATGCTGCCGGTGGAGGCGCACGGTGTCCGGCTGATGTCGACCGGGTTCTTCGTCGACGACGAAGAACCGGTGATCTGGCGCGGGCCCATGTTGCACAAGGCGTTGGAGCAGTTCGTGGCCGACGTGCACTGGGGGTCGCTGGATGTCTTGCTGCTGGACCTGCCCCCGGGCACCGGTGACGTGACGCTGTCGCTGCTGCAGTTCCTGCCCTCGACTGCCCTGATCGTCGTGACAACCCCGCAGCCCGCGGCGCAGACCGTCGCCGCCCGGGTCGGGCGGATGGCGCGCGACATGGCAGTGCCGGTGGCCGGGGTGGTCGAGAACATGACCGCTCTCATCTGCGCTGGCTGCGGCGACCGCACCCCGTTGTTCGGATCAGGTGGTGGCGACCGGCTGGCGGCGCAGCTCGGCGTACCGCTGCTGGCGCGGATCCCACTCGACCAGTCGCTGCGCGAGGCCGGCGATATCGGCGTACCGGTGGTGGCGTACGCGCCAGGGTCCGCCTCAGCGCTGGCACTGGCCCAGCTGGCCGTCGCCCTACCGAAGAGCAGGCGCAGCCTGGCCGGCGTACCACTGCAACTCACCGTCGTCTGACGATGTCCCGGCCGGCATGGTCCGAGCGGCAGTGATGCGCCGTCGCCGGTAGAGTTCGCTGTAGACGGGTGGCGACCACGCGACCCAGAAATGGCGGTCACATCGTGGGAATCTTCGGTAAGGCGCTCAAGGCCGGCGTGGCCAAGAAGGCGATCGATGCGGCCCGCAAGCCCGAGAACCAGGAGCGGGTCAAGTCGCTCGTGGCCAAGGCCCGGTCTCGCCGCAGTAAGCCGCCAACCGCCCCGTAGACCTCGCGACTGTCGGTGTTCTTCTTCTTCTCCAACCGGCTGGGCTGTCTGGGCTCGATCGCACTCTCCGCCGCGCTGACGCTGGTCCTGCTCATCCTGCTGGGCGTGATCGACTTCTAGTTCGCATGTTGCACGAAAGGACAGTGGCCGAGCCGGACACACTAATGACGTGACCGCTCCCCCGGACCCGGACCGGCGACGTCGCTTCGAGGACCTCGTCGACGGTGTCTACGGACCCCTGCAGCGCTACCTGCTCCGGCGCACCGACGTGACCACAGCCGAGGATGTCCTCGGCGACGTGTTGCTGGTGCTGTGGCGGCGGTCTGATGACATTCCTGCCGAGGCCCCCCTTGCCTGGTGCTACGCGGTCGCCCGGCGATGCCTGGCCAACAGCCTGCGCGGTGCGCAGCGGCGTACGCGCCTGCTGGCCCGCCTCACGGAACTGCCGGCGGCCGCGATCGAGCACACCGACCCTGACCTCAACGAGGCGCTCGACGCCCTCTCGGAGGCAGACCGCGAACTGCTGCGGCTCTGGGCCTGGGAGCAGTTGCCGCCTCGGGAGATCGCGCAGGTGCTCGACATCAGCCCGAACGCTGCCAGCATCCGCTTGCACCGGGCCACCGGTCGGCTCAGGTCCCACCTGACGGCGCGAAAGGACCCGACGGCTCGCGGACAACTACAGGGACAACACGGAACGGAGGCATCCCGATGACCGGACCCGACGAGCAACTGCGCAGCAGGCTCTCCGCACTCGACCCGATGCACCCGGCCGCCAACCCCGAGCCGCTGCCGCGCCACCGCGCGGCGCAGATCCTGGAGCACACCATGAACACGATCGAGGACACCGCCCCCGCCAGCGCCGTCCGCTCGCGCCTGTTTCGACCGGCACTCGCTGCGATCGCCGTGGCTGCCGCAGCCGTTGTCGCAATGGCGTTGACCGACCGCGATCCCCAATCCGCTGGACCGAGCATCCTCGCGCTGTCCGTGCCGCCCGGTGACGCGATGGCCTCATGCATCCAGTTCGACGTGGCGATTCTGAGTGGCATGCCTGTCGCCTTCGCCGGCACGGCGACCGAGATCACCGCTGATGCGGTGAGGATCGACGTCGACCGCTGGTACGCCGGAGGCGACGCGGATGTGGTCTCCGTCGCCGTGCCGGACGGGCAGACCTCTGCCGCCCTCGACGGCGTGGACTTCCAGTCGGGGACGCGTTATCTGGTCACGGCGACGACCGACGGCCTGGTGAATGGGTGCGGATTCAGCGGCGAAGCGACGCCTGAGTTCGAGGCCGCGTACGCCGAAGCGTTTCCTGGCTGAACTCGTGTGCGACCCACCTACCCGTGGTGGTACTGGTGAACCACCGCATGGCCGAGGCCCCGGTTGATCATCACCCTGTTGACGGGGACCGTGAGCACGAACGCCACAGCCAGCGCAACAGCCAAACTGGCCCAGAACACCCACCCGGTGACACCCGCCTCCATGGCGCCGGGGATCGACACCATGATGAGGTTGTCCACGATCTCCATGACCGTGATCGACACCGTGTCGGCGATCAGCGCTACCTTGATCGCGGCCCGAACCGTGAGCCCGGCGCCCAGCACCGACCGGACGGTCAAGAGGTAGCCGAAGAAGAACGCCAGCGCTACGGCCAACACGATCGTCCACGCCTCGGGCAGCCCGATCGAGGTTCCGATCACCATCCCCAGGACCTCGCCGATCGCGCACCCGGTCAAGCAGTGCCGGGTCGCCTGCACTGCCGGGCCCCAACTCGACGTCGTCCCGCTCATCTGTGTACCTCCGTGTCCGCGATACCGTGACCATACCCCCTGGGGGTATAAAGTCAACCTCCCGCGACGCTCGGCTGTCCGGCGTACGGACCGACCGGGTGATCATCGTCGCGGTCGCCATCTACGCCCGCGACAGTGACACCCGAAGGGGCGTTCAACGGCAGAGCGCCGAAGCGCCTCCCCGCCTTCACAGTCCGGGACTGGACCTCGCGAGGCCGTCGAGGATCACGGTGAGCCCGAAGTCGAACTCGCTTCCGAAGTCGTACCCGGGCTTGAGGACGTGCTCGATCGAGAACTCGACGAGGTGGGGGTAGTCGTCGGCAGAGACCTGCTGCATCATCTTCTCGGCGACGTCGGTGACGGTCTCCGCCCCATGGATGGGCAACGACGCCTCGGAGAGC
>Ga0136631_10000730_pt1 | contig 10315 bp, 10 predicted proteins | sample AntDrymUQ6012206_2_FD_104655 | JGI IMG/M metagenome (GOLD analysis project Ga0136631, IMG submission 104655) | Polar desert sand microbial communities from Dry Valleys, Antarctica - metaG UQ601 (22.06) | ecosystem: Environmental > Terrestrial > Soil > Desert | place: Antarctica: Dry Valley... | reverse complement strand
GGGGGCGGGAGAGCGTCATCCGGGGTGAGGATGCCTATGCGTTGAGAACGTAGGTTACGAGTGAGAACGCGGGTAGGAGGCAAAGGTTGCGTTCTTGCACAGGTCGCTGCCCCTAGCGTAGGCCGAAAAACGTACCGTTAGGCTTGGCGCGTGCCGCGCGCGCTCGTCACCGGCATCACGGGGCAGGACGGCTCGTACCTGTCCGAGCTTCTGCTCGGCGACGGCTACGAGGTCGTCGGCATGGTCCGGAGGCCGGCGGCGCTCGACGGGGTGCGCACGGTGCACGGCGATCTCGCCGATCCCGACTCGCTCCGCGCGGCAGTGCTCGAGACGGAGCCCGACGAGCTCTACCACCTCGCGGCGCCCACGTTCGTGCCGGCCTCGTGGAAGGACCCGGCGGGGACGCTCGCGCTCGTCGCGGGGGCGACCGCGACGCTGCTGCAGGCCGCGCACGAGGCCGGCCGCGGCGTGCGCGTGCTCGTCGCCAGCTCGGGCGAGATCTTCGGCGCGGCGACCGTCTCACCGCAGAACGAGGAGACGCCGATGCGGCCGCGCTCGCCCTACGGCGTCGCGAAGCTCGCGGCCTACGGGCTCGTCGACACGCTGCGCCGCAAGCACGGGCTGCACGCCTCCAGCGCGATCGCCTACAACCACGAGTCGCCGCGCCGGCCCGAGCGCTTCCTGCCGCGCAAGGTCGCGCGCGGCGCGGCGGCGATCAAGCTCGGGCTGCAGGACGAGCTCGTGCTCGGCGACCTCGACGCGGTGCGCGACTGGTGCCACGCGCGCGACGTCGTGCGCGGCTACCGGCTCATGCTCCAGCAGGACGAGCCCGGCGACTACGTCCTCGCGGGCGGCAGCGGTCGCACCGTGCGCGACCTCGTCGACACGGCCTTCAGCTGCGTCGGCCTGGATCCCGCCGACCACGTCCGCGTCGACGAGACGCTCGTCCGCCCGTCGGAGCGCACCCCGCCTGTCGGCGACATCTCGCGGGCGCGGGAGCGGCTGGGCTGGGAGCCGGAGACGAGCTTTGAGGCGATGATCGAGGAGATCGTGCAGGCCGACCTCGAGGAGCTCGGCGCGGCGGCGCGGTAAGCGCGCGTGCCTCTCGCGAGCTTGCCGAGCTTCTAGACTCGCGCCGATCATGGCCTTGGGAGTCATCGGCATGGGCTACGTGGGCCTGCCGCTCGCCGTTGCCTTCGCCGCGGAGGGCCACGACGTCGTGGCCTTCGACGTCGATCGGTGCAAGGTCGACGCGCTGCGCCGCGGTGAGTCCTACGTGGAGGACGTCGCCGACCGGGCGCTCGCCGCCGTCGCGGGGCGGATCGAGGCGACGACGCGGCCCGACGCGCTCGCCCGCTGCGACGCCGTGCTGATCTGCGTGCCGACACCCCTGACGGCCAACCGCGAGCCGGACCTCGGTCCGCTCGTCGACGCCTGCCGCGCGCTCTCGGAGGTCGTGCAGGCGGGCCAGCTCGTCGTGCTCGAGTCGACGACCTATCCCGGCACCACGCGCGAGCGCGTCGCCCCGATCCTCGCCGAGTCCGGCCTCGTCGCCGGCGTGGACTTCAGCCTCGCCTTCTCGCCCGAGCGCGTCGACCCCGGCCGCACGGACCACACGATGCGCACGACGCCGAAGGTCGTCGGGGGGCTGACGGAGGCCTGCGGCGACCGCGCCGAGGCGCTGTACCGCGACATCTGCGACACGATCGTGCGCGTCTCCACGCCCGAGGCGGCGGAGCTCACGAAGCTGTTGGAGAACATCTTCCGTTCGGTCAACATCGCGCTCGTCAACGAGCTGGCGATGCTCTGCGACCGCATGCAGATCGACATCTGGGAGGTCGTCGACGCCGCTTCGACGAAGCCCTATGGGTTCATGCGCTTCGAGCCCGGGCCCGGCATGGGCGGCCACTGCATGCCGCTCGATCCCTTCTACCTGTCGTGGCGCGCGCGCGAGTTCGACATGACGACGGAGTTCATCGAGCTCGCCGGCAAGATCAACCAGCAGATGCCCTACCACTGCGTGGCGAAGGTCGAGCGCCTGCTCAACGACGCCGGCAAGCCGGCCCGCGGATCGAAGATCGCCATCCTGGGCGTGGCCTACAAGCCCGGCGTCGGCGACGTGCGCGAGTCACCCGGCCTGAAGATCGTCACGCTGCTGGCCGCGCTCGGCGCCGACGTGCGCTACCACGATCCGTTCGTGTCCGAGCTGCCCGCTCACGGCCTGCGCAGCGAGGCGCTCGACGTCGTGCTCGCCGGCGCCGACCTGGCGCTCATCGTCACGGCCCACCCGGGCGTCGATCACGACGCGGCGGTCGCCGGCGTGCCGCTGGCGCTCGACCTGCGCGGCGTCACGCGGCACAGCGCGGGCGGCCGCGCAGTGCTCCTGTGACCGCGCCCGTGCGGGTCGGCGTCGTCGGCCTCGGCTACTGGGGCCCGAACCTCGCCCGCAACCTCGACGCGCTCGATGGCGTCGAGCTGGCGTGGTGCTGCGACGCGCGCGAGCAGGCACGCGAGCGCCTCGCCGCGAGCTTCCGCCGCACGCGCTTCACCGCCGACCTCGAGGACCTGCTGGCCGACGACGAGCTCGACGCGGTCGTCGTCGCGACGCCAGTGCCGACGCACGCGCAGCTCGCCGTCCGCGTCCTGCAGGCGGGCAAGCACTGCTTCGTCGAGAAGCCACTCGCGCAGTCGGTCGCCGACGGCGAGCGCGCGGTCGCGGCGGCGCGCGAGGCCGATCGCCTGCTGATGGTCGGGCACCTGCTCGAGTACCACCCCGGCGTGCGCAAGCTCAAGCAGATCGCCGACTCGGGCGAGCTCGGCGAGATCCACTACATCTACTCCAACCGGCTCAACCTCGGCCAGCTGCGCGCCGACGAGAACGCGCTGTGGAGCCTCGGCGCGCACGACATCTCCGTGATCCTGCATCTCGCCGGCGAGGATCCGCACGAGCTCTCGGCACACGGCGAGTCGTACATGCGCCCGGGCGTCGAGGACGTCGTCTTCGCGTTCCTGCGCTTCCCGTCCGGCCTGGCCGCGCACCTGCACCTGTCGTGGCTGGACCCGCACAAGGAGCGGCGCTTCACCGTCGTCGGATCGCAGCGGATGGCGACGTTCGACGACATGGACTTCGAGCGCAAGGTCACCGTCTACGACAAGGGCTTCGACCAGAAGTCCGACTCCTACGGCGAGTACATCACCCGCGCGGGCGACATCTACAGCCCACGAATCTCCAACGCAGAGCCGCTGCGCTTGGAGGTCGAGCACTTCGTGGCGTGCGTGCGAGACGGCACGGCGCCGCGCTCGGACGGCGACAGCGGGCTGCGCGTGGTGCGCGTGCTCGAGGAGCTGCAGGCGGAGCTGGACCGCACGCGGCGCGTCACGGAGTGACGGCCGCGAGGCGATTCGGCGCGTGGGAGCTCAGGTTGCCGCGGATCCGACCGTTGGGGCGAGGTCAGCGAGTGCCTCGACGTAGGCGCGAGCGTCATCGAGCGATGCGTGACTGCCGTCGTGCATGCACCAACCCGACCCACTGGAGTGGCGCTCGGCAACCAGCCACCGATGACGTAGTTCCGTGTTGAGCTTCCACGGGTTGGCTATGCGCCACTGACCATCGGGGGACTCGAACAGCCCGCGCTCGATCTTGCGCCAGTCGTCAGGCATCGACGTTCTCCTTTGTGAGGTACTTCTCGTGGGTGACGTGTAGCACGCAGCCCGGAGCGAATGCTTCGTCGTCGAGGACGCGAGCGGCACGCAGGAGTGCGACTCGCTGCGCGTGCTGACGCGGAGCCAGCTCTCGCTTGTCGGCCCACTGCGTGAGCTGACGATGGGCGGCGAACCTCAGCACCGCCATCTCGTCGCCGGACAGGTACCGCGTCGGCCCATCGCTCGTGGATCGGGTCTGGGGCACGGCGAGCTACCCCACCGCATCGGTGCGATCTCCAGCAACTCGGGGAAAATGACGCAGCCTTCCTCGCCGCGACCAAGGAGGTCTCGACCCCGCGAAGCCCGGGCGGCGACGGCGGTTGCCGCCCCGCGAGGCGATCGAGGCAGCGCGTGACGTGTCCGGATCTCTGGATAGTCGCGGACGATGAGAGCGTCCGGACGGCTCTACGCCCGCCTCGGCCTCCGCCCTGCGCCTGGACCACGCTGGGTTCCCTTGGGACCTGCTGCCGGGTGCGGGGAGGCACTGACCTCGCTGCGGCTCGACCGCGCGCGTGGGTATAGCGGGAGCATGCAGAAGTGACGGATGGGCAGTCCGTGACGGACGAAGGGTCGCTACTGCACGTATCTCATGCGGAAGTGCCCGCGGTTGGTGGACGCTTCGTCCAAGTGTCACTTGTGCATGTGCCAGGGTTCAGTAACGAGCGCATAGCCGATGGCGTGGGGGCTGTCCTCGTCGGCGACGCCGTCCCGCGGTCGCCGCCCGGCGACTCGGCGCGCAGCCCGACCGCGAGCGCTCGGCCGCCGAGCGACGTCCCAGATCGTCCGCCGCCACCAAGCTGGATGGCAGGCCGCTCGACGGCTGTCAACCAATCCAAGGGCGCCTCCGGCGCCAACGAGCCGAGGGCCCGGCGCTCAGCGATCCCTGCATGCCTGCGGTGGCCCGCTCGCTCAGCCGAGCACGGCGTGGACCGCCACGACGACCTCCGCCGCCTGGCCGGCGCTCAGGACCGGGCTCATCGGCAGCGCGATGTGGGTGCGCGCGAGCTCGTCGGTGACGGGCAGCTCGGCGGCTTCGCGGAACGCGCGCATCGCCGGCTGGCGGTGCAGCGGCGTGCGGTAGTAGCCCCTGCAGCCGATCCCGGCGGCCGTCAGGCCGGCCTCGAGCTCGCTCGCGCGCTCGCTGCGCACGACGTACAGATGCCACGCCGGCTCGGCGTCCGCCGCCGCGACCGGCAGCGTCACGAGCTCGCCGAGCCCGGCCTCCTCGTAGTGGCGGGCGGCGGCGCGCCGGCCGTCGGCCCAGGCGTCGAGGTGCGGGAGCTCGACGCGCAGGATCGCCGCCTGCAGCTCGTCGAGGCGCGAGTTGTAGCCGACGTGCTCGTAGGTGACCTTGTCGTGCGAGCCGTGGAAGCGCAGCATCCGCACCCGCTCGGCGAGCGCGCCGTCACCGGTCGTGATCGCGCCGCCGTCGCCGAAGCAGCCGAGGTTCTTCGACGGAAAGAAGCTGAACGTCGCCGCGGTGCCCAGCGCGCCGGGCCGCCCGGCGGGCGACCGCGAGCCGGCCGCCTGGGCCGCGTCCTCGAGCACCGGCACGCCGAGCGCCTCGATCTCGGCGATCGGCGCGACGTTGCCGAAGAGGTGCACGGCGACGACCGCCGTCGTCGCCGGCGTCAAGGCGGCCCGCACCGTCTCGGCCGTGACGCAGGCGGTGTCGGGATCGACGTCGCAGAACACGGGGCGCGCGCCGGCGTTCGCCACCGCCTCGGCCGTGGCGAAGAACGTGAACGAGGGAACGACGACGTCGTCGCCGGGGCCGACGCCCATCGCCCGCAGGGCGATCGTCAGCGCGTCGGTGCCGTTGGCGACGCCGATCGCGTGCGCGCTGGCGCAGTAAGCCGCCAGCTCGTCCTCGAACGCCGCGACCTCGGGGCCGAGGATGAAGCGCCCCGAGTCCAGCACGCCGCCGATCGCCGCCTCGAGCTCGGCGCGCAGCGGCGCCAGTGGCGTGGAGGTGTCGAAGAGGGGAACGGGCATACGAGCTGCCGGAGGGTACGGGGGCGGTCGTCCGTCAGGCGCTCTGGTTCACCAACAGCATCGCTGACCGAAGGGAGGAACCGTCGCACGCGGGTATTTCGGCGAGGTCTTGTCGAGTTATGAGCGGATAGAGCTCACAACTCGACAAGCACGCTCGGCGCGCTGTGGCCGATGCTTCGAAAGGCCCCTCCCTCATCGATGCCGTGCGCTCGCGCTCGCTCGCAGAAGCGGACACAGCGACCACTAGCATCCGCCGTCTCATGCCATCCCTCCTAGACCCCGGGTTCTGGAGCGATCGCGCGGTGCTCGTCACCGGGCACACGGGCTTCAAGGGCGCCTGGCTCACGCTCTGGCTGCAGGTGCTCGGAGCGCGCGTCACCGGATTCGCCGACGCGATCCCGACGACGCCCTCGCTCTACGAGCTGGCGCGGGTCGGCGACCGCGTCCAGGACGTCCGCGCCGACATCCGCGACCATCCCGCGGTCCTCGCCGCCTTCGCCGAGCATGAGCCCGAGATCGTCATCCACATGGCGGCGCAGGCGTTCGTGCGCCGCTCCTTCGGCGACCCCCGCGCCACGTACGAGACGAACGTCATGGGGACCGTCAACGTGCTCGAGGCGGTCCGTGCCACCCCCTCGGTGCGCGCGGTCGTGAACGTGACGTCGGACAAGTGCTACGACAACCGCGAGCAGCGCCGCCCGTTCGCCGAGGACGATCCGAAGGGCGGTCATGATCCGTATTCGAGCTCCAAGGGCTGTGCGGAGCTCGTCGCCGACGCATACCTGCGGTCGTACTTCGCGCCGCAGCCCGAGGGGCCGCGGCTAGGCTGCGCCCGGGCCGGCAACGTCATCGGCGGCGGCGACTGGGGCGAGGACCGCCTCATCCCGGACATCATGCGCGGCGCGCTCGCCGGGGCGCCGATCCCGGTCCGCAACCCGGAGGCGATCCGTCCCTGGCAGCACGTGCTCAACCCGCTGTCGGGCTACCTGCGCCTCGCGCAGGCACTGCACGGCGAGCCCCGCCGCCAGGGCGGCTGGAACTTCGGTCCCGGACTCGACGACGCGCGCCCCGTGCGCTGGATCGCCAACCGCCTGACGGAGCTCTGGCCGGAGGACCTGCGCTGGGAGCTGGATGCGAACCCGGCCACGCCACACCCGCACGAGGCCCGCTACCTCGCGCTGGACTCGACGAAGGCGCGCGACGAGCTCGGGTGGGCGCCGACGTGGGGACTCGACGACGCGCTGGCCGGCATCGTCGCCTGGTACGAGGCGCTGCGCTCCGGCGAGGACATGCGCGCCGTGACGCTCGCTCAGATCGAGGCCTTCCAGGCCGCGGGCGCGCCGGCCTGACGGCGGCTCAGCGCTTCAGCAGCTCCAGGTCCGAGCGCGTCATGAGCCGGATGAGCTCCTCGAAGCTCGTCCGCGGCTCCCAGCCGAGCTGCGCCTTCGCCTTCGCCGGGTTGCCGATGAGCTGATCGACCTCGGCCGGGCGCAGGAACGCGGAGTCGATCGTGACGTAGCGCTCCCAGTCGTCGATCCCGGCCTCGTCGAAGGCGATCTGCACGCAATCACGGACGGAGTGCGTCTTGTTCGTCGCGATGACGAAGTCGTCGGGCACGTCCTGCTGGAGCATGAGGTACATCGCCTCGACGTAGTCCTTCGCGTAGCCCCAGTCGCGCTGGGCATCGAGGTTGCCCAGCCGCAGCTCGTCGCGCAGCCCGTGCTTGATCGCCGCCGCGTGCCACGTGACCTTGCGCGTGACGAACTCCAGACCGCGGCGCTCGCTCTCGTGGTTGAAGAGGATGCCCGAGCAGGCGAAGAGGTCGTACGACTCGCGGTAGTTGACGGTGATGAAGTGGCCGTAGGCCTTGGCCACTCCGTACGGCGAGCGCGGGTAGAACGGCGTCGTCTCGGTCTGCGGGACCTCGCGCACCTTGCCGAACATCTCCGAGCTCGAGGCCTGGTAGAAGCGCGCCTGCGGCGAGGCCTCGCGGACGGCCTCGAGCATGCGCGTGACGCCGACGCCGGTGAACTCCGCCGTCAGCGTCGGCTGGATCCACGAGACCGCGACGAAGCTCATCGCGGCGAGGTTGTAGATCTCGTCCGGCTCGGCCGCGCGGATCGTGTCGACGAGCGAGCGCTGGTCGAGCAGATCGCCCTGGTGCAGGGTGATCGCATCGCGAAGATGCTCGATGCGGTCGAACTTCTCGGTCGAGGCCCGCCGGACCATCCCGTGGACGTCGTAGCCGCGGTCCAGCAGCAACTCCGCGAGGTACGAGCCGTCCTGACCGGTGATCCCGGTGATGAGAGCGGAGCGCGCCATGCAGGCGCGGCAGACTACCCTGACCGCGTGAGAGCGGTGATCCTCGCCGGCGGTCTCGGCTCGCGGTTGAGCGAGGAGACGACCATCAAGCCCAAGCCCATGGTCGAGATCGGCGGCAAGCCGATCCTCTGGCACATCATGAAGATCTACGCCTCCCACGGCATCGACGACTTCGTCGTCTGCCTCGGCTACAGGGGCTACGTCATCAAGGAATGGTTCGCCAACTACGCGCTGCACACGTCCGACGTGACGTTCGACATGCGCAGCGGTGGGATGGAGGTCCACCACTCGACGACCGAGCCCTGGCGGGTGACGCTCGTGGAGACCGGCGACGGGACGATGACCGGCGGGCGCCTGAAGCGGGTCCTGCCCTACGTCGGCGACCAGACGTTCTGCGTGACCTACGGAGACGGTGTCGCAGACGTCGACATCGGGGCGCTCGTCGCCCACCACCGCGAGCACGGCCGGCTGGCGACGGTGACGGCGGTCCAGCCACCGGGGCGGTTCGGCGCGCTGGAGGTCGACGGCGACCGGGTAGACAGCTTCGCGGAGAAGCCGCGTGGCGACGGCGCCTGGATCAACGGCGGCTTCTTCGTCTGCGAGCCGGGCGTCGGCGCGACGATCCCCGGCGACGACACGAAGTGGGAGGAGGAGCCGCTGCGCGAGCTGGCCGCGCGCGGCGAGCTGACGGTCTACCACCACCGCGGCTTCTGGCAGGCGATGGACACGCTGCGCGAGCGCCACGAGCTGGAGTCGCTGTGGGAGTCGGCCCGGGCGCCGTGGAAGACATGGCCGTAGCGCGTGCCGGGGGCGAGCGTGGATCAGTCGCCATGACCATGTCCCCCTGCCGGTTCTGCGGCGCGCCGCTGCAGCACGTCTTCGCGGACCTCGGCATGTCGCCGCTGGCCAACTCCAACATCCCGCGCTCGAAGGCCAACGCGATGGAGCCGTTCTATCCGCTCTGCGCGCTCGTCTGCTCGCGCTGCTTCCTCGTCCAGCTCGAGGACTTCGAGAGCCCGCAGCACATCTTCGACGACGAGTACGCCTACTTCTCGTCGTACTCGAGCTCGTGGCTGGAGCACAGCCGCCGCTACGTCGAGCAGATGACCGAGCGCCTCGGCCTCGACGCGTCCAGCCAGGTCATCGAGCTGGCCTCCAACGACGGCTACCTGTTGCAGTACTTCGTGGAGCGCGGGATCCCGGTGCTGGGGATCGAACCGACGGCGAACACCGCGCGGGTCGCGATCGACAAGGGGATCCCGACCCGGATCGAGTTCTGGGGCGTGCAGACGGCGACGGCCGTCGCCGCCGACACCCGGGCCGACCTGCTGCTCGGCAACAACGTCCTCGCCCACGTGCCCGACATCAACGACTTCGTCGCCGGCATGAAGATCGCCCTCAAGGCCGGCGGCGTCATCACGATCGAGTTCCCCCACCTGCTGAAGCTCGTCGAGCTCAACCAGTGGGACACGATCTACCACGAGCACTTCTCGTACCTGTCGTTCGCGACCGTCGGTCGCGTCTTCGAGGCCCACGGCCTGCGCCTGTTCGACGTCGAGGAGCTTCCGACGCACGGCGGCTCGCTGCGGATCTTCGGCTGCCACGACGACGACCCGCGCGAGCGGACCGAGGCCGCCCGCGAGCTGCTCGAGCGCGAGCATGCCGCGGGCCTGCAGGAGCTGCGGACCTACCTCGACTACGGCGCGCGCGTCATCGAGGACAAGCGCCAGATCGTGTCCTTCCTCATCGACCTCAAGCGCGCCGGCAGGTCGATCGCCGGCTACGGCGCGCCCGCGAAGGGCAACACGCTGCTGAATTTCTGCGGCGTCGGCCGGGACTTCGTGGACTTCACGTGCGACGCCAACCCGCACAAGCAGGACCACCTCCTGCCCGGCACGCACATCCCGATCCTCGCCCCCGACGCGATCCGCGAGCACCGGCCCGACGTCGTGCTCATCCTGCCCTGGAACATCAAGGACGAGATCATGGAGCAGCTGTCGTACGTCCGGGAGTGGGGCGGGCGGTTCGCGGCGCGGTCGCCGGAGCTGGCGCTGCTGCCGTGAGGTTCGTCGAGACCCCGCTGGAGGGGGTGCTGCTCGTCGAGCAGGAGCGGCTGGGCGACGAGCGGGGCTACTTCGCGCGAACGTACGATCGCGAGCTGTTGCCGGTCGTCGTGCAGATGAGCACGTCGTTCAACGTGCGCGCCGGGACGCTGCGCGGGCTGCATTACCAGCAGGAGCCCCACGGCGAGTCCAAGCTCGTGCGCTGCACGCGGGGCGCGATCTTCGACGTCGCG
>Ga0136631_10000728_pt1 | contig 10320 bp, 9 predicted proteins | sample AntDrymUQ6012206_2_FD_104655 | JGI IMG/M metagenome (GOLD analysis project Ga0136631, IMG submission 104655) | Polar desert sand microbial communities from Dry Valleys, Antarctica - metaG UQ601 (22.06) | ecosystem: Environmental > Terrestrial > Soil > Desert | place: Antarctica: Dry Valley... | reverse complement strand
GCGGTCAGGCGGTAGAGGACCGCGAGCTCGAGATCGACGGCCGGGCCATTCTCATGAACGCCCGTCCCCTGCCATCCGGAGGCGCGGTTCTGGTGATCCACGACCTGAGCGAGCTTCGTCGCCTCGAGACCGTGCGCCGGGATTTCGTGGCGAACGTGTCCCACGAGCTCAAGACTCCACTGACCTCGATCTCGGGTTACGCCGAGACCTTGCTAACGGACGAACCGGACCCGGAAACGTCCCGCCGGTTCCTGAGCACCATCCTCGACAACGCCCGACGAATGCAGCGGCTGGTGGATGACCTGCTCGATCTCGCACGGATCGAGGCAGGACGCTGGCAGCCGGAGCCGGAGCCGGTCAACGTACGGGATGCCGCCTTGGAGATGTGGAACGAGTTTGCCGAGCGGGCGGGCGCCCGGGGGGTGACATTCGAGACCGATATCGCCCCCGGCGCGGAGACGGTCGAGGTGGATGCCGATGCCCTGCGGCAGGTGCTGACCAATCTTCTCGACAATTCGCTGCGTTATACCGGACGCGGGGGGCGTATCGTGTGCCGCAGCCGCCGGGAGGACTCCGGCGTGGCGATCAGCGTGGTGGACAACGGCGCCGGAATCGCCCACGAGCACCTGCCCCGCATCTTCGAGCGATTCTACCGGGCCGATCATTCCCGCTCACGCGACGAAGGCGGCACCGGACTGGGACTTGCCATCGTGAAGCACCTGGTCGAGGCGCACGGGGGGAGGGTCTATGCCGAGAGCGAGCGCGGGGCGGGGACCACGGTCACGTGCTGGTTTCCGGGTGAGCTAGGAGCTAGGAGCTAGGAGCCTACCCGCTAACTGGCTCGCTGCTCCGCTCCCCGCTCTCAGCTCGTTACCCTCCCGTTACAAATCGTACGAACTTCCGTGACGCCCCGCCACTTCCTTACACTCGCGAGCCACCCGGCCAATCGGCTCCACCAGAAAGCCGCCCGGCACTGGCGTACTCCGAACTCGAAAGGGGAGTTATGGAAATGTGGTTGCGCAGGACTTTGAGCGCGGTGGCATTGCTGACGTCTGTCGCGCTTGGCTCGGCGAATGGCCAGACGACGTACCCCAACATCAAACTCTCAGGACGTCTCCAGGAGCAGTTCTACTACTTCTCCAACGAAGACAACGCGGCCACCGTGGGACCCAAGGCCAACTTCTTCACCCGCCGCGCGCGCATCGAGGCCAGAGGGCAGATCTCTGAGAACGTGGCCGTCTACATCCAGCCGTCGTTCGAGGGAGGCCGGAACCTCAGCGGCCTGGTCACCACCTGCACCGGGACTCCACTGACCTGCCGAACCACCGGCCGCAGCGGGCTCCGGCTCCGGGATGCCTACATCGATGTCAGGTTCAGCCCCGAGGGTCGTAAGGGCGCCTTGTACCTCCGGGCCGGCCAGGAGAAGCGGCCCTACAGCCGCTACGAGCTGACCTCGGCCACCAACCTGCCATCGATCGAGCGCGGAGCAGGCCAGGGTCTGCTCGCCCGGGCCTCCAACGACCTCTTTGCGGCGGCGGGCTTCCTCTCCCACGACGTCGGCGCGAGTGTGCGTTACGAGTACAAGCTCGACGACACTCGGCTGGTGACGGTCAAGTTCGGCGCCTACAACGGCCAGGGCGAGAGCCTGAACGATGTGAACAACAAGAAGAGCTTCGGCGCCCGGGGCACCTTCGGGATCACACCCAAGCTCGAGGTGGGCGGGTCCTGGTTCGCGCATGACGGCATCGTCACCGTGGGCGGCGTGCCGGATTCGGCCTTCACCAACTACGCCTTCGGCGTGGACGCCCAGTGGGGCAAGGTCGGTGACGAGGGACTGTTCGTACTGGGGGAGTATCTCCACGGAAACGACGCGACCGCGGCCAAGTTCACCATCCAGGGGCTCCAGGGCGTGGCGGCGTACAACATCCGTATGAAGAGCCCGACTTCCTGGCTCTACGCATTCGAGCCAGCCTTCCGAGTCGACATTGCCGACCCGAACACCGATGCCGACAATGACCGAGTCACCACGATCACGGCGGTGCTCGGCATCTACATGTCCAGCCGGTCGCAATTTCGGGTGGCATACGAGCGGGAAAGCTTCCAGGGCGACGTGACCCCGAGCATCAGCGGTGTGCGCAGCGCGCTGACCGTCAACTTTTGACCAGCTGGAGACAGTAATGAAACGCAGCCTTCTGATCCTGAGCGGTCTTCTGGCCTCGGCCACGCCCGCTGCGGCGCAGGGCCTCACCGGCGCCGGGGCCACGTTCCCCAATCCGATCTACACCAAGTGGTTCGATGCCTACAACAAAGAGACCGGCATCCAAATCAACTATCAGTCCATCGGCTCCGGTGGCGGCATCCGCCAGTTCACCGAGGGCACCGTGGATTTCGGCGCTACCGACGGACCGATGAACGAGTCCCAGATCCAGGCGGTCGCCGGCAATGTCCTCCACATCCCAACGGTGCTCGGCGCGGTGGTCGTGACCTACAACCTCCCGTCGCTCGGGGATGCCAAGCTCAAGTTCGACGGGACCCTCCTGGTCGACATATTCATGGGCCGGGTGACCAAGTGGAACGATCCGAAGATCGCCGCACTCAACCCGGGCGTGAAGCTTCCCAATATCGATCTCATCGTGGTGCATCGCTCCGACGGCTCGGGCACGACCTACGTGTTCACCGACTACCTCAACAAATTTTCTCGAGAGTGGAAGGACAAGGTCGGCTATGCCACCTCGGTGAACTGGCCGGTCGGCCTGGGAGGCAAGGGGAACGAAGGCGTCACCCAGCAGGTCAAGCAGGTCGAGGGGGCGCTCGGCTACGTCGAGCTGATCTATGCGCTTTCCAACAAACTTCCCTACGGTCAAATTAAAAATCCCTCGGGCAGCTTCATCACCCCGTCTCTGGAGACCGTCACCTCCGCCGCGGCCGGAATCAAGCTCCCGAAGGACACCGACTTCCGGGTATCGATTACCAATGCCCCCGGCGCGGAGGCGTATCCCATCGCCTCATTCACCTGGCTCCTGGTGAAGAAGGACAACAAGGACACGGCCAAGGCCAAGCTCATCCGGGACTCCCTCGCCTGGATGATTACGCCGGAAGCCCAGAAGATGGCGGCGGATCTCCATTACGCTCCGCTCCCTGCTCCGGTCGTGGCGCTGGTCGAGGCGCGGTTGCAGAGTTTGAAGGCGGGTGGTAAGGTCATTGCTGGGCGGTAAGTCGAGGGTCTGGAGTCTATGGTCTATACAACCCGATACCTCGTCTGTCTCACGCTCCTCTCGCTCGCGTGTGGAGGGGAGCGCACTCCGAGCCCGGATGCCGGCCGTGTGCCGGCAACCGGGAGAGGCCCGGTGCTCACCGGCGCCGGTGCCACCTTTCCCGCACCGCTTTACACCAAATGGTTCGATGCCTACGCCAAGGAGACCGGCGTGCGCATCAACTACCAGTCGATCGGGTCGGGCGGTGGCATCCGCCAGTTCATCGAAGGCACCGTTGACTTTGGCGCCACCGACGGACCGATGACCGACGCGCAGATCGCAGCCATCAAGGGCAACGTGCAGCACATCCCGGCCGTGCTGGGCGCGGTGAGCGTGACCTCCAACCTTCCCGCTCTTGGAAAAACCGAGCTCAACTTCGACGGTGGCCTGCTGGCGGACATCTTCCTGGGCCGGATCACCCGCTGGAACGACGGGAGGATTGCCGCGCTGAACCCGGGCGTCGCCCTGCCCGGAGAAGACATCATCGTGGTCCACCGCTCGGACGGCTCCGGCACCACATTCATCTTCACCGATTACCTGTCCAAGGTCTCTCCTGCCTGGAACCGCCAAGTGGGGCGGGCCACCTCGGTCAACTGGCCGATCGGCCTGGGCGGAAAAGGCAATGAGGGCGTCACCCAGCAGGTCAAGCAGTCGCCCGGCAGCATCGGTTACGTGGAGTTGATCTACGCGATCTCCAATGGGCTCCCCTCTGCCAAGCTACGTAACAGGGCCGGCGCCTTGGTACAGCCAACCTTGAAGAGCGTCGCTGCCGCCGCGGCTGGAGCCAAGCTGCCCCCCGACACTGATTTCCGGGTATCGATCACTGATGCCCCAGGCCCGGATTCGTATCCGGTCTCGTCGTTCACCTGGCTGCTCATTCGGAAGGAAGATCCCGACACGGCTCGAGCGGGAACCATTTATGATTTCGTCGCGTGGATGCTCGAACCTGCGGCCCAGCGGATGGCGGCAGATCTGCACTACGCGCCGCTTCCGGTTCCGGTGATCGAGCTGGTGCGCCGGAAGATCGTGCGCTAGGGAAGAGTAGAACGGGCACCTCCGTCCGTGACGCATCCGTTACAAATCCGTGACTGTTCGCGGGGGTGCGTGCTCTAAGATCCTGCCATGACCGCTTCGACCGAAACGGCTCCTCCAACCGTCGCCCCACCGACTACGTCCCTCGAGCGAGCCAACCACGGCGACCGGGTCTTCAAGGCCCTGCTGACCGTGGCTGCGTTGGCGGTGCCCACCCTGCTCGCGTTTCTGGTCTTCGAGCTCTGGGATGGAGCACGGCTGGCCATCGCCCGGTTCGGGTTCGACTTCGTAACCACGAGCGTATGGGACCCGGTGGCCGAGAAGTTCGGGGCACTCCCGCTGATCTTCGGCACCCTCGCGTCCTCATTGCTGGCGCTGGTGATCGCCGTGCCGCTCTCCCTCGGCGTCGCCATCTACCTTACCGAGTTCGCCCCCAAGGCGGTCCGGCAGCCGGTCGCCTTTTTCATCGGGCTCCTCGCTGCGATACCGAGCGTGGTGTACGGACTCTGGGGCATCTTCGTCCTCATTCCTCTGCTCCGCACCACCGTCTTCCCGTTCCTCCGCGATGCCCTGGGCTTTCTTCCGCTCTTTCAGGGGCCGATCTACGGCCCCTCCATGCTGTCCGCGGGGATCATTCTGGCGATCATGGTGATGCCTTACATCATGTCGGTGGGACGGGAGGTGCTGCTCGCCGTGCCCAATACTCAGCGGGAAGCGGCGCTCGCGCTCGGAGCCACCCGGTGGGAGGCCGTCACCACCGCGGTGCTCCCGTATGCCCGTTCCGGAATCATCGGAGCGATCATCCTGGGGCTGGGACGAGCGCTGGGCGAGACCATGGCGGTGACGATGCTCATCGGCAACCGGCACGAGATCGCCGCCTCGCTCTTTGCGCCCGGCTACACCATGGCCGCGGCTATTGCCAATGAGTTTTCCGAGGCGGTGGGCGACCTGCATCTCTCGGCGCTGGCGTACGTGGCCTTCCTGCTCTTCCTGGTCACTGTGGTGGTGAACGCCGGCGCCCGGCTGCTGATCTGGCGGGTGGCCCGTGGGTCGGCCGCCGGGAGCAGTGCCCTGTGACGCCTCGATCGGGCTCGGCATGAACCGGCGCATCCTTCGGAGAGCGGTCAGCAACCTGATGGTCGGGCTGATGATCGGGGCGGTCATCGTAGCGATGTTGCCGCTCTTCTTCATTCTGCTCAACCTGATCCTTAAGGGGGCGGGAAGCCTCTCGCTGGACTTCTTCACCAAGATGCCGGCACCGGCCGGCGAGACCGGGGGCGGCGTGGCCCACGCGCTGGTGGGAACGCTCCTCATCGTCGGAATGGCCTGTCTTATCGGGCTGCCGATCGGGATTGGGGCGGGCATCTACTGCGCCGAGTATCCCAACAGCCGGCTCACCTGGGTCACGCGGTTCGTGGCCGATGTCATGAACGGCACGCCTTCCATCGTTGTCGGCGTCTTTGCCTGGGCCTGGATCGTGGCGCAGCAGAAGCACTTCTCGGCGCTGGCCGGCAGCGTCGCCCTGGCCCTGCTCATGATTCCAATGGTGCTCCGTACCACGGAGGAGATGATCAAGCTGGTTCCCAACTCCCTGCGTGAGGCGGCGCTGGCGCTGGGGTACCCGCGTTGGCGCACCAGTCTCACGGTGGTGGTGCGGGCCACGCTTCCGGGAATCATGACTGGGGGCCTCCTGGCAGTGGCACGCATTGCCGGCGAGACGGCGCCGCTCCTCTTCACTGCGTTGGGAAGCCAGTACATGAGCTTCAACATCGACCAGCCCATGGCCGCGCTGCCACTGACGGTGTTCACCTATGCCACCGGCCCCTACGAGGAGTGGCATCGCTACGCCTGGGCCGCCGCCCTCGTCCTGATCATGGTGGTTTTCCTGTTGAGCCTGGGCGCCCGGCTGGCCGTCCGGCGGAGATTCACCCTCAATGGCTGAGCTTGCACTGGTCACGCCGGAGGCGCCGGGCTTGAGCGGCACGAAGGCTATTCCGCGCATCGCTACTGACAAGCTCACCGCGATGTACGGGAAATTCACCGCGGTCAAAGGCGTGTCCCTGGCGTTTGCCCCCAATCAGGTGCATGCGCTGATCGGCCCGTCGGGGTGCGGAAAGTCCACGTTCCTCCGCACCCTCAACCGGATGCACGAGCTGTCCGACCAGGGCTGGATCACCGGCCGGGTCCTGCTCGATGGCGAGGACATCTACGCGCCGAAGGTGGACGCAATGCAGCTGCGGCGCCGGGTGGGCATGGTGTTCCAGCGGCCCACGCCGTTCCCCACCATGTCGGTGTACGACAACGTGGCGGCCGGCCTGCGGGTCAACCGCCGCCTGCCGAAGGCCGAGCTGGACAGCCTGGTGGAGCGCTCGCTGCGCCAGGCGGCGCTCTGGGACGAGGTCAAGGACCGGCTCGGCGCCAGCGCGATGGCCTTGTCGGGCGGGCAGCAGCAGCGACTCTGTATTGCCCGGACCATCGCGCCCTCGCCTCACGTGATCCTCCTGGACGAGCCCACCGCCTCGCTCGATCCGCAGGGCACCCAGCGCATCGAGGAGCTGCTGTTCGGGCTGAAGCGCGACTTCACCATCATCATCGTGACCCACAACATGCAGCAGGCGGCACGGGTGTCGGACACCACCACGTTCTTCTATCTCGGCACCATGGTAGAGACCGGCCGCACCCGGCAGATCTTCACCGCGCCGCGGAACGAGCAGACTGAGGCCTACATCACGGGAAGGTTCGGATGAGCACAATGATCAGCCCCAGACCGTACGTCGCGGCCCCCAAGGTTACGCTGGCGCCACGTGCGCCGGTCAAGCCGCTCGGCTCCAGCGGAAATCCGGCGGTGGACGTGCGCGGATTCAGCTTCTCCTACGGACCGCGGCAGGCTCTGAAGAACCTGAACTTCGCCATCGAGCGGAGGGCGGTGACGGCGATCATCGGACCGTCGGGCTGCGGCAAGTCCACGTTCCTGCGTTCGATCAACCGGCTGAACGATCTGATCCCCGGCATCCGGCACCAGGGAGACATCCTGGTCGAGGGTGCCTCGGTGTTCGGACCGGGCGCCGACCTCGTCGCCCTGCGACAGCGGGTCGGAATGGTCTTCCAGCGTCCGAATCCGTTCCCCAAGACGGTGTTCGACAACGTCGCCTATGGACCGGCGCTGAACGCCCTGGTGACCAAGCGCGACCTGCCCGACCTGGTCGAGCGCTGTCTTCGGCAGGCCGCCCTGTGGGACGAGGTCAAGGACCGGCTGGAGGAGCCCGGCACCGGCCTGTCCGGCGGGCAGCAGCAGCGGCTCTGCATCGCCCGAGCACTCGGCAACCAGCCCGAGGTGCTCCTCATGGATGAGCCCTGCTCCGCGCTCGACCCCATTGCCACCCAGAAGGTGGAAGAGCTGATCTTCGACCTCAAGAAGCACTACACCATCGTGATCGTGACCCACAACATGCAGCAGGCCGCCCGGGTGTCTGACTACACCGGCTTCTTCGACCACGGTGAGCTCATCGAATTCGACGAGACCGAGCGGCTCTTCACCAAGCCCGCGCACGAGCGGACCGAAGCCTACATTACCGGGAGATTCGGATGAGCGTCGACGTCCATCGCCACTTTCACGACGAGCTGAGCCACGTGAAGGTCCGGCTGCTCACCATGTCGGGAGAAGCAGAGGCCGCGCTCGGCCTGGCGGTCGAAGCCCTGCTGGAGCGCGACAGCGACAAGGCGCAGCGGGTGATCGCGGGAGACCGGGTCATCGACGCCATGGAGGTGGAGATCGAGGAGCAGAGCATCAATCTCCTGGCGCTGCAGCAGCCGATGGCGCGCGATCTCCGGATGCTGACCTCGGCCCTGAAGATTGCCAACGACCTGGAGCGGGTGGGCGACCACGCCGTGAACATCGCCCAGTCGGCCGAACGGCTGAATCAAACCCGGCCGATCGCGCCGGAGCCGGAGATTGTCGATATGGCCCGGCTGGCGCGCGAGATGCTCTCCGATGCACTCGAGGCGTTCATCCGGGGCGATGCCGCGGCCGGGCGCGAGGTCTGCCTCAGGGACGATAAAGTGGATGCGCTGCATCGTTCGGTGTTCCGGATCCTGCTCACCCACATGATGGAGGACCCGCACACCATCGGCTCCGGCATGGAGCTCTTCCTGGTGAGCCGTAACCTCGAGCGGGTGGCCGATCTCGCCACCAATATCGCCGAGGACGTGGTGTTCCTGGTGGAAGGGCGGTCGATCAAGCACCACTCCGAGGACCGGGGCGAGGCCCGGGAGAGCCCGGTGCGGTCGGGGATGTGAACGGTTCCCGCGAGCGACTCGCGGCCATCGACGTCGGCTCCAACACCGTACTCCTCACGGTAGCCGAGTACGATCCCGAAACGGGGCTGGTCATCGTCGAGGAGGGCGAGGACCAGCCAAGGCTGGGTGCCGGCCTCTCGGCCACCGGTCGGCTCAGCGAAGAGTCCATGCACCGGGCCATCGGGACTCTGACCTCAATGCGCGATGTCTGCACGCGGCACAGCGTGGTACGACTCGCCGCTGTAGCCACCGCGGCGGTCCGCGAGGCCGGAAACGGCGCCGAGTTCGTGGAACGGGTCCGGAAGCTGGGCCTTCCGCTCCGCATCATCTCTCCCGAAACCGAAGCGGCTCTCTCCTATCGGTCCGCCGCATACCACTTCCCCGGCGGCGAGCGCCAGATGGTGACAGACATCGGCGGGGGCAGCCTGGAGCTGATCGGAGCGGCGAACGGCGTTGTCACGCTATCCCGCTCGCTGCCGCTCGGCGCAGTGCGTCTGACAGAGCTGGGCCTCCCGCTGGACCAGCTGCGCGAGCACATCCGCCTCGCGCTCTCGGCAGCAATGCAGGCTTCGGCGTGGGCCGGCTCGACGGTGATTGGATCGGGTGGGACCTTTGCCACTCTGGCCAGCATTGTCCTGGCTCGGCGGGGTTCAGCCGACGGCGCGGTGCACGGCATCGTGGTTCAGGCCAAAGAACTGGAGCAGATGCTGATGACGCTGGCGGGCCTGTCTGCCGAAAAGCGTCGCCAGACACGCGGGCTAAGGCCGGAGCGCGCTGACATCATTGTAGCGGGACTCGCAGTGGTCGCAGAGCTGTTGAGGATTGTCGAGTCCGCCGAGGTTACAGTCAGCGGCTTCGGATTGAGGGACGGCTTGCTGCTCGAGATGGCGGGCTTGGAATAGTCATCAAAAAATCACTCTCCGTACGGAATCCAGATATTTTTCACTTGGGTAGCCTGCTCGAGGAATTCCTCGCCTGCCCCCCGCCGCGGGTCGGTCCAGTCCCGGTCCTTCCCCAGGTCCACCCATGTGCGCTTCATGTTTCCGGTCGACAGACGCTCGACCTCGGCCGACACCTCTGCGCTCCCGAAGTACCAGATTCCATCCACATCGTCGTGGGCCGCCAGGACCGGTGCCAGCTCATCACTCAGCCCGGTGACGATATTCACCACCCCATCCGGCAGATCCGACGTATCGAAGACCTGGTAGAGATCGGTGGCGGGGAGAGGAGCCTGGGCCGAGGGCACCGCAACGACCGTGTTCCCCATGGCGACGGCGGGCAGCACCGTGGACACGAAGCCGAGCAGCGGCGAGACGCTCGGACAGACGACGCCGAGCACGCCCACCGGTTCAGGCATCGCCAGCGTCACGTTGCGGTAGGGCGTATGGTGCACCAGACCATCGTATTTATCGGCCCAGGCGGCGTAGGTGTAGATCCGGTCGATCGTCAGCTCGACCTCGCGCTGTGCCGCTGTCACATCGCCCGATGAAGCGGCAAGCCGGCGGCTGAACTCGTCGCTCCGCGCGGCCAGGTTCTCGGCCACATAGTAGAGTACCTGGGCCCGGTTATGGGCCGTGGCACGCGCCCATGCCGCTGCCTTGTGCGCCGCCTCGACCGCGTTCCGGATGTCCTTTCTGTTGCCCTGCCCCACTTCGCCGATCTGGTAGCCGGCCGCATCGAGCACCGGTAGACTGTAGCCCGAATCCGGTCGCACCTGCTTGCCGCCGATGTAGAGCTT
>Ga0136631_10000727_pt1 | contig 10330 bp, 8 predicted proteins | sample AntDrymUQ6012206_2_FD_104655 | JGI IMG/M metagenome (GOLD analysis project Ga0136631, IMG submission 104655) | Polar desert sand microbial communities from Dry Valleys, Antarctica - metaG UQ601 (22.06) | ecosystem: Environmental > Terrestrial > Soil > Desert | place: Antarctica: Dry Valley... | reverse complement strand
GTTCATAGCGCTGGAATGAAAATGGAGATGAATGGCGTGGAGCACGTCATGGCGATGCCGGGGATGCTCACCGAGGCGCAGCTGAAGCAGCTGGACGCGGCGAGAGGCCCCGGGTTCGACAGGCTTTTCCTCTCACTGATGATTCGCCACCATCGCGGCGCCGTCGCCATGGTGAAAGACCTGTTCGAGTCTTACGGCGCCGCGCAGGATGAGACAGTGTTCAGGTTCGCATCCGATGTGAACGTCGATCAGTCCACCGAGATCGAGCGGATGGAGAAGATGCTCGCCGCTCTCTCACCCAAGACCCAGCCATGACACCCAGATCGCACCCCCGCACGTCGCTCTCGCTTCCATCCGCGCGCGCTCGGCTCCTGTCCCTCACGGTCGCCGCGGGGATTTTGTCCGTCGCGGCATGCGCGCCTTCGACGTTCTCAGGGAGTGGCGCGCCCAGGCCCGACCCACGTGTCGGACTGCGCGCGGGAAAGTTCGACGCCGCTCAGGCGCTGTGGAATCTGAGGCTGGTGTCTACGACGCCTCCGCCTGAAAATTTCGGCGGCGTCATGAACTCGGACCTCGCGTTCACCGGCCCCTACGCGATCCAGGGAAACTTCAACGGCTATCAGGTCTGGGACATCTCCAATCCGAGTGCGCCGGCGCTGAAGAAGGCCTATCTGTGCCCGGCATCGCAAAGCGACGTCTCGGTGTACAGAAATCTTCTTTTCGTCTCCGGCGAGAGCCTGAGCGCGCGCCTGGATTGTGGTATTCAGGGAGTCAGGGACAGCGTCAGCAAGGACCGCCTGCGCGGACTCCGCATCTTCGACATCAGCGACATCGGCAATCCGAGATACGCCGGCAACGTGCAGACCTGCCGCGGCTCACACACGCATACCGTGCTGGTCGACCCGAAGGACCCCGACAACGTTTACGTCTACATCTCGGGCTCTTCGAGGGTGCGCTCTCCCTCCGAGCTTCCCGGGTGCCTCAACGTCGCGCCCGACCGGGATCCCAACTCGGCCCTGTTCCGCATCGAAGTCATCAAGGTTCCGCTCGCCCATCCCGAGCGCGCGGCGATCGTCAGCTCGCCGCGCATCTTCGACGATCTGGTCGCGCCGGCGACGCATGGCGAGACCCCCGGGGATCTCGCGGCGGCCAGGAAGGCAGTGGCCGACGCGCGCGCGAAAGGGGGTTATACCGTTGTGATGGCGGGCAGGGAGAGAGTCATGGAGTCCGAGTTCATAAACCCGCTGCTCGACAGCATCGTCCAGGCACGCAATGGTACCGGCGCGCCGACGGCGGCGGACAGCGCGGCACTGCGCGCGGCGCTACCCGCTATCGTCGCGGCGGCATATCCCGAGCTGCCGATCGCCGCCAACGCCGGGCCGACACAGTGTCACGACATTACCGTCTATCCCGCGATCGGCCTCGCCGGCGGAGCGTGCGGAGGCTACGGCTTTCTCCTCGACATTCGTGACCCGGCGCATCCCCGCCGTATCACTGCCGTAGCCGACTCGAACTTTGCCTACTGGCATTCGGCGACGTTCAACAACGACGGGACGAAGATTCTCTTCACCGACGAGTGGGGCGGTGGCGGCCAACCCAAGTGCCGCGTCACGGACAGGCCTGAGTGGGGCGCGAACGCGATCTTCACCGTCGTTGATGGAAAGGGAAATCTGCCGATAGCGGTCCGCGCCACGATGCCGGTAGACCCCTCCAGCGCGCAGATGGAGTTTCAGAGCTACTACAAGCTTCCGGCTCCTCAAACGCCGCAGGAGAATTGCGTCGCCCATAACGGCTCGCTGATACCGATCCCCGGACGTGACGTGATGGTGCAAGGCTGGTATCAGGGCGGCATATCGGTGTTCGACTGGACCGATCCCTCACGGCCGCGGGAAATCGCGTACTTCGACCGCGGTCCCGTTGACTCGATCAGGATGGTCATGGGTGGGTCGTGGTCGGCTTACTGGTACAACGGCTACATCGTGAGCTCGGAGATCGCGCGCGGGCTCGACATACTCGAGCTCGTTCCAAGTGCGCACCTCACCGCAAACGAGATAGCCGCCGCGAAAACGGTGCGCTTCGACTACTACAATGCTCAGGGGCAGCCGAAGCTGGTCTGGCCGCCGAGTTTTGCGCTGTCGCGCGCCCTGGTCGATCAGCTGGAGCGGTCGAAGGGGTTATCGGGCGGCAGACTGTCCGCCATCCGCGCATCTCTCGCTGAAGCGGAGCACGCGCAGCCGGCGCAGCGGCAGGGGAGTCTTTCGCGGCTCGCCGCGCAGCTGGACGCCGACGCCCGCGGGTCGAGAGACGCGCCCAGGGTGGGAGCCCTGGCCAGAGCGGTGCTCGACCTCAGCACCGTGTCGCGCTGATCGGCTTAGGTGCCTCTCACGCCGATCCCGGAACAGACCTCGTCAGGTAACCGACGTGGCCAGCGTGACTTACCCTAAGATATTGTAAAACCGGCATTTAGGACACGAACTTGCTCTACTATTCCTCATACAAAGAGAGATAGACAGACGCCAAAGTTTGGGCGTTGCCGGCCCGCGATTCATCCTCGCACGCGGGTCCCGGTGTCAGTTCCGACGGGGTGTTGGAGATATTCTAAAATGCTGAAAACAACCAATGGACAGATCGCGCGCAGCGTGCGATTCGACATCGCTGCCGACAAGAACGAAGAGTTCCACACTCTTTTCAAGAACGAGATCCTCCCGACCCTGAAGAAGCAGGAAGGCTTCAAGGACGAGATGCTGCTGGTGCAGGATCAACACGTGCTCGCCATCAGCGTGTGGAACAACCTGGATTCAGCACGAAAGTACGAATCCACGACTTATCCGAAACTGGACAGGACGCTTCGTCCGATAATGTCGGGCAAGCCGACGGTCGAGACGTTCCGCTACGATTCGATGTCGACCATCGCGTAAGGTCGCTTCAAGTCGTGAAGAATGAGAGGGGCCCGGTCGGGTCCCTCTTTTTTTTTGTGCGCTGATTAACGTGGAACAGCCAAGGACGAACTGAAGACTACCAGCCGGGGGGGTCTTACGTTATCAGTTAAAGGTCTTTACCCGCTCACGACCGCCAGAATAATCCCGTCGGGATCCTTGAACCACGCGCGTTCCTAATTCCTGCTCGCTCACGACCCCCCGAAATTGCCGGAAACGGCACCAGCATTGCTATGACTTATCGCTTTCGTACGCAATAAATCGCCGTCGTTTCACCGAGCTCCGGCACCGATGCGCTCACCCCGTATTGCCCTTTCCGCGTTCACCGCGATCTCACTCGTGGCGGGGATCGCCTGCGCGGGTCCTGGTGCGGCCGCGGGGCGGAAGCAGTCGCGCGAGGTGTGGGGGTTTACCGCGTTCTGGGACACCCTGAGCCGAAACAGCGCGGCGCGGAACGGCACCTCCCTCGACGGCCTCGTGACCACCTGGATCGCTCTCGACACCGCCGGGAAATCCCCCGCGGTCTTATTCGTCGATTCCTCCCCGGACCCGCGGATACCCGAGCGACGTCTCGCACTCATCACATCGTACGTTCATCCCTCATTTCGTCCGGTAGCGATTCGCCGTCTCGCGGCGAATCCGCGCGGGCTCGCGCGCGCGGCGAGCTCGATCGCCGCAACGATGGCATCAGCTCGCCATCGCGGCGCTGTGCTCGATTTCGAGGCCCTGGAGCCGGGGGATCTCCCCGCCCTCGCCTCCGTTGTCCGGACGTTGTCCGACACGCTGCGAGCACGCGGTCTCGGACCGGTCGTCGTTGCGGTCCCCGCGGCCGACACCGTCGCTTACCCTGGACAGGCGCTCCTCGACGCGGGTGCCGACTTCCTGCTGCCCATGCTTTATGACCAGCACTGGGCAGGGGGCCGGGCCGGGCCGGTTTCCGCTCGCGGCTGGGTCGCGTCGACCCTGAAAGTGCGCGTCAAGGAGGTGGGAGCGGCACGCCTCATCGCCGGGCTCCCTCTCTATGGATACCGGTGGCCCACTTCCGGAAAGGGCGTCACGGTCACGTTTGCCGAGGCGTCGAGCGCGGCGGCCGGCGCTCTCACTCGCGATTCGGTTACCGGGTCGCTCCGCGCCGCGCTCGCCGGCGGTGGCGAGGTATGGGTGACCGACGCGGCCCTCCTCAAGGGTTTGATCGCGATCGCTGAAGCCCATGGCGTACGGCGCTTTGCGTTGTGGTACATCGGGCAGGAAGACCCGAACGTGTGGCGCGCGGTCCTCACCCCTCCCCCCGAAAAACAGCCTAGCCGGCCATGACTTTTCGCAGGCCATTCACGGGGTTACGGATGAGGTGGAATAGCTCATGCATAGGAAATCATCCCTGGGGGCCTATCGGTCGCGCGTTACGGAAGCCCGCACCGGTGCCGTCGCAGCGTTTTGAATCTTCACCGCGCGGTATTTCAGCATGTTGATCAAGAGTGGAATCGCTCCACTGGATGAACGCCTCGGTGGCATCGTTGCCGGGCGTCCGTACGTGCTGAGCGGCGCGCCGGGGACGGGGAAAAGCATCGCGTGTCTGGAGTTCCTCTACGCGGCGCTCGATGAAGGTGGAACGGTCGCCCTTCTCACCCACGAGGATCCCTCCGATGTTCTCGCGCAAAGCGAGTATCTAGGCCTCCACCTCACTGCGGCGCTCGCGGAAGAGCGGTTCATCGTCGTGCGGTATCAGCTCGATTTCGCCCGAAAGTTCGCGCGCACCGCCGACCCCGCCGCCGCCTTCGACGAGCTCACGCGGCTCCTGGGTGAGCGACCCCTTCAGCGGATCGCAGTGGACTCCATCTCCCCGATCGTCGAAGCCGGCACCGCCTCGGCCAGCCCGATCACTGCGTTGCTCAACTTCCTCGACCGGAGCGGAGCGACGTCGCTTCTGGCGCATCCGGGAGATCTCGGAGGACGGTTCGACCGGCGGCTAGAGCCGCTGACGCAGCGCTCCGCCGGGATCTTCCACCTGTCGGCTGACCGCGACCGGAGAGGGACGCTCGAGATCCAGAAGATCAGATTCGCCGTCTCGTCCACTGCCCCCATCTCGTTCGTGATCCGTCCGGGCGTCGGCCTCGTGCTGGCGAGCGACAACTTCACGCGACGGGCCGACGACATTCCACTGAATGCCCGCCGCAAGGTTCTCATGCTCAGCGAGCCGAACAGCGTTCCCGCCGCGCTTCTCCAGGCGCTCCGGGACCGGTTCGACGTTGCCGTCCGCGCACGGACGGAAAGCGGCTTCGCGGACCTGCCTCAATCGGCGCCCGGTGCGGTGCTCCTCAACGTCAGCCGCGACTCCATCAATGACGCAGTCTCGTTTGTGCGGGACCTTCGCCGAGCCGGCAGCCGGTCGCCCATAGCGCTGGTGACGGATTTCACGCTGCGGTCGCACGATCGCGTGCGCGCGCTCCGCGCCGGCGCCGACGACTTCCTGCTCGCATTACACCCGGAAGAGTTTCTGCTGCGCGTCGAGGCGCTCGTTCGGCGCGGACGCTCCACCGCGATCGTCTCACCGGATCTGGTTTTTCCGACGCTGGAATCCGTTGATGGAACTGGAATTCTCGACGAGACCACCTTCCGTGGCGCCGTCCTGTCGCAGCTCGGCAGCGACGCGCTCGCTTTCTTCACGCTCGTTCAGCTCGCGCCGGCCGAGCGCGGAGACGCGGAGGAGCTCGCGACGCTGGCGCGCCACCAGATTCGCAGCGATGGCGGCGATCTCGTCGGACGGGTGGATGGCGGTGTGACCGTGTACCTCAGCTCCGCGCGGCGAAAGGACGTCGACCCATTCGTGGACCGGGTGCGCGAGGCGTGGCGCTCCGCGGGTCACGGCGAGCTCGAGGTGTCGACTGCGGCACACCCTAGCGAGGAGGCGGAAATGCAGGTGATGCTCGGAGCGCAGCACGCATGATACGTCGCGGGAAAACTACCTATGCCACCGTTTTTCTCGTCAGCGTAGCGACGATCGCCCCGGCGGCGGCCTACACCTTCTGGCTGATGCGGCCCACCACTTCGTCCGCCGAGGAGTCAGCGAGTCACCTTCCGCTCGAGACGGGTGATGCCTTTGAGGTGAAAAACGTCGGGTCGATTCGACCGCGGCCCGAGGCGTACGTCCCGTTCGCTGAGGAAGACCGGCTGTGGCGAGAGAATGCGGTTGCCCGCATGTTCGCCGCGATGCGCACCGAGGGGCCGGATGCGCCGTGGAAGCCGAGCGCCGAGCAGGTTCTCGATGACGAGGTGTACTTCCTCGCGCGCGCCCGCCGGTATGGTGATGCGGCGGATCTTCTCGTCACATGGCTGGAAACCAATCCGAGCGACGTCGATCGCCAGATCACAGTCGCGCGCCTCCTTGGTCAGACGGATCGCCTCCCCGAATCGTTCGCGCGGTACCAGAGCGCTCTAAGCGCGCGGCCATCCGACGTCGCGCTCCGGACCGAGTACGCAGAAGCGCTGCTGTGGTCAGCGCGCTATCCGGCTGCGGCTGAGGAGTTCGGGCACCTCGTAAGGTCGAAGGATGCCGACCGTTCGGCCCGGCTCGGGCTGGCGCGGGCACTGGCGTGGAGCGGTCGTGCCGCCGAGGCAGAACCGCTGCTCGCGCGTCTCTCGGCGGAAGCGCCACGCGACACGACTCTTCGCCTGCTGCTGCGCTCGACGCGCGCCAACCTGCAGCCGTCGTCCGCAATGGCGGAGCGCTGGATTGCCGCCGATGAAAGCCACTGGCCCTATCGGCTGGCGTTGGCGCGGTCGTATGCGAGTGAAGGGCGGCTTACGGAAGCGGCAAGCGCGTTCGATCGCGTTCTCGCCGACTCGCTTTCCGCATCGCTGCTCACCGAGGCCGCCGGGATCAGAGCCGCGGCGGGGGATTCGACCGGAACCGCTGCACTCCGTGGGCGCGCGCTCGCTCTGGCTCCCGGCGACATCGCGCTGCGCGAGCATTACGCACAGTCGCTGGCGTGGGCCGGCGAGCGCCGCCACGCAATAGCGGAATACACGCGGCTCCTCGCGGGTCGCGACGACGCCGAACGGCGTCTCGCGCGTGGACAGCTGTATCTCTATCTGGGCGAGGAGTCTCAGGCGCTCGCGGATCTCGAGCGCTCGAGCGAGCTGCGGCCAACCTACGACGCTCTCGCCGCTATGGGCGATCTGTACCGGTGGCGAGGAGACTATCGCCGCTCCCGGACCGCCTACAACCGCGCGCTCGAATTGCGCGGTGGCGATTCGCGAGTGCTGGCCGCGTTCACGCTCCTGCGTGCGGCCGAGCGTGCCTCGCTCGCGCAGACCGACGTCGCCGACGATCCAGGCTGGACTCTGGGCGGGAGCTACGCGGAAGACAACGCCGGATTTCTGCTTCTCCGCGCCCGACTCGCTTTCGGGTTCTCGGCCGGCCCGAAGACGAGCGCAAGCTTCGGCGCCGAGCAGCGCCGCATATCACACCGCAGCGCCCGCGCGCCAGAGACCTATCTCACTGGCTACTCCGTCGAGGGTGCCGTTCAGCATTTCTTCGAGCGCTTGCAGCTGGGTGTCGGTGGCGGAGTGGCCCGGCATGCGCTCGTTGCCGACATGCCGTTTGGCCACGCATTGGCCGCGACCGCGTTCGGCCCGGTGGTGTTCACGTTTCGCGCCGCAACCGGACCGGCGTATCCCGATCTCTGGTCGTTTTCGACGCTGTTCCGGTCGAGCGCCGACGAGGGAATCGACCGCCCGGTCCGGGCGCGCACTCTGCGTGCGACGGCGGGGATGGCCGTCGGCCGCGTGACGGTGGAGGTCGGCGCCGAGGAGATGCGACTCGCCGACCAGAACACCCGGCGCAGCGTGTCGGTTGTCGTGCGCCAGCCCCTCTCGCGCTCGTTCCGAATCATCTACTCGGGGGGGGCGTTGCAATGGAGGGGCGTCTCCCCCACGTATTGGGATCCGCGGAGCTATTCGCATCAGGCGGTCGGCATCGAGACCGCACGGAATGTGGGAAGCAGCCTGACTGTCGCGGCGCGCGCGCTCGCGGGCGTCGTGCGCACCACTGAGCGCGTGCCGCTCGCTCCCGGAGCGGCGCCCATCTCCGGCTCGTGGGCGCCGCAGTTCTCGGGCGGGATTGACGCGACCTACCGCCGCAAGACATTCGACGTTACCGCGGGTGCAGGCTATGGTCGCGGCGCGCCGCGGGAAGGCGGTGTTCCGCCGTACCAGGCGCTCAACGGCTCGCTGCGCGTGCGGATTGGCTTGCCGTGATCCAGCCGCGCCGCCGTAGCATCATCGCGCCCCTCCTGACTGGAATGGCGGGGCTCGCTGTCGCGATCGGCACGATCGCGGTGCTCATCGCGCACATGCCGACGGCCGGAACGACGCCCGCGCTTCGAATCGGGATCGGCGTGGTGCTCGGGTTCCTCGTGCTGCTGGTCGTACGCTACTTCGTGCTGATCTGGCTCGGGTACCTCCAGCACCTCGAATCGCTGTTCATGGATGTAGACAGCACCTTCACGCCTCCGGTCACCGTCATCGTTCCGGCGTACAACGAAGGTCCGGTGATTCAGAGCGCCATTCGCAGCCTGCTGGATCTCGACTATCCGGTCTACGAGATCCTCATCATCGACGATGGCTCGACGGATGACACCCGCGCCCGCGCGGCGGAGCTCGAGGGACGTTATGGAGGTGTGACCGTGCGCGTCGCCGGCAAGCTGAACGCCGGCAAGGCGGCGGCCCTGAATACGGGGCTTGCGCTCGCGCACCACGACTTCGTGCTGTGCATGGATGGTGATTCGCGCCTGGCGAGGGAGACGCTGCTGCGCGCGGTGAGGCACTTCGCGGATGAACGGGTTGGCGCGGTAGCCGGCAACGTCAAGGTCGTCAACCGGAACGGCTTGTGGACGCGGTTGCAGGCGCTCGAGTACATCGAGGGGCTCAACATGGCGCGCCGCGCGCAGGGGTTCCTCCGCGTCGTGAACATCATCCCGGGGCCGGTGGGCATCTTCCGGCGGGAGGCTCTCGTCAGCGTCGGCGGCTATGACGTCGACACCTTCGCCGAGGACGCCGACCTCACGCTGAAGATTCTGACGGCAGGCTGGCAGGTTACGTACGAGGACCGCGCGATTGCCTATACGGAGGCGCCCGAGCAGCTCCTCGATCTCATCAAGCAGCGGTATCGCTGGACCCGCGGAATTCTCCAGGCCCTGCGCAAGCGTTCCGGCTGGCTGGTATCCCCTCGCGGTGGAGCCGGAGTATGGCTCTCGCTTCTGGCGATGCTCTTCGAGGCGACGATCTGGCCCGTCTTCAACGTGCTCGGAAATCTGTTCTTCGCTTTCGCCGCGCTCGAGGCGGGCGCGGCCTCGTATGTCGCCTACTGGTGGCTTCTCCTGACACTCCTCGACATGGCGGCGGCGCTGCACACGGTCGCCATGGAAGAGGAGGATCTCTCGCTCGTTCCGTACGCGATTCTCTACCGGTTTTTCTTCCTCGCTCTCATCGACGTCGCGAAGCTCTTCGCGACAGCCGAAGAGTTCCTGAACGTTCGCATGACATGGGGGAAGCTCGAGCGCGCCGGTCGTATCTGACTCGCGCTCCCGCCCCCGGAGGTCTCGCTCTATGTCCGTCAACGCCCTGCTGTCGACCGTCATTCTGGTCGCGTTCATCGTTACCGTGGTGCTCGCCGTCGGCAGCTACCTCGCGTACAAGATCCGCGAGCGGAGCCGCGCGCCGGCGAGCCACATAAGCGTCGAGGGAGCGCCGATTTTCTTCGAGCGCGTCTATCCGGGAAGAGCGTCGCAGCAGCCGGGCGCCGGCGCAGGGCGGGATGCCGGGGGCACTGCGTGACGATGCCGCTTCAGGGAAAACCGGTTCGACGTGCGGCCTGGGAGCGGCACGGCGGCACGCTGGCGGTCGTCCTCGTCGCGGTGGTGGTTGTCGGCATCTCGGCGTTTCTGGTGCAGGAGCGAACATTGCCTCGCCCTGTCGTTGCAACCCCGTCCGTGCTGGGCAGCGCAACGGCGCAGATGCTGACGCCGGCAATACGCTCGCCCCTGGTTCCCAACACGGGGTCTCCGGTCCGCGTTGCATTGCTGCGCGATCCGGCGAGCGTCGAGTTCTACGAGGACCCCAAGGCGTACGACCGCGCGCTGGATCTCTGGGCGCAGATGCTCTCGACGGCGGGCGCGACGGTCGATCGTGTTACGCCCGAGGCAGCGGAGCTGGGCGCGGGCTCCGTTCTCGTGGTGGCTGCAACGCCATGCCTCTCGGTCCCCGCGCGCCGTGCGATGCAGACCGCCGGGCAGCGTGGCCGCGGCGTGATCTTCACCGGCATCACCGGAGTGCGGGATGGAGGCTGCCGTGAAATCGGTTATGGATTGCTCGCCGAGCTCGTGAGCGCCTCACGC
>Ga0136631_10000726_pt1 | contig 10333 bp, 8 predicted proteins | sample AntDrymUQ6012206_2_FD_104655 | JGI IMG/M metagenome (GOLD analysis project Ga0136631, IMG submission 104655) | Polar desert sand microbial communities from Dry Valleys, Antarctica - metaG UQ601 (22.06) | ecosystem: Environmental > Terrestrial > Soil > Desert | place: Antarctica: Dry Valley... | reverse complement strand
GCATGGAGCGGTGGGGATACATCGCCGTCGGCGGCACCGTGTCCTCGACAAAGCGCGACGGCCTCGGGAGCGCGCGTGGGCTGAAGAGCACCTGGGTCGTGCGGCCCACGTCGAACGGCCGGAAGGCAGAGGCAATCTGGCCGACGTTGTTCGACGAGATCGATGCGCGCTGGAGGGGGCGATTCGGCGCCGACGAGATCGACGGGCTGGAGAGCTCGCTGCACGCTCTCGTCGAAAGGAGCGACCTCGCGCTTCCCGAGTACCTACCGATAGTCGGCGGAGCGGATGGGATGGTCGCGGGCCTCGTGCCGGACAAGAGACGTGATTCGGAACCGTCGCGCGCGCATCTGTGCGCGCTTCTCGCTCAGGTACTCCTGGCGTACACCCTCGACTTCGAGCGCGAATCGGCGCTGTCGCTCCCAGTGTGCGCGAATGTCGTCCGCGTGCTTGACGAGGCGGGCGTGCTCGTCGACGAGATCCCGTCGCGTTCGGGCATCTCGAAGGAGGCGACGAGCATGGCCCTGACCTTCCTCGTGAGATCCGGCTCCGTCGCCGTCGACGGCGCTAGGAACGCGACGAAGCGGGCCCGTCTGACCTCGGAGGGACGAGCCGCTCGCGACGCCATTGGGTCGCTTCGCGCCGAGCTCGAGTTCGGGTGGAAAGTGCGGTTTGGAGCCGAGGTCCTTCGTCGGCTCCGCTCCTCGCTCGTGCTCCTGCTCGGACGACGCGAAGGAACACGCACGCTCCTCTCGCTCGGGCTCGAGCCGTACGCCGACGGGTGGCGTGCGAGCGCGCCGTACCTGACGCGGACACAGGCTGCGATCGACGACCCGGTCGCAGCGCTTCCTCACTATCCGATGGTGCTGCACCGCGGCGGCTGGCCGGACGGCAGCTGAGTCGACCACTCCTCACACCTGTGCGACACCACCATCACGCCTTGCCGGCGCTGCGGGGGAACGCCGCGAGCCGCGCCGCCTCCTCCTCGACCTCGCGCCGTGTGGCACGAGGCAGCGGCGCGAATGGCTCGAGCCGTAAGCGGCGCTCGCGGAAGGTCGACCAGCTCACGGTCGAGTTCGTCGCGGAAGCGCCGGAGCTCGAGCCGCTCGAGCCCCGTGTCGAGCACGCTCAGCGGGAGGCCCGTCCATTGGGCGATGTCCGGGCGGCTCGCGGGCCCGAACGCGGCCAGGTAGCGGCGGGCGAGGTGCGCAGCGGCGTGCGCCCGTGGCGGGTTCGGCGCCGAGCCAGGTTCGCGCGTGGACGAACGTGCCTCCGGCGGTGTTCACGCGCCAGATCGACGATGACGGCCCGTTGATCAGCCCGGCGTGCGCGACGAGCCCGTACCAGGTGAGCCACGGCGCTCTCTCCTCGATCCGGAGCTTCGGCCGCCCGAGTGCTGCGAGGAGTTCGGGCCGTGTTCTCGCTTGCTCGGCGGCGAGCGCGGCGATGCGCTCCCCGTCCGTCGCGAAGTCGGAGTTCTCGCCCGCCGCCGCGAGCTGCCGCTGCAGCTCGGTGATGCGGCGCTCGAGGTAGATCCCGGCGTACGCGAGGTAGTCCGCCGCGCTGACGAGATGGAGCGTCGTGCGCATGAGCGTTGCCCTTTACGACGCGGCGCCGCGTCACTGCGGACACGAGTTGCTCGGGCCTGAACGCGAGGCGAGACCAGAGACCGATGTACGGCGACGGCGGCCATTGCCCCTGGATGCCCGCGACGCGCTCGACGGCCTGCGTCGCCGACAGCCTGTGCCGTCGGAGCAGGAGCTGTCGCGCGAGCGTCGCCCGATTCAGCTCTCGGCGGGAGAGCGTTCGCACGACGCGACGATAGTCGGCGCCTCGTTTGCAGGCATTTCGGTGTGCGCGGCGAACCGGGACCGCCCGATGCGGATCCTGCTCGTCGTCCTCCTGCTCGCGTTCGCGGGCTTGCTCGCGGTCGATCTCGAGTCCGCGGCGACGTCGCGTGCCGCGGTCGCCGCTCCAGCGCGTGTCACCGTCCCCAAGCCCGCGCCCCGGACCGTGGACGTCGCATTCGTCCGTGACGGCTGGGTCGTCCGCGTGCAGCGAGCCGTACCGAAGGGCGGATCGGCCGCCGAGGTCGCGCTGCGGGAGCTCACACAGGGTCCGACGAAAGGCGAGCGTCGTGCGGGTATCCGCACCGCTTTCCCGGAGCGCGCGCGCCTGCGCTCGCTGCGCTCCGACGTCGAGACGTGGTTCGCGAGCTTCTCGCGCTCGACGTTCGGGACGGGCTCGGCGGAGACGAAGCGCATGCGGCTTTGGCAGATCGCCGCCACGCTCGCGCCTCACGGAGAGAAGGCGGCCGCGGTGCTCGCAGCGGAGGGGCGCTTCGTGACGACGCTGCGCCTCGGCGTCCGGCCCGGTGTCTGGCGCGCCGAGACCGGCGAGAACGACTACCTCTACGTCACGCGCGGCGTCCGATCTCGGCTCGCCGGACTCGGCTACCTCGACTGGCGGGACGTCGGTGCCGAGGACGGCTACCTCATCGCGCAGGCGCTCCTCGCCTTCCAGGGCTGGGAGGATCTCGACCGCACCGGCACGGTCACGGGCCAGACGCAGGTCGCGCTCTTTCGCGCCACGCGGCCCAAGCCGGGAGCGCGCCGACCCGGACGACGCATCGAGATCTACCGCGACCTCGGTGTCCTCCTGCTGGTCGAGGACGGCGCGGTCGTGCGCGCCGTGCACACGTCGACGGGGACGGGTGGGATCACGCCTGTCGGCGACTTCAAGGTGTACGCGAAGGTCCTCTACTCGTGGTCGGTGCCGTTCCAGGTGTGGATGCCGTTCGCCGTCTACTTCCGCGGCGGGATCGCGACGCACCAGTCGCCGGACGTGCCGTCCTATCCGGCGTCGCACGGGTGCGTGCGACTGCCCGAAGGTGAGGCCGAGCGCATCTACCGGTTCGTCGACGTCGGTACGCCGGTCGCAGTTCGCTAAGCACGTGGCGTCCTCGTGTGATCTCGACGAGCGACTGCGCATCCATGTGGTCGGGACGCAGCAGCTCGAGCTGGCGCGAGCCGCTCTCCGGTTGCATCTCGCGGAGCTAGGCCAGCGGAGCCGTGCGAGCGAGCGCGCGCAGCATGTCGCGGGCGCGCGGGCCGTGGACGTCGATCTTGTCGAGGAAGGCCCTGATCGCCGCGTCGTCGCCCCCGAGCACGAGCAGCTGCAGTCTCTCGAGCGGACTGTCGTCGGCCTCCTCGAGCTCGTCCTCGGTCGGGGCGGACGGATCCTGCGCCGGCGCGATCGTATCGCCCTTCGCGGGTCGGTTCCCCCGTGGCAGGATGATGCGGCCGTGGAGACGATGCGCGCCATCCGCAAGCGCGAGTCCGGACCCGGGCTCACGCTCGACGAGGTGCCGGTACCGACACCGGGGCCGGACGAAGTGCTCGTCCGGATCGAGGCTGCGTCGATCTGTGGCACCGACCTGCATATCCAACGCTGGGACCAGTGGTCGTCGGAGCGCGTCGAGCCGCCGCTGATTTTGGGGCACGAGCTGTGCGGGACCGTGGTCGCCACAGGCAGCTCGGTGCGCGACATCGCGGAAGGTGACTACGTCTCCGCGGAGAGCCACGTCACCTGCGGTATGTGCTTCCACTGCCGCACCGGGAAGGCGCACATGTGCGAGCAGACGCAGATCCTCGGCGTCGATCGCGACGGGGGCTTCGCCGACTACGCCGCCATTCCCGCCTCGGTCGTCTGGCGCAACGACCGCTCGAAGCTCCCGCCCGAGATCGCCTGCCTGCAGGAGCCGTTCGGGAACGCCGTCTTCGCGACGTCCACGCAGGACTTGGCGGGCCGTGCGGTCGCAGTCCTCGGGTGTGGCCCGGTCGGCCTCTTCACGATCGCGATCGCGAAGGCGTTCGGCGCGGGTCGTCTCTTCGCCTCCGACCACGTGCCTTTCCGGATGGAGCTTGCGCGGACGCTCGGAGCCGACGCCGTGGTGAACGTCGACGAGGCGGACGACGTGCCGGCGTGGTTCGTGGAGCAGAACGAGGGGAACGGCGTCGGTGTCGTCTTCGAGATGTCCGGTGCCTTGCGCGCGATCGAAGACGCGTTCGGGATCGTGCGGCACGGCGGCAACGTCGTCCTGTTCGGGATCCCGTCCCGCCCGGCGACGATCGACATCGCGGAGTCCCTCATCTTCAAGAACCTCACGGTGAGCGCCGTGAACGGGCGCGAGATCTGGGAGACCTGGTACACGACGCGCTGGCTCCTCGAGCACGGCGTCGTCGACCTGCGCCCGCTCATCACCGCCGAGCTGCCGCTCGAGCGCCACGAGGAGGCGTTCGCGCTGCTCGAGTCGGGAGAGGCCTGCAAGATCGTCCTGCGACCGAACGGAGCGACGCCGTGACCGAAACGGGCATGACCAGGGACCTGACCCCGGACCTGACCCCTGCTCGTCCATTCCGGCCATGACTGCGCTCGACCAGCAGCTCGGCGCCGAGCTCGATGGACTGCGCGAGGCGCGGACGTACAAGCGGTTTCTCACCCTCGAGTCGGCGCAGGGGGCTGTGGTGCGGGTGGCGGGACGCGGGGACGTGATCATCCTCTCGTCGAACAACTACCTCGGCCTCGCCGGGCATCCGGACGTCGTGCGCGCAGGGATCGAAGGGCTCGAGCGCTACGGCGCGGGGACGGCGTCCGTCCGCTTCATCTGCGGGACCTTCGAGCCACACCTTGCCCTCGAGCGCGCGCTCGCGGATCTGTCCGGCACCGAGGCGGCGCTCACGTACGTCTCGTGCTGGAACGCGAACGAGGCTGCGATCCCGAGTCTCACCGACGAGACGACCGTGATCCTCACGGACGCGCTGAACCACGCGAGCCTCATCGACGCGATCCGGCTGTCGCGGCCCGCGGACAAGGTCATCTATCCGCACTCGGACATGGACGCGCTGCGCGACGGGCTCGCAGCGGCTCCGCGTGCGGCGCGCAAGCTCATCGTCACGGACGGTGTCTTCTCGATGGAAGGAGACCTTGCGAGGCTGCCCGAGATCGTCGTGCTCGCGCGCGAGCTCGACGCGGTCGTCATCGTGGACGACTCGCATGGGGTCGGCGTTCTCGGTGAGACGGGCCGCGGGACGGTCGAGCACTTCGGGCTTCTCGGCGAGATCGACGTCATCACCGGCACTCTCGGCAAGGCGCTCGGTGGCGCGGCAGGCGGCTATGTCGCCGCGTCGGCGGAGGTCTGCGACATCCTTGCGCAGCGCTCCCGGCCCCAGCTCTTCTCGAACGCACTGCCGCCGACCGTCGCGTGTAGCGCGCTGCGCTCCATCGAGCTCATGCTCGAGCAGCCCGAGCTCCTTGCCCGGCTTCGCGAGAACACGCGGGTGTTCCGCGAGCTGCTCGTCGAGGAGGGCTACGCACCGCTGGACGGCGAAGCCGCGATCGTCCCGATCATCGTCGGCGAGACCGCCGACGCGATGGCGCTATCGGAGCGGCTGCTCGACGAGGGCGTGTTCGTCACGGGCTTCGGGTTCCCGGTCGTGCCGGAGGGATCGGCGCGCGTGCGCGTGCAGATGTCCGCGGCGCTCGAGGAGGAGCACCTCGAGCGCGCGATCGACGCGTTCCGGCGCGTGCGCGGGTAACAGGCGATCGAGGCCCCCTCGCGGCCGCGAAGCGGACGCCTTCAGGGATCTTCGCGATCGGAATCCGCGCCAGCGGATTCCGATCTGCGCACCAAAAAGGGGGACGAGGAGTTCGGTTTGCGCCGACGAATGTGCGTCCATGGATAACTGGCCTGTCAACATCGTCGGCCTCGGCCTCATCGTCGCCGGGCTCCTGTTCGCCTACTTCTTGAGCTTCGTCGGGATCATCATCGGCTTGATCATGATCATCGGCGGGATCATGGCGCTCTTCATGACCTACCGGCGCAAGAAGTACCCGGCGACCTGACCCAACCCGACCGCGCGCTCTACTTCGTGAACACGTAGTCGTTCGCGCGCGCCTGCATGTGACAGCCCTGGCACAGCTGCTGTGAGAGTCCGAGGTTGCGATAGCGCGTGCCCGAGAGCTCGTATTCGACGTAGCGCCACTTGCCATTCGTCTTGCGCATGACCGCGACCTGGGTAGGCCGCGACGCCGTGTCCCCTGCCCGCCGAATCGACTTCACGATCACCGTGCCGTTCGGGTAGCGCTTCCCGACCTTCTTCCTGTTCGCGTAGACGTTCTTCACGCCCGCGTGCGCGCTCGACAACGGACCGGTGCTCGTGAAGGGCTTCTTGTTGATCTTCGGCCACTTCGCGTAGCCGTTCGTGTACGACGGCAGCCCGTTCGCCGAGGTGCTCGCGACCGCGACGACAGCGACGGCCGAGGCGGTCGCCAGGACGGCGACGATCGCGAGGATTCGAAGACGCACCACTCGATCATGCCCGATCGGGGCGGCTGGTTTCCTGAACAGAGCCGTGCGCCGGCCCTTCGGCTCCACCCGCTCGCCCGGTAGAACCCAGGCGTGGGCCACGACCATGACCACGCGCGCGTCGAGAGTCGCCGCGCGCTCGCGATTGCACTTGCCTTGACGGCGTCGTTTACGGCCGTCGAGGTCGTCGGCGGCCTCTACTCGGGGAGCCTTGCCTTGCTCGCGGACGCGGTGCACATGCTCTCGGACAACGTCGCGCTGGGACTCGCGCTCGTCGCCGCGTGGCTCGCAGCGAAGCCGGCCACGCCGGAGCGGACGTACGGCTACAAGCGCGCGGAGGTTCTCGCCGCGCTCGCCAACGGTGTGCTCCTCGTCGCGCTCTCGATCTGGATCTTCGCGGAGGCAGCGACGCGGCTGCGCAACCCCGGCGAGGTGCTCGGCGGCTGGATGCTCGCGATCGCGCTCGTCGGCATGGGGGTGAACGTCGCGGCCGGTCTCGTCCTGTCCCGAGCGCGCAGCCACAGCCTCAACGTCGAGGCTGCGTTCCGTCACGTCTTCGCCGATCTTCTCGGCTCGGTCGGCGTCGCCGTTGCGGCGGTCGTGATCCTCGCGACGGGCTGGGTCGAGGCCGACCCGCTCGTGAGCATCCTCATCGGACTCCTCGTCCTCGCGAGCACGTGGACGATCCTGCGAGACTCGACGGCGATCCTCCTCGAGTCGACCCCTCGGGGAATCGACGCTGCCGCGCTCGGCCGTCGGCTCGCGTCTGCCCCGGGCGTGGTCGAGGTGCACGACCTTCACGTGTGGACGATCACCTCGGGCTTTCCTGCGTTGTCGGCGCACGTCCTCGTGCGACCCGGCGAGGACTGCCACGGCCGTCGTCGCGAGCTCGAGCGCCTGCTCGCGACCGAGTTCGGGATCGAGCACACGACGCTGCAGGTCGACCACGCAGGCGACACCGGCCTTGTCGAGATCGGGCGGTTCTAGAGGACGAGCTCGGTGCGCGCGGTTCCCGCCCGCTCGTGGCGTGCGACGACGCCGACGCGCTCGCCGACGCTCGCCTCGATCACCCACTCGACGAGTGTGCGCTCCGCGGTCGAGTGATCGGTGCTCCACCACATGATCTGGCGCCGCTCGACGCGGCCGCCGAGCTGCCCGGCCTCTTCACGAGCCTTGCCGCTGGCGATGCGTGCACCGTCGGGGATCTCCAGCTCGACCTCGATCGGGCGCACTGCCTTTCGCTCCACCGCTCTCTCGGTTACGTTCGTCGGCAGCCAGCCGGCGTTCTCGAGCACGAGCCGGAGCCGGAAAGCACCCTTCGCAACGGGCTCCGACTCGAATGACCGGATCTCGAGCCTCGGCGAGACGAGCGCGAGGTAGACGGCGAAGTCGGCGTGCGGCGTCACCTCTTCCTCCAGCCGTGAGAGCGGTGGGTTGAACCAGAAGCGCACGAGATCCCAGCCGCCGAGCTCGACCAGGCCGAGCTGCGGATGCTCGAACGGGTACCAGTCGACGTAGCCCTCGCCGAGCTCGTCCGCGAGCTTCAGCACGGCGAGCTCGTCCTCGGGCGAGTGCTCGCGCAGCCAGTCGATGAAGTGGTACTCCTCCAGACCGGCCTGGCGCTGCGGGCTCCAGAACTCCGTCACCCACGCATAGACCCCGAGATGGTCGTAGATCCAGTCCACGTCGCCGCCCTTGATCACCATCTTCGGGTGGTACTTGAAGTCGTGGAAGATCGAGATCGAGGGATAGCCGGTGATGCGTGTCGCTTCCTCGCCCATGAGCTTGAAGGCGCGGAGGTCGGGCACCGGGAAGTCGTCGTCCGAGCGGCCGGACCACGGGCGCAGGTGGACGCCCGAGAAAGTGTGGTAGCCGACGTACGACGTGATGTTCTTGCGCGCGACGATCGCCTCGACGAGAGCGCGCACCTCGGGCTCTGACGTCGGGAACGGTCCGGCTCCAGCCTGCTCCGCCTCGGGCGCCCAGTCCGCGGGCCAGTTGCGGTTGAGGTCGAGTCCCTCGAGCGGCGGGGCGATCGGGATGTTCACGCCATCCCAGTTCACGATCGTCCCCTCGGGGAGTACGCGATAGAAGTCGCCCTCGAAGTCGTCCGGGAGCCTCGCGATCAGCGCACGCGGGTCGTCCGGATGCGCTTTCCACGAGCCGTTGGGATCGGGCATGCGCATAAAGAGGACGCGCCCGTCGCCGTCGACGTCCTCGCGGTGTAGGCCGTCCTCGGGCTCCTCGCGCGGATACGGCCGGACGCTCGAGCGGCGGAAACGGCCGTCGGCGAGCCCGGCGTCGGCGCCGTCCGGGTTCACGCGCGGGACGACGTAGAACGTGCGCGTGTCTCGCGCATGTCGCACGCGCGCGTTTTCGGAGTGGAGGAGGTGGTCGAGCAGATGCAGCGCCGCCGTCGTCCCCGTGAACTCCATCGCGTGGATCTGGGCGTGGACGAACACCGCGGGTTTCTCCTCCGGCAGGCCCGTCTCCGCGTTCGTGACGGTGCAGAGCCAGATGTCGCGTCCCTCGTACGACTTCCCGATCGACTCGAACGAGAACTGTGTCGGGAACGCGGCTTCCCACGCCTCGAGCGTCTCGGTCAGCTTGGCATAGGTGTAGAAGCGGTCGAACCGGACGCGCATCGCGCGCGAGCCTAGTCCATTACCCTCGCTGGATGCGAGACCTCCTCGACTACCGCTCGGAGTTCCCGATCCTCGAGCACACGACGTACCTCGCGAGCCACACCCTCGGGCCGATGCCGCGACGCGCGCCCGAGTTGCTGGCGGAGTTCGCACGGATGTGGGCGGAGCGCGGGATCCGGTCGTGGGCCGAGGGCTGGTGGGCGTCGCCGATGCACGTCGGCGATCAGATCGGGCGCATCGTCGGCGCGCCCGCGGGTTCGACCGTCATGCAGCAGAACGTCGCGATCGCGGAGGCCATCGCTCTGTCGTGCTTCCGGCCGGTCGATCCTTCGAGGAACCGCGTCGTCTACGAGCGGGCGAACTTCCCGTCCGTGCGCTACCTCTACCAGGCGCAGCCCGATCTCGAGGTTGTCGTGTGCGCGGACGGCGAGGAGATCGTGGAGCGGATCGACGAGCGGACGCTCCTCGTCCCTATCAGCCATGTCCTCTTCAAGGAGTCGGAGATCCAGGACGTCGAGCCGATCGTGCGGCGCGCGCACGAGGTCGGCGCGCACGTGATTCTCGACTGCTACCAGTCCGCCGGGATCGTGCCCGTCGACGTGACGGCGCTCGCAGTCGACTTCGCGGTCGGCGGCTCGGTGAAGTGGCTCTGCGGCGGGCCTGCCAATGGCTGGCTCTACGTGCGGCCCGATCTCGCCGAGCGGCTCGAGCCGACCTATACGGGATGGCAGGCGCACGAGCGGCCGTTCGCGTTCGAGGAGGAGATGGAGTACGCGTCTGGTTCCGTGCGCTTCCTGACTGGGACGCCGAATCCGGCGGCGCACATGGCGGGGACGGCGGGGTACGACCTCGTCGAGGAGATCGGTGTCGAGCGGATTCGCGCAAACTCGTTGCGCCAGACCGACCTGCTCATCGGCCTCGCCGACGCCGCCGGCTTCGAGGTGCGCAGCCCTCGCGAGCCCGCGCGTCGCGGCGGGACCGTGACGATCGACGTCCCGGAAGGGGCGGCGGTCTATGCCGAGCTGGAGGTGCGTGGGGTACTTGGCGACTTCCGTCCCGGCGCGGGCATCCGCCTGGGCGCACACTTCTTCACGACAGACGAAGAGCTTCGCTTCGCAGTCGAGCAGATCGTCGAGATCGTCGAGACTGACGCCTTCGCGCATCACCTCGGCGCGGCCGCGTCGCACTGACTCTTGCGCAAGACAGGATCCGCTAGCGGATCCTGTCGCGCGAACATCCGTGAAGGCGACCGCGTCGCGGTCGCTGGCGTAGCGGGTCACCATTGCCCACGAGCGACTGGCGTCATACGATCCCGCTGGATGTC
>Ga0136631_10000725_pt1 | contig 10333 bp, 4 predicted proteins | sample AntDrymUQ6012206_2_FD_104655 | JGI IMG/M metagenome (GOLD analysis project Ga0136631, IMG submission 104655) | Polar desert sand microbial communities from Dry Valleys, Antarctica - metaG UQ601 (22.06) | ecosystem: Environmental > Terrestrial > Soil > Desert | place: Antarctica: Dry Valley... | reverse complement strand
GTCCTACATCGCCTTCCCGCCCGAGCCATCGATCCGGGACGCACCGATTACACGATGCGACACGCACGACGCCGCAGGTCGTGGGCGGGCTGACGGAGGACTGCGGGGGTCGCGCCGTGGGCCTTTACGGCCGCGTCTGACGAGGTCGCTCGCGTCACCTCGCCCGAGGTCGCCGAGTAACGGCTGCTCGAGAACATTGTTCACAGCGTTTACATGGCTCGTCAACGAGCTGTCGATCCTCTGTGACCGCATGGGCTTCCGCAGTTCGTGCTGCGGCGCGTGTCCAGATGTTGAGCGCCGTTTGATTCCGGCACGGGAGGCGGCGGTGGTGCCGTTCGTCGTCGGCATGGCGCTTGTGGTGGTGGCAGGCTTGGCGCGTTCGTAAACGCGCGAGAGCCCTCACATCGACTCGTCGCTGAGGTAGCGGCGGCAGACCAGCCATTCGTCGTTTTTCGGCTCTCTGGCGTGGACCCCGACCCGGTGTTGACAGTTCCTCGGTCCTGATTTAGGAGGGGGATACCCGCGTAGCGGGCTGTCGTCCCGTCGGGCTCAGAGTCGAGGATCGGCCGCTCAATTCACGAGGAGCACGTGTTGAGCGAAACCAAGAGGTACCGCAAGTTCACGGCGGCGCAGAAGAACGGAGATCGTGCTGGCGTCGCTGCGCGGCAACAAGACGATCACGGAGCTATGTCGCGAGCACGATATCGCCTCACACGCCTCGACGAACACGAACACGAATCAGCACTCGCGCTCGCCGCCTAACCCGACCCAACTTCCGGCGGGGAGCACATCGACAATCAGGCCGAGCAACGATGCCGAGTGGCGGTTTGCCGCGAGGTGATCTCGGAACGAAAAGGAGGCCTTCGTGGCCACAAGCACGCCGACCCCCGAAACGCGGGCCAAGCGCACGTTCAGCCGGCTTGTCGACGACCCGATGCTCGAGGACTACTCGCTGCGCTACGCGCCAAGCACCTTCCGGCGCTGGAGCGAGTACACGGTCGCGACGTCGGCGCTGGGCGGCTGTTAGAGCGAGAGTCCGTTCCCCACAGAAGGTTGCCCGAGCTCGTGGGCGTCGTCCACGATGTGCGCTGCCTGAAGCAGCGAACGCTCCTTGAGGGCGCAGATCGTGCAGCGCTGCCGGTACGCGGCGAGGACCGAGAAGCGGAACTGGTGCTGATGCAGGCGGTAACGAGCTTCGCCGAGCGCGTACCGGCGAACGTCGACGTCCGAACGGACGCCCGCGGGTGTCAAATCCGTCGCACGGCTACCGATCTGCACCAGTACAGCTCGCTGCGCAGGCATGTCCTGAACGACGAACACCGGCGCCGCCAACGCGTAGACAGAGGGTGCGATTCCATCAGGTAGATCAGCGGAACCTGCTCGACGCAGGCGGCACGCAGCGCCCGGTTGTCGGCACTCTCGATGGACCCGTCGCGGTAGCTATACACAATTGTTCCGCTTGCCTCGTCGAAGGCATCGTCGTAGGGCGGCGGCCTGCTGGGACTTGGGGCCGCCGTCACGATCGTCAGCGCGGCAGACCCGCGAAACCGGCGCGGCCGGTGAATGCCGGCCTGCGGGTTGAAGAGCGCGTACGGCTGGCCATCCACAAGCAGGTTCCGCAGGATCTCGGCACGCGGGATCATGTCGTCGTAGCGAACCTGCAATGCCTGGAGATGGTCGATCGCCGCTAGTCGTACGCGAAAATCGGGATCCATGTCCGCAGCCTCCCGTGTGGGAAGGTCGAACGCAACCGCGTAACGCATGAGGCACGATGCCGAGATCCCCTGCTCGCTGCTGCCCCGGACCCCGGTGGTAACGAGCTGTACCCGCCCGCACCGCGCGACCTGCGGAGGCGTAAATTAGCCGCCCCACAGCCGGTCACGCAGCCCCGACGCCCGCGCTACCGGCCGCGCCACCGCGGTGCGCACGGCCGACTCGGCTCCGACGAGGATCAGCCGCATGCGCGCCCGCGTTGCCGCCGTGTACAGCAACTCGCGCGTCAGGATCCGCGACGTGGCTACTGGCAGCAAGACCACGGCGGTGTCGAACTGGGAGCCCTGACTCTTGTGGATGGTCATCGCGAATGCGGTCTCGATTGCGCCGAGGCGGGTGGGGGTCAGCTCGAGCAGCTCATCTCCGCGTTGGAAGGCGGCGCTGGCGCGGTTTGGGCCGCTCTGGACGACGACCCCCGTGTCGCCGTTGTAGAGGCGAAGCTCGTAGTCGTTCTCGGTGACGAGCACGGGTCGGCCGATGTAGGACGGGCCGTCGGGATCGAAGCCGGGGATCGCTGCGGCAAGCCAGCTTTCGATGCGGGCGGTCCACGCAGCGAGGCCCTGCGGGCCTTGGCGGTGCGCGCAGAGCACGCGGAAGGCTCCGAGGGCGGCGATCGCGTCGAGTGCGGCGCCGGCTCTCGCCCACTCGACGACGGCGCGCCCGGCAGCGACCGCCGCTTCGCTGATACCGGCGAGGGTGGCCTCGACCGCGTGGGGGTCGGCCGCGTCGACCGAGATCCAGGACACGTCGCCCGGCTTGCTCTGCAGAACCGCGACCACCTCGTCGGGATCACCTCGGCGGATCGCGTCGGCGAGGCGGGCGATGCCGCCCCCAAAGCGGTGGATACGGTCAAGGATGACGATGCCATCGCCGATGCCCGCGTCCGGTGTCGGCGTGGTCGATGGTGAGAGGCCGTGGCCCGTGACCCGCTCGACCGCTGCCCATGCAGGTGCGCTCATCGTCGGGCCGCCGGCCGCCGGCCCGACGATGTCGCCGAGCACCGCGCCGGCCTCGATCGACGTGAGCTGGCCGGGGTCGCCGACGAGGACGAGGCGCGCATCGGGGCGGACGGACTCGACGAGCCGGGCCATCAGCGACAGCGAGACCATCGAGGTCTCGTCGACGATCACCACGTCGTGCGGCAGGCGGTTCGTGCGGTGATGGCGGAAGCGGCTGTGGCTGCCGGGCCGCCAGCCGAGCAGGCGGTGCAGCGTTGACGCGTGCAGGTCGAGCAGCTGGCTGCGGACGTCGTCGCCGACGGCGAGCGTCGCGGCCTCGGCGTGGACGGCCTCCTGCAGCCGGGCGGCCGCCTTGCCGGTCGGCGCGGCGAGCGCGATGAGCGGCGGCGGTTCGCCGGTCGCGGCCGACTGCTCGACGAGCAGCGCGACGATCCGCGCCACCGTGGTCGTCTTGCCGGTGCCCGGGCCCCCGGCGACGACGGCGAAGCGGCGCAGGACGGCGGTTGCGGCGGCCAGGCGCTGGCGGCTGTCGGCGGGCTCGCCGGCGAACAGGCGGGCGAGTCCGGCGGCGAGGACGGCCTCATCGGCGATCGCGGGCGTTCCGTCGCCGAACGTGAGCAGGTCGGCGGCGGCCTCGCGTTCCTCGCGCCAGTAGCGATCCAGGTAGACCGTGCTGCCCACGAGGCGCAGGGGCCGTGCCGCGCCGGGGTCGGCGTCCTCGCCGACGGCGACGAGCCTGCTCGCCGTCAGCCGGCGGATCCACTCGTCGGGCTGCGGCCAGGGCAGCGCGGAGAGATCGACGGGTGCGTCGGAGTCGACCGCCGCCGTCGAGCGGATCGTGGCGAGGTCGACCAGGACGTGGCCGAGGCGGGGGCCTCGGACGGCGAACGAGGCGGCGAGCACGACCCAGTCGTCGTGCTCGCCGGCGAGCTCGGCCATCCGTGCGGCGACGTGGACGTCGGCGGCCGACAGCACGCCGATGTCGTTGAACGGGCGAAGCAGCACCGGCGCGCGGCGGGCGCGTCGTGCGTCGTACGGGTCGATCGTCGCGGCGGCGGGAACGGTGGTCACCGTGACGCGCCCCGGTCGAAGAGGTCGCTCAGCGCGGTGATCAGCGCGCCCGGCGGGCGCCAGGCGAACACGCCGCACGGCTCGCCGTCGACCACCGGCGTGCGAGGACCGGTCATCCCGCGCAGGAACAGATACAAAACGCCCGCGATGTGCCGATCCGCCGAATAGCCGGGCACCCGCCAGCGCAGATAGCGGTGCAGCGCGACCGTGTACAGCAGCGCCTGCAGGCCGTAGTGGCGGTGGCGCATCTCGCTCGTCAGTGCGGACGGGCGGTGGTGCCACGCGGTCAGCTCGTCGCCGGGCGGCGCGAGCCAGTTCGTCTTGTAGTCGGCGATTGCGAAGCGCGGCGCCGCGCCGTCCGCCCCACGCACGCGCAGCACCAGGTCGATGCTGCCGGTCAGGTAGCCGCGCACGCTCGACCGCAGCGCCGGATCGTCGAGCCGCGCGGCGTAGCCGCGCATTGGATCGGACGCCGGCAGATGCTCGCGTAGAGCAGCAGCGATCGCGGCGAGGGTCAGCCTGCCGGTCGGCTCGTCGCCGCCGACCAGAGGCAGCTCGAAGACGAGCTCGTCCAGCCGGTCGGCGCGCGCGATGTCACACAGGCGCATGCCGTTCAACATCGGACCCAAAGGTGTCTGCAGCGCCGCGGTCAGCCCGGCCGCGGCCACATCCACGGAACCGAGGTCGACGTGGCGCCAACCCTGTCCCTCGGCGATGCGCGAGGCCACCTCCGCCTTGAGGTCGGGCACGTCGAAGTCCGCCGTCTCGAGCACCCGGTGCACGAGCGTGCCGACCTGAAGCCCGACCGGCATCGCAGCCAGTGCAACCGGCGCTGCCAGCAGCGCGGCATCGCCCTCGCCCCCGGGCCCACCCGCGACCACTCCAGCAAACGACGGCGGCGGCTCATCCGCGAGCACCCCCTCCTCGGGCTCGCTGCCGACGTGCACCGCCTCGTACGCCCCCGCCGAGATGTCGCTGAACGACGTCCGCCGCCACCGCTCGTCCAACGAACGGTCGAACGCCGCCGCAACCAGATCTGACGCCGCAACCCGCCCCGGCGACCACGACACCGGCAGCCCGCCCAGCCGCGATCGCTCGACGCTGATACAGCCGGGCGCCTGCAGACCCAGCTCCTCGAACCGCGCGACAGCCACAGCATCGGTCGGCGTGACAGAACCCGAAGCCGGCACCACCCCGTCCTCGGCACGCGCGAACAGCAGCCGGCCCAGCGCCGAGTGCCGGCTGTCCCACGTCCCCGCCCACCACACGACCGCCTGATGGCGCGCGCGCGTCAACGCGACATACGCCAGCCGCAGATCCTCCCCCCGCTGCTCCTCCTCGTGGTGGCGACAGTGGCGCCCCCAGTCCGGCCCGTCCAATCCGACGTCGATCGTTCGCTCAAACTCATGCACCGGATCGTGGAAGAACACCGGCTCGAGGTCGCGCGGGATGTAGCCGGGCTCCCACAGGTCCGGGCAGTAGACGATCGGGAACTCCAGCCCCTTGCTGCGGTGGATCGTCAGCACCTGCACGGCCTCGGCGTCGGACTCCAGCCGCCGCGTGCGCTCCTCGTCGCCCGTCTCGCGCGCCGCCGCCGCGATGCGCTGGCGCAGCCATGCCGTCAGCGCCGCGCCGCCCATCCCCTCGGCCGTCGCGGTCGCGTGCAGCAGCTGGCCGACGTGGCGCAGGTCCGTCAACCGCCGCTCGCCGTCGGCGCCCGCCAGCACCCGGCCGGGCAGTCCCTCCGCCCGCGTGATCGTCTCCATCAGCGCCGCCACGCCGCTCTCGCGCAGCACCCGCGCCCAGCGATGCAGCCGCCGATGCACCTCCTCCCACTCCGGCTCGCCCGCCGCCGCCACCCGCTCCGCGGTCCAGCCGAGAAACGGCGTCAGCGCCGCCGACCGCGCCCGGGTCGATGCCGCCGGGCGCTCGATCGCCTCCAGCAACCGCAGCCAGTCGCGCGCCGGGACGGTGCCGAACACGCTGCCCGCGCCGTTGATCACCGCCGGGATGCCGGCGGCGTCCAGCGCCTCACGCACGAGCGCCGCGTTGCGGTGCGTGCGCACGAGCACGGCGACGTGGCCGGGGCGGATCGGCTCTCGGCGCGGCGGCCCGTCCGACGCGCGGATCTCGACCTGCGCGGGCGACGACAGCAACGCGACGAGATCGGCGGCGAGGTCGCGCGCGATGTGCTCGCGCACGGACGGCGCGCTCGCGAAGCCGCCGCCCTTCGTGCGCGTGACTCCCGGCTCGTCGCGGTGCACGACGCGCACGCGTACCGCCGCCCCCGCGGGCGCGCCTGACAGCCCGGCCAGCGCGTTGCCCGGCGCCGCTCTGACCCGCCGGTACACGATCCCCTCGTGACCCAACGTCGCGCCGCCGAATATCGCGTCGTAGGCGTCGATCAGCCCTTGGTCGCTGCGCCAGTTGACCTCGAGCGTCGCGCGCGTGCCCGCCGTCGCGGCCGCCGCGAGATACGCGTGGACGTCCGCCCCGCGGAAGGCGTAGATCGCCTGCTTTGGATCGCCAATCAGGATCAAAGCGACCACGCCCCCGCCGAACGCGCGGCGCATGATGTCCCACTGGACCGGGTCGGTGTCCTGGAACTCGTCGACGAGCACGACGCGGTAGCGCGCCCGCAGCCTGGCCGCCGCCGCCTCGCCGCCGGGACCGCTCAGCGTGTCGTCGAGCCGGGTGAGCAGGTCGTCGTAGGTGATGAGCGCCATGCGCCGCTTGCGTCGCTCGAGCTCGGCGCGGACGGCGAGCGCGAACCGGACGCGCATCGCCTCGACCGTGTGGTCCGGCGCGGCATCCGGCTCGATCCGCGCGGCCGGGTTGGCGACCGCGATCCGCGCGATGCGCAGCGCCTCCGCCCGGGGAAACTGCGGCTTGCCCTCGCGATGGAAGCGCCGCACGAACAGGTCGTCGACGACCTCCTCGACGAGGTCGGCGGGATCCTCCACGAACGTCATGTCGGTCTCGACGTCGCCGACGATCCCGAGGCCGCCGAGCACCTCCTGGCAGAAGCCGTGCGTCGTCGCGATCGTCGCGGCGTCGAAGCGGGCGATCGCTCGCACGAGCCGCCCGTGGCGCTCGGCCACCTCCTCCTCCGAGCCGCGGGCGAGCAGCGCCACGACCTCATCGCCGTCGGTCGGCAGCACGCCGGCCCGGAAACGAGCGAGCCCCTGCTCGGTGTGGACGAGCCGCTCGCGGACGCGGTCGCGCAGCTCGCCGGTCGCCATCCGCGTGAACGTGACGAGCAGGATCTGATCCAGCGGGGTGCCCTCGGCGACGTAGCGCGCGGCCAGTGCGGCGATCGTGAACGTCTTGCCGGTGCCGGCGCTCGCTTCCAACACGGTGACGCCGGTCGGCAGCGGGCCGGACAGCTTGAACGGCGACGGCGCCGAGATTCGAGCGCCCATCACTGGTCGACGACCTCCTCGCAGACCAGCAGGTCATCCCACACGCGCCGCGCGTAGCGCCCGAACCGCGACGCATCCGCCACGTCCCAGCCCTCGCCGGACTCGTCGGCGCGCGGCGGCTCGGCGAGCAGCTCGGCGAAGCTGCGCTCGCCGCCGAGCACGAGCAGGTGGTCGGGCTCGCGGTCCTCGCGGTCGAACTTCCAGGTCGACTCCCACGCCGTCCGCGCCGACGCCTCGGGCTTCGCGCCGCGCGCGGCGGCGGCCGCGTACGCCGCCGAGCTCATGCACGCGATCGGCAGCGCCTCGCGCATTCCACGGTCGTAGACATCGATCAGCGTGCGCAGGCTCGCCAGCGCACGCTCGCGCCGCTGCGCCGGGTCGTCCCCGAGTACACCAATCCGCGCGATCGTCACCCGCGTATCGCGGTCGGCATTCGCCCGCGCGCGGCCGATGACGACGGATTCGAATGACCTTTCCGGGTGCGAGGCGGTGAGCGCGAGCAGCCGCACCCACGCGGCCAGGCGGTGGCGCGGGTTCACGCGCGAGTAGGTGACCGAGCTCAAGACGTCCCCGCGCACACCGGGCGCCGTCCCGCGCAGGATCCGCCCCTCCCCGATCAGCGCGTTGACCTCCACGGACGTCGGCTCGCCGGCCACGAGCAGCCGGCTCGCCGCCGCCGCGGCGATCGACTGCACGATCGGGCGCACGCGCTGGACGACCTGACCGCTCAGCGCACCCGGCGGCAGCGTCCCGCGCGCGACCTCGGCCGCGACGCAGGCGTCGACCTCGGCACCGGCAAGCAGCCCGTCGACGAGCCGCTGCCCTACGGCCCACACCTCGAGGTTGTCGAGCTCGACCGGCAGCGCGTCGGCGGCGTCCTCGTCGTAGTCGGCGACGCTCATCCCCAGCCGCTGGCGCAGGAACGCGCGCACCGGCCGCTCGGCGAACTTCACGAGGCCGTCGAGCTCGACCACCGGCCCGGCCGCGTCGGCGAGCGGCGCGAGCAGGAACGGCGCCTCGCCGGCGCGCGGGCCGACGAGCGCGCGCGCCCCGTCCAGCGCGACCCGGTCAAAGCTCCATGACCGCCCGCGCACGACCTCGCCGAAGTCGAAGTTGCGCGGGTCGAACGGCTGCAGCGGGTGCCGGACGACGACCTGCTCGCGCGCGTCGCCGCCTTTGACGCGCACCGTGCGGTCGACGACGTCGAGCAGCTCCCCGACCGGAACGGCCGGCGGCCGCGCGACGTTCGTGCGCTCGTCGTTGCCGGTGTAGGTGACGATCAGCCGGTCAGTCGCCGCGAGCAGCGCGTCGAGCAGCATCTGGCGATCCTCGGCACGCGTGTCGCGGTCGCCGACGTGCGGGTCGGCGAGCATGAGGTCGTCGCCGTCGCGGTGGGCCTTGCGGGGGAAGGCGCCGTCGTCGAGGCCGAGCAGGCAGACGACGCGATGCGGGACCGAGCGCATCGGCACGAGCGTGCAGATCGTCAGGTGGCCGGTGCGGAAGTTCGCGCGCGTCGGCCGGCCCTGGAGGCGCTCGGCGAACAGCGCGCGGACCTCGGCGGGCAGCAGCGTCGTCGTGTCGGCGCGGCCGCCGGCGCGGGCCTGGTCGAGCACGTCGTCGAGCAGGCGCTGCAGCTCGGCGCGCTGCCAGGCGTCGCGGGTGCCCGTCGTCGCGAGCGAATTCGTCGCCTCCGCGATCGCGGCCGTCCATCCGGCGACCGACTTCGCGGAGCCGAGCGAATCGAGTGCCGCGCCCAGCCGATCGATGAGCTCGGCGAAGCGGCCGGCGAGGTCGATCGCGCCGCTTTCGACGTCGTCGAGCGCGAGCACGCCTTCGAACAGCCGGTGCCCGTCCTCTGTCATCGCGACGCCGAGCAGCACCCGGTCCAGCCCGGCGCGCCAGGTCCCGGCGGCGAGCGAGTCGAGCTTGAACGGCGCGCGGTGCGCGGCATCGAGGCCCCAGCGGATCCCGCTCTCGGCGATCCACTCCTGGATGCGCGCGAGGTCGTCGTCGTCGAAGCCGAAGCGGCGACGGACGGGGTCGCGGTCGGCGAGGTCGAGCACCTGCGACGCGGTCAGCCGCGCGCCGGTGAGGGCGAGCAGCTGCGCGACGACTCCGAGGACCGGGTTGGTCTGGCGCAGCGCGCGGTCGGCGAGGCGTACCCGCAGGTCCGGCAGCCCGGTATCGACGGCCGCGTCGCCGGGATCGTCGTCGGCGTGCAGCGCGCCGACGCCGAACGTGGCGTGGATGAGCGGCGCGAACGTCTCGATGTCGGGGCACATGACGATCACGTCGCGCGGCTCGAGGCTCGGGTCGGCGCGGAGCATGTGCAGGATCGCGTCGCGCGCGACCTCGACCTGGCGCGCGCGGCCGTGGCAGGCGTGGACCTGGACGCTGCGGTCGGCGGGGTCCAGCGGCGGGCGGGCGTCCGGCGCGCCCGGCAGAGGCGCCCCCGGGGCCGCGCGGTCGGCGCGCACGTCGGCCTGGATGCGCGCGAGCAGCGTGTCGCCGCCTTGCACGACGGGGTGATGGTGATCGACGTGATCGCCGTCGCCGCCGTCCGCGACGACGAGCTGCAGCTCGCGGGCGTCCTGCCCCCACGACGCGAGCAGGCCGCTGGCCGGCAGCGTGGCGGTGACGTCGTCGTGACGGCGCACGATCGGCGGCCGCCCGGCGCGCGCGATCGCGATCTGCTCCCACAGGACCGGCGATGGGTGCAGGACGAACAGGTGCACGTCGCGCTGCGCGGCGACGGCGCGCAGCACCGCGAGCCGGGCCGCGGGCAACCGTGTCAGGCCAAAGAGCGCCAGCCGCGCCGGCAGGTCGACGAGGTCGGGCTCGGCGCGCAGGCGGGCGCACGCCGGCACGAGGCGCTCGGCCGGGCTCGCGATGCCGACCCGGTCGCGCAGGCGGCGCCACAGCTCGGCCTGCCAGAGCGCCTCGTCCGGCAGCGGGCGCCCCGCCCCGTCGGTGTCGTGCGAGCGTGCCCAGGCACGGACCATCTCCGGCCGGTGCAGCGCGTAGCGATCGAAGAGCTCGGCGATGTGGCGAACGGCGCTGAGCCGCCGCGAGCGCCGCGACTCGTCCTGCTCCTCGTCGCCCGCGCCG
>Ga0136631_10000724_pt1 | contig 10334 bp, 10 predicted proteins | sample AntDrymUQ6012206_2_FD_104655 | JGI IMG/M metagenome (GOLD analysis project Ga0136631, IMG submission 104655) | Polar desert sand microbial communities from Dry Valleys, Antarctica - metaG UQ601 (22.06) | ecosystem: Environmental > Terrestrial > Soil > Desert | place: Antarctica: Dry Valley... | reverse complement strand
GGCTCTGACACGGACCGACTCACTCTAGTGATCGACCGGTCGGCGACGGTACGGCTAACCGGCCGCCAGTCGCTGCTTCTCCACCCGGGACAGCCGCTTGATGCGGATCTCCTCCCGCATCGCCTCGGCGCGGCCGGGCAGCTCGGCGGACCACGCCAGCTCCACGGGCAGCCGCGAGCGCGTGTACCGGCTGGCGCTACCGACCTGGTGCTTGGCCACGCGCTGCTCCACGTCGTAGGTCCAGCCGCAGTAGAGCGACCCGTCGGCGCAGCGCAGTAGGTAGACGAAGGCCGGCTCGGGCACCGCTACGCGCCGGTCCGCTCGTCGAGCAACGACAGGAACTCCGCGGGGCTGAACACAGGGGCGCTGCCGGCCAGCTCCAACAGGTCGCGATCTCCAGATACCAACGCGGCGCGCTCGATGTGGGCCAGCGCGAAGAGGTAGTCGTCATCGCGGTCTCTGGAGTGCACGGGTGGAGCGCTCGCCGAATCCGAGGCGAGCACGGCGCGCTCGGAGAGCTGGCGCTGGAGCTCGGCGGCGTCCGCTCCTGCCACTCGACTTCGCAGCTTGGGACGCGCCAGCACGGCCGCGAGCTCGGCTAGCAGCGACTCAGACACGACGACCTCGTAGTCGCCCGCGAACCCGCGCTCAAGTACCCGTGCCGGTGAACCGCTGGATGCGATGACTGCGGAGACGATGACGTTCGGATCGAGGACTGCCCGCACCCGATCAGCGGTTGGCGCGGCGCGTGGCGCGCTGCTCGGCCACGGCCAGCTCCATCGCCGCTTCGGGCTCCATGTTCGCCTTGCTCCACATCCGAGCGAGGAGATCCAGACCCAGATCGCGGCGCACCGACTGCTCGATTGCCTCGCTGTCGCCCATCCCGCTGCGCGCGGCTTGGACCTTCACGGCGCGCAGGACGTCCTCGTCGATCGTGAGCGTCGTGCGCACCTTTGCCATAAATACATCATAGCATCATGATGCGGGGGTCAGTTAGAGGTGGCGCGCGATGAAGGACGAGAGATGATCGGTCGCGTGTCTTGATTCCGGCCGGCCGTAGATCGCGAATCGTGATAGGTGAGGGACTCGAACGAGCAAGGTCGTCCCGGTCGAGAACGCGAAGTGAGTAAGTGAGCAGGTCTGCGATCCCCAGCCGACGAGACCGAGCTCCGGCTCACCCATCACCTCCGCGCCAGCGGTTGTCAAGACCCCACGGATGTGGTCCCACCGGACTGACCCCACCGCTCCACGCGATAGGCATTGCCCTCTTCAACGCTTGGCTTAGGAGCCTCGTACCGGCCCCCACCTGTGTTTGCAGGAACGAAAGCAAGGCGAGTCTCAGCACTGAAAGTCCGCGACGGTGTGTAAAGGAAGCGCCAGCCGGGTTCATGGTCAAGAGTCTCGTAGGCATTCTCGATCGCGCTGACAAGGCTGGAGAAGTCGGACATGACGTTCTGATCGGCAGGGGATGGCCCGCGCTGCACCCCGCCGCGCTCGCGGCACGACCTGGCCGCTCCGTCCTGGCACCTCCCTCTAGCCTCATCTGGCCATGGCTCTCCGCTCAGACCTGCGCAACGTGGCGATCGTGGCCCACGTGGACCACGGCAAGACCACGCTCGTGGACGCGATGCTGTGGCAGTCCGGCGCCTTCCGGGCCAACCAGGACGTGAACGAGCGCGTGATGGACTCGATGGACCTCGAGCGCGAGAAGGGCATCACGATCCTCGCCAAGAACACGGCGGTCCGCTACACCCCATCCGGGGCGCAGGCGGCGGAGGTGAAGCTGAACATCGTCGACACGCCCGGGCACGCCGACTTCGGTGGCGAGGTGGAGCGCGGGCTGACCATGGTGGACGGGGTGCTGCTGCTGGTGGATGCGTCGGAGGGGCCACTGCCCCAGACCCGCTTCGTGCTGCGCAAGGCGCTGGAGTCGCGGCTGCCGGTGATCCTGGTGGTGAACAAGGTGGACCGGCCTGACGCGCGCATCGCCGAGGTGGTGGACGAGGTCTACGAGCTGTTCCTGGATCTCGACGCCGACGAGGAGCAGATCGAGTTCCCGATCGTGTACACCAACGCCAGGGCCGGCTGGGCGTCGCTGGAGGAGGGGGTCGAGGGCACCGACCTCGCCCCCCTGCTCGACCTGCTGCTTGAGACCATTCCGGCGCCTTCGTATGAGGAGGGGCACCCGCTTCAGGCCCACGTGACCAATCTGGACGCGTCCCCATACGTGGGGCGGCTGGCGCTGTGCCGGGTGAGAAACGGCTCGATAAGGAAGGGCCAGCAGATTGCGTGGTGCAGAGCAAACGGCGAGATCGAGCGCGCCACCGTGTCCGAGCTCTACGTCACCGAGAACCTCGACCGCGTGGACGCCGCCGAGGCGGGTCCGGGCGAGATCATCGCCGTAGCCGGGCTGCCGGAGGTCACGATCGGGGAGACGCTGGCCGATCCGCAGAATTCGCGTCCACTCCCGGTGATCAGCGTGGACGAGCCGTCGCTGAGCGTGACCGTAGGCATCAACACCTCTCCGATGGCCGGCCTGGACGGCTCGAAGCTGACCGCCCGCCAGGTGAAGGATCGCCTGGATCAGGAGCTGATCGGCAACGTTTCCATCCGCGTGAACGACACCGAGCGCCCCGACGCCTGGGAGGTGCAGGGCCGTGGCGAGCTTCAGCTGGCTGTGCTGGTGGAGCTCATGCGGCGCGAGGGCTTCGAGCTCACGGTCGGCCAGCCCCAGGTGCTCACCCGGGAGATCGACGGCAAGGTGCACGAGCCGGTCGAGCGCCTGGCCATCGACGCCCCCGAGGACTACGTGGGCGTGATCACCCAGCTGCTCGCGCTGCGCAAGGGGCGCCTGGAGCAGATGGTCAACCACGGCACCGGCTGGGTGCGTATGGAGTACCAGGTGCCCGCTCGTGGCCTGATCGGGTTCCGGACCGAGTTCCTCACCGAGACGCGCGGCACCGGCATCCTCCATCACGTCTTTGACGGCTGGCAACCGTGGGCGGGCGAGATGCGCACACGCCCGAGCGGCTCCCTCGTGGCCGACCGCCGCGGACAGACGGCCAGCTTCGCGCTCTTCGGCCTGCAGGAGCGGGGCACGCTCTTCGTTGGCCCTGGCGAGGAGGTCTACGAGGGAATGATCGTGGGCGAGAATGCCCGCGCCGACGACCTCGACGTGAACGCCGTCAAGGAGAAGCAGCTCAACAACATCCGCTCCTCCACCGCCGAAGTGCTGGTGCGCCTCGTGCCCGCCCGCAAGCTTTCACTCGACCAGGCGCTGGAGTTCCTGCGCGAGGACGAGGCCGTGGAGGTCACACCGGAGTCGGTGCGCCTGCGGAAGCTGTACCTCGAAAAGAACGAGCGGGTAAAGGTGGCCCGCCGCACGAAGAACAACTAGGGCCCGAGCTTGGCCTCCAGCGCGGCGGTTGATCCGCCGTTCGAGGTCCAGTGGGCCACCTTTACCTTGCATATCAAGGCAAAGGTGGCCCGCTATCCGATTTCGCCCCCGGACGGGGCCTTCGACGACGCTAGTTGACGCCGGCGGGGGACTGCCCGCGGATCCATTCACGCAATGTGGTGTCGCCCACATGGGCGTAGACGCCGGGCTTGCCGGCGCGCGCGCAGCCCTCGCCGTAGCTCGTGGCGCCCACCACGCGCAACTCGCCGGTGGCGGCCCGGCCGAACATGGGGCCGCCGGAGTCGCCCTGGCAGGTGTCCACGCCGCCCTGCGGGAAGCCCGCGCAGACCATGGTGGTGGACTCGAAGTCGTCGTAGGCGCCGGAGCAGTAATCGTCCGTCGTGATCGGCACCTGCGCCACCTGCAGGACGCTGGGCGCTCTGTCGCCTTCCGAGGTGGTGCCCCAGCCGGCGATCGTCTCCATGGTGCTCGGCGCCCAGAGGCTGCCCTCGGCGGCGCCCGCGACCTTGGTGGGAACCTTCACGGAGTTGCGGGTGAGCTTGATGATCGAGATGTCATACCCCGCGTTCACGAGGTAGTTGGGGTGCACCGTGACGCTCTTGGCCGGTACCTGCTCGCCCTCGCCGGACCGGGTGCCGCCGATGCGCAGGTTGATGGCCTGGGGCGGGTAGGCGGCAGGGGACGCGACCGCGGCCCCGGTCACCGAGCTGCAGTGGCCCGCGCTCAGCACCGTGTCCGGTGCGATCAGCGTGCCGGTGCAGGAGAAGAGGCCGAACGTGATCTTGGCCACCGATGGGTACTCGTCCTGCGAGGCGTTGTTGCCGCCTACGATCGCCGACGACGGCGCCGCCGAGACGGCGAGGGCCGCGCAGGCGGCCAGCAACAGCATCAGTGTCCTACGAGCGAAGAGCTTCGAACCTCCAGGTAGCCAGCAGGCCGCAGACCCTTCCGCGGCGCGTCTGTTGGATCTATGCCCCTCCTGCCGCCGGGCTGAACATGGCCGCAAAACCCTGCCCCCTAACGTGACGCCCGTGATGCCGCTCCTAGCCCCTTTACTGCTGTTGTTTCTGGTCCTAGCGGGCTGCAACGAAGCCACCGAAAAGAGCCAAACCGCACAAACCCGAGCCGAACCGCGACCTAGGGCGGCGCAGAAGCTCCCGCGCGCCCGCTGCCCGGCCGACGCCGCCCCCGGATGCCGCAGCGCCTCCGGCAGGGTGACCTACGTGGAGGCCGTGGACCGCGACGGCGACGGCGATGCCCACCTCGTACTGATAAGCCGCCAGGGTGTGACGGCGCCGGGCATCAGCGTGATCGACGTGCGGCGGGAACTGCGCCCACGCCCCCTGCCCCGCATCGGCGACCGCGTGAGCGCCGCCGGCCCCGTCTACCGCGGCTCGTACGGGCAACGCCAGATAGAGGCTGTCGACGTGCACGTGGCGAGAGCAGGGGGCTAGGGACATGGCACCCATCGCGGCCGAGCTCGGCCTGTCGGCCGGCGACCCCTACTCCATCGGCCTGTTCTGCGCCGGGCTGGCCTTCCTGGTCGCCATCGCCGCACTCTCCTACCAGAGCGAGCGAGCCTTCTCGGCCGCGGTGATCTACCTCGGACTTGGCCTGCTCGCCGGCGTGGGGTTGTACGTGCTCGGCATCGAGCCGCTGGACCCGATCGAGGACGCCGAGCTCGTGAGCCGGGTGGCCGAGATGGCATTGCTGGTGGCGGTGTTCACCGCCGGCCTGAAGATGGAGCGCAACTTCACCTTCGCGTCGTGGCGATCGGTGGTACTCCTGATCGCACTGGTCTTGCCCGCCACCGTGGCGCTGATCGCGGCGTTCGGGACGCTGGTGATGGGGCTGTCGCTCGGGGCCGCCCTGATCCTGGGTGGCGTACTCGCCGCCACCGACCCGGTGCTGGCCGGAGACATCGGGGTAGGTGCCCCGGGCGACCAGCCCCGCGAGCCGGAGGAGCCGCAGTTCGCCATCACCGCGGAGGCGGGCCTCAACGACGGCCTGGCCGCTCCCTTCGTGCTCCTCGGGATCCTGGTGGCGGGTGGCGCCGCGGGCGACGTCGTGGAGTGGGCCTTCGTGGACCTCCTCTACGCCGTGGTGGTGGGAGCGTCCCTGGGCGCCGCGGGCGGATACGGGATCGCCGCGCTGGCCGTTCCGCTGCGAAAGCGCGAGCTGTTCCTCCCGCAGTTCGACGGCTTCGTCTCGATCGCCGCGCCGCTGCTCCTCTACGGCGCCGCCGAGGCGATCGGCGGCTACGGCCTGGTGGCCGGCTTCGCGGGCGGTCTCGCCTTTCGCCGGTACGAGTTCGGGCACGAGTACAACCGCCGCGTACACGACGGCGCGGAGGTGGTGGAGAAGCTGCTGGAGCTGACGGTGATCCTGTTGCTGGGCAGCATGGTCACGCTCGCCGCGCTCGACGAGCCCGGGGTGGCGGGCTGGCTGCTGGTGCCGGCCCTGCTGCTGGTGTTCCGCCCCGCTGCGGTGTTCCTGTTCTTCTCATACGGCCCGCTCACCATGCGCGGGTGCGGGTTCGTCGCGTGGTTCGGAGTGCGCGGCGTGGCGGCGGTCTACTTCGTCACGGTCGCGGTCCAGACCGGGGTGCTCCCGCTCGGCGAGCTGAGCACCGTTGTCTGGACCGCCCTGGTGTGCGTGATGGCGTCGATCGTGGTGCACGGGGTCACCAGCTCACCGGTCACGCGCACGCTGGGCTACGAGTCTCGCCCCGACTAAGCGTCGGTGGTCGGGCGAAACAGCGGCGCGAGGGCGCCGCGCTCCCCCGACCCGCGCAGCGCGCGCCCGAAGCCCAAAGCCTCGAGCTCGGAGATGCGGATGCGGGCGGAGTCGAGCTGCGAGCGCATCTCGCGCAGCTCGGCCTCGAGCGCCAGCACACGATCGAGGTCCGGCTCGGGGACCGCCTCTACCGGATGGCGGCGGGGCTCGACTCCCGGGACGAACTCGGGCTCCGCGGGGATCTCGCGACTGTCAGGCTGCGATGCAACGGGAGGGGCTTGGCCTGCGGGCAGGTCCAGCGGGTCGATCAGCCACCGGCCCCCGCGCCGAACGGCTCCCAGCCGTCCGTCCTCGATCATGAGCCTGATCTCGCGTGGGCTGCGCCCGCAGGTGCGAGCGGCTTCGGGGATCGTCTGGAGGTGCATCGCCAGACACCTTCGCCAGATCGCACCCATGTTCCTGCCGGCCGGCGTCTCGAGGGGATTTCAAAGCCTTCCGGCGCGGCTAGGGTGCGGACGATCACACGGCGTCGGAACATCGCGCTCGTCGCCGGCACGCTCCTCCTCGTGCTGGCCGCCGGTGGCCTGTTGACCTACTCGAGGGGCGACGACGCCGAGCGCAAGCCGCGACCGGACGCCGAGCCGCCGGCGACCCGGGCGCCCGCGCCGGACCAGCCCATTCCCCGCGACCCGGATCGGCTGGCACGAGAAGTGGGGCGAACCGACCGCCGCCTCGACGCCGCCGTGGACCGCTGGCTGGATGGCGAGACCGCGCGGGGACCCGCGCCGCGGGACTTGGCGCTACTTGCCCTCTACCAGCAGCGCCTGTACCTACTGCTGACCCCGCGCAAGCAGCTGCAACGAGCCACCCTTGGCCGGCTGCGGGGATCCGTGCGGGCGCAGGCCACCGACATCCTGGCTGCCCGCCGATCTCTGCAGGTCCTGAATCCGCCTACCCGGCAGAGGCGCTTCGCCACCGGACCGGCGCTGCCAGCCGGTGTCCTCCTTCGCCTCTACCGCCGCGCCGAGCGGCGCTTCGACGTGGACTGGCGGGTGCTCGCCGCCGTAAATCTGGTGGAGACCGGGTTCAACCGGATCCGCAGCAACAGCACGGCCGGCGCCCAGGGGCCGATGCAGTTCATCCCGTCCACCTGGAGCGCCTACGGCATGGGTGGCGACATCCGCGACCCGGAGGACGCGATCATGGGCGCCGCGAACTACCTGCGCGCCTCCGGAGCCCCGCGCGACCACCGCCGCGCACTGTTCGCCTACAACCCCTCATCGCTCTACGTGACCGCGGTGAGCCGCTACGCGCGGCGCATGCGCCGGGACCGGCGGGCGTTCTACGTGCTCTACAACTGGCAGATCTTCGTGCGTACGCCCATGGGTCAGCGCAGGCTCACCGGGCCCCGACCGCTGCGCTGAGCGGCCGTGGAATCCAGATCGTGAGACCGACCTACGAAGCTCTTACTCTGCGCCGGCGATGCGCAACGGCGGCCGGCCAGGCCTCGCCTCGGTGATCGGGTCCGGGACCGGCAGGCGCGGGGGACCCGCAGCGAATTTCTGCTCGTAGGCGCCAAGCCAGCCCATGAAGCGCGAGCCGTCGAGCGCACGGCTGAGGTAGTAGCCCTGCGCGAGGTCACAGCCCATGTCCGCCAGTCGCGCCCAGGCGTTGGGGGTCTCCACCCCCTCTGCCACGACCTCCAGGCCAAGGTTGCGGCCCAGCTGGATGGTCGACTTCACGATCGCGGCGTCGCTGTTGTCCTCGTCCATCGCCATCACGAACGACTTGTCGATCTTGATGGTGCTGACCGGCAGGTTCTTCAAGGAGGTGAGCGACGAGTAGCCCGTGCCGAAGTCGTCGATGGCAATCCGCAGGCCCATCTCGCTCAGCCCGTCGAGCACTATCTTGGCGCGCCGCGGGTCGTAGATGATGGCGCTCTCGGTGACCTCCAGCTCCAGGCTGTCGGCCGGAGCCCCGACGCGCGAGAGCATCTTCTGGATCTCCTTGGGCAGCTCGAGGTCGAGCAGGATCTGGGGTGAGAGGTTCACGGCGAGGCGCAGCGCGATCCCGTTGCGACGCCACACCATTCCCTGCTCCAGCGCCATCTCCAGCAGATAGATGGTGACTGGGCGAATCATCGAGGTGTGCTCGGTGACCGGTATGAACTCGGCGGGGAGCAACATCCCCCGCTCGGGGTGCTGCCACCGCACGAGGGCCTCGGCGCCCTCCACCACCCCGGTGTCGAATCGCGCCTTGGGCTGGTAGTGCAGCACCAACTCGCCCTGGGCCATCGCTCGGTCGAGTTGCGCCACCAGCCCGAGACGCGCCGGGCTGTAGTGCTGCTGCTCGGGCGAGTAGATCGCGTGACCGAGGTGCCCCTTCTTGGAGGCGTACATCGCAACGTCGGCAGCTCGCATCAGCTTTCCGGCCGTGTCGCCGTGGTCGGGGTAGAGCGCGATCCCGACGCTCGCCTCGACCCTAAGTGCCAGGCCACCGGCCGTGAACGGCTCCTCGAGCGTCTTGTGCACGCGCTGGGCCGCCGCCGTGGCCGCGTCGGCGTTGGAGATGTTCGGGAGCAGCATCGCGAACTCGTCGCCGCCGAGCCGCGCCACCGTGTCGCCCTCGCGCACGATGATCTTCAGGCGGTCACCCACGCGCTCGATCACGCGGTCGCCGTTGAAATGGCCAAGGGAGTCGTTGATCTCCTTGAAGCGGTCGAGATCCATCAGCAGTACGCCAACGCGCTTGTTGCGGGGACACTCGGCGAGTGCTTTCTCGAGCAGCTCGTTGAAAAGCGTGCGGTTGGGCAGGCCGGTGAGCACGTCGCTCAGCGCCTGGCGTTCCTTGCGGGAGGCCTCCTTGGCCATCCGCTGCCTCGCTTCGCGCAGCACCAGCCCCAGACCAAGGCAGAGCGCCCCGAGCCCGAGACCGAGGATCAGATAGAGCGGCCCGGTCTGGTCAGCCACGGTCGCGTCGATGGCGCTCGCCGACATCCGTACGCGCAGGGCGCCGAGTGGCCGCCCATCGGGACCCAGCACCGGGTCGAAGATGTCGACTTCGTTCTCGCCGACCGCGCCGGCGCTGGGCTTGCCCTCCAGTGCCGCTTCCAGGAGCGGTGAACGCGGCCGGCTGCCCACCAGCGTGCGGTCCGCAGCCTGCACGACGCGGCGCCGGCGGTCGATAAGCGCCACACTGGAGACCTCCCCGTCTGAGGCCAGCAGCTTGAAGCCTCGAGCGAGCCGGCGCCGCTGCGCGGCCGACTGGGTGCCCATGAGGCCGGCGCGCAGGTTCTCGGCGCCGAGCAGCCGCGCCCCCACGGCGCCCTCGTGCTGCGCGCGCTCGAGCGCCCCGGTGCGCGCCGAACCATCCAGGCTCTTGACGAGCAGGAAGGCCATGATCAGCACCGGCACGAGCGTGACCGTCCCGATCTTCACGAGAAAGCCCGGCGCGCCGATCCAGTTTGATCTCACCGATAGTGGATCGGCTTCGCGAGGCTTCTTCTTGAGGGGGTCAGGTCGCGGGGGCGGCCACGGGCACGGACGTGGGGGCGTTGCGACGGCTCATCACCCAGGCAAACGAGCCGGCCGTGATGAACATGAACAGGCTGTATACGGCGCCCGGGATGGCCAGCTCAGTGGAGATCGTGGTGGCCACGGCGATCGTGAGCGTGCTGTTGTGCACGCCGAGCTCCATGGCGATCGCGGTGGACTGCCGATCCGAGAGGCGGGCCAGCCGGGCGACGGTGAAGCTGATCGACATCGCACTTACATTGAGCGCAAGGGCGGCGGGGGCCACGTCCATAAAGCTGTCCGCCACCTGGTCCCACTCCGAGGCCACTGCTCCGGCCACGATCACCACAAAAGCGCCCAGCGAAGCACGCTTGAGCCGCGGCTCGAGGATGGCGGCGCGCTCCGGGCGGCGGGCGCGGTAGGCCATGCCGATCGACAGCGGCACGATCGTGATCGCGAACACCTTCGCCACCACCCCGGGCATCGATACGTTCTGATCGCCGAAGGCGGCATCGAAATGGCCTATCGCAAGTCCGAGGAAGAGAGGCATCGTGATCACCGCCATCACGCTGCTCACCGCGCTCATCGTGACCGACAACGCCACCTCGCCTCGCGCGAGGTGGGTGAGCAGGTTGGCCAGTGTGCCGCCCGGAGAGGCGCTGAGCAGC
>Ga0136631_10000723_pt1 | contig 10336 bp, 12 predicted proteins | sample AntDrymUQ6012206_2_FD_104655 | JGI IMG/M metagenome (GOLD analysis project Ga0136631, IMG submission 104655) | Polar desert sand microbial communities from Dry Valleys, Antarctica - metaG UQ601 (22.06) | ecosystem: Environmental > Terrestrial > Soil > Desert | place: Antarctica: Dry Valley... | reverse complement strand
TTCAAGGTGATCCTCCCCAAGCCGGGTTTCAGGTCTTCGCAACCCAAGAATCCCTGCTTGATCGGACGTTTCGGCGCCCCGGCCCCGGCCGGGGCGCTCACCTTGCTGCAAGATCCGGGCCTAGTGGTCCGCGGTAAGTTTGTGCACGCTTGGGCGTTCGCTGGCGCTGACGGGCAGGACGCAGTGAGGGAATGTGGCTCTGCCACATGACCGAGCGACGACGCCGCCAGGCGGCGATCAGCGGACGATCCAAGCGTGTGCGGACTTGCCGGGTGGGCCACTAGCCACCAGGCCGCGTTGGTAGGCGCGCCAGTCGCGCTGCAGCTGGCGTAGGTCGCGCAGGATCTCGTCGGCGCGGGCCCGCGAGCTGAGGCTTGAGGTCTCGGTCCCAGCCGGCGTCGACGTCGTCGTCGCAGATCTCGTGCCCGCCGCCTGCGGATGGCGCGGGCATCCGAGCAGGCTCGCTTGGGCGGGGGGCGCTGTCGACGCTGCGCGCCAGGTGCCGCAGTGCTCGGGCCCGACGGTCCGGCCGTTGGGGCTGTCATTGTTGCCCGAGGGGATCGGTGGCCGGCCGCTTCGCACGGCCCGCCGGCGAGCAGCGCCGCGGGCAGCTCGCTGGCGGCGATGCGTCGTGGCTCGACGAACTCCTCGCCGGTCACGAGGTCCAGGCACGCCGTCTCCCACGGGCCGATACCGCGGCCGCGGGCGCCCAGCTGCGCGACGCAGCGCTCGTGGCCGAGGCCGCGCCGTACGATGGCGAGGCCGTAGAGCCCGACGCCCTCGGCGCTCATCGCACCCTGCTCGATCGTGCGGTCGGCGGTGCCGGCGCTCGGTCCTTCGGTGTGCAGCACGCGGCGATGCCGGCTGCGCACGCTCATCCGGCCGCGAACAGGTCGAGCCGGCCGCCGCGCTCAGCGATCGCCATGTCCTGCTGGACGGCGCGCTGGCGGTCGACCTCGGCGTCGACCGCGGCGAAGATCTCGGGGTTCCAGGGGCGGCCTCGAGACGGTGCCTGCAGCTCTCAATGTCGCCAACGCCGGTTTGCGTCCGCATGAACAGGGGCAGGAGATAGGTGAACGGGCCGTGCCACCAGCTAGTAGCTAGCGGCTCGCGGGAAGCTGACTGACGGGAACCGAAGGGAGCGATACTCGATGGCGACGACCGCAGTGCAGCAAGGCGGTGGCGGTGGCGTGCAGCGCTCGGGGGGATCGGGGGAGCTGTACGCGATTCTTGATCTCATCCTTGACAAGGGGCTTGTGATCGATGTCTTTGTGCGGGTCTCGCTTGTCGGGATCGAGTTGTTGACGATCGACGTGCGTGTCGTGATCGCAAGCGTCGACACGTACCTGCGCTTCGCCGAGGCGGCCAACCGCCTGGATCTGCAAGCGTCGCGAGGCAAGGGGCTGTCTGATCTGACGGGGGATCTGACCGGCGGTCTGAACGCGACGGACGCATTGGGCGACGCGCAGGGGGCGCTTGCGGGTGCCACGCAGGCGGGCTCGGGGCTGGCAGGAGGAGCCACGCAACTGGCCCCAAGCGGCGCTGGCTTGGGTTAATCGCCTGTAGGCGAGACGAGCCCGGTGAGCGTTGACGTGTACAAGTATGTCTATGGCGTGGTGTGCGCCTCGGCTGTCGCACCGGCGCGTGCGGGCCTCGGTGGCGCGCCAGTTGAGCTGATCGCCTGCGGTGCGACGGCGGCGGTCGTCAGCGATGTGCGCGAGCGTGAGCTAGACGCCGGCCGGCAGGAGCTGATGACTCACGCCGAGGTCCTTGAGGATGCGTTGCGAGACGGCGTCGTGCTGCCGATGCGCTTCGGGGTTGTGATGGCCGACGGCGAGGCGGTCAGGCGAGAGCTGCTGCAGCGACACCACGACGTTCTGTTGTCGCAGCTCAGCGAGCTTGCGGGAAAGGTCGAGCTTCGTCTGCGGGCGGTCTTTGAGGAGACCGCGGTCGTTGGTGAGGTCCTGCGTGAGCACGCGGAGATCGCAGCGCTGCGCGACGCGCTGCGTGGATGTGACGAAGACGCCGCCTACTACGAACGCATTCGGCTTGGTGAGATGGTGGCGGACGCGGTCGCGCGCAAGTGCGAGGCTGAGGGTGAGGAGATTCTGCGTGCGCTCGCGCCGCTTGCGCTGGCGGTCGATCGCGGTGGGGGCGCGCATGAGCGGATGGCGCTCCATGCGTCGTTTCTCGTCGAGCGCGACCGTGTCGTCGAGTTTGATGAGGCCGTCGATGAGCTCGGGCGTGCCCAAGACGGGCGGCTGCGTTTGAAGTACACGGGGCCCCTGCCGCCGTACAGCTTCGTCGAACTACCGACCGAGGGATAGACGATGGGTTTGTTCGCGACGCTGATCACGCTTCCGCTGGCTCCCGTCCGCGGGGTGGTGTGGGCCGTTGAGCAGGTGGCCGAGGAGGCCGAGCGCCAGATGTTCGACGAAGCGCGCATTCGCGGTGAGCTGTTACAGCTCGAACTCGACCACGACGACGGACGTGTTGACGATCAGGAGCGGGTAGCGATGGAGGATGAGTTGCTCAAGCGCCTTGCGATCGCGCGGCAGCGCAGCCACGAGCAGTCTGAGCGCGCCGTCGCGCTGCGGGATTCTCGTCGCGATGGCTGACAAACCTGGCGGCGCCCAAGACGATACGTCGAGGATGTCGGGCCGCGAGGTGATCGAGCACGCCCGCGGGCAGCTGGAGGAAATGATGGGCCGGGCGGTGGAAGCGGTGCTGGGGATGCAGCGCGATGGTGAGGGCTGGCTGGTGACCGTGCAGGTTGTCGAGCTTCAGCGGGTCCCGGCCTCGACCGATGTGCTTGGCAGCTATGAAGTCAACGTCGACGGCGACGGCGTCGTGGTGGGTTACCGGCGCACGAGGCGTTACTTCCGCAATCAGGCCGACGAGGGGTAGCGATGGCCGATCCCGGGTTCCCAAGCCGTTTGGATGTGCAACAGGCGCCGCGAACGGATCTTCAGGCGGGTGCGGGTGGTCCGGCGAATTTGGCCGACATCCTTGAGCGCGTGCTCGACAAGGGCGTCGTGATCGCCGGTGACATCCAGATCAATCTGCTTGACATCGAGCTTTTGACGATCAAGTTGCGCCTCTTGGTTTGCTCGGTGGACCGTGCCAAGGAGATGGGCATCAACTGGTGGGAAGCCGATCCTTCGCTGAGCACACGAGCGGCCGACGCCGACCGTCTCGCCCAGGACAACCGTGAGCTGCGCGCGCGTCTGGAGCGTCTGGAAGGCGCGCTACAGCTGCCGCCCACTGCGCAGCAGGAGCCGTCCGATGCGCCCGGGTGAGGAGGTGGCTGAGGCCCTGCGCGCGGCGATTGAGGCGCTCGGTGACGAAGAGGCCGACGCGCTGCTGGCCGAGGCGCGGATCGAGGCGCACGCGAGGGTCCGCGCAATCCTCGCCGAGGTGATGACGCAGGCGTTGCTGGAGCGCTCGCTGGCGCAACTGATCGACCTGGCGCGCCAGGCGCCGCGACCCGATGACGCTGACCCAACGTCCGATCACGCCGACGTCGGAGCCCCGCCCGCGCCACGAACGCCAGTCGCGCCGCAGCGGCCTGCCCCGGCGCCGGCACCGGCGCCGGACGCGGTCGCGGTCGCGGTCGCTGGCGGTGCAGACGAGCCTGGCTGGTATGTCTACTGCGTCATTGGCGACAGCGAGGAGCTGGAGCTGCCCGGCTCGTTGCCTGGCGTTGTCGACGGACAGCACGTCAGACTTGTGCGCGAGGGTGAGCTGGCGGCCGTCGCCAGCCAGGTGGCGCTGTCGGCGTATGATGAGCAGACACTGCGCGAAAGCCTCAACGACGCGGAGTGGCTGGAGCGCACGGCGCGCGCCCACGAGCGCGTACTCGACGAGGTACGTGCCCGCACGACCGTCATCCCGATGCGCTTGTGCACGATCTATCGCAGCGAGCGCGCGGTCGGCGAGATGCTGGTGCGCGAGCGCCAAGGCCTCGCCGGGACCCTCGCACGGCTGACGGGCAAGACGGAGTGGGGGGTGAAGGTATTCGTGCAGCCAGCGCTCGTGGAGCGCGCCGCCACGCAGACCGACGGCGAGCTGGCCAAGCTCACCGCCGAGCTTCAGGGCGGCTCGGCCGGAGCGGCATACATCCGCCGCAAACAGCTCGAGCGCCTGCTGCGCGAGGCGACCAGCCGGCTGATCGACGAGTCCGTCGAGGATGTCCACGCGCGGCTGACGGCACTTGCTGTGGAGGCGCGGCTCAGTCCGCCCCAGCGCCAGGAGGCCAGCGGCCACAGCGCCCCGATGGTGCTCAACGGCGCATACCTGCTCGCGGATGCCGCGACCGATGAGTTTCACGCCTGCGTGGCGGCGCTTCGCGCGCAGTACGAGCCGCGCGGGTGTGAGCTGCAGGCGACCGGACCGTGGCCGCCGTACAACTTCGTCGCGGGCTCAGGCGAGGCGGCGTGAGCAGCGAGAGCGTCATCCTCGCCGAACGCGGCTCGACGGCGCACCAACGCGCTGCTGCGGCACGCGACGTCACGCTGCTTGAGCTGCTTGACCGCCTCCTCGAGGGCGGCGTGGCGATCGACGGCGAGCTGACGCTCGCCGTCGCCGATATCGACCTTGTGCGCGTTGCATTGCGCTTGGTCGTGGCCTCCGTTGACTCCCTCGAGCCCGGCGCCGACGATCGCGCGCCCCAGAACGGGGCGTAGCGCGCGATGGTCTACGTCTACGCGCTAAGCCAACCACCCAGCGATGCGCCCGGCGGCTGCGGCCTTGACGGGGCGCCGCTGCGGATCATCAGCACCAAGCGGCTCGCCGCGGTCGTCAGCGACCGCGGCGCGGCAGCGCCGCGTGTCAGTGAAGACGCCCTGTGGGCCCACGAGCGCGTCGTCGAGCAGTTCATGCTCGAGCGGGCGGTGCTGCCGATGCGCTTTGGCAGCACCGTCGCGGACGACGGCGCCGTGCGGACGATGCTCGTCACACGCCAACAGGAGCTGACCGTCGCCTTGCAACGCGTCAGCGGCGCAGTCGAGCTCGGCGTGCTCGCCACCTACGAGAAGGAGTCGAGGACGGATGATCAGCCCGCCGCCGCGGGCCGGGGCGCAGGCACAGCGTATCTGCTGCGGCGAGCCGCAAGCCATCGACGGGCACGTGCACTGGCCGAGCGCCTCGATCGCTCGCTGGCCGAGCTTTCAAGGGCACGTTTGCATCGGCCGCTGAGCTGCGCCGAGCCGCGAGTCCGCGCCGCATATCTCGTCGACCACGCCGACGTCGACGCCTTTCGCGGCCGCATCGCCACGCTCAATGCGGAGGTCGAGGACGCGCAGATCGCCTGCACTGGGCCGTGGCCGCCCTACAGCTTCACCGCAGCCCAGGCGCCATGACCGACAGCATCCCTGACAGCAAGCTGCTCACGGCACCCGACGACTTCGAGCTGTTTCCGCGCGAGCTGGACCGGATCGGCGCGAGCCTCGGACGACGGGTCAACGCCGCGCCCGAGTCGCTGGAGAAGGGACTGGCCCAGCTCGTGTTGACGATCGTCGAGCTGTTACGACAGCTCATGGAACGCCAGGCGCTGCGCCGCATCGACGCAGGAACGCTGTCTGACGACGAGGTCGAGCGCCTTGGGGACACGTTCATGAAGCTCGCCGAGCGCATGGAGGACCTCAAACACGAGTTTGGGCTCACCGCCGAAGACCTCAACCTCAACCTCGGGCCACTGGGCCAGCTGATGTAGACAAAGGAGCTGTAGATGGCACATACCCCCGGACAACAACGCTACCTCGACGTGCTGATGAAGCGCATTCGAGAAGATCGCTACCCCAGCCACCACCTGCTTGACCGCATCGAAGCATCGTTGGCGACAAACAAGCAGACCGTCGACTACGTCGACCTGCTCGTCGACAAGATGCACGAGACGCGGTATCCGAGCAGCGACATCATGGATCGCCTCCAGCGCCTGGCGCCACACGCCCAGGGCGCCGCTCCGAAGCCCACCCGCGTCGTCGATGCGATGGGACGCGGAGAGTTCACCGCGCTTGCTGATGCCATCGCCGCGGCCGACGCCGGCGACAGGATCCTCCTACGGCCAGGCACATATCGGCAGGCGGCGATCGACAAGCCGCTCGAGATCGTCGGTGACGGTCAGCTCGGCGACGTCGTCATCGAGGCGCGGGATGCAACCGCGCTGCGGTTTCAGGCCAGCAGCGGACGCGTGGCCAACGTTGCGGTTCGCCAACTCGGTGGCGAGAAACTCTTTGCAATCGAGATCACGCGGGGCCGACTCGACATCGAAGGCTGTGACATCCGAAGCCACAGCAGCGCCTGCGTCGCCGTTCGCGACGGAGCGGACGGTCGCCTTCGCGGCAACCGCATCCACGACGGCCAGGCCAGCGGGATCTATGTCTATGACGGTGCGCGCGCCACGATCGAAGACAACGACATCTACGCCAACACGCTCGCCGGCGTCGAGATCAGCGGACGGCGCGCCGAGCTGATCGTGCGCAGCAACCGCATCCACGACGGCCAGCAAAGCGGAGTCTTCGTCGACGACGGTGCGCGTGCCACGATCGAAGACAATGACATCTACGCCAACCAATCCCCCGGCGTCGCGATCCGCAAGGGCGCCGAGCCGATCGTGCGCCGCAACAAGATCCACGACGGACGCCAACGCGGGGTCTCTGTCTACGACGCTGGTCGCGGCACGATCGAAGACAACGACATCTACGCCAACGGATACTCCGCGATTGCGATCGTCGGCAAGGGCAGCGCAGCGATCGTGCGCAGCAACCGCATCCACGACGGACACAACGCCGGCGTCTACGTCGGCGATGGCGCCGGCGGCACGATCGAGGACAACGACATCCACGCCAACCAAGCCCCCGGCGTTGACATCGGCGGCAAGGACTCGCAGGCGATCGTGCGCCGCAACCGCATCCACGACGGACACACGGGCGGCATCTTCGTCCACGATGGCGCCGGCGGCACGATCGAAGACAACGACATCTACGCCAACCAATACCCCGGCGTGGGGGTCTCAGGGAAGGGGACCGAGCCGGCCGTGCGCCGCAACCGCATCAATCGAAACGCGCAAGAGGCGATCTCGGTCTTCGACGGGGCAGGCGGGACGTTCGAGAACAACGACCTGCGCGACAACGCGCGCGGTGCCTGGAATATCGCCAGCGGCAGCAAGTCGCTGATGACCACGGCCGATAACGTGGAGTAGCGCAGCCTCCGACCGCAAGCTCCCGTCGTCCGCAAGGCCTACGGTGTCGGCGCACCGTCGGTGGCGCGGCATGCATCCCCCGTCAGGTCGGCCACGTGCGCGGTCAGGTCGGCGATCGCCTGATGACTGGCTGGCGACGATGGCTCTGCGAGGTGCAGCAGGACGCGCGCGACGTCGGTTGCGAGCGCTCGCACGCCGGCGTCGTCGATGGTCATGAAGGCGAGGTGGTTAGTACCGAATCGCAGACCGCTGGTCTCGGCGGGCCTGCGGGGGTCGTCGGGGATGAGGTTCTTGTTGGCGAGGATGCCGGCTTCCTCGAGCGCGTCGCTGGCGTCGCGGCCGGTGATGCCTTGGGGTCTGAGATCGACGAGTACCATGTGCGTGTCCGTGCCTCCGCTGAGGAGCGCGAGGCCCTGATCGTTGAAGACGTCGGCCACGATCGCGGCGAAGCCGGCCACCCGCCGCATCGCGACGGTGAACTCGGGTCCGAGCGCGGCGCCGAACGCGACGGCCTTTGCGGCGATCATGCCGAAGTCGGGCGTGCCCTGAAGTCCGGGGAAGACCATTCGGTCGATCCTCGAGCCCGAGACTCGCGAGTTGGCCGCTCTTAGCACGATGCCGCCGTGCGGGCCGCAGAGTTGCTTGTACGTCGAGGTCGTGACGAGGTCGCAATGCGGGAACGGCGATGGGTGGATGCCGGCGGCGACCAGACCGCTGATGTGGCTGATGTCGCCGAGCAGCAGAGCTCCGACATCGTCTGCGACGCTACGCATGACCTGGAAGTCGATGAGCCTGGGGTACGCGGAGCCGCCGCAGATGATCACTCGTGGCTTCGTCTCCAGCGCCTGACGGCGGATCTCGTCGGGGTCGAGCAGGCCGCTGCTCGTGAGTCGGTAGTAGTGCGCGTCGATCCACTTCGACATGCTGCTCGGCGGCGAAGCGTGAGACAGATGTCCACCGTGGGAGAGGTCGAGCGAGAGCACCGATTCCCCGGGTTCGAGAAGCCCGGAGAGAAGCGCCAGGTTCGCGGCCGAGGCCGATAGCGCTTGGACGTTGGCGTGATCGGCTCCGAAGAGCGACGTCGCACGCTCGATGGCGAGTCGCTCGACCGCGTCGATGACGTCGGCTCCCGGGTGGTAGCGCGCGCCCGGGTAGCCCTCCGCCGTCACGCTGCTGAACCCGAGTGCTTGTGTGAGGAGAACAGCGGGCAGCGTGGGGCTCGAAGCGGCGACGAGGTTGACGTGCGTTGCCTGTCGCAGGCGTTCGCGCTCGGCGAAGACCCCGATCGCGGGGTCGCGCTCAGCGAGATCGGCCGCGCCGACGGCGAGCCCGCGCTCGACGAGTGCCGGCAACGCCTCAGCAGTGGCTTGACTGGCGCGCGTCGGGAGGTTCATGAGCCTCGCCTTGGGTGGCGGGTCGCGTGAATGCGGCACATGCTCAGCAATGGCGCCGGTACGTCTCGATGAAGCGCTGCAGCCCGCCGTCTGCGAAGGTGAGCATCATGCGGTCGGCGGGTGTCTCCAGTCTCGCGAGCCGGTCGTCGACAGGATCGAGGTAGCGCTCCTCTCCCATGCCGCGGTCGCGCAGCCCCTGCCTAGCGAGGCCGACCAGCGTCTGCATGATCTCCAGGATCGCGCCGCCGTGCCCGCTCAATCCGGTACGGCTCGCGTCGATCCAGAGTTGGCGCCATTGCGCCCAGCTCAGTGCCGCAAGGAGCGCCTCGGCATCGGTGAGCCGTTCGAGGACGCCGAGCGTCAGCGCCGCGCCGACTCCCTCTTCCCCGAGGGGCGCGACGCCGCACGTCCGGTTCTCGACGTAGCAGTTCACCGCGTGGGCCTCGAAGAACTCCCCGATCCCGTCGCCGGCCAGCGCGCCGCGCACGTCATCGAGTTGCACATCGGGCGCGAATCCGTAGTGCAGCTTCGCCGCCAGCCAGCCATACTGATGGATGCGATCGAGCATCCCGCGCTCCGCTTCGACCGGCACGATCTGACGATCGGGGCGGCGGCCGCTCATGGGGCGATCGGACATCAGGAACTCTCGAAAAGAAGGCCTGCCGCAGAGCGCGTAGCCGGAACTCTTGAGATCCGTAATGAAGAATAGGGTTGAGTCCCAGCAGTAGTCGACGTATGCACCGGTATCGGCGAAGGGAGCCGCGGGCATCCAATTCGACGTGTAGGCAGCCTCCGCCAATGAGATCCGCTGGCGACGCTCATGCCAGATCCAGTTGCGCATCTCCTTCCACGGCTGGACTTGACCGCGCGCTATCGGCGAGCTGGCGGTCAAGGCCGCAAACACGCCGGCAAAGGCGCACAGCACGTTCACCGCCCGCACGGCCTCGCTCGCGGTGACGTCGATGGACACCTGATGGGAAGCCGACGGAACAAACCAATGATGAAACCGCCACCGCGGCGTGAGCAGCAGATACCAGTCCTTCTGAGTCTTGCGCGCGGGATCGCACCACGTCACGGGCTGCATGCCGGTACACAGCATCGTGTGGCCCAGAGCCTCCAGCGACCGGTGAAGATCGGCGACCACCGCGCTTGCGGCGTCAACTGCAGCACCAATGGAGTCCTGTGGAGCGAGTGACACCTCGACCGTGCAGATGCCCGTATCGGTGTCCACACGCTCCGGAAAGCCGGCTGTCACGCGCCGCACCCCGGTAACGGCACCTGTCAGCGACTCTCTGTATGGCGACCAGGATCGCGAGCGCTCCGCGAAGGTCAGCCACAAGCGCTCAGCCGTCGCTCGGGTCATTCCGAGGCCTGTGGCCGCATCCACCACGGGGTACTCGAGCTCAAGTCCGATCCGTCTATGGATCCGCTCCTCGACACCATGTGCCGGCGATGGCTCGCGCATTGCCATCGCTGTGGCTAGTAGTGCTTTGTTAGGTTGTGGGAGGGTTTATCGTGTCGTTGACGAATCTTCCTGCTCATGGGCGACATTGTGCAAGACAACGCGCCGGTCGCGGACCGCCTCGAGGCGGTCAAGGCGCGGCTGGAGGACTTCGGGCGCGAGGTGATGGCCGGCGCGGTCAACCGGCCGGTGCAGGCGGCCAATGGCGGCCTGTACCTTCGGGGGCTGCTTGAGCAGGGGCCGCGCAAGTCGCTTGAGCCGATCTGCGAGCGCCTGGGC
>Ga0136631_10000722_pt1 | contig 10342 bp, 10 predicted proteins | sample AntDrymUQ6012206_2_FD_104655 | JGI IMG/M metagenome (GOLD analysis project Ga0136631, IMG submission 104655) | Polar desert sand microbial communities from Dry Valleys, Antarctica - metaG UQ601 (22.06) | ecosystem: Environmental > Terrestrial > Soil > Desert | place: Antarctica: Dry Valley... | reverse complement strand
GTGGTTGATGGTCCCGAGACCGGGACGGGCGACCACGATCACCGCGAGGGCGAGCTCGGCGGCGAGATCGCGGATCAGGTAGCTCGGGGTCAGTGGCACCATCAGTCCTCCGACGCCCTCGACCACGAGAGCGTCGGCCTCGGCGCCCGCTGCCCTCGCCGCCCTCACGAGGCGCGAGGGGTCGATCGTCGTGTCGGCCCGCTGCGCGGCGTGGTGGGGCGAGGCGGCCGGACCGAAGCGGTAGGGAGCGACGTCTTCGGGAGACTGGTCGGCGCTCGCCACCGAGGCCAGGAGCTCGTGATCGCCCGGGCATGCGCCCCCGAGCTCGTCGAGCCCGGTGACCACCGGCTTGAAGGCGGCGACGCGCTCGCCGCGCGCCGCCAGCGCCGCACAGATCGCCGCGCTCACGACCGACTTCCCGACGTCGGTGTCGGTGCCCGTGACGAAGAGGCCGCGCACGTGCGCCTCAGGCCGCCGGGCGCAGCGCCGCGAGCGCTGCGGTCGCCGCGGCGGACCCGGTCGGCGCGGGCGCTGCGGCCCTCGTCGTGGGCCGCGATGCCTCTCCGTCCGCTGAGTCGGCGGCGCTTGCCGCCGCCACGGCGCCGGCCTCCGCGCGCACCGCCACGGCGAGCACCCGCGCCGCCGCGAGCAGCTCCTCCTCCGAGTGCGACGCCATCGCCGTGAGGCGCAGCCGGGAGGTTCCCTCGGACACGGTCGGCGGTCGGATCGCCTGTCCGAACACGCCCTCCCCGAGCGCGCGCTCGCACGCGCGCACCGTCGCTGCGGCCTCGCCGACCACCAGGGGCACGATCTGCGTTTGGCCCGGCGCCACCTCGAGCCCCTCGCGGGCGAGTGCGGCGCGGAGCGTGCGCGCGTTGCGCGCGAGCGTGGCCACGCGGTCGGGCTCCGAGCGCAGGAGCTCGACCGCCGCGAGCGCCCCGGCCACCGCGGGCGGCGGCAGAGCGGTGGAGAAGATCAGCGTCCGCGCGGTGTTGACGAGGTAGCGGGCGGTTGCGTCGTCGCAGCAGGCATAGGCGCCGTAGGAGCCGAGCGCCTTGCCGAGCGTGCCCACCACGACGTCGACCTCGCCCTCGAGCCCAGCGGCGGCGACCGTGCCGCGGCCCGCGGGCCCGACCGCGCCGGTGGCGTGAGCCTCGTCGACCATGACCCGCGCGCCGTGACGGCGCGCCAGCTCGACGATCGCCGCGAGCGGCGCGATGTCGCCGTCCATCGAGAAGACGCCGTCGGTGACGATCAGGCTCGCGCGCCCGTCTGCTTCGCGCAGCCGCCACTCGAGGTGCTCGAGGTCGGCGTGGCGATAGACGAGCGTCTCGGCCCGAGACAGGCGGCAGCCATCTATGATGCTCGCGTGGTTGAGCTCGTCGGAGAGCACGACCTCGCCGGCGCCCGCGAGCGCCGAGACGATACCCGCGTTGGCCAGATAGCCCGATCCGAAGAGCACGCAGCGCTCGGAGCCCTTGAACGCCGCGAGCTCCTCCTCGAGTCGGCGGTGCACGGTCATATTCCCCGACACGAGGCGCGAGGCGCCCGCTCCGACGCCCCAGCGCAGCGCGGCCTCGGCCGCCGCCTCGCGGACCCGCGGGTGCTCGGCGAGGCCGAGGTAGTTGTTCGAGCACAGGAGAGTGACCGGGCGGCCGTCGAGCATCACGCGCGGTCCCTGTGCTCCGGAGACGGTCCGCATGCTCCGCAGGAGCCCGCGGTCCGCCAGCTCGGCGAGTCGCGACTCGAGGTCGTCCACCTCGCTACGCCGCGCGCTCGTCCGCCCCGACGTGGACGACCTGAGGCAGAGGCACGGGGGCCTCGGCCGGACGGCGCCGGTTCGGGGCGCCGTCGGGCCGAGGCGGCACCGACGTCTTGCGCTGATGGCGGAGCTGGCTCGAGGGATCCCAAAAGGGAGCGTCGGCCTGGCGGTCGACGAGTCCGTCGCCCGCGACCGCCGGCGTCTCGCCCTCGAGCCAGCCCGAGCGGTTGTCGGGACGCGGGTCAGAGCCGTTGTCGGCCTGGCGCGCAACGTTCAGGCCCAGCTCCTCGAACATGGCGCGGTCGTCGGCGGGCTCCGAGCCGAGGGTGGTCAGGAAGTTCCCCATCATCACTCCGTTGATGCCGGCGCGGACCGCCAGCGCGTGCAGCTCGGCCAGGTTCTCGACGCGCCCGCCGCACAGGCGGAAGAGCGCCTCGGGCAGAATCAGCCGGAAGATGGCGATCCACTTGACCGCCTCCCACGGGTCCATGAACTCGCGGTCGCCGAACTTCGTCCCCGCGCGGGGGTTGAGCATGTTGATCGGCACGCTCGTGGGGTCGATCTCCGCCAGCTCGAAGGCCATCTCCACCCGCTGCTCGCGTGACTCCCCGAGGTTGAGGATCCCGCCCACGCAGGTCTCGAGGCCGGCCTCGCGAACGGCGTCGATGGTCCGCAGACGGCCCTCGTAGCGGACGGTGGTCGAGACCTCGTCGTAGTAGCTCTCGGCGGTCTCCACGTTGTGGTGCACGCGCTGGATGCCGGCGTCCTTGAGGGCTTGAGCCCGGCCGACCGACATGTGACCGACCGAGGCGCAGCGCTTGAGGCTCGTCTGCTCGGCCACCAGCCGGGCGCCGTCGAGGATCTTCTGGAAGTCGCGCTTCGAGAGCCCCTGGCCCTGGGTGACCATGCAGAAGCGGTGCGCGCCCGCGGCCTCGGCCGCCTTGGCGTGCTCGAGGATCTCCTCGGGCGACATCATCGCGTGCATGGGCGTGTCGGCGTCGGCGAACCGCGACTGGGCGCAGAAGCCGCAGTCCTCGGCGCAGCCGCCGGACTTCGCGTTCACGAGCGAGCACATGTCGGTGGAGTCGCCGAAGCGCTCGACGCGGGCCTTCCATGCGCGCTCGATCAGCGCCTCGATCTCGGCGTGGTCCTCGATCTCGCCGAGGGCGAGTGCTTCTTCGGGGGTGATCAGCGGCGGCAAGGCGACCTCCGTGGACGTGGAGTGCGCCCAAGCTACGGGGGCGCCCGGACAGCTTCGCCGCTCGCCGAACAGGTCCTGCCCTGCCTAGGAGCGCCCCGACACGGCCGGAACGTCCGCGAGCACGCGTCCGGTCCTTGGCTCGCGCCGGCGCATCAGCGCCCCTTCCATTCGGGCGCTCGCTTCTCGCCGAAGGCGGCAACTCCCTCGCGGAAGTCCTCGCTGCGAAAGCACGACTCGCGCAGCTCGACGAGCTCGCGCTCGAGGTCGTCGGGGAGGCGGCCGGGGTGCTCGCGCAGCGCCCGCAGGATGCGCTTGTTGCCCGAGAGCGAGAGCGGCGCGTTGGCCGCGATCTCGCCGGCCAGCGAGACGCCGGCCTCCGCGAGCTCCTCCGGCTCGACCACCTGGTTGACGAGCCCGATGGCCAGCGCCCGGTCAGTGTCGATGCTGCGCCCGAGGTGGAAGAGCTCGTTGGTGGCCGCGAGCCCGCAGGTCTCGACGAACCTGCGCAGGCCGGTGTGCGAGTAGATGAGGCCCAGCTTCGCCGGCGGCATCCTGACCTTGATGCCGCGCGCGGCGACCCGCAGGTCGGCGGTCACCGCGAGCTCGAGTCCGCCGCCGATGGCGTGCCCGTTGAGGGCGGCGACCACCGGGAACGGATAGCGTTCGAGCGCCTCTATGGCATCGTGGAAGGGATGGCCGACCAGGCGCTCGGCCTCGTCGGCGAAGCGCTCCGGATCCTGAAAGTCACCGATGTCGTAGCCCGCCGAGAACATCGCGCCCTGGCCGGTGATGAGCAGACAACGGGCCTCGAGCCGCCCGCAGGCCTCGGCCAGGGCGTCGAGCAGCTCGTGGTCGAGCGCCCCGCGCTTCTCGGGGTTCAAGATCGTGAGCCGCGCCACGCCCGGCGCGGGCTCGTCGAGCAGGAGCTTGCCGGAGGCCAGCCGCTCGCCTTCCTCCTCGGGTCGCTGCGGCGGAGCTCTCACTCGGCGCGGCACCATAACGACCGTGCATCGAGATCTCGCCGTGATAGTGCTCGCCCGCGACGAGGCCGAGCGGCTGCCGGCCACGCTCGCCGGCCTCGGCTGCGCCTTCCCGGGCCCGCGGACCGTCGTGGCCGACGACGCCTCGGGCGACGACACCGCCTCATCGCACGCGGCGCTGGGGCCGAGGTCGTGAGCTCACCGCGTGGGCTCGGCGAGGGAGGGGCGGCGACGCCATGGCCATCGACGCCCATCGCGCCGGGCTGCGCCTCGTCGAGGTCGCTCGCGCTCGAGCACCGGGCGAGTGGCCGCGACCTTCGCGGCTTCCTCCACCGCGGCCGCCAGCTCGTCGACGTCCTGCGGGTCGCGCGGCGCGCCGGCGGGCGTTAGGTTTCGCCGCGAGTGATCCTCGGCATCGACCAGGGAACGACGGGCACCACCTGCCTCGTCCTCGACGAGCACGCGCGGGTCGTGGGGCGCGCCGCGCGCGAGCACGAGCAGCACTTCCCGCGACCGGGCCGGGTCGAGCACGATCCCGAGGAGATCTGGGACAAAGTGCAGGCCACCGCACACGCCGCGCTCGAGGACGCCGGAGTCGACGCCGCGGCGCTCGAAGCCATCGGGATCACCAACCAGCGCGAGACCGCCCTGGTCTGGGACCGCGACTCCGGCGAGCCGCTGGCCCGCGCGCTCGTGTGGCAGGACCGCCGCACCGCCGAGCGCTGTGAGGAGCTGCGCGAGGCCGGTCACGAGGAGACATTCCGCGCGCGCACGGGGCTCGTGCTCGACTCCTACTTCAGCGCAACGAAGTGGGAGTGGCTGCTGAGCGAGGGCGGCGTCGACCCGGATCGCGCGGCGCTCGGGACGATCGACTCGTGGCTCGTGCACAAGCTCTGCGGCCGTCACGCCACGGACCACTCGAACGCGTCGCGGACGCTCGTCTTCGACATCCACAAGCGGCGCTTCGATCCCGAGCTGTGTGAGCTCCTGTCAATCCCGCCCGAGGCCCTGCCCGAGCCGCTGCCCAGCGCCCACGTCTACGGTGAGACCGACGCTCTCGGCGGCGGGCGGGCCGTCCCCGTGGCCAGCCTGGCGGGCGACCAGCAGGCCGCGCTCTTCGGCCAGGGCTGCCACTCCCCGGGGGGCGCCAAGACCACCTACGGGACCGGCTCATTCGTGCTCCAGAACACGGGCGGCGAGCCGCCTCCGCTCGCCCACGGCCTGCTCTCGACGCTGGCCTGGACGCTCGGCGAGGAGCGGACGGACTACGCCGTCGAGGCGAGCATCTTCGTCACCGGCGCGGCGGTGCAGTGGCTGCGCGACGGGCTCGGGATCATCGAGGAGGCCGCCGAGACCGAGTCCCTCGCCGGCTCGCTCGCGTCGAACGACGGCGTCTACTTCGTCCCCGCGCTCACCGGGCTGGCCTCGCCGCACTGGGATCCCTACGCGCGCGGGACGATCGTCGGCCTCACCCGCGGCAACGGCCGCGCCCACCTCGCGCGCGCGACGCTCGAGGCCATCGCCTACCAGACCGTTGACGCCGTGCGGGCGATGGAGGACGCCTCCGGCGAGCCCCTCGACGAGCTCCGCGCCGACGGCGGCGCGGTCGAGAACGCCTGGCTGATGCAGTTCCAGGCCGACGTACTGGGGGTCCCGGTGGTCGTGCCCGAGACGATCGAGACGACGGCGCTCGGCGCGGCCTGCCTGGCCGGGGTCGCGGTCGGGACCTGGACCGAGGAGGACGTGCGGAAGCTGTGGCGCGAGGCCGCGCGCTACGAGCCGAACATGTCGGACGACGAGCGCGAGAGCCTGCTCGCCGGCTGGCACGCGGCGCTCGGACGGGCCAAGGGGGAGCGGAGCTAGAAGGGCCCGGAACGACCTGCGTGGTAACCGATGCGCCCCGCCCGGGTAGTGAGCAGGGAGTGAAGGAGCAGGTCTACAAGGACGAGCGCCCGGCCGAGCACTTCGCGCGCTTTCACGATCGTGTCCGGCGCGGGCGCCCCGACTGGGCGTACGAGTTCGTGCGCCTCGTGTTGACCCCGTACCTCGGCCTGTTCTTTCGGACCCGGGTGATCGACTCGGACAAGGTCCCCACGGAGGGCGCGGTGATCGTCGCGCCCAACCACTTCTCGTTCCTCGACCACTTCTTCGTCGCCGTCTACCTGCGCCGCAAGGTCCAGTTCCTGGCCAAGTCGCAGCTCTTCAAACCGCCGATGCAGTTCATCTACAGCCACGGCGGGGTCTTTCCGATCCTGCGCGGGCGTCGCGACGAGGAGGCGTTCAGGACCGCTCACACGGTCCTCGGGCGGGGCGACATCGTGGTCATGTACGCCGAGGGCGGGCGCTCGCGCTCGGGCGATCTCGGTGAGCCCAAGCCCGGCCTCGGGCGTCTGGCCCTCGAGTCAGGAGCGACCCTCGTGCCGACCGCGATCTACGGGTCGGAGCGGGCGCGCAACTGGAGGAGGCTCCAGTTCCCCAAGGTGACCGTGCAGTTCGGCGACCCCGTGCGCTTCGACCGGGTCGAGTCTCCCTCGCTCGAGCAGTCGCAGGAGGCCTCAGAGCTCGCCTTCGAGGAGATCTCCGGCCTCCACGGCGCGCTCCAGCGCAACGGGCGCCGCAGGGCGGTCCGGGCGGCCCGGGCGGCCCATCGGGGCGGCGGGAGGCAGGCGGCCACCGGGTGACGCCACCGCCGCGTGCCGTCGCGCGCGCTGAGGCGGGTTTACCCACCGCGAGGGGCAGGGTAGTTCTCGGCCGGATGAGCGAGACCTCCGAGCACGAGGCCGATCCCCCCAGCGAGGACGAGGGCAACCCCACCGACGAGGAGCTCGACGTCGAGGGCCCGAACGAGTCCGCTCCGGGTCACCACCCCGACGAGGACGACCGCGAGGAAGCCGCCGACCCGCCGCCGGCCGCCGAGTAGGGCGGGCCTCCCTAGCGCCCCGCCGGATCCTCGGTAGGGTCGCCCTCGCCGCCTCCGAGCGGCGCGGTCTCGTCGGTGCGGTCGATGTTGTCGGCGTCCCCGTAGGCCGCGCCGGAGCGAGCCGACTCCGGCTCGGGGATGCCGCGGTCGTGGCCGCCCTCGCCGTGCTCGGCGCTCTCGATCAGGTCGGCCTCAGCCTGCTCGAAGCCCTCGGCGTAGCCGCCGCCGCCCTCCTCGACCGGGCGCTGAGCCGGGTCGACGTCGTCCTCGGGGTCGACGCGGCCACCGATGGCGCCCGCCTCGGCGGCGGCGGCATCAGCCTCGGCGTCGACGCGATCGCGGTCGGGCTCGGGAAGGCGGTCGGGGGTGCGGTCCATGTAGGTCTCCTCCGTGTCGATGGTCTTCGCAGGGCCAGCTACCCGCCGCGCCACCCGCTCAAGCCGGGCTCGCGCCGTGAGAGACTTTCGCGCCGATGCCCTCGCGCCTCTTCGCTCCCGGCCTGCTCGACGGCCAGGTGCCGATCGTCACCGGCGGCGGCAGCGGGCTCGGGCGGGCCACCGCGCACGAGCTCGCGGCGTGCGGAGCGCACGTCGTGGTGGCCGGGCGCCGTCTCGAGCCGCTCGAGGAGACCGCCGCGGCCTGCGAGGGCGGCCGGGCCACCGCGATTTGCTGCGACGTGCGCGAGGAGGACCAGTCGAGGCCGTCGAGAACCGGATGCGCGTGCTCTCGATCGAGTGGTCGCGCTTCAACATCCGGCTCACGGCGCTGGTGTCGGGGCACTTCGACACCGATGCGCTCGAGAAGTAGCCGGGCTCGGTGCGCGAGAGCTCGGGCACTCGGTCCCGCTCGGGCGCCTCGGCCGGGTCGAGGAGCAGGCCTGGCTCGTCGCCTACCTGGCCTCCCCCGCGGGCGACTACTTCTCCGGGACGACGCTCACGCTCGACGGCGCGCGCGACAACTGGGTCGGCCCCTGGCCCCCGGCGGCGATGGCCGACCCGCAGGGCCGCCCGCTGGCCGAGGCGCGGACCGAGCCCGCGCCGCCCGCTCCCCGGAGTAGCGCGTTCAGCCGCGCGCGGGGACGAGCGCCTCCTGGAGCTCGAGCAGCCGCTCGGCGTCGGGACCGGCGGTGACGTGGATCTCCTCGGGCTCGTAGACGTAGTCGATCACCCGCAGGGCCCGAAGGCGCTCGAGGACGTAGGCGAAGGCGCGCCTCACGCGCGGGCTCGGGTACACGCGCGCGATGTCGAAGGAGAAGCCGGTGGAGTGGGGCGAGTAAGGGCGCGGCGGCTCGCCCCGAGCCCGGCCCGCGGCCGGGAGCCTGCGCCCGTAGGCCTCGCCGCGGGCAGCGTCGGTCACGCGCAGGCCCGAGCGCCCGGCCACGCGGTCGACCTCCTTGGTGATGTAGAGCAACGCGGCCACCGCCTCGGGGCGCAGGCCGCGGTAGAGGCTGGGGTCGGGTGCGGCCTCCGCGCCCGCCCCGAGCGTGCCGAGCGCCGGGTCGAGGACGAAGCCGAGGCGCTCGGGATCGTTCGGGAGCGCAACGAGGTCACCGTCACCGAAGGCCTCGGCCATCGTTTCGGGGTCCGGAAGGGACTCGACCTCCTGCGGCGGGCGCAGCACGAGCTCGCCGCTCGGCTGGAGCGAATGCAGGCGCTCGAGGCGGGACAGCTCGGTCCGGTCGTCGCGGTGCAGGCGCATGATCTCGCGCGCGGCCTCGACCCGCAGCAGGTACGAGCGCGAGTCGTCGCCGAAGTCGGCGAGCAGCGAATAGGCGCGCCGGTTCTGGAGCGGCGAGGAGTCGTAGAAGAGTCGCGCGTAGCTCACCTCGTAGGCCTCGACGGTGGCGCGCACGGTTCGCCGCGGCCGGGCGGGCGCGACGTAGGCTTCGATCACCTGCTCGAGGTTGCCGAGGCCCATGTGGTAGGAGACGACCGCGAGGTCCTCGCGGCCCAGACGGCGCTCGGCGATGGCCAGGTAGCGCGCGGCGCCGTCGAGCGAGCGGACCGAGTCGTAGCGCTCGTCGACCGCCCGGCGCCGGCGCGCGAGACGGGCGATGCGTGTGGGCGCGGCGCGGCGGGCCTGCCGCGAGCGCGCTCGCCGCGCCCGCCGGCGCTGGCGCTCGATCGCGCGGGTGAGGCGCTTCGAGGCCTCGAGGTCGACCGACATCCCGAGCAGGCTCGTGGCCGTCTCGGGGAGGATCTGACCGAGGCCCACCGCGCCCTCGGGATCGTCGCCGGCCGCGATCTCCGCCCGCCCCGCGCTCTCCAGCATGACGAGCGCCTCGAGCGTGTCGGGCTCGACGTCGTGGCGCTCCGCCGCCGCCTCGACGCCCGAGCGGTAGCGGGCGACCCGCGCCGCGCTCGCCCCGGCGCCGCCTGGGCTGAAGGCATACAGAGGGTGGGCGTAGCCGTCGCGCCCGCGCTCGAGGAGGTCGTCGGGATCGCCGTCCTCGAAGGCGAAGGGCTCGAACTCGGCCACGTCGGCGATCGAACCGGTCCCGGCGGGGCCCGGCGGCACCGCGAGCCCCTCCGGTCGACCCTCGAGCAGCCCGCCCGCCTCCGCGAGGGCGAGGGCGAGGCCGGCGAGCAGCGCCAGCGCCGCGAGCACGCCGCGCCGCCTAACCTCGGCGGCGTGGCGCGTCGCCGGCTAGGTCGTCATCCCGGTGAACTGGCCGCCGGTGACGTTCAGGACCTGGCCGTGGACGTAGTTCGACCACGGCGAGCACAGGAAGAAGACGCCGCCGGCGGCCTCCTGAGGCGTGGCCGGCCGGCCGAGCGGGATCAGCATCGAGGCCATCTGGCGCATCTGCTCGGGGATGCCGAGGGCGATCGCCTCGCCGCCCTCCTGTTGGAAGGTCTCGCCCGCCTCCTTCGAACCCGTCAGGCGGGTCTCCACGAAGCCGAAGGCGACGGCGTTGACGTTGATCTTGAACTGGCCCCACTCCTTGGCCAGCGTCTTCGTGAGCCCGACCACACCCGACTTGCCGGCCGAGTAGTTGGCCTGGCCGGCGTTGCCCATCGTGCCCGAGATCGACGAGATGTTGACGACCTTACGGAAGACCTCGCGGCCCTCCTGGCGCTCCTCCTTGGCCGGCTCGCGCAGGTGGGGAGCCGCCGCGCGCAGGACCCGGAAGGGCACCACGGTGTGGATGTCGAGCATTCCCTGGAACTGCTTGTCGCTCATCTTGTGGATCGGGCCGTCCCAGGTGTAGCCCGCGTTGTTGACGATGATGTCGATCTGGCCGAAGGCCTCGACCGCGCGGTCGACGAGCCCCTCGCAGACGCCCTCCTGCGTCAGGTCGCCGGCGAAGGACACCGCGTCCCCGCCGATCTCGCCCGCGGTCTGCTCGGCGGCGTCGCCGTCGAGGTCGTTGATCATCACGCGCGCGCCATGCTCGGCCAAGAGCTCCGCGGTGGCGCGGCCGATGCCGCGCGCCGATCCGGTGACGATCGCCGCCTTGCCGTCAAGTACTCCCAATT
>Ga0136631_10000721_pt1 | contig 10348 bp, 8 predicted proteins | sample AntDrymUQ6012206_2_FD_104655 | JGI IMG/M metagenome (GOLD analysis project Ga0136631, IMG submission 104655) | Polar desert sand microbial communities from Dry Valleys, Antarctica - metaG UQ601 (22.06) | ecosystem: Environmental > Terrestrial > Soil > Desert | place: Antarctica: Dry Valley... | reverse complement strand
GCGCACCCGCCAGGTCGTCGGGAGGCTCGAGGCCCTCGAGATGGTCCAGCGAGCAGAATCTGGCGGTGACGCGGTGCTGCACTTTCCGGTCCAGCGCAGCGGTGAGTGTGCGGCGCGCCGCACGGACGGCCCCGGCGGCATCGCGGGGGCGCACCTCGACGGGTGCGGGAGCCGCCAGCGCACAGCTGACCGAGCTGGCGACGGCGCGGAACTGCTCGTCCGGGTGGCCGGAGCCGGCGGCCACCCGTTCCCAGAGCACCGTCTGGGCGGCGCACAGGTCGGCCGCCCATGCGGCGTGTGCGGCGGCGAAGACGTTTCCTTCACCGACATACCGGCGGGACAGCTCCACAAAGGCAGCGGACCTGCCGTTGCGACCCCGATGAGGTGCGCTCTGGCGGGCTCTGAACGACGGTCGTTGTCGCACCATGGCTTACGGGTCCCTTCGGGGACGACGAACTCTCACGAGGCTGCCACCGTGGCAACGACGTACGCCTGCACTTCCCGGCTGCGCCACTGCCCGAGGAGTACGGCGAAGCGGGCGGAGGACCACATCAGCGCCGCGCAGACCAGGCCGACCTGCAGTGCCGGGTCGCTCTGGGCGAGCACGAGTACCCCGAACTGACCGCCCCACAGCGCAAACCTGAGCGCGTAGTTGGTGGCGGCCAATGGGGGGACGATGACGTCGCCGCCCTCACCCAGCCTTGTCAGGTAGGGCCGCCAGACAGCCTTGGCCACCGCTGATCGGGTGGTGACGGCCGTGGATACCGCCAGACCGGCGCCGAGACTCGCGATGTCCCGTGAGTCGACGACGCCGGCCACCCACGGGGGCGCCCAGCACAGGATCGCCAGTACGGCGACCACCATCACCTGGATTCCGGTGACCATCCAGAGCAACCACCGCAACAGGTGGGGCTGCGATGCGAGCCAGGGCATTGCGGACCCGAGCACCCCGAAAGCGTTCACGCCCCAGGCGAGGGCGACGGCCAGCGGGGTGGCCAGCACCAGGGTCGTCATCACGAGCCGGTCGCCGCCGGACACCCACACCGCCGGAATGCCGAGGATGACGACCGCGAGGATCGGCCGTCGCACCTCCACCGTGCGCGTCATCTGCCGGACCAGGATCTGCAGTAGCGCCAGCTGGGGACGGACGGCCAACGTGCGGCGGTGCGTGACGCGATGGAGCGTGGACGTCCTGGCCGGGCGGCACAACGCTGCTTGGCACAGGGCGAGGCCGAGGAGGAACAGCCCTGCACTGGATGCCACGCAGAGCCCCAGGGCTAGGCCCGCCCGGCCGAAGTCGCCATGGGCGATCTCGCGCAGGGTGTAGGCGAACGCGCCGCCGAGCCCGGACAGTGGCGACCACTCGGCCTGGACGGCCACGATCGCAGCCGCGGCTGTCACGACTATTCCGGTGCCGGCCGCCCGCCGAAGCGTGCGGACCGTCACCCGATGCAGTAGCTCGATTCCCCAGACCAGCGCGACGGTCAGCAGGATCAGGCACGGCCACACCAGCCAGGCCAGCAGCAGGGCGACCGTTCCGGTCCCGTCCAGGGTCAGCAGGGAGGCCACGACAGTCAGCCCGAACAGCTGCAGGAAGCCGATGGTCGAGATGCTGGTGGTGACGACGGAGTCGAAGAAGGCGTGCAGGCGCGCCGGTCTGATGCCGGTCAGGTCATCAGGTGAGGCAAGGGACAGGCTGGCCGCGCCGGTGAACGGGCTGAACAACGATGCCGCCACGGCGGCGCCGAGCGCTGCGGCACCCACGACCCCGAGTTCGCCACGCTCCAGAGCCATCACGTAGTTGGCGGCGAACTGGCCGGCGGTCGTCGACGTCCCTGCCCCGGCGAGAATCCAGATCGCCCGCCCGACGTTGGAGGCGGCGGCCAATACGCCGACCAGGACCGCCAGTCCGATCAGGACGAGCAGCCGTGGGCCGACGCCCCGTACGAGCTTCCAGCGCAGCCGCACGAGCAGGCCGGTGTCCCGCGCTGCGTGCCGCACGTCGGCCAGGGGAGGGAGCAGGGTGATCACGGCGCTTCCAGCTGCAGGGTGGAGGTGTAGCGGCGCAGCCCCTCCGTCCCTGCGAAGGTCGCCCCCTCACCCGCGTCGACGACAGCACCGGCGGCCATCACCACGATCCGGTCGCAGCCGCCGGCCAGGACCGGCAGCAGATGGGTGGACACCAGCACACCGAGGCCGTCTCTCCTGGCGATGCCGATCATGTCCAGTGCCGCCTCGACACCGAGCGGGTCGACCCCGTCGAAGGGCTCATCCAGGACCAGCACCTGCTCGGCGGTCAGAACGGCGAGCAGGACCGACAGTCGCCGGCACATCCCGTGGGAGAAGCCGGTGGTGATGCGATCCAGGGAGGCGGACAGGCCAAAGCGCTCGAGCAGGTCCAGTGCGCGAGGCCACTGCTGGGTCTTGCGCCGGAAGGCCAACGCGAGCCCGATGTGCTCGCGCACGGTCGCCTGCCGAAGCAGACCGCCCACGTCGGGGCAGTAGCCGACCGCCTGCCGGGCGGCATCCACCTGGCGGTCGTCGGCCAGGTCGTGCCCGGCGACGATCAATGTCCCGGACGAGGGCGGGTTCACCCCGGCGATGGCGCGCAGGGTCGAGGACTTGCCGGCTCCGTTGCCGCCGAGCAGGCCGACCACCTCACCGGCCTCGACACGCAGGTCGAGGTGGCGAACGGCGGTGATCTCGCCGTACCGAATGCTCAGGTCGCGGACGTCGACAACTGACACGCTTCGGTCCCGGCCTTCCCGTTCGGCTTCGCTGGATATGACATCGGCAGATCGGTGCCGCCGGGGGACGAAGACGGCCGGCCGGCTAGCGCCGCCAGCGGCTGCGACGCGGCGTGGGCGGCGGCGCGGACCGGCCCGCGACAGCAGTGTCCGACGGGTAGTGCGGCACACCGGCCGAGCCATCGTGAGTCGGGGCGAGGTAGCCGAACGCGGCCAGCAGCCGTTCGCTGAAGTCCAGCACAGCCTCCGACCCCCCGGGATGGTCCACGTGCGTGGCCCTCGCGATGGCTCGCACGACGATGAAGGCCTCCTGGCGGCAGGCCGTCGCTGCCTCCGCGCCCACCCGTTCGGCCTCGGCGACCGCGACACCGACCAGCGCCTCTGCCTCCTCGGCCCGGCGGGTCAGAGTCTCGACCAGCGCCCCCTGTGCCTGACCCTCGGACGCGCCCTGCGCCGGTCGCGTCAGCCCGCCGAAGAGGAACAGCAGCGGCGCGAGGGCGACGAGGGCACCGGCGGCGATGTACGGGAGCCAGGCCAGCCACGCCGGTCCGGGCGCGCCCGAGGGCTGCGGTGGCGCGGTGAGACCGGCGCTGACGGCGTATCCGGCGAGCACGACCGCGATCAGCGGAAGGACGAGGCGTCGTACCGCGCTCACCGACTCCGTCCGTCGGTGTCGGGCGCACGGCAGGTTCACCGCCACGGTGTCACCTCCGGCCGCGATCGCGACGGTACCGGTCTGAGCCATCCCCGCCCTCGATCCTCGACGTGCCGCTTTCCCTCCTTCTCGGCGGGTCGGGGCGCCGGCTGTACACGATCGCGGCACGGCTGATGTCACCCATGCCGCCGACATGCCGATGAGCTGGGTGTGACCTTCTCCCTCGCCGCACTGTTCGTGGTGGCTCTGGGCGGCCTCGGGTTGGTGGTCGGGTCCTTTCTCAACGTCGTCGCCTACCGGGTCCCGGTGGGAGCCTCGATCGTGCGGCCAGGGTCAGCCTGTCCTGGGTGCGGCAGTCCGATCCGGTCCAGGGACAACATCCCGGTCGTGTCCTGGCTGTTGTTGCGAGGTCGATGCCGCGACTGCTCGCAGGTAGTGGCCGGTCGCTACCCGCTGGTGGAGGCGAGCACGGGCGTGCTGTTCGCCGCACTCGCAGCGACGTACGGGCCGGTCGCCGTACTGCCCGCGCTGCTCTACCTTGCCGCCGCGGGTGTGGCCCTGTTCCTCATTGACCTGGACCACCAGCGCCTCCCCGACGCCATCGTCCTTCCGTCGTACCCGGTCCTCGCCGTCCTGCTGGGCGGCGGGGTGGCCCTTGGGGGGGCCTTCCCCCTGTGGCGTGCCGCCGCTTCGGTGGCGCTGTGGTTGGCCGTCTACGGGCTCATCTGGCTGGTGACGGCAGGCCGGGGGATGGGCCTTGGCGACGTCAAACTGTCCGGCGTACTCGGGCTGATGCTGGGCTGGCTGGGGTGGGGCCCGTCCCTGGTCGGCCTCCTGGGCGGCTTCGTCATCGGGGGAGTGGTCGGGATGCTCCTGATCGCCGGCGGACGAGCCGGGCGGGCGACCAGGATCGCCCACGGCCCGTTCATGCTGGCCGGCGCTGCGCTCGCGGCCTTCGTCGGTGCGGACCTGTGGACCGCCTACCTGGCCTTCACCGGACTGGGTTGAGCCGGTACAGCGCCACCGAGACCCGCCGATGACGGGTGTGGACGCGCACGACGGCAGACACGCTCCTCCGCGAGAGGCGGGCACGTGACCAGACACAGTCGGCTTCCCGACAGCATCCGCGCGGAGCTGCCGGTGCGGGGTCGCGCCGGCGCCGGACATGACCAGACGTACCCGACCGACGCCGGGTCCGGAACCGTGCCGGCCGCGGCTGCCTGCTGGCGGCGTCCGTCGGCCCAGATGCTCGGTCTTGCCGAGCAGGTGCGCGACTATTTGCGCAGCAGCGGCGCTGAGCACATCGACGTGGCGCGCGACGTTCGCGGTCGGGGGATGACCGGTGCGCTGACGGTTCGCTGGTTCAAGGGAGTCCCTCCTGCGACGGTGGCTGCCAAGTTCGGCGTCTCCCGAGCAGCGGACGGCACCCCGCTCCTTCCGGCCTGGCTGTCACTGCGCGCCGACGACGATTTCGATCTGCGGTGGCAGGTCGGCTTCTGATGGCGGTCTCGCCGCAAACCGCATTACCGGAGACGTTCGGTATCTGGGGACCACCGGGAGCGAACAAGGCGCGGCGGTCCCGCCCCGAACCACGATCGCAGCCATGGGGGCTGGGGGAGGTTGCCGCGGGTTTCGTTGCCCTGCTCGTCGCCCAGGTACTCCTCACCGTGGCGTTCGCGACGGTTGCCGCCCGGCGGATCAGCCTGGACGGATCTCCTGAGCAACTGTCCCTCCTGGTCGAGGAGACCCTGTCCCTCGCGCTTGGCGGACCGGGGCTCGTCGTCGGCCTCCTGACCCAGTGGGCGGCCTTCCTGGGCGCCGCGCTGTATGCCTCCTATCGCAAGGGTCGGCGCAGCCTGGGCCTGGACTTCGGCCTGCGGTTCCGCTGGCCGACGGACCTCTTGCTCGGACTCGGTCTGGCCGTCGGGTTGCAGGTCGTACTGCTCATGCTGAACGTCGGGTTGGCTGCGCGCGGAGTCGATGTCTCCGCCGCGGACAACACCGGGCTCGTCACCTCCAATGGCGGGATGCTGCTCGTCCTCCTCATCGCGGGGGCCGTTGTCGGCGCCCCGCTCGTCGAGGAACTGTTCTTTCGCGGCCTGTTCCTGCGGGCACTGTTGCGCCGCCTCGCGAAGGTCGACCTGGCCGATCCTCACCAGTCGGCTGACCCTGAGCACACCCGCCGAAGAACAGTTGGTACGGCGTTGAGCATCCTGCTGACGGCGGTCGTCTTCGGGGCGCTGCACGCGCCCTTCTCGGGATCGGGAAACAGCGTCCCTATCGAGGCGACCCTGCTGCTTGGCGCTCAGACCGGGCTGCTGGGTCTGGTCTTCGCTGTGGTGGCGGTCAGGGTTCGTCGGATCGGGCCCACGGTGGTGGCGCATGTGTCGTTCAACGCCATCAGCATCGCCCTGGCACTGCTCTCACTCGTCTAGGAACCGGATGTCGGCCAACAGTTCCCGGGCGTTCCTGGTGCGCTGACTGTCCTCTGTGGACTCATCGCCGTCCGCCGTGGGCAGCGCCTCTTCCACCGCCGCGGTGTCGTCCGCCTCGGGCCCCGGCACGTCTTCCTCCGGCCCGCCTTCCTCCGGCAGGACCGGCCCGCCTGCCTCCGGCAGGACCGGCCCGCCTGCCTCCGGCAGGACGTGCGCCGTGTCGTCGTCGGACCCGCTGGTCCCGACTCCCTCGTCCTCCTCGGCTGGGTCGATCACCTCCTCGAGGTGGGCCACCTCGAGGAGGAGAGGATCGACAACGGGGGCCATTGCCGGCGACGCGTGCCTGAGGTTGGCCAGCTCACGGGCGATCGCGATCTCTGCGAGCGGAACCGGCAGCATCAGCGCGAAGTGGGCATACCCAAGGGTGCGCAACGAGGACCCCAGCGACGGTTCCGCGGCGTCCCCGGTCACCGACGCCCCGCGGGCAACGGATCGGCGTCGGCGTCGCGGATGGCCCGGAAGGCCGTCGCCGCTCGCGCATACTCCCGCGCCGCCGCGGCCGCCGTCGGCCGCAGGTCCGAACCGCCGTTGCGAGCCGCCTCACCGCATTCGGTCAGTAGCGCGGCCAACTGGCCCGCTCCGAGCAGCTGGCTGCTGGAGCTCAGGGCGTGGGTGGCCGAGCGGACCGCGCCCGCGTCGTCCACACTGGCCCCGTTGACGAGGTCGACGATCCAGCCGTCTCCCTGTCCGAGGTAGGAGTCGATCAGGATGCGGCGGGTCTCGACCGGATCGGCACCCATCTGATCGATGATCGAGTCCAGCACGTCGACGTCGACGGGAGCCTCCTCCTCGGTCGTTGCGCACGGCAGGAGAGTCTCTGCCGAGGGCGCCGCCGGATGGCCCAGTGCCTCGGCCAGTAGCGCGCTGGTGACCGGCTTGAGAAGGTAGCCGTCCATGCCTGCCTGCTCGCAGGCCCGCCGATCCTCGGTGAGCATGCTGGCAGTGAGCGCCACGATGCGCGGTTGGGCATGTTCGACCACATCTGCCCGGATCGCGCGCGCAGCAGCCAGGCCGTCCATGATCGGCATGTGGATGTCCATCAGGACCACGTCGTAGGCCGTCCGCCGCAGGGCGTTCACGGCTTCCAGACCGTTGGAGACGACGTCGACGCTGTGCCCGAGGGCGCCCAGCATCAACCTGCCCACCTCCTGGTTGACGGCGTTGTCCTCCGCGAGAAGCACCCGCAGCCGCGCCGCAGCGCTCGGCGCGGACCCTCGGGCAAGCGGCTGCGGCGGGAGGCCAGGACCGGGGGCACGGCTGGGCAGGAGTTCCGCCAGCATCTCGCGCAGCACCCCTGCTCGAACGGGCTTGCTGTGATAGGCCGCGAAGAGATCGCCATCTGGCCCCGCCGGACGCACGCCCAGGCTGGTCAGCAGCATCAACGGCAGTCTCGCGAAGGCCGGCAGCAGCCGGATCTGACGGGCCAGCTCCGCCCCGCTCATCAGCGGCATCTGCATGTCGATGATGGCGAGGTCGAACCGAGCATCCTGGCGCAACAGGTCCAGCGCCGCGTATCCATCGGAGACATCGACGCACGTCACTCCCCAGCTGCTCAGTTGCAGCCGCAGTACGCGCCGGTTCGTCTCGTTGTCGTCGACGAGCAGGGCGCGGCTACCGGTCAGGTCAGCGCTGACAACGGGTGTGACCTCGCGAACGCTTTCCTCGGCGCAGGCCCGTACCGCGAGGGAGAAGGAGAACGTGGAACCGACGCCGACCTCACTGGTGACGCTGATCTGCCCGCCCATGGCCTCGACCAGGGCCTTGCTGATGGCCAGCCCGAGGCCGGAGCCGCCGTACACCCGCGTGGTCGAGGCGTCGACCTGGCTGAACGACTTGAACAACCGGTCCATGCGATCCATCGGAATGCCGATGCCGGTATCCGAGACGTCGAACACCAACCTGACCCCGTCGGCGCCGTCCTCTTGTGCGGTGTCATCGGGCGCGACGGTGATCAGCACTTCGCCTTCCTTGGTGAACTTCACCGCGTTGCCCACCAGGTTGATCAGCACCTGCCGGAGCCGGTTGGCGTCGCCCATGATCACGCGGGGGCAGCTGGGATCGACCTCGGCGACGAGGTCGATCCCGCCAGCCGCCCCTGCCAACAGGGAGAGGCTTTCCTCTATGCACTCGCGCAACTCGAAAGGCCGGTCGTCGACAACGAGCTCACCGGCCTCGAGCCGGGAGAAGTCCAGGATGTCGTTGATGATCGCGAGCAGGGCGTCCCCACTGGTTCGGACCGTCTCGACGAAGTGCCGTTGCTGGCTGTCGAGTGCGGTGTCGAGCAGAAGACCGGTCATCCCGATGACGGCGTTCATCGGCGTACGGATCTCGTGGCTCATGGTGGCGAGGAAGGAGCTCTTGGCCGCCGCGGCGGCCAGCGCCGCGTCCCGGGCCTCGGCCATGGCACTGGCCGCCCGCCGCTGGGCTGTCAAGTCCGCGGAGATGCCGCAGGTGGCATACAAGACCCCCTCGGGGTCGAGCAATGGGAACCTGACTGTCTCGTAGTACCGTCCGTCCGGGGCCTCGAAGGCATCCTCCACCGACTGCTCCCCCTGCTCGGCACGCAGATCGTGGGCCCGAATCCTCGGAGCGGCCTCGGGCCAGAGCTCGGCGTCGGTGCGGCCAATCATCTGATCCTCGGTGACCAGAGCGGCTCCTGTGAAGCTGCTGTTGGCCAGCAGATAGCGCCCTTCGAGGTCTTTCACGTAGATCGGCGACTGGCTGTTGGCGATGACAGCGCGCAGCATGTCGTCCCGGGTACGGCGCTCCCGCTGAGCGGCCCTGAGCGCGGTGACGTCGACCATGGACGTGACGAAGTACGACGGTTCGCCGGCTGCGTCGCGGATGAGCGAGGTCGACTGGTCCACCCACACCACCGCGCCGTCGGCGCTCAAATAGCACGTCACATTGCGAAACCCGTCGCGGTCTCCAGCCAACACCTGCTGCATGTTGAGCCGGGTCTGCACACGGTGATCGGGCTCGACGATGTCCAGCTGGGGAGTGCCTGTGAGCTTCTCCACGGGATAACCGAGCAGATCGGCGAACACCGCGTTGACCCGCGTCAGGCGGCCGTCGATCCCGGTCATGATGGTTCCGACGAAGGCGTCGTCGAAGGCTCTACGGAAGATCTCCTCGTTGCGGCCGAGAGCGTCCTGCTGTACGAGGATCCGAGCTCGTTGGGCCATCATGCGCTCGATGAGCACGATCGACCCCAGCCCAGCCAGGGCGAGCGCGAACAGGACCCCCCGTGGCACCCAAAGCCCGACCCCGGCGTCAGCCTCGTAGAGCACCGCCGTGGGCGCGGAGAGCACCAGCAGCCAGGGTGTGCCCCGCACTGCGTCGGTGACGGCGTGTCGCTCCGTATCGCCTTGCCCGATCCGTCGTTGGCCCGGGCCGTCCAGTGCCGGGTCGAGCAATATCCTGAACGCCAGCGCCCCGGGGTCCAACGCCTGCGCCGCCCGGGCCGAGGCCAGTGTGGTGCCGCTACCGTCGACCAGGTAGACGGCGTCGGGGTACCCGGAAACCTCGCCCTCGGCGAAGGACTGGAAGGGTAACCCGGCCACCAGGTACTCCATGCTGAACACGCGCCGGCCCGAGGACGTGTCGAAGGGCACCGCGACGTGCACCACCCGCTGTCCAGTGGTGTTGGACAGCAGAACAGGGGACACCGCGGCCGTCCCGGCTAGAGCTGTGTTGAGGCCGGAAGGCCATGCAGCTCCTCTGTTCAGCTCCGCTGGGGGTCGCGGGTAGCTCGCGAGAGGCGTCCCCTCGGAGTCGACCACGAGCCCGGACACCACGCCGCTGCTGAGGACCAGCTGCTGGAACGTGTCCGCGTCGATCTCTTTCTCCAACCGGGTGGCCTGTTGCCGCTGGCGGCTGCTCAACGCCTCGACGTAGGACTCGACGAAGCGAGCCGCAGTCCCCGTTCGCGCCTGGAACCGCTCGTCGAAGATGGCGTGCTGCCCATGCTCGTTCTGGTGCACAAGCCACCCGCCGGCGAGGGCGACGAGAGACAGAACCGCGAGAAGAGCCGTCCGCCGTACCAAAGCCTGCTTGGTGTTGCTCCGTATGCCGGTCATCGCCCCCCTGTCCGCTGCTGTGAGACTGCCTTTTACATCGGCGGGAGAGTGCCGACCGTGACCACGGGCAAGGTCAACCGTGCCCCCAGAGGTGCCGATGAGTGCTGCGGTGGCACCAACCCTGGAGAACACGTGAAGATCCTGCTGGCCGACGACGACCTGGTCTCCCGGTTCGTCCTGCAACGTGCGGTGGAGCAGCTGGGACACGAATGCCTGCTCGCCGCCGACGGCGAGCAGGCGTGGCAACTCGTCCGCGATTGCCAGCCGGACGTCCTGGTCAGCGACTGGATGATGCCCGGAACGGACGGACCGGAGCTGTGCCGGCGGATTCGGGCCCTGCGTACGCCGCATTACACCTACATCGTCCTGCTC
>Ga0136631_10000720_pt1 | contig 10359 bp, 7 predicted proteins | sample AntDrymUQ6012206_2_FD_104655 | JGI IMG/M metagenome (GOLD analysis project Ga0136631, IMG submission 104655) | Polar desert sand microbial communities from Dry Valleys, Antarctica - metaG UQ601 (22.06) | ecosystem: Environmental > Terrestrial > Soil > Desert | place: Antarctica: Dry Valley... | reverse complement strand
CGAGGGCCTCGGCGATCTGGCAGGAGTGCTGCGCGAGGAAGCAGCAGTGTACGAAGGCGTCGGCGTTGGGATCGCGCCGTCGGGGCAGCCGGAGATCGCGGCGGCGGCACGAGGGAAAGGGAAGAGGCTGGTGGTAGCCGGCCTCGAGACCCACGCCGATTTCAAGCCGGACCGCTGGAGAATCGGCGCGGACGGACTCGGGGAGGTCGAGATCGAGGGAGTGGTGGTGCGCCCACCGCTGCGCGGCTTACACAATCTGAGAAACGCCATGCTTGCCCTCGCGGTCGCGAGGGAGTGTGGGGTTCCGCTCGAGAGCTCGGCGGCGGGAATCGCCGCGATGCCTCAGCCGAAGATGCGGGTGGCATGGGAGCAGGTCGGCGATGTTACGCTGATCAACGACGCATACAACGCCAACCCCGGCTCGGCGCGAGCGGCGATCGGTCTTCTCGATGGAGCTGGATCGGGCCGCCAGCGCGTGATCGTCCTTGGAACGATGCGAGAGCTCGGATCGTCATCCGCGCAATGCCACGCGGACATCGCGGCGCTGGCCCTCGAGTCGGGCGCGGACATCGTTGCGGGCATCGGTGAGTTCGCGCCGCCACTCGCGCAACGAACCGGAGCAGGAGATCGCGTGATCACGGCGTCCGATGTCGATGATCTGTGGCCGAGGCTCCAAGCCAGGCTTCAGAGAAACGCTATTATTCTGCTCAAGGCATCACGAGGGGTGCAGCTAGAGCGCCTCGTTCCGCATCTCACAACCTGGGCAACTACCTAGTGCTGAATTATCTGTTGGTTCCCTTTACGGACCTGCCGCACTTCGGCTGGATGCGTCTCTTTCAGTACATAACTTTTCGTTCGGCCGGCGCGGCGGTGACGGCATTGCTGATCACCTTTCTCGTCGGGCCGGTAATCATCACGCGCCTGAAGAGAATGCGCCTGCATCAGGTGATCCGGGAGGGAACCCCCGACGCTCACCAGCAGAAGGGACGGACTCCGACGATGGGCGGGCTCATCATCATCGGAGCAACGCTGATCAGCACGCTGCTGTGGGCCCGGCTCGACAACAAGTACGTGCTGCTGGCGATGGTCTCGATGCTCTGGATGGGGGCGATCGGATTTCTGGACGACTACCTCAAGCTCAAGCAGAAGCTGGCTGGAAGGAAGAACACCGGACTCGTCGAGGGCTACAAGCTCGCCGGGCAGGTGACCCTCGGTTTCGCGCTCGGCTATTACCTGTGGAAGTACCCGGTGTCAGCGCTTCCCGGTGCGTCGACGACGCTTCCGTTCTACAAGTACATCCTGATCGTGCCTCTGACGGCGGGACTCGGGTGGCTGTACGTGCTGTTCGTGACGTTCGTGATGACCGGAGCCAGCAATGCGGTGAACGTCACCGATGGAATCGATGGGCTTGCCGCCGGGCTGACCGCGATCGCCGCGCTCACTTTTGCGTTTTATGCGTATGTCGTCGGCCGGGTGGACGCGAGCGAATATCTGCACGTGTACTATTTGCGCGGATCTGGGGAGCTGACCGTTTTCTGCGTCGCCCTGATGGGGGCGTGCATCGGATTTCTCTGGTACAATACGCACCCCGCGGAAGTATTCATGGGCGACACCGGCTCACTGGCGCTCGGCGGCGCGCTCGCCGTCGTGTCCGTGCTGCTCAAGTCCGAGTTTCTCCTGCTGCTCGTCGGCGCGGTTTTCGTGGCGGAAATGGTGTCGGTCATCCTTCAGCGCTTCGTGTTCAAGTATCGCAAGCGACGATACGGCCTCGAATACGCTCGCGAGCATCGGGTCTTCAAACGGGCGCCGCTGCACCACCACTTCGAGGTGAAGGGGTGGGATGAAGCACAGGTCGTCGTCCGGTTCTGGATCCTTGGGGTGATGGCCGCCTTTATCGCGCTGAGCACTCTCAAATTGAGATGACCGTTCCGGTAGGCCTGCCGGGCAGGGATGAAGGCGAGATAGCGGTGATCGGCCTCGCTCGAAGCGGCCGGGCCGTAGCGAAGCTCCTCAGGAAATACGGATACAATGTCTATGCATCGGACGCGGCGACGACTCCCGACGTCGCCGGGTGCGCCGACGAGCTGCGGTCGCTGGGGATCGCCACGCAGCTGGGAGGGCACGACCTCGAGCGTGTCGCGCGGGTAAAACTCCTTGTCATAAGCCCGGGAGTTCCCCCAGCAGCTCCGCCCGTAGCGCTCGCGCGGGACCAGGGTATCGAGGTCGTCAGCGAGGTCGAGGTCGCGCTTCGATTTTTGCCCGACTGCCGGATCGTCGCCGTCACCGGCACGAACGGCAAGACGACGACGACCGCCCTCATCGCACATATCCTGAAGCGCCTCTCAGGCGACGCCATCGAGGCGGGAAACATAGGCACTGCCTTGTCCGAGATCGCGCTGGCCGGCCGCACGCCGGAATGGATCGCGCTCGAGATGTCCTCGTTTCAGCTGCACGACACCCCCGGGCTCCGGCCGCTCGTCGGTGTTCTCACCAACCTCAGCCCCGATCATCTGGATCGGTACGCGAGCGTAGAAGAATATTACGCGGATAAAGCGAGACTTTTTTCCCGCGCCGACTCAAGCTCTCGCTGGGTGGTGAACGGAGACGACGAGCGAGTGCTCGAGATGGTCGAGGGGGCCGCCGGCGAGCGTCACGCGTTCTCGCTGCGCAGAACGTCCGAGGCTTTTTATGATGAACGTCGCGATCAGCTGATGCTCCTCGGCGAACCGCTGATGCCAAGGTCCCGGTTCCCATTGCTCGGACGTCACAACGTGGGCAATGCTCTCGCGGCGTCGCTGGCGGTCGCCGTCGCCGACCCTTCGCACCAAACCCGTGAGGCGCGTCTGGAGATTGCCGGCGCGCTGGAGACCTTCCGGGCTCTGCCACACCGGCTCGAGGTGGTCGGAGAATTTTCCGGGGTTCAGTGGATCAACGACTCGAAGGCCACCAACGTCGGCTCGACGGCGGTCGCGATCGAGGGAATGGAACGTCCAACAGTCCTTCTGCTCGGGGGACGCCACAAGGGCGAGCCATACGGTCCACTCCTCAGCGTGATGCGGCGCACGGTAAAGAAAGTGATCGCCTATGGTGAAGCAGCGCCCCTGATAGAGCGCGATCTGGGCGGGGGCATCGCAATGGAGGTTCGCGGAGCGGATTTCGACGAGGTGGTCGGCGCCGCGCGGACGGCCGCGGTTTCCGGCGACGCGATTCTTCTTTCACCGGCCTGCTCGAGCTACGACATGTTCGCGAACTATGAGGAGCGAGGAGATCGATTTCGCTCGCTCGCTTCAGCCCAACCGTGATGGAAGCGACAGCGGTGAGGGATCGGTGGCAGATGGGAATCGAGGCTCGGGCGCTCGTGATTCTCACGGGCATGCTCGTCGCCTTCGGAATCGCCACCGTCTACAGCGCCAGCGCGATAGTCGAGATGCAGGCGGGGCTGAGCCACGCGCACCTGCTCTCGCGCCAGCTGATCGGCGTCGGCCTCGGCGTCGTAATCTTCGCGATCGCCGCCAAGCTCGACGCCGAGCGATGGGAAAGGTGGGCATGGCCGATCATGATCACCTCGCTGGTGCTGCTCGTGATAGTGATTCTCCCTTTCACGGAGCGCTTCGCTCCAAGGGTGCACGGCTCGCGCCGCTATCTCATCGGCACGTCGGTGCAACCTTCGGAGCTCGCCAAGCTCGCGGTAATCCTCTGGACTTCGATGCTGGTCGTGAAAAAGGGCGCGGCAATGCGGCGATTGACGAAAGGACTCCTGCCATTCCTCGTAGTCGTCGGCGCGCTCGACGTTCTCGTGATGCTCGAGCCCGACGTCTCGGCCGCGATGATGTTCACTCTGATAATGGGCATCGTTCTGTTCGCGGGAGGAGTGCGAATCGGCCATTTCGTGGCACTCGGGGTCATGCTCATCCCATTGCTGTACGTCAAAATCGAAAGACTGAACTATCTCCTGCTGCGGATGACGGCGTTTCTCGATCCGGGCGCTGCTCCGCAGGAGGTCAGCTATCAGCTGCGCCAGTCCCTCATCGCGGTCGGTTCCGGGAACATCTTCGGCGTTGGTTTCGGACAGGGCAGGCAGCAATACGGGTTCCTGCCCTTTGGGTATGACGACTTCATCGCCGGACATATCGGGGAAGAGTGGGGATTCGTCGGCCTGGTTCTGCTCGTGCTGGCCTTCGCACTGTACGGCGTCATCGGCTTTCGCATCGCGCGCGGGGCACGGACCCCTTTTCTTCGACTGGTCGCTGTAGGCCTCACCTTCACCGTCGTTCTGACCGCGTATCTTCATATTGGTGTTGCGACCGGTCTGCTTCCCACCACCGGCCTCACCCTTCCATTCATTTCATACGGTAGATCGAATCTCGTGCTCTCGCTTCTGATGACTGGTATTCTTGTGAACATAGGCAGCTCGCGTGAACGAGTCTTCGCCACAGGTCAGGCTGACCACGCTACCCTCCGCGCTCTGCCCGCCAGGTGAGGGTCATTTTCGCCGGGGGCGGAACAGGAGGCCACCTCTATCCCGGGCTCGCGATCGCGAGGGCGATGGTCAGCGCCGATTCCCGGATCGAGCCTTTTTTCGTCGGTGCCCATCGCGGGATCGAGCGTGAAGTACTGCCGCAGGTGGGATTCCCGTTCGAGCTCCTCGATCTGCACCCCCTCTACCGGTCGAGGCCGTGGGAAAACTGGAAGACTCTCCGGGGCGCGGTGAGCGCCTGGAACAGCATCCACGCCGAGGTGGCCAGCGAAGCCCCCGCCTGCGTTGTGGGGACCGGCGGGTATGCAGCCGGGATGGCCCTCGGTTACGCCGCCTATCACGCAATACCGATAGTGCTTCAGGAACAAAACACCTATCCGGGATTGACTGCGCGATTTTTCAGCCGTTACGCGTCCCAGGTCCACCTTGGGTTTCCCGAGGCGCGCACACGCCTCTGGGCGTCGAAGCGGACCAGGGTCTTCGACTCCGGAAACCCGATCGAGCCACCACCGCCCGACGCATTCGATAAGGGACCGGCCAGACCGCAGTGGGGATTTCCCGCGGCGGGAGGGAAGGTTCTTCTCGTGTATGGCGGGAGCCAGGGATCCCAGGCTATCAACGACGCGGTGGCAGCCTGGGTGCGATCCGGCTTGCCGCCGGACCTATACGTCATCTGGGCGACCGGCCGCGGCAACTATGAAAAGTTTGCCAGCCTCGAGACTGACCGCGTCAAGGTTCGGGCTTATATCGCACCCATCTCGGACGCCTATCGCGCGGCGGATCTCTCCCTTTCACGCGCGGGTGCGATGGCAACCGCCGAGCTTTGTGCGTGGGGTATTCCCGTAATAGTAGTTCCGCTGCCGACTGCGGCAGCCGACCATCAGACGGCTAACGCAAAAGCGCTGGAGAGCGCCGGGGCAGCACGCGTGATTCTCCAGCGCGACCTGTCCGCCGAAGCATTGTCCACGACGCTCGGCGGCCTTTTGCGCGACCCCACCGCGCTCGAGACGATGAAGCGCAAGGCACTGGAAAGGGCTCGACCAACTGCGGCCGCGGACATTGCCCGTCATATACTTAGCCTCATTGATCTCAAGTAGCTTCGACGCCGAGCCATCGCCTGGCTGAATCACGTTTCGGGGACGCGCAGCCCCGCACAGATCCGGACGCTGGTGTCGCTGATCGATAGCGGCGACGTGCGCGCCATTCACTTCGTCGGGATCGCCGGCGCGGGCATGAGAGCCCTTGCCGAGCTGCTCGCCAGACGCGGTGTGAAGGTGACGGGATGCGATGCGAATCCGGGCTCGATGGCCGACCTCGAGGCGCTGGGGATTCTCGTCGCGGACGGTCATGACCCAGCCCACCTCGGTGGAGTGCGGGAGCTGGTCGTAACGTCGGCCATCCCCCGGGAACACCCTGAGCTTGTCCGCGCCCGTGAGCTGGGAATTCCCGTTACGCGCCGGGCCGAGGCGCTCGGGCAGGCAGTCTCGGGGGGGACGCTGGTGGGCATCGCGGGGACGCATGGAAAAACCACCACCACCGTAATGACCACCTCCGCCCTCGCCGCGGCTGGACTCAAGCCGACCGGTATCGCCGGAGGCCGCGTGGCTGGATGGGGAGGCAATCTGCGCTACGGGTCTGACGAGTTGTTCGTCGTCGAGGCCGACGAGTACGATCGGTCGTTTCTGGCGCTGTATCCGTCGGTAGCGGTAGTGACGAACATGGAGGCCGACCATCTGGACATCTATCAGGACCTGGATGACATCCGGGAAACGTTCGCGCGATTCGTTCGCCCCGCGCGCGCGATCGTTCTGTGCGGCGACGACCTGGGCACCCAGAGTCTGCCCCTGCCTGCGAGCGCGGAAGTGATTCGTTACGGCCTGTCGTCGCCCGATGCGAGGCTAATTGCGCACGATGTTCGAGCGTCCGGCCAATCGACGTCCTTTTCGGTTTCCTATGACGGCCGCGCGATCGGCGACGTGAGCCTGCGCGTACCGGGCTCCCACAATGTCCAGAACGCGCTCGCAGCGATCGGGACAGGGCTGGCCCTGGGGGTAACTCTCGATGCGATGCGGAATGGGCTGAGCGAATTCGGCGGGGTCGAGCGGCGGTTCCAGCACCTGTGCGATGTCTCCGGAATCACGATCATCGACGACTACGCGCATCATCCCACCGAGATCGCCGCCACACTACAGGCGGCGCGCGCCTCGTATCCCGGACGCAGACTGGTAGCTGCCTTTCAGCCCCACCTGTTCTCCCGCACCCGCGACTTTTGCCAGCAATTCGCCGACGCGCTGTCGTCCGCCGACAGCGTTCTGCTCGCGGAGATCTATCCCGCTCGCGAGCAGCCGATTCCGGGCATCACCTCCGAGCTGATCGCCACTCCCCTCAGCCGGGCGGGTCGTCCGGTCCGCTGGCAGGGCCCGCGCTCCCGGCTTGCCGAGGCGCTCGGGGAGTTCGTTTCAGATGGAGATGTCGTGCTTACCATCGGCGCGGGGGACATCACGAAGACCGGCCCCGAGCTGAAGCAACGACTGCTCGACCGGAAGCGGTGAGCGAGAGTCGGCTCTCGAAGCCTGGCTGGAGAGTCATCGGCGTTCTCCTGCTGCTCGCGCTGGTTATGGCAGCGGCATGGGGCACCCGCACCGGTGCGAGAAAGATGGCGTTCTTCAGAGTCCGCGCCGTCGAAGTAAAGGGGGCGACGCACCTCCTTCCGGACGAGATCGTGGCCCGCCTTCGCGTCGACACGCTGGCTTCATTGTGGGACGACATCGAGCCGCTTCGTCAAAGGCTCCACGGCCATCCGCAGATTTCTGCCGTCGAGATCAGCCGCAAGCTGCCGGGCACGCTGGTCGTCACCGTCGAAGAAAACCTGCCTGTCGCGCTGGTCGGGACCCCCAGGGGACTGCTGCCGTACGACTCGCTCGGGAAGGCGCTACCGATCGATCCGACCCGGCGCGCGCTCGACCTCCCCGTTGTTGCGACCGGCGATCCAGTTCTTCTTAAGCTCGTTGGCGCAATCCGGGCTTCGGAACCGGGACTGTTTGCGCGCCTCGAAGAAGTGCGTCGCACGGGAACCCAGGAGATCCAGCTGACGCTGGCCGGGGTCGCGAACGAAACGGGCGCGGGGCCGGATTCCGCGGTCCAGGTGCGCACTCGCAATCTTCGCGTGCGCGCTCTGACAGGACTGTCAGTGGCAAGGCTTGCCGATATCTTTCCGGTCGAGAGCGATCTCGCGCGGCGACAACTGCGCGTGGAGGAGCTCGACCTACGTTACCGCGATCAGGTGATCGCAAGGCTGCAATGAACCCCGAACGAATCATAGCCGGTCTGGACATCGGTTCCGCGAAAACCACCGCCGTCATCGCCGAGGCCGTTGGGAACGGGCGGGGCGTTCCGGCACTCAGAATCCTTGGCGTCGGGCAGGCGCGGACGACCGGCCTCAGACGAGGAATCGTCTCGGACATCGAGGAGACGACGCGCTCGATCAAGAAGGCGATCGAGGACGCGGAGCGAATGGCGGGGATCAAGATCGACACCATCTATGCCGGCATCGCGGGTGAGCACGTGCGGGCGATGACGAGCACGGGCATCGTCGCGGTCAACGGAGAGGAGATCTCGAAGGCGGATGTCGACCGCGCCAATGAAGTCGCGAGAGCGCAGCCGGTAGCGCAGGACCGCGAGCTCTTGCACGCAATCCCGCAGGAATATTCCGTCGACAAGAATCAGGGGATTCGCGACCCGATCGGAATGATCGGCACGCGGCTGGAAACGGAGATGTATCTCGTCACCATTGGCAGCTCGCCGGCGATGAATCTGCGCAAGTCGGTGGAACGCGCGGGCTACCGCGTGCGCGAGCTGGTACTGGAGCCGCTCGCGAGCTCCCTCAGCGTTCTCACGGAAGACGAGAAGGAGCTTGGCGTCGTCCTCATCGAGATGGGCGCCGGAACGACGGACATGGCCGTGTTCCATGAAGGCAAGATCCGCCACCTCGGCACCATCAACTACGGTGGCAACAACGTCACGAGCGACATCGTGCAGGGAATAGGCGTGACGCAGGCCGATGCGGAGCGGTTGAAGGAGAAGTACGGCTGCGCGTACGAGCCGCTCGTCGACCCACAGGATGTGATCCAGCTGCCGAGCACCGTCGCACAGGGCGAGCGCCACATCCCTCGCGAAGTTCTCGCGCACATCATCCACCAGCGGATGGACGAGATCTTTTATCTGGTACAGGCCGAGATCGAGCGGGCGGGCTTCGCGCAACGACTGCGCGGCGGGGCAGTGGTGACCGGCGGAGCCGCGGCAATGCAGGGGGTGGCCGAGCTGGCAGCGGATGTCTTCGGGACAGGAGTCAGGATCGGCTCGCCGTCGGAGAACATCGGCGGCTTGAGTGATTCGGTAGACGCTCCACGTTACGCGACAGTGGTCGGACTGGCGCTTTACGGGGCGAACCGCGCCGCCGCGAACTTTTCCACGACGAGCAAGCACAAGGCCCTAACCGGCGCCGGCGTTGAGCGAGTGGCGAAGAAAGTCAAAACCTGGCTCGAAGATTTCTTTTAGCATCTCCGGCTCTCGCGCCGGGAGTTTGTGGTGATTTGAGATCGGTGTGGGTCAGGCGGGTGGTTGGCGCGGCTCGGCGCCGAGTGCCGCACCGGTGAGTCGTCCATCCTCCGACGCGTTCGGCGATCACCATGGTGCGAGCGTGTCGTTCGTTCGGGATCTCTGTGCGGGGAGGCGGGGGTGTCCCCGTAGACCGCCTCCGCAGCCCAGCGCCGCACCGGCGCGGTGCCGCGAAGCGGCAGGGCGAGGACCAGCGGTCGCAGAGGATCCCCTCGCCTCCCCGCGGCGCGATGGTCCTCGACCAAAGATGCAACCTCGCTCCCACTCTGACAAAATCATAAAAAACACAGCCGGAGCCAGCGTGTGGATAACTCACCTGACCGCGCTTGTACTTATTTTGACGCCCGTTCGTCTTTGCCTATGGTACGAATCGAGGAACGGGCATATACTTGCCCGAGATTTTTTTCCACAAACTACCGCGGTACCGGAGTTTCCTACCCGATGATATTCGAATTCGAGGAGAGCCAGTCACAGAACGCCCGGATGAAGGTCGTGGGCGTTGGTGGCGGGGGCGGAAACGCCGTCAACCGGATGATCGAGGAACACCTCGAAGGTGTCGAGTTCATCTCGGTCAATACCGACGCTCAGGCGCTCCTCAATTCCAAGTCTGACGTCAAGATCCAGATCGGCAAAAAGCTCACGCGCGGTCTCGGCGCCGGCGCCCGTCCCGAGATCGGCAAGCAGGCCATCGACGAGAGCCGGGAAGAAGTGGCGCGCGCAATGTCCAACGCCGACCTGGTCTTCGTGACCTGCGGCATGGGTGGCGGCACCGGTACCGGCGCGGCGCCCGTCCTTTGCGAGCTCGCCCGGGAAGCCGGCGCCCTCACTGTCGGTATCGTCACGAAGCCGTTCCTGTTCGAAGGCCGCAAGCGCATGCGTCAGGCGGAGCTCGGAATCGCCGAGATGAAGAAGCACGTCGATACGATGATCGTCGTACCCAACGAGCGCCTTCTCGCCGTCGTGGGCAAGGGAATCCCCTTCCAGGACGCTCTCAAGAAGGCCGACGAAGTGCTCCTCCACGCCACCCAGGGCATCTCTTCCCTGATCAGCGTCACGGGTCTGGTGAACGTCGATTTCGCCGACGTCCGGACCGTGATGCAGGAAGGCGGCTCGGCCCTGATGGGGACTGGCGTCGGGCGAGGTGAGAACCGCGCGATCGAAGCCGCGCAGCAGGCTATCGCCAGCCCTCTCCTCGACAATGTGTCCGTATCGGGAGCCACCGGCGTCCTGGTCAACATCACCGGCGGGGCCGACCTGACCCTTGG
>Ga0136631_10000719_pt1 | contig 10363 bp, 6 predicted proteins | sample AntDrymUQ6012206_2_FD_104655 | JGI IMG/M metagenome (GOLD analysis project Ga0136631, IMG submission 104655) | Polar desert sand microbial communities from Dry Valleys, Antarctica - metaG UQ601 (22.06) | ecosystem: Environmental > Terrestrial > Soil > Desert | place: Antarctica: Dry Valley... | reverse complement strand
CTGCGGGAAGACAAGGATACGGTGGCCAAGCTGGACCAGATACAGATCCTGGCGCGCCAGGTCGACCAGGTGGTCTCCACCGGTCAGATGCCCGATCAGGCAACGGCCGAGGCATACGAAGGCGCCGTCCGCGACCTCGAGATGAGTCCGACAGGACAGGCATATGTCGTCGCCCGCTCGAACTTCGAGAAGCTGATGCAGAAGGTCAACCAGCAGATCAGCGACGGCATGGAAAAGGGAGCCACCAGCAGCATCATCACGCTGGGATGAGTGGTCGCGGCTTCTTCGTTGTTCTGGAGGGCCCTGAAGGCTCAGGCAAGTCCACCCTGCTCGGTCCGCTCGCCGAGCGCATGCGGGCGAGTAAGATCGATCCGGTTGTGGTGCGCGAGCCGGGCGGCACCCACGCCGCGGAGATAGCACGGAAGGCGCTACTGGACCCGGATCACCCCATGGGTCCGGTGGCAGAGCTTTTCTTCTTTCTGGCGGCCCGGGCCGACCTGGTGCAGGCCGTCATCCAACCGGCGCTCGCGGCTGGGCGGGTGGTGCTCTCGGACCGCTTCGCCATGACGACCGAGGCGTACCAGATGGCGGGTCGCGGACTCGATCCCACCATGGTACGGGCGGCCAACCAGGCGGCAGCCCACGGTCTGACGCCCGATCTGACGCTGATTCTGGACCTGGCGCCCGAGTTGGGGCAGGCGCGGCAGATCACGGCGGGCAAGCGGCAGGACCGGCTCGAACAGGAGAGCCTGGATTTCCACCGCCGAGTGCTGGAGTACTACCTAGCGGTCAAGGGCAGTGGGGTGCGACATTTAGATGCACGCCTTCCACCGGACCAGCTCTTGCAGGTCGCTTGGACGGAGATTCGCAGTGCTGCCCCAGCGACGTTCCAGTCTGTGGTTGGGTAAGCGTATACCGAGCATTGGACTAGACCCGAAATTCGTCTTCCTCCTCGAGTGGGGCGGACACGGGGTTCCGCCATATCGATTTCGAATGAGTGTGGCAGCTATTCTGCGGGAGTGGAGGCGTATATGAGGCAGCGTTGGGGTGTGATCGGGCTGGTGGCGTTGGTTTCGTTCTTCAGCGGCGGCTGGTTGTTGCAGCGCGGCGCTGCCAGCGATGGCAACGTCTATCAGCAGGCCCGCCTGTTCGACGACGTCCTGGGTCACGTCAACACCTATTTCGTCGATTCGATCGGCGAGACTGATCTGTACCAGAAGGCGACGACAGGGATGCTGGAGCAGCTCATGGATCCTTACTCGGTGTTGTTGACCGGGGATGACTACACCGCACTCACCGAACAGACATCGGGTAACTACGCCGGGCTCGGCATCCAGATCGACGTCCGGGACGGCTGGATCACGGTGGTGGCTCCGTTGCCGGAGACGCCAGCCGAGCGGGCAGGGATCGAGACCGGAGATCAGATCGTCGAAGTCGACGGAAAAACGACCGAGGGATGGAAGAACGATCAGGCGGTGAAGGCGCTCCGGGGCGAGGCCGGCTCCAAGATCGCCATCACGATCCGCCGAGCTGGAATCACCGATCCAATCAAGTACCGCCTGACCCGGGCCCGGATCCATATGCGGTCGGTGCCCCCGGGTGCCATGTTCGACGGTGGGGTTGGCTACATCTCCCTGAATCCTGTCAGCGAGACCTCCGCGGAGGAGCTGCGCCAGGAGATCGCCGGTATGAAGGGCAAGGGAATGAAGTCGCTGATCATGGACCTCCGGGGCAACCCGGGCGGTCTGCTCGATCAAGGCGTCAAGGTGGCGGATCTCTTCCTCGATACGCGTCAGGAAATTGTCTCGACCCGGGGCCGGGCACGGGGCTCGACCAAGGAATTCGTAGACGAGGCCAGGCAGGCGTGGCCGGATCTGCCGATCGTTGTTCTGGTCAACGACGGCACCGCCAGTGCGGCCGAGATCATCGCCGGGGCCTTACAGGATCATGATCGCGCTGTGGTGGTGGGGGCTCCGACTTTCGGCAAGGGACTGGTCCAGACCCTGTTCCCGCTGGGAGAGGGCGTAGCGCTGAAGCTGACCACGGCCCGCTGGTTCACCCCAAGTGGGCGGACCATTCAGCGGATAGCCAAGAATGAGGAAGACCAGGCAACTCAGGCAGCCATGGCCGTAGTCTCCGATACCGTTCTGGGCGCGCCGGACGAGGCATCGACCGACTCTGCATTGAAGGAGCGGCCGATCTTTCATACCGATGCGGGAAGGGTGGTACGGGGTGGCGGAGGGATCGTGCCTGACCTCGTGATCCGTCCCGATTCGTTGACCGCCGCCGAGCGCGACTTTGCCAAGGCTTTGGGTAACGGCCTGCCGCAATACCGCGACGCGCTGACGACCATCGCGCTCGACGCCAAGAAGACCCACGGCATCAAGGCGGAGTCGTTCAAGGTCACTCCGGAGATGCGGCAGCAGGTGTACCAGCGGCTGCGGGCCAAGGACATCCAGATTGCCCCCGCTGTCTTCAATGGCGCCGGTAAGCTGGTCGACGAGCAGCTCGGCTTTGAGATCGCGCGCTACGTGTTCGGCCGGCCGGCCGAGTTCCGCCGTCGCGCGGCGCAGGATCTTCAGATGCAGACCGCCATCGGGCTGCTGCGCAAGGCGCAGACGCCGAAGCAGTTGCTGGGCCTGGCCCAAGCGAGTGGGTCCGCGGCACCGGCCCAAAACTAGGGTTGGAGCAGCGGGAGATTTTTTACCCGAGCCCGGTCGGCCAGCCAATGGTCGGCCGGGCTCGCGCGTTCGGGAATAGCCAATAGCCTCCAAGGAGCAACGGTGTCGCAGCCACGGGTGACGATCATTGGGGCAGGGCGAATGGGGCAGGGTCTCGGTCTGGCCCTGAAGCGTCGGGGTTACAAGATCGCGCTGGTGGCTCGCACCCCACGCGACGTTACGCCTCCCTTGATGCTGCATCAAGGGAGCCGAGCCGAGGCCACGGCTGGAGCCGAGCTTGTCCTCATCGCGACGCCGGATGACGCGATCGGGGCAGTAGCCGCGGAGCTGGCGGCCGAAGGAGCGATCGCACGAGATCAGGTGGTCCTCCACCTGTCCGGACTGCTCGACCGCAACGCGCTGCTGCCGCTGGAAGAAAGTGGTGCGGCGTGCGGTTCGTTCCATCCGCTTCAATCCGTGGCTGAGGCAGCCACCGCCGCCGAGCGGCTCAAGGGCGCGTACGTGGGGATCGAGGGGGACGATCGCGCACTGGTCGCGGCCGAGCGGCTGGCCAACACGCTCCGGATGATTCCGGTAAGGATTCCGGCCGCGGCCAAGCCGGCATACCATGCGGGCGCCGCGTTCGTTGCCAACTACACTGTCGCCCTGGTCGGGGTGGCCGAACGGCTGGCCCGGGCTGCTGGGGTGCCGGCCGACATCGCGGCCCGGATATACCTGCCGCTTCTGGGTGGTGCGGTGGCAAACCTGAACGCTCTGGGGCCGGCGGCGTCGCTGACGGGTGCGGTGCGGCGGGGCGATGAACAGACGATCAAGGCTCACCTCAAGGCGTTGAGCGCGGAGGACCGCACGCTGTATCGCACGGTGAGCCGGGCGGCCATCACGCTGGCCCGGGAAGCAGGTCTGAGCGAGAGTGCGGCGGAGCGGGTGGAAGAGGCGCTGGGAAAGGCGTAGGTCTGCGCTGCCCTACTGGTCGACCACTCTGGCGCCGGCGGGAACCTTGAAGGCGAAGGTCCGATCCGGCACCTTCTGATTCACTCGAAGCCGGGCAAGCTTAAGGGTGCGGGTGGCGCCGGATTGCTCGCGGATCTCGAGTCGGCGGGGCAGGGCGTCCTCCCGGTCGAGCCAGATGATGGCCTCGGTGAAGGGCATATCCGGAACGGCCGGTACCAGCTTGATGACATCGGTGGTGCGGCCCCCGATGCGCTCGCTCCGGAGATACGTGGGCCGATATCGCTCGGCCGGTCGGTCGAGTAGCCAGGCGAGAAGATTGTAGCCGTATGTCGGACCACCGCTGGGCGCCTTCAGTCGAATGACCTGGTCTGGTACGGTGCTCGGAGTATAGACCCACACGTGCTTGCCATCGCTGACGATCGCTTCCCCCGGCGGGTCGGTAAAGCGCATGGCGAGCTTGGCATTTCCTGCCTGGATCAGCGTCCCCCTGCTTTCCGCGCTATCGATCATCGGGTTGTCGATTACCTGCTCGAAGTCGGCTTGGAGGCTCGCCAGGGATCGATACACCCGTGCCGCCCGCCCAATGACCGCTCCGGCGTCTTGCGCCTGTGCGGCTGGCGTTCCCATCAGCGCAAGCAGGACCAGCAGTCGCCCGGTCATGTCCGAATCCCCACCGGCTCCGCCACCCGGCGGCCGATCGCTTCCGCGATGAGCCGGATTTCCTTCATCATCCGATCGAACTGCTCGGGGTAAAGGCTCTGCGCTCCGTCCGAGAGGGCACGGTCCGGGGTCGGGTGCACCTCGACCAGCAGTCCGTCGGCGCCGGCTGCAACCGCTGCGCGCGCCATCGGGATGACCATGTCGCGATGGCCGGTACCGTGACTTGGGTCAGCCACAATAGGAAGGTGCGACAGGCCGTGCACCACCGCGATGGCGCTCAGATCGAACAGGTTGCGGGTGGCCGGATCGAAGCCTCGGACCCCTCGCTCGCAGAGGATAACGTTCGGGTTGCCCTCGGCCAGGATGTACTCTGCCGATAGGAGGAGCTCCTGAATGGTGGCGGAAAGACCGCGCTTCAGCAGGATCGGTTTGCCAGACCGCCCGGCCCGTTTCAGCAGGGAATAATTCTGCATGTTCCGGGCTCCGATCTGGATGATATCGGCGATCTCGGCAACGAAGTCCATTTCCTCGCCGTCCATGGCCTCGGTCACGATGAGCAGGCCGGTCTCCTCCCGGGCGCGCGCGAGTAACGTCAGGCCAGCGCGCCCTAGACCTTGAAACGAATACGGCGAGCTGCGCGGCTTGTAGGCTCCGGCGCGCAGCACCGTCGCTCCGGCGTCGCGCACCGCCCAGGCAGCGTCGAGAATCTGCCGTTCGCTTTCCACCGAGCAGGGCCCTGCCATGACGACGACCTCGTCGCCGCCGACAGAGATCCCACCAGGAAGCCGGATGACGGTCGAGTCAGCCTTCCACTCGCGGGACACCTGCTTGTATGGCTTGGTGACGTGAATGATTTCCTGGACGCCGGGAAGCGCAGCCAGCCTGGACCCGTCTACCCGGCCGTCGTTGCCCACCAGCCCGACCGTGGTGCGCTGCTTTCCGGGCATAGGGCGCGCCTGATAGCCCATCTCCTCGATGGTCGCGGCGACGCGCTGGATCTCTTCTTCCGCTGCGCCGTGGCGCATGACGATGAGCATGAGAGTCGGAGTCGGGAGTCAGGAGTCAGGAGTCAAGGTGTAGGTCGAGGATCCGGTCGGTGGATGAAGGATGCAGGCATCGTGCCATGTCAGCAACGTGGTACAGGCATCGATAGCTCCCGACTCCTGACTCCTGACTCCCGACTCGTCACACATGCTCCCGCTCACCCAGCCTGACGCCTACAATCGTGGACACCCCTGGCTCCTGCATGGTCACTCCGTAGACGGCATCGGCCGCCTGCATCGTCCGGGGGTTGTGAGTAATGACCAGGAACTGGGTGTCCGCCTTGAACTCCTCCAGCAGGCGGGTGAAGCGGCCCACGTTGGCGTCGTCCAGCGGGGCGTCTACCTCGTCCATGAGGCAAAAGGGGCTGGGTTTGGTCAGATAGATGCTGAAGAGGAGCGAGACAGCCACCAGGGTGCGCTCGCCGGAGGAGAGCAGGTGGATTCGCTGGGTTCGCTTGCCTCGGGGCGCGGCATGGATGTCGATCTCGCTCTCGAGCGGATCGTCCGGGTTGGCCAGCCTCAGCTCGCACTCGCCGCCCCCGAAGAGGGTGTTGAAGACCTTGGAGAAGTTGGCTTGCACCGCGAGGAAAGTCTCGAGGAACATGGTTCGCGCTGTTCCATCGATCTCGCGAATGGCCTGGAGCAGCGATTGCCGGGCGCTGATCAGGTCATCGCGTTGAGTGGTGAGGAACTCCAGCCGCTTGGACTCCTCGGCGTGTTCCTCCACGGCCAATGGGTTGACCGGACCTATCGAATCGAGCGCCGCAACGATGCGGGCCGCTTCCGACTCCAGCGTCTCCAGATCCAGATCGAGCAGGATGGCGTTGGCCATCAAGTGATCGAAAGGCTTGTGCCACTCGGCTTCCACCCTCTCCACGATGGATCGCCGCAGCCCGGTGACCTCGGTCAGCCGCACCTGTAAGCCATGATTCTCGTCACCCGCGGCTTCCAGCTCGGCCCGAGTGGTGTCGAGCTCCTGTTCCGCCGCCGCCAGCCTGGCGTCGGCATCGGCCAGGGCTGTTTCGGCCGCGGAGCTTGCGATCTCCAGCTCCTGGAGAGCAGCCCGGCGCTCGGCGCGGGCCTCGAGCCACTCGGCCTGTTGTGCCGCAACGGCAGCCGTATCAGCGTCCAGGCGGGTCAGCTCCTCGATCAGCGCACGGACTCTCTCTTCGGCCTCAGCGCGGGTGCGTCCGGCCCGCTCGAGCCGCTCGGTTGCCCCGCGCAGGCTTCCTGCTACGTGCGCCTCCTGTACCTGCCAGTGGGCGCGCTGTTCTCGGGCATTCTCCTGGTCGGCCTCCAGCTCAGCCAGCCCGCTGCGGGAGGTACCGAGCTCCTGCTCGACCCGTCCACGATTGAGCTCGCCCTGGACCAGCCCCGCATCGATCTCGGCCAACCGCTGCTCCGACCGGGTGACGCGCTCGGTCATCTGCTCCAGCTGCGCGTCGGAGTCGCCCACCTCGCGGGCCAGGTTGGCAACAACCCGGACCACGTCGTCGCGGGTGGCCAGTGCCTGGCGCTCCGCATCCCGGGCCCGCTCGGCGGCGCCCATGGTTTCCGCCAGCGTGTGCTCCCGCTCGGCCAGCCGTTCGACGGTGAAGCGGAGAGCCTCATCAGCCTGGGCCAGCGAAGCCTCAGCCTGAGCTACCTCCTGAGCCAGAGAGGCAAGCTCCGCACGGCGGCGGAGCGGACCCGACGGGGCACCGGCGCCGGAGAGAAAAATGGCACCACTGGCCCGCCGAAGGATCCGACCCGAGTCGTCGAGCACCTCCGACCCGGCAAGGGCGGCACGAACCCACCCCGCCGCGGGCTCCTCGGCCCGGAGCCGGGCGTCGACCGCCTGGGCGCCTGGCGGGGTAAGCGGTCCCGGGTCGAGCGGAAGCAGCACCAGCGCGCCGGGCTGGTGCTCCGCGTGCCAGGACTGAATTGCCTTGACCGTGTCTTCGCTCCTGACCAGCACCGCGTGCATCCAGTCACCCAGGAGGCGTTCAGCCAGCTCGGCGTCCTGCCGGGCGGTGCTGACGAAATCGCTCAGTGGCCCGAGCACCCCGCCTTCGAACTGGTCTCGCGCCGCCAGCAGTGCTGCGGCCGCTGGCGCCAGTCCCACGCGGTCTCGCTCCAGCTCCTCGAGAGCTTGCCGGCGAGCGGTCATCTGGGCCAGTCCTTCTTCGGCCTGGCGGCGCTCAGCCCGGTTCATCGCCTCGTGCTCACGCGTTTCCGCGAGGGCATGGCGGGCGTTTTCGGCCGCGGCGGCGGCGCGTCGAGTCTCCTGGTTCAGGAAGCCGGCCCGCTCGTGGGCGGTGTCCCGGCGCCGTTCGGCTCCCGCCAGCTCCTGCTGGAGGCTGGCGCGGCGCACGGCCGCCTGTGCGGCGCGCTCACGCAGCGAGGCCAGCTCACCCTCGAGCGCGGTGCGCTCACCCTCCAACGCCTTCAGGGTCTGGGCACTGGACTGCAGCACCTGCTCCAGCTGGCGTACGGTGCCTCGCTGCTCGGCGAGTCGGCGCCGGACCTCCTCTTCGGCCCCGGCGCGCCCGCTCAACTCCTGCAGGATGCGCTCGTGCTCGGCTGCGGAGCTGTCCCGATGTTCAGTGGCAACTACCTGTTCGCTCGCGGCGGTTGACGACCGCTGCTCCATGCCCGCCCGCTCCTCGCCCGCACGGAGCCTCCGTGCCGCGGCGTTACCGAGACGCTCGGCGGCAAGCGCCAAGTCGCCATCGATCTTGCCCAGTTCCACCCGGAGCCCGGCCAGGCGGTGAGTCATCTCTGTCCGCTGCGCCTCCGCCACGCCGCGCGCGTAAGCGGTCTCATCGCGGCGCAGGTCGCTCTCGCTGAGGCGCTGCCGCAGGGCCGGCAGCAGATCCGCCAGCACCCGGAAGCGTGCCTCCATCCCTGCCGCCTCCGCCGTAAGGCGGTCGAGCTGGCGCCGGGCCAGCGTGAGCTGAACCGAAAACTTCTCCTCCGACAGCTTGGCGTGGCGCTCGGCCCTTCCACGCTGACGGGCGAGACTCCGGATCTGAGATTGCACCTCGGCGACCAGGTCCTCTACCCGCTGGAGATCAACGGCCGTTTCCTCCAGCCGTCGCTCGGTGCTGTGCTTTCGGTCGCGATACAGGCCGATCCCGGCGGCTTCCTCGAACAGCGATCGTCGCTCCTCGGCCCGGTCGGAGAGCAGGAGGTCGATCATCTTGGCCTCGATGACCACGCCGGCATCGCTGCCCAGCCCGGTGCCCCGCAGGAGATCCTGGATGTCGCGCAGACGGACCGGGGAGCCGTTGAGGAGGTAATCGCTCTGTCCCGAGCGCGAGAGCCGTCGGGTCACCACCACCTCGCGGTACGCGATGGGCAGCTCGCCGTCGGAGTTGTCGAGGAACAGAGAAACCTCAGTGACGTTGACCGGGCGGCGCGCCGTCGATCCCTGGAAGATCACATCTTCCATTTTGCCGCCCCGAAGCAGGCGGGCAGACTGCTCACCCAGCACCCACCGAACTGAGTCGGAGACGTTCGATTTGCCGCAGCCGTTGGGGCCGACGATGGCGGTGACCCCCTCTTCGAACGTCAGGCTGACGGTATCGGCGAAGGACTTGAAACCGGAGAGCTCCAGCTTGGTGAGCTTCATGCCGTCGATCCCTGTCGGTGGGGAGGGGAGAGTGAAGCTACTGAGCCGCGGACTGTTCCTGAGCTGTGACCACGAACGACGGCATGCCGATCTTCCGGCCGGTGGCCTCCGCCTGTTCCCGGGTAGCGTAAGGTCCTAGCACCACTCGGTAAACTTCTTCCGATCGGCGGGGCTTGAGCACCGACGCCGGGAGGCCGGCGGCGCTGAGCTTGGCCGACAGCTCGGTGGCCCACACCGGGTTCTGCGAGCTGCTCACCTGGAGATAGACCGTTGGCCGCGCGGGTCCGGTGTCGGCTTCGGCGAGCGCCGAGTCGGATTGGAAGGGAATCTCGGTCTCGCTGGCCGGCTGCCACGCCAGCGGGAGCCAGAAGTCAGCCGCTCCACCCTTGATCCGCCCCAGCTCGGTGAATCCGGTGGCAGAAAGATCGAGGCCGGCCAGATCGGCCCCTTTCCTGATCAGCAATGTGTTTGGCGGGGCCACCGCGGGCAGGTCGTCGCTCCATCGCGCAGTGGCCGACCCGAGCAACTTCCCGGTGCCCACGTCGATCACCCACAGTGAGTCGCCCTGCTCCGGACGAACCAGGAGCCAGCGGCCGTACATGTCGCTCCGCAGCTCTTTGGCCGGGCCGGGAAGCTCGATCTCCTGTAGCTGGGAGCCGTCCACGCGGTCGAGCACCAGCAGCGGGGCCGCCGCGCGGGCAACGTATAGCCGGTGACCCGAGGGGGAGAACAGCACCGCCCGGGCGTCGCCCGCCACCGGGATCACCCGCGGCTGGGTCTTTCGCTGCGGAGCATAGAGCACCACGGCAGTGTCCGCCGCGACGGCAACCAGGTCGCCAAGGAAGGTGGCGGCCGTCTGACCGCTCGGCAGCGGCGTCGAAATAGGCGCCTGGTCCGGCCCCAGATACTCCAGTGCCGGCCTGTCGCCCCCCAGCCTGGCAACCAGGGCGCCTTCCATGGTGCCATACAGCTGAGCGGGCTTGCCCTGCAGCTTGGATCGGAACCGGATTGGGGTGCGGCGGACCAGTTGGGTCACTGCGCCGGCGGTATCCACGGCGTAGAGCGCTCCATCGGGGCCGAGCGCGGCGTAGCGAATGTTTTCGAGGTAGGTGCGGACCCGGCGGGTATCGAGGTCGAGTGCAACGACGTTGTTTTTGCGGTCCAGCGCGAAGACGAGGCCTTGTTCCGGATCGGCGCCGATCGGTCGCTCCATAGCAGGCAGCGGATCGGCGGGTTTCCATGGGGCGGAGTCGAGCGCGGCGACGCGGTACAGCCGTGCCACCCCACCGTCACGCGGGAGTCGCAGGACGCTGACCCCGGGCACTCCTCGGGCCGCGGCGGGAGCGTCGGTGGCTACTTCGGTCTTACCGCCGCAGGCCGACAGGAGGGAAGCGGCCACCAGCAAAGTGGTTGTG
>Ga0136631_10000718_pt1 | contig 10365 bp, 8 predicted proteins | sample AntDrymUQ6012206_2_FD_104655 | JGI IMG/M metagenome (GOLD analysis project Ga0136631, IMG submission 104655) | Polar desert sand microbial communities from Dry Valleys, Antarctica - metaG UQ601 (22.06) | ecosystem: Environmental > Terrestrial > Soil > Desert | place: Antarctica: Dry Valley... | reverse complement strand
GCTTCGCAGGCCGCGATGAACTCCACCGCCAGCGGCACGAACTCGTCCCAGCGCCCGAGGTGGGAGAGGGTGAGGAGGATCTGGCCCTCGAGGTAGCGGCCCACCGGCGCGTTCCCGAGCCTCTCCGCGGCTTCCTTGCCCAGGAGCTGCAGCTCGTGCGCCCGCTGCACGTTGCTCTGCATCGCAGCGAGGTTGTTGTAGGCACGGGGGAGCTCCGAGTTGTTCGTTGCCTCTGCGATCTCGATCGCGCGCTCCAAATCGGCGATCCCACCCTCGTCGCCCGTATTCCCACGGGCGCTGCCGATGTTGATGAGGGCCGACGGGACGAGCTCGGAGAGACCGAGCGTCTCTGCCATCTCGAGCACCTCGCGCCCCGCACGAATGGCCTCTTCCGTCTCGTCCGCGAGCATCGCGTAGCGCGAGACCTCGAGGAGGACACGCGCGGCCGACGCGCTCGCTGGCCGATCGCGGACGAGCTCGCGCGCCCGCTCGAGCTGCTCTCGTCCGCGATCGTTCTTACCCTGGTCCCACCACGCCTCGGCGAGAAGCACACATGCTTCAGCCGCGACCTCGGGGTCGCCGGCCGCGAGCAGCGCGCCGCGCGCCTCCTCTAGATGCGCGATCCCCCGCTTGTCTCCTGCTCGACGGAGCGCCGCGCCGAGCTGGAACAGCACCCGCGGGCGCTCTTCCTCGCGGACCCCGAGCTCGAGCGCTTCCTCGAAGAACCGCGCGGCGCTCGCGAAGGCGTTCAGCCCGACCGCCCGCTCGCCCGCGCGCAGCAGCGCGTTCGAGGCAGACTCCGCGAGCACGCCAGCGTCGACGCCGGCAGCGCGCGCGAGCTCGAGCGCGGAGAGGTAGTGGTGAGCCAGCAGATCGGCCTGATCCTCCGGGCGGCCGAGCGACTCGATCCACTCGGCAGCCCGGCGGTGCCGGTCCGCCCGGGCGGCGCGCGGGATCGAGCCGTAGGCGACGTCGCGAAGGAGTACGTGCCGGAAGGCGTACTCGCTCTCGCCGGCGACAGAGCTGCACCGCGCACGTCGCACGAACTCGCGCCGCTCGAGCTCCTGCATGCGCGCCTCGACCTGGAAGCGGTCGCGGTCACCGATCGCCCCCAGAGCACTCGTCCAGAAGACCTTGCCCACAACCGCGGCGTCCTGGAGCAGCACCTTGTCCTCCGCGTCGAGTGCGTCGAGGCGCGCGGCGATCATGCCCTGCACGGAACTCGGCAGCTCGAGCTTCTCCCCGCCGCGCTCGGCGACCATGCGCGCGAACTCCTCGGCGTAGAGCGGATTCCCACCTGCGCGCTCGAGCAGTGTCGTTTGTATCTCCGCGGGCAGCACCGAACGCTCGAGTAGACCATGCACGAGCCGCGCGGTTTCCTCGTCCGAGAGCGGCGCAAGCGAGACCGTCGTCGCGTTCGCCTTGCCACCACCCCAGCTCGGCCGGCGCGTCAGGAGTTCCGGTCGCGCGGTGCCGACGACAAGGACGGGGACGTCCGTCAGCCAATCCACGAGGTGATCGACGAAGTCGAGGAGTCCGTCGTCGGCCCAGTGCAGGTCCTCGAAGACGAGTACGAGTGGGCGCTCCTCCGCAAGCGCCTCGAAAAACCTCCGCCACGCCGCGAATGCCTCTCCGCGGCGATCCGCGCCCGCCTCGTCCGCTGCGAGGCCGACGAGCGGCCGCAGGTGCGATTCGAGCCACGCCGCCTCCGAAGGGTCAGGTAGAAGCGACGCGAGTGCTTCGCGCAGCTTGCGCGTAGTCTCCTCCCCCGAATCTGTCTCGAGAATCCCGGCCTGCGCCTTGACCATCTCCCCGAGCGCCCAGTAGCTCACTCCTTCGCCGTAGGGGAGGGAGCGGCCCTGGCGCCACATGACGAGGCGGTCGCCGCGGTCGATCTCGGCGAACAGCTCGCCGAGCAGACGGCTCTTGCCGATGCCGGGCACACCGACGAGGGTCGCGAGCTGCGGTAGGCGTTCGTCGACCGCTCGCTTCAACGCCGCGACGAGGAGGTCGAGCTCTTGCTCGCGTCCCACGAACGGCGAGCCCGCATCGCGCGTGAGGTCGATGCCGAAACGCGTGCGCGCCTGCACCGCTTCCCACACGGGGACGGGACTCGCCTTCCCCTTCGCTTGCACCGGCTCGTGTTCGCGATACTCGATCGCGCGCTCCGTCGCTCGGTACGTCTGCTCCCCGACGAGGATCCCGTTGACGGGCGCGGCTGACTGCAGGCGCGCCGCGGTGTTGACGACGTCGCCGGAGGCCATCCCTTCGCCCTCGGCCAGCCGAGCTCCGAGCGAGACCAGCGCCTCGCCCGTGTTCACGCCGATCCGCAGCTGGAGCTCACCCTCTTCGACCACCCACTCGCGGATCGCCAGCGCTGCACGCACGGCGCGCTCGGGATCGTCCTCGTGCGCTACCGGGGCGCCGAAGAGCGCAACGACGGCGTCGCCGATGAACTTCTCCACGGTGCCACCGAAGTGCTCGAGCTCCGTCCGCAGCCGGTCCCAGTACGGGCCCAGCAGCGCACGGACGTCCTCGGGGTCCATCGATTCGGAACGAGACGTGAAGCCGACGAGATCGGCAAAGAGGACGGTGAGTACCTTTCGCTCCTGGCGCCCCGCGGATGGCGCGTCCGTGAGGGGCGTGCCGCACATCCCGCAGAGGCGGAACCCGGCGGGATTTTCCTGGCCGCAGCTTGGGCAGATCACAAGCCCGAAGCCTAGGCGCGCTCGACGCTCGTGACCAGGCGCGCGGACGTGTCAGCGCTGCGAGCGTTCCATCGAGGTCAATCGACGGCGATCGCGATGTGCTCGTACCCGGTGCCGACGCCGAACGAGCGACCGTCGTGGTTGCACGTCAGATCGAGGACGTTCTCGGCGTCTCCGAGCGAGAAGAAGTAGTTCGTCGCTTCGCGCTCGCCGTTTCTGACGATGTCCATGTCTCGCGAGAAACGAAAGCCGAGCGCCTCGTAGAAGCCGCGGCTCCGCTCGGGGTCCGTGATCCGGGCCATGGTGTGGAGGAAGGTGGCCTCGGCCCGTCCTACGTCCGACCGAGACCGCTACCGCGGACGCGAAGGTTCCGGATCTGGCTCCGGCTCGGGATGCGGAATGGGCTCGGGAATCGGCGGGCCAGGCTCGCCCGGGGTCGGCGCGGGATCCGGCGGAATGGGCGGGATTGGAGGTTCGACGGGCACTGCGGATTGAGTTGTCATGGCGTTCGTATCCCCGCGACGCGCACCCGCCAAACCACGCAGTTTCCGTTAGACGCCGAGGCGGCCGTGGGCTGCGAGGAGCTCGAGTACGTCGTCGTGGGGAAGCGCGCGGCCAACGCGGCCATCGCGGCCTGCGACCTCGGGCGCGGCCCAGAGAGCGTTGAGCACCGCCTCCTCGGTCGCGTCGACGACTGCCTCGAACACGTCGTTGAGGTCGCGGTCGGGCACGTCCGCAGTCGGCGCCTCTCCGCGTGGCCGCCGCCCGGGAGGGGCGAACGCGACGAAGATCTCGCCGCTGCCGTGATGGCCGACCGAGCCACAGCGCGCGAGCCCGAGGCCGGCCCGCCGAGCGACCCGCTCGAGCTGGTGCGACGCGAGTGGAGCGTCGACCGCGACGACGGCGATGCAGCTCCCGGCCTTCGAGCGTCGTGTGCCGGGAGGCTCACCGAGCAGATCGCCCACCGGGACGCCGTCCATGACGAGGCCCGGTGGCGGATAGAAGTTCGAGAGGACGAGGACGCCCACTGCACCACCGACCGACGGAGCGATCCGGCTCGCCGTCCCGATCCCTGCCTTGTAGCCCTTCGTCATCATCCCGGTCCCGCCGCCGACCGCACCCTCGGCGATGGCTCCGCCCGACGCTTCGGCGACCGCCCTGCCCACGTCGGCGGCCTCGACCTGGACGACGCGTCCCTCGGAGAGCCAGCTGTCGTCGCACTCACCCACGACGGGGATGACGAAGTCCTCCGTGCCGACCCGCGGATCGGCAGCAACCGCAACATCGATCGCGCCGTCGTAGACGCGCCCGACAGCGTGCGTTGACGTCAGGTAGACAGGCGTCTCGATCCGGCCCCACTCGCGGATCACCAGCGAGCTCGTGAGCTCACCCGACCCGTTCAGCACCGCCGTTCCGGCGGGCACGGGGGCGCCGAAGATCGTCTCGGCGGGACCGGGCAGGACCGCGGTGACGCCCGTACGGGCAATACCGCGTCCCTGCGGTGGCTCGGGCTCGTCCCGCCAGACGGTGACGTGTCCGACCGTCACGTCAGTCACGTCCGTGATCGCGTTCGCCGCACCGGCCTCGAAGCGACCTATCCGGAGGCCGAGCTCGCGGAGCTGCGGACCGCGAGGGGCTGGAGCGCTCATGAGCCGAGCGTACAAACCTCCCGCACCCTTCGACGTCTCCACCGCTGGAACGTGCATCACCGGGGGTGATAATCGCCAGACCAGCGACCTCCGGAGTGAGACCGTCCGTGAAATCCGTGAAGCCGCGGCCGAGATCGATCGTGATTACCCGTGCCGTCACCTCGGGGACCCGGCAGGCGGTGGGGTCGGAGACGTACAGCGACACGTTCCCTGTCCTCTTGCCGACCGTCGGCTGGAACGTCTACATCGAGGCGCGGTACCACGAGCGCAAGAAGGGTCGCTCGGACCGCAGGCTCGCGATCGCCCCGGACATCCGCATCGACCTCTCGTCCGCGCAGTACTTCGCCGGCCAGGATCCGGTGCTCGAGCGAGCGTTGAAGGGCCTCTAGGCAGGCACCCGCTCCCGCGTCGCGTGTGAGCGCGGATCGTCGATGAGCTCGAAGGTGTCGCCGAAGATGAGCCCGCGGACGTGCTCCGACTCGAGGAAGTCGCGCGGGAACCCGGCCCGGAACTCGCTCGCCGCAGCGAGGCGCTCGAGCTGCTCGCGTGCGAGCTCGACCTCGAGTGCGCCGAGATTCTCGCGGAGCTGCGATTCGGTTCGGGCGCCGACGATCGGAACCGTGTGCCACGGCTGCGCGCGGACCCACGCGATCGCGACCTGTGCGGGCGCCGCTCCCAGCTCCTCCGCGACGGCGGCCACTTCGCGTGCCAGCGCGTTCGCCTTCGGGCCGACGCCGTCGTAGCGCCGGGGCTCGTCGCTCTCGTCGAGGTACTTCCCGGTGAGTGCGCCGCCCTCGAGCATCCCCCACGGGGTGAAGGTCAGTCCGAGCGCCCGCGCCATCGGGAGGAGCTCCCGCTCGACGTCGCGGTCGGCGAGCGAGTAGGGCGCTTGCAAGGCGACGAACGGCGACCACCCGCGCAGCTCGGCGAGCGTGACCGCCTGAGAGACCACCCAAGCCGGCGTGTCCGAGATGCCGACGTACAGCACTTTTCCGGACGACACGAGATCGTCGAGAGCGCGGACGACCTCGGCGACGGGCGTCATCCCGTCCCACATGTGCAGCCACAGGAGGTCGACGTAGTCGGTGCGGAGCCGACGCAGGCTCGCCTCGAGCGTCTGCACGAGGTTCTTGCGGTGATTGCCACCCGCATTCGGGTCGTCTCGGTGCGCGGTGAGCGTGTACTTCGTGGCGACGACGAAACGCTCACGCGCCGGCTCGACGAGGGCGCCGACGATCGACTCGCTCTGGCCATCGGTGTAGTTGCAGGCGGTGTCGACGAAGTTCCCGCCCGCCTCGACGAACGTCTCGAACATGCGGCGGCTCTCGTCCTCGGAGGCGCCCCAACCCCAGGCCTCGCCGAAGGTCATCGTCCCGAGTGCGACCTCCGAGACCCTGAGCCCACTCCGGCCGAGCAGCGTGTAGCGCATCACTCTTCCTCCGTTCCGATGATGTCCGCGACGAGGGCGGCCGCCTCGTCGGCGGCCGCCCTGCGCGGGATGTAGGTGTAGGCGCGTGCGTTGCCCTCGAGTGCGACGAGCCCGGCGTCGCGGAGCTGCGCGAGGTGGTGGTGCACCGTCGAGCGCGTGAGCCCCGTCGTCTCGACTAGGTCGGCGGCCTGGCCGACGCCACGACCCACGAGAGCGAGGATCTCAACCCGCTTCGGATCCGCGAGCGCCCTGCCGAACGCGACGAGGCGGTCCTCGCGCGAGCGGTCGGGCAAGGCGAGGTACGCGATGAGACGCGACGAGCGATGCTGCGCGAGCACGAGCGGCGACGTCGGCTCGAGATGGGGGATGAGGACGACGCGCTCCGCTTCGGGCTCCGGGACGTAGCGGTATCCGGACGCGATGTGCTCGATGGCCGCGAGCGCCGGCTGCGTACCGAGGGTCGAGGTTGCCCGCTCGCGGGCGGCGTCCAGCTCGCTCGCGGCGGACAGGTCGAGCACCGAGTGCGCTCCCGCGACCAGCGCGGCGGTGATCCGCTCCTGCGTCTCGGGCGGGTCGAGCGCGAGCAGGACGCCGAGCGAGGCCTGCGCGTGACCCGCGTAGTAGCGCGGGTGCGCGAGGAGTCGCGCGACTGCGGGGGCGTCACCGCGTGCCGCCGACTCGATGTCGTCGATCCCTGCGAGCGTGCACCACGACCACGCGTAGCGGCCCAGGAGGTGGCGCCGGAGCTCGACGGCAGCCATCGACTCGACGGCCTCGACGAGACGCTCCCAGGTGAACGGTGCGCCCGCGTCGAGCGAGACTCCGAGAAGGTTGAGCCACGACTCGCCTTCGCTGTCGCCCACGTCCGCGAGCGCAGCTCCGAGCTCTCCCTGATCGTCGCGACCCGAGCGAGCTGCTCCCGCGAGCGCGACGAGCAGCGCGAACGCGGTGCCTGCCGCTACGTCAACGGGGGGCACGGCAGCGGCGGTCATATGTCCGATGAACATCGGATATATCGTACAGATATCGCACGTCAAAACAGCGGTCACTCGTCCGAGGGATTGCACGTACCCCTATTGGGCTTAGCGTCAGCTAAGGGACGAAACCGAGCTCACCCTTGGGGAGGGGGGCCGACGTGACGAGAGAGAAGTCGAACGGATCTGTGCGCATCGAGATCCTCGCCCGCGAGGATTGCCCGCATCGTGGAATGGCCCTCGTCGTCGTCGAGCGCGTCGTCGACGAGACGGGCATCCCGGCGGAGATCGAGGTCGTCGAGGTCGAGTCCGACTCGGACGCGGAGACGTACCGCGTGCTCGGATCGCCGACCGTCATGGTCGACGGTCGCGACGTCGACCCGGAGCCGATCCCCGTGGAGTACAGCGCCGACGACCGCATCTACCGAACGCCTCGCGGTCCGAGCGGCTGGCCCGAGCCCGACTGGATCCGCGCGGCCCTCATCCGCGCGGTCGCGCAGACGACCTCGAACGGGGTTCATTAGCGACTACGACTCGAGGTCTTCGGCGACGAGGCCGTAGAGCACGCCGTCGACCCACTCGTCGTTCCGCCAATACGCCTGTCGGCGGACGCCCTCGCGCGTGAAGCCCGCACGCTCGGCGTGGCGCATCGCGCGCTCGTTGAAGCCGTAGATCTCCATCTGGAGGCGGTGGAAGTCGAGCTCCTCGAAGAGGTGCCGTTGGAAGAGTCGCGCTGCTGTATCGGCGACCTTCGCGCCACGGAAGTCCGGATGCACGGCGAGGCCGCCGAGGTCGGCGATGCGGCTCCGGCGATTCGCCCGCTCGAAGCGCATCGTGCCCGCGCGCTCGCCGTCGGACTCGATCACGAAGACGCCGTACGCCTCGGGCTCCGACTGCGTGCGCGCGATCTCCTCGAGGATCTCGTCGCGACCCTTCGCACGCACGGCCGCGAGGAACGGCTCCACGTCCTCGTGCGTCACGAGCTCGACGAGGAAGTTGACGTCAGCCGGCGTCGCGCGGCGAATCGTGACCGTCACGCGGCGGACTCCTGCACCCGCACGCCGAAGAGTCGTTGTCCGGATGCGAGCGCGGCGCCCACCGCGATGAGCCCGAACCCGACGAGCATCGCGGCGGTCACCGACTCGTCGAGCAGGACGGCGCCGTACACCACCGCGAACGCGGGCATCAGATAGGTCACGATGGAGAGCTTGCGGCTCCCGTGCAGGCGCAGCACCCGGAACAGGAGGAGCTGGCCGGCGAAGGTCGGGATGACGATGAGCGCGACGAGGCCGGCGAGCGCGGTCGTCCCGGGAAGCTCGCGAGGCGGGTCGGCGAGCGCGAGCGGCGCGAGCACGAGTGCGGCGGCGAGCATGGATCCGGTGGCGAGGACCGGCCCCGGGATGTCCCGCACCTGGAGCTGCCCGTAGACCCCGCCGCTCGCGTACGAGAGCGACGAGAGCACGACCGCGAGCGTTCCCGCGATCACCCACCAGCCGCCCGCCGTGTCGAGCCCGGTGAGTGCGACGACCCCGAGGAAGCCCAGCGCGACGCCGGCGATCCGAAGCGTTCCGACACGCTCGTGCGGGAGGAACCGGGCCGCGAGGATGAAGGTGAAGATCGGCACCGTCGACTGCGCGATGCCGGCCACGCTCGAGTCGATGTGGGTCTCACCCCAGGCCACGAGCCCCATAGGCACCGCTCCGTTGATGACTCCGAGAACGAGACACGGTCGCCAGGCGGCGCGGAGCTCCCCGACCGCGCGCGACGCCCCCATGCGCCACACGAGGTAGGCCGCGAGCAGCAGGCCCGCGACGAGGACGCGCAACTCGGTCATCGCCGCGGGCGGAATGTCCTCGACGGCCACCTTGATGAAGAGGTAGGACGCGCCCCACATCGCCGCGAGCACAAGGATCAGCAGCCAGTACGAGCGCATCGCGGGAGGCTACCCGCGGCCATTCGCGTCGCCTCATGCGAGGTCGGACGCCGTCGATAAGCTGACCTTCTGAGCACGGCCGCGGATCCGGCGCTCCATCGCGCACTCGGCCTCACCGATGGGGAGTACGAGCGAATCCGCTCGCTGCTCGGGCGCGATCCGAACGACTTCGAGCTCGCGGTCTTCTCGCTGCTCTGGTCGGAGCACTGCGGGTACAAGCACTCGGCGCTGCTTCTGAAGCGCCTGCCCTCGACCGGATCGCGCGTGCTGCAAGGGCCGGGCGAGAACGCCGGCGTCCTCGACCTCGGCGATGGGCTCGCGGTGGCGTTCAAGGTCGAGAGCCACAACCACCCGTCTGCCGTCGAGCCGTTCCAGGGTGCGGCGACCGGCGTCGGGGGGATTCTGCGCGACATCGTGGCGATGGGAGCGCGGCCCGTCGCCCTCCTCGACGGCCTGCGCTTCGCCGAGCCGGACTGGCACTTCTCGCGCGCCGTGGGCGGCATCGGCCACTACGGGAACTGCGTCGGAGTTCCGACCGTCGGCGGCGAGGCGGTCTTCGACGAGGCGTATCGCGACAACTGTCTCGTCAATGCGATGTGCGTCGGGCTGCTCCCAGTCGACCGGCTCATGCGGGCGAAGGCGACCGCCGCGGGCCACCACGTCGTCCTCTACGGCGCCACGACCGGCCGCGATGGGATCGGTGGCGCCTCCGTCCTCGCGAGCCAGGAGCTCGACGACGCGGCGGCCGATAAGCGCCCGTCGGTGCAGATCGGCGATCCGTTCACAGGCAAGAAGCTCATCGGGTCCTCGGTGGAGCTCGTCTCCTCGGGCCTCGTCGAGTCCCTGCAGGACTGCGGTGCGGCGGGCATCGCCTCGTCGCTCTCCGAGATGGCCGCCGACTTCGGGATCGATGTCCACCTCGACCGCATTCCGCTGCGCGAGGAGGGGATGGAGCCGTGGGAGGTGATGATCTCCGAGAGCCAGGAGCGGATGATCGCGATCGTCCGCCCGCAGATGCTCGAGTCCGTCGAGGCCGTTCTCGAACGCTGGGAGCTCGAGCACGCCGTGATCGGCGAGGTGACCGCGAGCGGCGAGCTTCGTGCCTTTTGGGGGAACGAGGTCGTCGGAGAGATTCCGGCGCAGCTCCTCACCGACGAGTGCCCCCGCTACGAGGTCGCCCAGTCGCGCCGCACGGCGACTCCGGAGCGCGAGGTCGTCGGCGCGCCACCCGCCGCCGAAGCGCTCGTGGAGCTGCTCGCCTCGCCTGCGCTTCGGAGCCGCGAGTTCGTGTTCCGCCGCTACGACCAGCTCGTCGGGTCGCGCACGGTCCGCCGCCCGGGCCTCGACGCTGCGGTTCTCCGCCTGCGACCGTCGATGCGTGGGCTCGCGCTCTCGCTGGATGGTCAGGGCCGCATCGCCCGGCTCGATCCGTTCACGGGAGGTGCGCTCGCCGTCTTCGAGGCTGCACGCAACGTCGCGTGCGTCGGCGGTGAGCCGATCGGCTTCACGGATTGCCTCAACTTCGGGAACCCCGAGAAGCCCGAGATCGCGTGGGAGCTCGCCGCGGCGATCGACGGTATCGCGGCGGCGTGCGATGCGGTCGGCGCTCCGGTCGTATCCGGGAACGTCTCGCTCTACAACGAGACGAACGGAAGGGCGATCCACCCGACGC
>Ga0136631_10000717_pt1 | contig 10368 bp, 12 predicted proteins | sample AntDrymUQ6012206_2_FD_104655 | JGI IMG/M metagenome (GOLD analysis project Ga0136631, IMG submission 104655) | Polar desert sand microbial communities from Dry Valleys, Antarctica - metaG UQ601 (22.06) | ecosystem: Environmental > Terrestrial > Soil > Desert | place: Antarctica: Dry Valley... | reverse complement strand
CGGTCCGCTCAACTACCTCGGCCTCAACCCGAAGGTCGACGACTGCCCGGACGCCGAGCTGCCGGAGCCCTCCGAGTAGGGCTACTGGCCGGCCATCACGCCGACCCGTTGCCTGACGAACCCCGGGAAGACCGCCGGGATGCTGGCGCCGAAGCGGGACGCGACCACCTCGGCGAGCACGCTGCGGTAGTCGGTGGTGACCAGCAGATCGGCGTCGTAGTCGTTGTGAGCCCCGGCCACTGACCTCGGTAGCCACCGACCACCCCTCCACCGGCGACGAACATGACATTGCCGTAGCCGTGGTCGGTGCCGTAGTTCTCATTCTCCTGGACCCGGCGACCGAACTCGCTGACCGCCACCAGCGTGACCTTGTCGCCCACCACGCCGAGGTCGGCGAAGAACGCCGCGACCGACGAGGCGAACTCGCCGGCGTTGTCCTTCAGGCCGCCCCACTCGACGGTCCCGAGCCCGGTGTGCATGTCCCAGTCGCCCTGGTCGATGGTGATGGTCTCGACCCCGACATCACCGCGCACGATCCGGGCCGCCTCCGCCATCGCGCGGCCGAGGTCCGAGCCGGGGTACGCCGCGCCTGGTAGTAGACCGGGTCGCCGTGCGGCACCACGAGCGACAACCCGTCCGAGGAGCCACGGAGCGACAGCAGCACCAGCACGGCGCGAGCCGGCTGAGCCGAGGCCGGCGACGAGGTCAGCACCGCACTCCCGAAGGTGACCGCCGCACCGGTCGCGGCCAGCCCGTGGAACAAACCGCGCCGCGTCACCCGCGCGAGCCCGGCGTACTCACTGCAGCAGGGAAGGGGAGCGGAGGTCGGGGTCATCCTGGTCACCTGGTGAAGAAGCCGGGGGAGTCGAGCAGCGTGGTGAGCAAGCGCGGCATCTGCCACTGGACCACGGGGTGCTCCTTGTCGATTCGTTCGCGCGGGCGGACGTCGACCGCCTCGCAGCAGGCCTTCAGCAGCTGTGACGTCGACGGTTCGTGGAGGAGCTGTTGGCACAGGTGGTCGACGAGCTCGTCGAAGCCCAAGCCCCACTGCGGCACGCGCTCGCGCGGTTCGCGGTGCCGGATGTCGACCGTCGGCCACCACCCGCCGCTCATGGCGTAGTGGAACGAGAGCGAGCCCAACAGGCGCGACGGCGACGACCACGCCGCGCTGTCGAGAGGTGGTCCGTCGGGGCGCGGCCAGGAGAACGGCGTGGCCCCGATGCCGGCCGCCTGCCAGAGCAGCGCGTTGGCCGCGCTGTCCTCGCTGCGCGGCCGGTGCACGCGGGCGTCCAGCGCACGGTAGGTCGCCGCCACATCCTCGCTGGGGTCGCGGACCTTGCCGCCGGCCGCCCGGCGGAACGCCGAACAGCCCACGAGCGCTCTCAGCACGGGCTTGATTGCGGTGTCGTTGCGGAGGTAGACCTCGGCCAGCTTCTCCACCAGGGCTGCCGGCGGGTCGTCCCGGACGAACTTGACCGCCAGCCGGTGGGCGATGCGCCGGGCCGTCTGCGGCCGGCGAGCGAGGTAGTGCAGCACCTCACGGGTGAGCTCCCGGCCGTCGTGGCTCTTGTTGGGGTGACTGAACCCGAGCACCTCGACCTTGCCGCCGGCGTGCGAAGGCTTGTCGTAGTAGACCTTCCAGGTCTTGTAGACATCGACGCGCCAGCCGGTCAGCACGCGGGCCATCGCCTCCACGTCCGCCTCGGAGTACTCCCCGGCGCCGACGGTGTGGATCTCGAGCAGCTCGCGGGCCAGGTTCTCGTTGGGGTGCTGCTTGGTGGAGACGGCCTGGTCGAGGTAGACGAGCATCGCCGGGTGCGTCGCGGCAGCCTCGAGCAGCTCGTCGAACCGGCCCAGGGCATGCCGCCGGATCACGTCGCCGTAGTGCTTGCGGAAGGGGAAGTTCGGGTCGCCGTTGGTCGGTACGTGGAGATGAGTCTCCCCAGAACTGGGTCATCACCTCGTGGACCTGGCGGTCGGAGTGGATGCGTCGCAGCAGCACCCAGCGCTGGTAGTCGGCCATCACCTCCCAGCCGCCCTTGACGCCTTTGACGTTGTCGTCCCAGAGCCGCTGGGGTCCGTAGCCGAGCCAAGGCCACCACGACTCGAGGCGACCGGGGTGGCGGTCGGGGATGGAGTCGGGGTCGAGCTGCCGCTCGAACCAGACCGACGCACCGCCGCGGCGCCGAACCTCCGCGGCCAGGGCCGGTGTCACGCCGTAGGAGAAGCGGCTGACGAGGTGCCGGTCGCGGGCACCGAGGAGTGGCGGGCCGTCGTACCGCGCGGGGCGGTAGCTGCCGGCCGGTAGGGCGGGGGGCATCTCATCAGGGTAGGGACTGCCGCCGCCGGCTGTTGGTGGTTCGGTCGGTAGGGTGAGGCCACGATGACCGCCACGCTCCTGCTTGTCATCTCCCTGCTGCTCGTCGTGGCCTGCGGGATGTTCGTCGCCGCTGAGTTCGCCTTCGTCACCGTCGACCGCAACCGGGTCTATCGTGCCGCCGAGACCGGCGAGCCGGGGGCGGCCGGCGTCCAGAAGGCGCTCCGGTCGCTCTCCACCCAGCTGTCCGGTGCCCAGGTGGGCATCACCGTCACCAACCTTGCCATCGGGTTCCTCGCCGAGCCGGCGATCGCCGACCTGGTCGACACTCCGCTGACGGCCACCGGGCTGCCCGAAGGGGCGGTCCACCCGCTGGCCCTGATCCTCGCCCTGACGCTCAGCACCGCGCTCACCGTCGTCTTCGGCGAGCTCGTGCCCAAGAACCTCGCCATCGCGCGCCCGATGGAGACCGCACTGGCCACCCAGCGCTTCCAGCGCACCTTCACCCTGGCGATGGCGCTGCCCATCCGCTTCCTCAACGGATCGGCCAACGCGTTGGTCCGCCGGCTCGGCATCGAGCCGCAGGAGGAGCTCCGTTCGGCCCGGAGCTCCACCGAGCTGGCCAGCCTGATCGCGCGGTCCGGCCAGAAGGGCACCCTCGATGCCGACACGGCCGAGCTGATGGAGCGCTCCGTCGAGTTCGGCACCCGCACGGCCGGCGAGATCATGACGCCACGCGTGCGCACCACGAGCCTCGAGGCCACCGACCGCGTGATCGCGGTGATCGAGACGGCCCGCAGCACCGGTCACTCACGCTTCCCGGTGCTCGACTCCGACGACATGGTCGTCGGCACCGTGCACGTCAAGCACGCGGTCGCGCTGCCCGTCTCCGAGCGGGCGACCACCAGGATCAAGCACATCATGGTCAAGCCGATCGTCGTCCCGGACTCGCTACGTCTGGACCCGCTGCTGGCGTTGCTCCGTGCCGACGGCTTCCAGCTGGCCGTCGTCCTCGACGAGTACGGCGGTCACGCCGGCATCGTCACCCTCGAGGACGTGGTCGAGGAGATCATCGGCGACATCGCCGACGAGCACGACCGCCTCGGTGCCCGCGCGTGGCGCCGACGCGACGGCGGCTGGTCGCTCTCGGGCCTCCTCCGTCCCGATGAGGCCGAGGACCTGACCGGCATCGAGCTCCCTGAGCACGACGACTACGACACCATCGCCGGACTGGTGCTCCAGGTGCTCGGCCTGGTGCCCCAGGTGGGCGACGTGGCCGAGGTCGAACTGCCGCTCACCGACGACGAGCGGGACGACGACCGCGTCAAGGGCCGGGTGGCGATGATCCGCGTCGACCGGATGGACGGACTCCGGATCGACCGGGTCACCCTGGCGCTGCGCGAGGACTCGGCGAACCCGGCGGAAGGCACGTCATGAGCGGCGGCTCCGCCCTCCTGCTGGCAGTGCTGCTGCTGGTCCTCAACGCGTTCTTCGTCGGCGCCGAGTTCGCCCTGGTCTCGGCCCGCCGCAGCCAGGTCGAACCGCTCGCCCATGCCGGGTCGCGGTTCGCCAAGACCACCCTCGGGGCGATGGAGAACGTCTCGCTGATGATGGCGGGTGCCCAGCTCGGCATCACCATCTGCTCGCTCGGCCTCGGTGCCGTCGGCGAGCCCGCGGTAGCCCACCTGATCGAGCCGGGGCTGGAGGTGCTGAACGTGCCCGATCAGCTGCTCCACCCGATCGCCTTCGCCATCGCGCTCACCGTCGTGGTCTACCTGCACGTCGTGCTCGGCGAGATGGTGCCCAAGAACGTCGCGCTCGCCGGCCCCACCCGCGCCGCCCTGATCCTCAGCCCGCCACTGGTGGCGATCGTGGCGATGCTTCGGCCCATCATCGCGGCCTTCAACGCGATCGCCAACGCGCTGCTCCGCCTGGTCAACGTCGAGCTGCGTGACGAGGTGAGCTCGACCTACACGCGCGAGGAGGTTGCCGCGCTGGTCGAGGAGTCGCGCGGCGAGGGACTGCTCGAGGACGAGGAGTACGGCCGCCTCGCGGGGGCGCTGGGCTTCGCCGAGAAGACCGTCGCCGCCGTGATGCTCGCCCCCGACACCCTGACCACCGTGCGCCGGGGCTCGACCGGGGCCGACGTCGAGGAGGTCTGCGCAGCCACCGGCTACAGCCGGTTCCCCGTGTCGGCCGACGATGGGTCGCTGCTGGGCTACCTGCACATCAAGGACGTCCTCGAGACCTCCGCGGCCCGCCGGGTGCGGGTCATCGACGACAAGTGGATCCGGCCGTTCGCAGGCGTCCGTCCGCACGACCCGCTCCACGACGCGCTCGAGACCCTCCAGCGCCGAGGCGCCCACATGGCCCGGGTGGTCGACGACCACGGCGAGCTGGTCGGTCTGGTCACTCTCGAGGACGTCATCGAGGAGCTCGTCGGGGAGATCCGTGACGGTGCCCACCAGGACGAGCTCATCTAGGCAAGTGATTGCCTGGTGCCTGGATAGGGTGACCCGGTGCCCCGGTCCTCGATGCGATCATCTCGCGTCTGGACATTGCCCAACATCATCAGCATGGCCCGGCTGGCGGGCGTCCCGGTGTTCTTGTGGCTGGTCCTGGGCCCCGAGGCCGACGGTTGGGCGCTCGGTCTGCTGATGCTCTCGGGCATCACCGACTACCTCGACGGCTACCTCGCGCGGCGACTGGACCAGTCCTCGAAGCTCGGCGAGATCCTGGACCCGGTGGCCGACCGGCTCTACATCCTCGCCGTCGTCATCGGCCTCGGCCTACGCGAGATCATCCCGTGGTGGGTGGCCGTGGTGCTGCCGCTGCGCGACCTGCTGCTGTGGGGGCTGGTGCCGTTCCTGCGGACCCGCGGCTACAGCGCCCTGCCGGTGCACTTCCTCGGCAAGGCCGCGACCTTCAACCTGCTCTACGCGTTCCCCCTGCTGCTGCTGGGCGACGGCACCGGGGTCGTGGCCTCGCTGGCCGACGTCTTCGGTTGGGCGTTCGCGATCTGGGGCATCGCCCTCTACTGGTGGGCCGGGGTCCTCTACGCCTACCAGGTCTACAAGCTGCTGAGCGACACCGACCACCGAGCCGAGCCCGCCGATGGCTGACGTGCAGGACCGGGTGACGATGCCCCTGCTCGCCCGGATCACCTCCCAGGTGCTGGATGAGGACTACGCCCACGTCGCGGCGCGGCGCCGGGAGTCGGGTGAGCCGGCTCGGCAGCGAGGCGCGACCTGGTGGACCTGGCTGGGGGTCACGGTGGTGGTTGGCGCGCTGCTGGCGGTGGCCGGCGCCCAGACGTCCGAGCAGGCGGGCATGCGGGAGAGCAGCCGCGCCACCCTGATCAGCCGCCTGGAAGCGGAGCGAGCGGTGCTCGCCGACACCCAGGCGGGTGTGGGACGGCTCCAGGCGGCCAACGTGGCATTGCAGACCGGTCTCGACCGCATCACCAGCGACCTGGACGCCGACCAGGGCGACATCGCCCGGCTGCGCACCCGCACCGGCTTCGGACCGGTTCGTGGCCCGGGCGTGCGAATCGTCGTCTCGGACGCGCGCGACAGCGGCGAGACGGTGCGTGACGAGGACCTCGCGCTGCTCGTGAACGGGCTCTGGACCGCTGGCGCGGAGGCGGTCGCCATCAACGGGGAACGGCTCACCCCGCTGACCTACATCCAGAACAGCGGGCCGGCCATCAACGTCAACTCCCAGCCGCTGGTCGCCCCGTACACAGTCGAGGCGATCGGCGACCAGCGGACGTTGCAGGCCAACCTGCTGGACTCTTCCAGCGGCGCGCGCTTCACCGACCTGGTCCGGCTCCTCGGGTTCGGCTTCGAGCGGCAGAATGCGAGCGACCTGACGCTTCCCGGCGTCGGACTCCGTAGGCTCCGTCACGCCACCAGTGGACTGTCGGGGGAGCCGCCGCGGCCCGTCGAGGAAGGGGGGACACCGTGATCGCTGCCCTAGGCCTGCTCGTGGGCGTCGTGCTCGGACTCTGGCTGCAGCCCTCGGTCCCTCCCGCCCTCGTGCCCTACCTGCCCATCGCTGTCGTGGCCGCCCTGGATGCCGTCTTCGGGGGCCTGCGGGCGCTGCTGGACGGCATCTTCGACGACAAGGTCTTCGTGGTGTCCTTCTTCAGCAACGTCGTCGTCGCCGCGGCGATCGTCTTCCTCGGCGACAAGCTCGGGGTCGGCGGTCAGCTCTCCACCGGCGTCATCGTGGTCCTCGGGATCCGGATCTTCTCCAACGTCGCCGCCATCCGGAGGCACGTCTTCCATGCCTGATGAGGCTGATCAGACCCCAGACCCGGCGCCCGGCGCCGGCGGCCGCCAGCGGCTCTGGCAGGCGTTCGTCCGCCCCTCCGTGGGCCAGGTCGTCGTCGGCGCCCTGCTGGCGGCCGTCGGCTTCGCGGCGGTCACCCAGGTGCGGGCCAACGAGCTCGACAACACCTACGCCGGCTACCGTGAGCAGGACCTCATCGACGTGCTCACGGCCCTCTCCGGCGCCTCCCAGCGAGCCGAGGGCGAGCTTGCCAGACTCGAGAACACCCGGCGCGACCTCCAATCGGTCACCAGCCGCCGGGAGGCGGCACTGACGGACGCCAAGTTGGCCCTCGACACCTACAACGTGCTCGCGGGGCTGGTCCCTGTGACCGGGCCGGGCATCCAGGTCACGATCACCGAGAGCGAGGGCGAGGTGGCACTGGCGTCCATGATCGACATGGTCCAGGAGCTGCGCAACGCCGGCGCCGAGGCGATGTCGGTCAACGGCCAGGTGCGCGTCATCGCCCAGACCGCCTTCGAGGACGGCGTGGGCGGCCTCGAGGTCGACGGGCAGCTGGTCACCCCGCCGTACGTCGTCGACGTGATCGGGGAGCCCACGACCCTGCGGAGCGGGATGAACTTCCTCCGCGGCCCGGTCGACCAGCTCGAGGGTGACGGCGCGACCGTGCAGATCGACGAGTTCAGCTCCCTGGACATCGCTACCGTCCGCAACCGGGTCCAGCCCGAGTTCGCCGAGTCCGACGAGTGACCCGTCGAGCCTTCACGCGGACGCAGTAACCTACCCCCGAACCGGTCCGACCACGAGAGTGCTTTGAGGAGAACCGTGTACCCCGAAGAACTGAAGTACACCAGCGACCACGAGTGGGTGCTCGTCCCCGGCGAGGCCGACGGGTCGGTGCGGATCGGCATCACGCACTTCGCCCAGGACGCGCTCGGCGACATCGTGTACGTCTCGCTCCCCGAGGTCGGCGACGACGTCACCGCTGGCAGCACCTGCGGCGAGCTGGAGTCGACGAAGTCGGTCAGCGACGTCTATGCCCCGGTGTCCGGCGCGGTGACGGCGACCAATGAGGCCCTCACCAACACCCCCGAGCTCGTCAACAACGATCCCTACGGCGGCGGCTGGCTGTTCGAGGTCGTCCCGTCCGACCGGGGGGCCCTCGACGAGTTGATGGACGCCGCCACGTACGAGTCCGGTCTCGGCAGCTGACTCACCGGCACCGCCGCCTTTGATAGGTTCGACGCATGCCGTTCTGCACCTCCTGCGGGAAGCCCAATCCCGACGACGCCCGCTTCTGCGCGCAGTGCGGCACGCGCCTGGTGACCGCCAATGCCGGCACGACGACCGGTGAAGCGCCGGCGGTCGAGTCGACGGCCACGATCACCTTCGGGGCCCCCGAGAAGGTGGAGACCTCCGACCGGCAGCTGAGCCCGGTCGACGCAGCCGCTGTCGACGCCCTGCCGTCGGGCCACGCCCTGCTCGTCGTCCAGCGCGGACCCGGTGCCGGCAATCGGTTCCTGCTTGACCTCGACGTGGTGCGCGCCGGTCGGCATCCCGACAGCGAGATCTTTCTCGACGACGTGACCGTGTCGCGCCGGCACGCGGAGTTCCACCGATCCGGCAGTGCGTTCTCGGTCAGCGACGCCGGGAGCCTCAACGGCACCTACGTCAACCGAGACCGGATGGACAACGTCGACCTCCGTGACGGCGATGAGGTGCAGATCGGCAAGTACCGCCTCGTCTACTTCTCCGGGCCGGGGCAGTAGGGCGATGCCTCAGCCCGGTGCCTCCGCGCCGTCCTCCTCGTCCCGTGCGCGTTTCAACATCGGTCAGGTGCTCGACCAGCTGCGGCCCGACTTCCCGGGGATCACGATCCCCAAGATCCGGTTCCTCGAGGACAAGAGGCTGATCAAGCCCGAGCGGACTCCGGCGGGCTATCGCAAGTTCTCCGGCGACGACGTGGAACGGCTGCGATACGTCCTGCGGATGCAGCGTGACCACTACGTCCCGCTCAAGGTCATCGGTGAGCACCTCGACGCGATCGACCGCGGACTGGAGCCGCCGCCCATCGACTCGGTCGTGCCGACGGTCCCCAGGGTCGCCCTGGCGGCTGACGGCCTGCCGAGCGCGGCGTCCTTCGGCACCCGGAGCGACGTACGGGTCTCGCGGCGCGAGCTCCTCAAGATCGCGGAGATCTCCGCCGAGCTGCTCGACCAGCTCGAGCAGTACGCCCTCATCTCACCCCGCCCCGGCACGGGCCACTACGACACCGATGCCCTGGTGATCGCGACCACGGCGCGCGAGCTGTCGGCGTTCGGGTTCGAGCCCCGGCACCTGCGGGCGTTCAAGACGGCCGCCGACCGAGAGGTCGGCCTCGTCGAACAGGTCGTGGCCCCGCTCCAGCGCGGCCGTGACTCCGCCGCGAAGGCGCGAGCCGACGATGCGGTGAGCGAGATCGCGGCTCTCTCGGTGCGGTTGCACGCCACCCTGGTGAAGTCGAGCCTCCGCCGCTCCTGATGGCCAACCGAAGCCCGCACGGAGCGGGGGTAGGGTGAGGACGTGCGCGAAGTCGACGTCATCGGAGTCCGAGTCGAGATGCCCTCGAACCACCCGATCGTGCTCCTGCGGGAGGTGACCGGGGAGCGCTACCTGCCCATCTGGATCGGGGCAGTGGAGGCCACGGCGATCGCGTTCGCCCAGCAGGGCGTCGTCCCGCCGCGGCCGTTGACCCACGACCTGATGAAGGATGTGCTGGACGCGACGGGCAACGAGCTCACCGAGGTCCGCATCACCGACGTGAAGGACGGCGTCTTCTACGCGCTGCTCGTGTTCGACTCCGGAGCGGAGGTGAGCGCGAGGCCGTCGGACTCGATCGCCCTGGCCCTGCGCACCGGCTCCCGCATCGTGTGCGCGGAGGAGGTCCTCGACGACGCCGGACTCGAGGTCCCGGCAGAGCAGGAGGATGAGGTGGAGAAGTTCCGCGAGTTCCTCGACCAGGTCTCCGCCGAGGACTTCGAGCAGGGCTGAACCCTCCACCCGCGGCCGATGCTGGGGGTCCAACTCTCACTCTCATGTGGAGGTTGAGGGTTACGACACGCGGTGGCTGACGTTGACCGGCCCCCGGGTCGGGCCTACCTTGAAGTGTCTTCGGTGTAACTCCACCGCTGTGGTTGCGGGTCTCGCGGCCCAGCGGACTCCTAGGAGCTACACGCAACGGAGTAGATCGACGGAGGTCGACGTGGTGGACGACAACGAGCAGCAGCGGGTGGACGCCCAGGCGGCCCGGGCTGCGGAGCAGGCCGTCGTGCTCGCCGACGAGCAGGGTCTGCTCTTCACCGACGACGTCTCGCCGCTGCCCAGCGACACCGGCTACCGCGGTCCGACGGCCTGCAGCGCCGCTGGCATCACCTACCGCCAGCTGGACTACTGGGCCCGCACCGGCCTCGTCGAACCCACGGTGCGCGGGGCCAAGGGCTCCGGCTCACAGCGGCTCTACAGCTTCCGGGACATCTTGATCCTCAAAGTCATCAAGCGACTGCTCGACGCCGGCATCTCGTTGCAGCAGATCCGCTCCGCCGTCCAGTTCCTTCGCGAGCGCGGCACCGACGACCTGACCCGCGTCACGCTGATGAGTGACGGCGCGTCGGTCTATGAGTGCACCAGCAACGACGAGGTCATCGACCTGCTTCAGGGTGGGCAGGGTGTCTTCGGCATCGCGATCGGCGGCGTCTGGCGCGAGATCGAGGGCACGCTCG
>Ga0136631_10000716_pt1 | contig 10382 bp, 7 predicted proteins | sample AntDrymUQ6012206_2_FD_104655 | JGI IMG/M metagenome (GOLD analysis project Ga0136631, IMG submission 104655) | Polar desert sand microbial communities from Dry Valleys, Antarctica - metaG UQ601 (22.06) | ecosystem: Environmental > Terrestrial > Soil > Desert | place: Antarctica: Dry Valley... | reverse complement strand
TCTTCCGGCTGAGCGTGGCCGAGACGGTAATGCTGGGACGCTATGCCCATCTTGGGCCGCTCGCCGCACCCCGACCCGAAGACCGGAATGCGGTGCTGGCCGCGCTCGAGCGCTGCGACATCGTCAGCCTGGCGGATCGATCGATCGACTCACTCTCCGGCGGCGAGTGGAAGCGGGTGCGGATCGCGCGGGCGCTGGCCCAGGAACCTCGCGCCCTCGTGCTCGACGAGCCAACCGCGTCGCTCGACGTGCGCCACGAGATGCAGTTATTCGAGCTCATCCGCCAGCTGGTTGACGGCGGCCTCTCCGGCCTCGTGATCACGCATCACCTCAACCTCGCGGCGCGGTTCGCCGATCGGATCATACTCCTGGATCGTGGGGTGGTGGTGGCGGAGGGGACGCCGTCGGAAGTGATGAATCGGGACACGCTCTCCCGGGTCTTCGAGTGGCCGGTAGCTGTGACCATCTGGTCCGACGGATCGCCACAAGTCGTGCCATTACGGGTGGGGGAGAAGACTAACGGATGACAACCAGTGCCAGGAGAGCTTGCATGAGAACACCTCGAGTCGCGCTAGTCATTGCCGTCGTCGTGTTACTGGCCGGATCGGGGGCCGTTCGTGCACAGGAAGCGCAGGACACCACCCGCCTCCCGGAGCTGGTAGTCACGCCCACTCGGCTGCCGACGCCACCGGATGCCGTAGTCTCCTCAGTCACCGTCATTGCCGGAGACGATATTCGGGCGCGCGGTATTCGCTTCGTGCAGGATGCTTTGCGCGAGGTTCCGGGCGCCGCGGTAGTCCAGGGAGGGTCCTTCGGGGCTGTTACCTCGATGTTCCTACGGGGGGGTGAGAGCGATTATGTCAAAGTCCTCATCGACGGGGTACCGGTCAATCAATCCGGCGGCGCCTTCAACTGGGCCAATCTCACCACCGACAATGTGGACCGCATCGAAGTTCTGCGCGGACCGGGAAGCGTGATCTACGGGTCGGATGCCGTGAGCGGGGTGGTGCAGATTTTCACCCGGCGGGGCACAGGAGGCTTTTCAGTCGAGGGCGGGGCGGAGGCTGGCACTTTCGGCACTGTCAACGGACACGGTGGAGTCCTGGGGGGGACCTCCCGGATCAACTACTCGGCCGACGCCAGCCGGCTCGCCACCGACGGCACCTATCGCTTCAACAGCGACTATGGTAACACGGCGCTCAGCGGATCGGTGCGGGCCCTTCCCGATTCACGGACCGATGCGTCGCTCTCCGTCCGGTTCACGGACAGCCGATACCATTTCCCCACCGATTTCGCGGGCATCCCGTCCGATAGCAATCAGTCCAGCGCGGAAGAACAGCTCACTATTGCGGCCGATGTAGGCCGCCGATTCGGGTCCAGGTACGATGTCCGCCTCACGGCGGGAGGGAACCGTTCCGTCAGCGAGTTCGATGACCGCTCCGACAACGCGGCTGACACGCTGGGATTCGGGTTTGCCTCTCAGCGAAACTCGCGTGCGGTGCGCGGCAACATCGATGCCCGAATCAATGGGGTCCTGAGTCGGGTGGTGACGGTTACCGGCGGTGTGCAGGTGGAACGCGAAACCGAGCGCCAGGCAGGGGAGACCACCTCGAACTTCGGCGGAGTCGCGACCACCCCGGACACCCCATTCGATCGGGGGCGCACCACCGTGGGGTATTACGGCCAAGGCGTGCTCGATCTCGCCTCGGGTCTGGCTATCAACCTCAACGCGCGAGTCGACGACAACAGCGCGTTCGGAGCTTTCTTTACCTATCGCGCCGGAGCCCTATACCGCCTGCCGTCCGGCACACGAATCCGGGCCTCGATGGGGCGCTCGTTCAAGGCGCCGACCTTTTGCGAGCAGTTCTGTGACGCTCCGTTCGTTGTGGGTGACTCTACGCTGCGCCCCGAACGGGCTACCAGCTGGGAGGCCGGTCTCGAGCAATCAGTAGCCGACGGGCGCGCGTCGATGTGGACCACCTATTTCGACCAGCGCTTCCATGACATGATCGTGTACGACGGCAGCGGCGCGCCTGGGGAACCAACCTATTTCAACGGAGCGGCCGGCCGGTCTCGTGGGATCGAGACCGGTCTCACCATCTCGCTGGGACGCGATGTGAAGGTCGCCGCGTCGTACACCTACCTCATGGCGGAAGCAACCGACGATGGCGGACTGCCTTCTGCCACCTTTGCCGCTGGCCAGCGGCTGGTCCGGAGGCCCAGGCACTCGGCCGAGCTGTCTGCGCGCAGACGCGTCCTCGATCGCGTTACGGTCGGCGGATCCCTCATCTATGTCGGATCCCGGGACGATGTCGATTTCAACCAGTTTCCCGCTGAGCGGGTGGAGCTTCCTGGCTACGCCACCGTGGACCTCGCTACGGAAGTGGAGGTGATCCGCGCCGGCCCCGGCAAACCCGGGCTGTCGGGGGTGGTACGCGCGGAGAATCTCTTCAACCAGTCCTATGACCAGGTGGTGGGCTTCGCGGGGCGCCGGAGGGGAGTCTTCGGGGGAGCAAAGTTCCGGTTCTGAGCGTAGACGACTGGCGGCCGGGACCGGTTGCTTCGATCTTTCGATCATGAGCGGTTCTCGATCCCCCGTCCGCCTGGCCCTGGCCGCGCTTGTCGCCGGGGTCTGGTCATGTGCCGAGACCTCGGCACCGCTGCCTCCCCCGGAGGAAGTGGTGGTGGTGCTCAATACTGCCGCCGCTACCGTGAGCCTGGTACCGGTGGCTGCGCCCTCGCAGGTCTCGACCATCCCTCTCGGCGCCTCGGACGTGTTGCCGGTCAGCGTGGCTGCCCGTGGGGCCACCGCGGTCATCCCGCTCCGCGGGAGGGACGCACTGGCCGTCGTTGACCTGCGGGAGGGGATCCTGGTGAACACTATCGCCCTGGCTCCCGGCTCCGGCGTGGCCGGTGCGGCGCTGGTCAGCGATTCCATCGCCTATGTCTCCAACTTCAACTTCAACACGGTTACCAGGGTCAATCTGGCCACCGGTGACACGGCCAGCACCGTCGTTGGTCCCTCGCCGCAGCATGTGACTTTCACCCGAGGACGGGTGCTGGTCATGAATTCCAATGTCGATTCGTTGGGCAAGCCGGCCGGCGAGAGCTCGATCAGTGTACTCGATCCATTTGGCGACCCCGCACTGACTCGGGTGAGCACCATTCCACTGGTAGGACCGGGAAACGCCCGCTTCAGCACCATAGCGGGAGATGGCCTGGTGTATGTCATCCAGGAGGGTGACGCCGCGGTGGATCAGGGGCGGCTCTCGATTGTAGACCCAGTCGACCGGCGGGAATTGGCCAGCTTCGGGGGGCTTGGGTTCGGTCCTGGTGACCTGACAGCGAACGATAACGACCGGATCTTGATCAGCTCCCGGACCGAAGGGCTCATGGAGTTCGACACGGCGGAGCGCGCCGTTATTCGGGGAGAAGGAAACGGGTTTGTAATACCGGCCAATACCGGTGTTGCCGTGGACTCCCAGGGTCGGATCTACGCTCTGGAGGCGGGCTGCTCCGGAACCGGAGTGGTTCACATCCTTCGGCCCGACTTCACCGAGATACGCACGGTGCCGGTCGGACGGTGCGCCAGCCAGGCGCTGCTCGCTCGGGTGCCGGCTGCCGGTACCGAGGCGACGGATGACCCGGCGGATGAGTTGCCTCTGTAGCGGCCGAGGGCGCTGCTCCGGGCTACATTCCCCTCATGCCCTCGGTCTCCACGCCCGCAGTTGTCCTCTCCACACTCCGATACAGCGAGACCTCCAAGATCGTTCGCCTTGCCACCCGTGAGTACGGCGTGCAGAGCGTCATCGCCAAAGGTGCGTTACGGCCGAACAGCCGGTTCGGGGCCGCCCTACAGCTTTTGAGCGAGGGTCAGGCGCAGTTTCTACTGAAGGAGAACCGGGAGCTGCACCTCCTCACCAGCTTCGACCTGAGACGGCTTCACGTCGGACTGGCCACCCAGCTGGAGCGGTATGCCGTCGCTTGCGCACTCGGAGAAGTGATGCTCCGCTTTGCTCCTCCGGATCCTCACCCCGAGAGTTTCGATCTGTTGCGTCACGCGCTCGAAGAGCTGGAAGTCGCGCCGCTACCGAGCGTCGAAGCCCTCGGGTACCGCCTGCTATGGCAGATGGTCAGCGTGCTGGGCTTTGAGCCGGCGCTGGACGCCTGTGTCATCGATGGCACGCCGCTCGTGGGCGGCGGCCCGCTTCCGTTCAGTACCCGCGAAGGGGGGGCACTCTGCCCGGTCTGCACCGCCCTCTACGGCGCAACTCAGCTGCCGGAGCAGGCGCGAGCCGACCTCGTAGCTCTGCTGGATCCTGGCATGCCGCTGCCGGAACTGAACGCGAAGCATGGCGCGGCTCACCGCCGGCTGCTGGCGCGGTACATCCGCTATCACCTGGGTGAGGGTGCGGAGCTTCCAGCTCTCGAGTTCTGGACTCAGCGTCCCTGGATAGCGGCGTGATCATCGGTACCGCGGGCCATATCGACCACGGCAAGTCCGCCCTCGTGAGCGCCCTGACCGGCAAGCCCATGGATCGCCTTCTGGAGGAAAAGCGGCGAGAGATCACCATCGAGCTCAACTTCGCTCCGCTCGATCTGGGCTCCGGCAGGATTGCTGGGGTTGTGGATGTGCCTGGCCACGAAGATTTCGTGCGGACGATGGTGGCAGGGGCGTCGGGCATCGATCTGGTGCTTCTCGTGATTGGCGCTGACGAAGGCATCATGCCGCAGACCGAGGAGCACCTGGCAATTCTGGAGCAGCTGGGAGTTCCGGCCGGAATTCCCGTCATCACCAAGGCGGATCTGGTCGACAGTGAGTGGCTTCAGCTCGTGAGCAGCGAGGTCGCGGATCGATTGGCCGAGTCTCCCATCGATTTCGAGCCACCGATCACGGTCTCGGCGAGGAACGGCACCGGCATAGAGGCTCTCCGCGCGCGGCTCGCCTCCCGTGCGAATGCTCTTCCGCCCAGGCTTTCCGGCGACGCGTTCCGGATGCCGATCGATCGGAGTTTCTCCCTCTCGGGCGTCGGTACAGTGGTGACCGGCACCTCCTGGTCCGGCCGACTCGGCATCGGTGACCCGGTGCTCGTGCTACCTGGGGGTCTCCGGGCACGGGTGCGGTCACTCGAGAGCTACGGTCACGCGGTAGCGCGCAGCGACCCGAAGGCGCGGACGGCCGTCGGCCTGGCCGGCGTGGAGCGGCGCGCCGTGACGCGGGGAGACGTTCTCGTCACGGACGAGCTCCCCTGGGCGACCGCGTCGGCTTTGGACGTTGAGATCAACCTTCTTCCCGGAGCAGCGCGGCCCTTGAAGCAGCGGGCCCGTGTTCGCTTTCATCTTGGCACAGCGGAGGTGATGGCCCGGGTGCTGCCGCGTGGGCCGATTGAGCCGGGAGCGACCGGTATGGCCCGGCTCTCTCTCGAGGGGCCGGTGGTGGCGCGGGCAGAAGACCGGTTCGTGCTCCGGAGCTATAGCCCGGTCACAACCATCGGGGGTGGTCGTGTGCTCGATCCTTCACCGCCGGGTCGTCGCAGCGCGTGGCCCGAAGGGCTCGCCTCTCGTGATCCCGCCGAGCGCTTCCGGGCCGCGCTCCTCCGCCGCAGAGGGGGGATCGAGGCTGCCGCGCTTCCCCTGCTCATTGGCCTCCCTCGCGCCGCGGCCACCGAGATAGGGAAGGCCGAGACCAGTGCCCGTCTCCTGGGCGAAGTGTGGATGTCGGCGGGCACTGTGAATGAGGTCGGGACCCGCGCCCTCGAGCTGCTGCGGGAGTATCACCGGCAGCACATCAGCGACACCGGGATGCCGCTGGAGACCCTGCGACATTCGCTCAAAGCCCGCAACGTGGTGGTGGAGGCCGCATTAAGCGACTTTGCGCGGGCCGGCCGCCTCCGGCGCATTGAGGGAGTCGTCGCTCTGGCCGGCTTCGTGCCCCATGTCGTGGGGGGAGACTCAGTGATCGATCGGATCGTTCATATCCTGCACGACGCCCACCTCCATCCGCCCTCTGTTTCAGAGCTGGAGCGCAGCACCGGTCGCCGAGATCTCCTGGCGGTTCTGCGCCTGGCTGCCGCCCGGGGAGAGGTCGAAGCGGTGGAGCGTGATCGCTACTACGCCCGTGCGGCGCTCGACCAGTTCACCGCGGTCCTGAACGACCTGGGCCAGCAAGGCGAGATCATTCCTGGCGCGGTCCGGGAACGGCTGGGACTCACCCGGAAATACCTGATCCCCCTGCTCGAATGGGCGGATGGCAAGGGGATCACGGTGAGGGCGGGGGAGGGTCGGAGGCTGAAGCGAGTCGGGAGTCAGGAGTCTGGAGTCGGGAGCTAGACTTCCAGACTTTCCGCGGTCATCTTCAGCGTAGTACTTGTCGACGCCCTATCCGACCAGCACGGAGGTGCCACTACCGTTCTACATCTCGTAAGAGGAGCGCCCATGGTCCGCTTGGCGTGGCCGGGGTGGTGGCTCGGGCTTCTGGTGGGAGCAGGCCCCCCGGTAGCGGCACAGGCGAACGTGCTCCCTCCGAGGGTCGAGCTGAAGGAGAACTACCCCAATCCGTTTTTCCCGGCGACGACGATCCCGTTCGAAATTTCCCGGGAGGTGTGTGCAAGGGGTCATCAGCCGGTGGTCAGCCTGAAAGTGTACAATGTGCTGGTGCAGGTGGTCGCAATTCCGACTCTGGCGACTGGATCGAGCGAACGGGTGGACAGCCTTCGCTTGCGCTGTGGACAGTATCGGGCCTTTTGGGACGGGCGCTACCTGGATGGACAACACGAGGCCACTCCAGGGGTCTATTACTACCAGCTCACTGTCGATGGCGAGCGGTTTACCCGGAAAATGATCGCACGGAGGAAGACCGTCACTCAGAAGTGATCGCTTGAGGCAGCCCCGACGGCTGCCTCTTTGCGTGTAATTCTGACGTTCCTCGAAACCCACCGGCCCCGGACTCAGCTGGGACGCCGGGCTGTGCCCACGTGAGAGCCGAATGATCCGACCGGAGCGATTGACCATAAAGGCGCAGGAAGCACTCCGCGATGCCGGCGAGCTGGCGCGGGCGCGGGGTAATCCTGTGGTAAACGACGCCCACCTCCTTGCCGTGCTCCTGGCGCAGGACGAAGGCGTGGTGCGGCCGCTGCTTCAGAAGGCCGGGCTCAACCTCACCGCTGTGGCCGAGGCCGTCGAACGCGAGCTGGCTCGCTTTCCAACCCAGTCGGGTGGCGGGGCGGAGCCGAGCTTCAGCCGTGAGTTGCAGCGGATCTTCGATCGGGCCGACAAGGAATCAGGAAAGCTGGGCGACCAATACATCTCCACTGAGCACCTGCTTGTGGCGATGGCGGATGAGAAGGGGACCGCTCTCCGGAACATCCTGAGCGCTCAGAACATTTCCGCCGATGAATTGCGCCGGGCGCTTCAGGAAGTCCGGGGGTCGCATCGGGTCACGGATCAGTCGCCGGAGGAGAAGTATCAGGCCCTGGAGAAGTACACTCGTAACCTGACTGAAGAGGCCCGGAAGGGAAAGCTCGACCCGGTCATCGGCCGGGATGAGGAGATCCGGCGCTGCATGCAGGTGCTATCCCGCCGCACCAAGAACAATCCGGTGCTGATCGGAGAGCCAGGCGTCGGGAAGACCGCCATTGTGGAGGGACTGGCCCAGCGAATCGTGAACGGAGACGTGCCGGAATCGCTGCGTAACCGGGAGCTGGTGGCGCTGGATGTGGGCTCGCTTCTGGCCGGGGCCAAGTTTCGCGGCGAATTCGAGGAACGGCTCAAAGCGGTCATCAAGGAGCTGACCGAGAGCGAGGGGAAATTCATCACCTTCATCGACGAGCTGCACACAATCGTCGGCGCGGGAGCAGCCGAAGGCGCCATGGACGCGAGCAACATGCTGAAGCCGCCGCTGGCCCGGGGCGAGCTGCACGTGATCGGCGCCACGACCCTGGATGAGTACCGGAAGCGCATCGAAAAGGACCCGGCCCTCGAGCGCCGCTTCCAGCCGGTCATGGTGCCCGAGCCTACGGTCGAGGACACGATTGCCATCCTCCGCGGCCTCAAGGAACGCTACGAGGTCCACCACGGTGTGAGAATAACCGATAACGCCATCATCGCCGCGGCCACGCTCTCCGATCGCTACATCGGCGATCGGTTCCTGCCGGACAAGGCTATCGACCTCATCGACGAAGCCGCCAGCCGGCTCCGGATCGAGATCGACAGTCTGCCGCAGGAGATCGACGAGGTCGAGCGCCGCATCGTCCAGCTGGAGATCGAGCGACAGGCGTTGCTCAAGGAAAAGGACAAGGCCGCGGTGGAGCGCCGGGAGGCGCTGGAGCGTGAGATCTCCACGCTCCGCGAGAAAGCCAACGGGATGAAGGCCCAGTGGCAGGCCGAGAAGGCGGCCCTCCAGGAGATGCAGCAGCTGAAGGCGGAGATCGAGTCTGTGCGGGCGGAAATCGAACAGGTCACCCGCCGGGGCGACCTCCAGCGCGCGGCGGAGCTGCGCTACTCCAAGCTGCCGGAGCTGGAGCGCCGGCTGGCCGAGGATGAGCGCAAGCTGCACGAGGTCCAGGCCGGTGCCATGTATCTGAAGGAGGCAGTGGACGCCGAGGACATTGCGGAGATCGTATCCAAGTGGACCGGAATACCGGTGAACAGGATGATGGAGTCGGAGCGCGAGCGGCTGACCAAGCTGGAAGACGAGCTCGCCCAGCGGGTCATCGGCCAGCGTCCGGCGGTCACCGCCGTGGCCAACGCGGTGCGGCGGAGCCGCGCCGGTCTCCAGGACCCGAACCGGCCACTCGGCTCGTTCATCTTCCTCGGTCCCACCGGGGTGGGGAAGACCGAGACGGCCCGGGCGCTCGCCGACTTTCTGTTCGACAACGAGCGCGCCATGATCCGGATCGACATGTCGGAGTACATGGAGAAGCATTCCGTTGCCCGCCTTATCGGAGCGCCGCCCGGATACGTGGGCTACGAAGAGGGGGGACAGCTGACTGAAGCGGTCCGGCGCCGGCCCTACAGCGTGGTGCTCTTCGACGAGATCGAAAAGGGCCATCCCGACGTGTTCAACGTGCTGCTCCAGATCCTCGATGATGGCCGGCTCACCGACAGTCAGGGACGGCTGGTGGACTTCCGGAACACCGTGATCATCATGACCTCCAACATCGGCAGCCAGTACATCGTCGATGCCGGAGCGCAGCTCGACCCGCGCGGCTGGGAGAAGGTGGAAGCGCGGGTTCGCGATGAGCTCCGGAATCACTTTCGTCCCGAGTTCCTCAACCGGGTGGACGACATCATTGTATTCCGCCAGCTCAGCCGGGAAGACCTGGTGCAGATCGTGGACCTGCAGCTCGAGAAGCTCATCAAGACGCTGGAGGACCGGCACATTCGCCTGGACGTTACGCCCCCGGCCAAGGCGCTCATTGCCGCGGAAGGCTACGATCCGGTCTATGGCGCTCGCCCGCTGAAGCGGGTAATCCAGCGCCTGCTTCAGAACCCGATCGCGCTCGAGCTACTGGAGGGCAACTTCCACGAGGGCGACACCGTTCGGGTGGCGCGGGATGGGGACGTGTTGCGCTTCGAGCGGCTTGAACGGGGCGCGGCGGCGGTGCCAGAGATGGCCGGTGCGTAGGGGCACCCCCTCCCCAAGTGATCTGGCAGGGATGGAGGCCGCGCTCCGGCTGGCGCGGGCGGCCTCGGTGCGGGAGGAGATTCCGGTGGGCGCGGTGGTCATCGCCGAGGGCGAGATCCTGGGCGAGGCTCACAACGAGACGGTGCAGCGTCGCGATCCTACCGCCCACGCGGAGCTCCTCGCCATCCAGCGGGCGCTTCAGAAAGTGGGAGAGGACCGGCTGCCGATGGCCACGTTATATGTGACGCTGGAGCCCTGTGCCCAATGCGCCGGTGCCATCGTCCTCGCAAAAGTGGGCCGAGTCGTCTTCGGCGCGTACGACGCGAGATGCGGCATGGCCGGCTCGGTGTACGACCTGCTTCGCAATCCGAGATTGAATCACCGGCCGGAGGTCGTGGGCGGCCTCATGGCCGTGGAGTGCGGGGACCTTCTCAAACGGTTTTTCCTGAGCCGGCGGTAACTTGGAGTTGCAAGTATGAAGGGGATCGTTGGAGTGGAACGAGCACGCAGCCTTCGGACGCACCTTTGACCAAGCGGACAGCTTTCCCTACCACTGTTCGCCACATCCCTTCATGACCGGGACCGTCGTCGTCGAGCCCTGATCGACAAGTGTCTCCCGCGTTCTGTTCGGCTCCGCTGTGCGAGGCTCGGGGCCTCGCGCATCTCCCGCCTACATCCCACACCTGATCGTCGATGGCGGCAGGGATGCAATCCTCTGCGCGGAGCCTCTCCAATGCGACCCCCCTCGGTGTTCACC
>Ga0136631_10000715_pt1 | contig 10384 bp, 7 predicted proteins | sample AntDrymUQ6012206_2_FD_104655 | JGI IMG/M metagenome (GOLD analysis project Ga0136631, IMG submission 104655) | Polar desert sand microbial communities from Dry Valleys, Antarctica - metaG UQ601 (22.06) | ecosystem: Environmental > Terrestrial > Soil > Desert | place: Antarctica: Dry Valley... | reverse complement strand
TGCGCCCCGGCTACATTCCGATTCATGGCCGCGCCGGTCCTGAACCCCCCAAAAGCGATACTCTGGGTAGACGATGAAGGTGAGCTCCTCGAGCCCCACCGCATCTTTCTGCGCTCCAAGGGCTATACCGTAGAGTGGGCGAGCAACGCCGACGATGCGGTAGAGCTGCTCAGGCGCCGGCCCTTCGACATCCTGCTGCTCGACGAGCAGATGCCGGGCAAGCGGGGTCTCGAGGTGTATCGCGATGTCCGCGAGCTGGCCCCCAACCTCCCGGTCGTGATGGTCACCAAGAGCGAGGAGGACTCGACGCTCAAGGAGGCCATCGGCGCCAACATCCGCGACTATCTCGTAAAGCCGATCAATCCGCGCCAGGTGCTGAGCGTCGTGACGCGCATCCTCGACGGTCCGCGCATCCGCCAGCAGGCGATCGCGCGCAGCTTTGTCGAGCGCTTTCGCGCGATCGAGCTCGAGCGCGACACCAATCTCGACTGGCGCGGCTGGATCGAGCGGTACGACGAGCTGACGCGCTGGGATGTCGAGCTCGCCGCCGCCGGCGAGATGGGTCTCTACGAATCGCTGCGCGGGCTCTATCCCGACATGCACCGCGAGTTCGCGGGTTACATGAAGGACGCGTATCCGGCGTGGCTCAAGGATCTGGAAGGCAACCGTCCTCCGCTCTCCATCGACATCGTGAGCGAGTTCCTGCTCCCGATCCTTCAGCGCGACAAGGCGGCGGTGTTCATCGTCGTCGACTGCCTGCGCCTCGACCAGTGGCGCGTTCTTGAGCCGCTGCTCGCGCCTTTCTTCGACGTCGAGACGACGCACTACTTCGCTGTTCTCCCGACCGCGACGCCGTACTCACGGAACTCGCTCTTCAGCGGACTTTTTCCGGGCGAGATCGCCGCGCGCCTTCCTGACTGGTGGGGCAACGCGGACCGGGAAGACGAATCGCTCAACGCGCACGAGCGCGAGCTGCTCGAGTCGCACCTCGAGGAGCTGTGCGGAAAGACTCCGGTGCGGTATCAGAAGATCTCGACCGCCGGCAACTCCGACGAGCTCGAGCGTCATCTGGGCACGGCGATCGGACCGGAAGGAGTGAGCGCGTTCGTCTTCAACTTCGTGGATCTCCTCACCCACGGCCGCAGCGAATCGCAGATCCTGTTCGAGGTCGCGCGCGACGAGATCGCCCTTCGTCAGATCACCAGGCAGTGGTTCCAGCGCTCGGCGCTGTTCAGCGTGCTCAAGGAAGCATCGCGGCGGCGGATATCAGTCCTGCTCACCACCGACCACGGCTCCATCCACTGCAACACCCCGGCGACGGTTTACGCCAAGCGCGACGCCAGCGCCAACCTGCGCTACAAGTTCGGCGAGGACCTGCGCGCCGAGCGGCCGGATCAGGCGTTGCTGTTCACGAATGAGGACATGCTGCGGCTGCCGCGGCGCGGTGCGGGGGGGAACACTCTTCTCGCCACCAACGACTGCTTCTTCGTCTACCCGACGAAGCTGCGCGAGTATCAGAGCCGCTACCGGGGATCGTTTCTCCACGGTGGCGTGACCCCTGAAGAAGTGATCCTGCCGCTGGCGCTGCTCACTCCCCGCCGGTAGTGGCGACAGGCGTCTACAAAAAGCTTCTCCCCTTCCTGCGCCCCCACGGGTGGCGCATGACGATCACAATCGTGGGAAATCTCGGCGCGGCGCTTCTCGACGGCTTCGCGATCGCGCTGCTCATCCCGTTCCTGAACATCCTGTTCCACCAGCCGCCGACCGGAATGGAGAAGGGGTGGGTCGCGAGCCTCCTCGACGCCACTGTCGGAACGAGGATCGTCCCGGGCGACGAGATGATGTCGCTGCGCAACGTGATCATGATCGTGCTGGCGGCGGTGATCGGGAAGAACATCCTGGTGTGGATCGCCGGGCAGTTCGGCGCCTCGCTTCAGGAATACGTGACGCGCGATCTGCGCAATGCCGTCTACCGGCACCTCGCCCATCTGCCGCTCGGATACTTCACCCAGATGAAGGCCGGGCAGATCCTGTCGCGCGTGATCAACGACACCTTCGAGACGCGGCTGATCCTGACCCAGATCGTGACCCAGTCGCTTCAGAACGTCTCGCTGGTCGTGGTTTACATCGCCATCCTGTTCAGCATCTCGTGGAAGCTGACGCTGCTGGCTCTGGTGATTCTTCCCATCCTCGCGGTCGCGCTCCAGCCGATGCTCAAAAAACTGAGGAAGGGCAATCTCCGCCGCGGCAACGTGCACGGAGAGATGACCAGCGTTCTACAGGAGACGATCGCCGGCATCAGGATCGTCAAATCCTTCGGCACAGAAGGATATGAGGAGAGGCGGTTCGGGGAGGGAAGCAACAAGTACGCGCGCAGCAGCGTCAGGCTGACCCGGCTGGCGCTGCTCGCGCCGCCGATCACCGAGATCGTCGGCACCATCATCGCCGTGCTCGTCCTCTGGCTCGGCGCGAGGGAAGTGCTGATCGCGGGCAGCATGACCGGAGCGACGCTCCTCGCGTTCCTGACACTGGTTCTCCGGCTCCTCCAGCCGCTCAAGCAGTTGTCCGCCATGCGCGCCACCGCTCAATCATCTCTGGCATCGGCCGAGAGGCTGTTCGAGATCCTCGATTCGCCCGCCGAGTTCCAGCGCGACACCGGCACCCGGGAGCGCGCGAGCTTCGGGCGCGACATCCGCTTCGAGGGAGTCAGCTTCTCGTATGACGGAAACCCGGTGCTCTCCAACATCGACCTGACGGTACGCAGGGGTGAGGTGGTCGCGCTGGTCGGCCCCAGCGGAGCCGGGAAAAGCACCCTGGTGGACCTGATTCCGCGGTTCTACGAGCCGGCGAGCGGCCGGATACTGCTCGACGGCGTGGACACCCGTGAGATCAGGCTTCCGGCGCTGCGCGCATTGACCGGAATCGTCAGCCAGGAGACAGTGCTCTTCAACGACACCGCCCGCAACAACATCGCCTACGGGGCGCCCGACAGGTACACCCGGGAGCAGATCGAGGAGGCGGCGAAAGCCGGCAACGCGCACGACTTCATCACCGAGCTTCCGCAGGGCTACGACACTGTGCTCGGCGAGCGCGGGACGCGGCTTTCGGGCGGCCAGCGGCAGCGGCTCGCCATCGCACGGGCCTTGCTCAGTGACCCGCCAATCCTCATTCTCGATGAGGCGACCTCGGCGCTCGATACCGAGTCGGAGCGGCTGGTGCAGGAGGCGGTTGACCGACTCTTGCAAGGAAGAACCGTTTTTGTCATCGCGCACAGGCTGTCTACGATCGTGCACGCTGACCAGATCGTTTTTCTCGACCGCGGCGAGATCGTCGAGCGCGGCACGCACGTCGAGCTACTGGCGAAGCGTGGAGCGTACTATCGTCTGTATTCGATGCAGTTCGGGGAGGATGGCGTCGCCGGCGCGACGCCTTCGGCCCGGATGGCTCCTTCAGCAGGGTAGAGGTAAAGCACAAATTGCACGCTCTCTTCATTCATTCGGCGCGGGAATGGTCCGGCACCGCCAGGCTGTTCGCCAGAGCCGCGCGCGGATTATCGGAGCAGGGCGCAAAGGCGTCCCTGCTCGTCACTCCCGACAGCAACGTCCATCTCGCGATATCTCCCCGGCGCGAAGCCGGACAGGCACGGCACACACCGATCCCCGAGCCCTTCGAGATCATACCATTCTCGTCCGATGGGTTCTTCCTGGCGGCTGCGCGGCGCCTGAAGAGGATCTTCCGGCGGTGGGACGTCGACGCGGTTTTCGTTTCTACCGATCGCGAGCACCTCGTCGCCGCGACCGCGTGCTGGATGAGCAGAGGCGGCGCAGTAGTTCGATGGACGCCCGCGGGCAAACAGCTCGAGATGGGACTGTCCGGACGCTGGGCGTCCCGGCTCACCAGGACCTGCTTTCTCTTTGCCAGCGAAACCGACCGGCACGCGGCATCGCTTCCCAGGAATGCGCTCGAGCCGGGCGTCGCCGAGATCGGCATCGATGCGTCGCTGTATGACGTGCATGCGCCGCCGGAAGATGCAGCGGAGCACGAAGGAGACGAGACCGAGGCGCCCGCGCCGCGATACATCGTCTGTGTATACGACCCGTCATCGCGCGGGCGCGCCGCAATGGCGATCCGCACCATCTCAATGCTGACGCCACGTCACCCGAACCTGCGCCTGCTCATCGTCGGCGCGGGGTCGGACGACGAAGACCTGCGCATGCAGGCCGCTGCCCTCCGTGTCCTGCACCTCGTCAGCTTCCTGGGCGAGCGCGGCGATGAGATCCAGATCATGCAGGATGCGCATCTGGGGTGGGTCGTCGCCGATGGAGACACCGGAGCATATGGTCTGCTCGATCTCATGGCGCTCGGTGTCCCGACGATCGCCAGCGAGGGCGGAATCGGGGAGCGCTACATCGCCCACGGGATCAGTGGCGCGCTGCATCCCCGCGACGACTCGGCGGGTACGGCTGCGGCGGTAGCTGGGCTCCTTGTCAGCGAGGAACAGCGCGAGGCGATGGGAAGCGCCGCCCGGGTGCGCGTGGCGAGGGAATTCCCCGAGGAGCGGACGATCGAAGGCTTCTCCGGCGCGGTGGAAAAAGCGCGCAACGGTACTCGCCGGACCCGGTGACCGCTTCCGACCGCGGCTCCCCCGCCCCCGACGTTACGGCGGTGATCGCGGCGCACGACGAATCCGCAAACATCGGGGAGTGCATCGAGTCGGTGAGATGGGCGCGCGAGGTCGTCGTCGTCGAGAACGATTCGTCGGACGACACCATCACGATTGCGCGAGGCGCCGGCGCAACCGTCATCAGCCCGCCCTTCACTACCATCGGTGAAGCGCGCAACACCGCGATCGATCGGGCGAGCACCTCGTGGGTGCTGGTGGTGGACGCCGACGAGCGCTGCACGCCCGAGCTCGCCGCCGAAATACGGAGCGTGATCGCGTCGCCGGGCGATCTCACCGCGTACCGGGTGAAGCGGCGCAACTTCTTCCTCGGGCGCGAGATCAGGCACGGGGGCTGGGGCGGAGAAAGCGACCACCCTGTGCGCCTTTTCCGGCGCCAGCACCGGTACAACGCCAGCAAGGTGCACGAGCACGTGGAGGTCGCCGGCGGGATAGGGCAATTGAACGGGGCGCTGTTGCATTACACCTACGCGTCTCTCGAGCAGTACTTCGAGAAGTTCGACCGGTACAGCCGCTGGTGGGCTGAGCAGAACTACCTGAAGGGTCGCCGCGGCACTGCCGCGGCGGTGTACTTCAAGCCGCCGGCGCGCTTCTTCAAGATGTATGTCCTGAAAGGCGGGTTTCGCGATGGCGCCCACGGACTGGTCCTCGCCTGCCTCGCGGCAGCGAGCGTCATGGCCAAGTATGCGCGGCTGTGGGAACGGTCCATTCGCGAACGGCCCGAGCGACCGAAACAGCGTTGAAGATTCTGATCATCGGCAGCGCCAAGCGGTGGCGGATGGAAAAGGGCGTCGAGCGCGCGTTACGCCGCGCCGGGCACAACACCCGTCTGATCGACGACAAGCGCGCCAAGCGGCTGATCGGGCGCACGCTCACCCAGCGGTGGGCGCTCCTGCACGCACGCCGGTTCAAGCCGGATTTCGTGTTTCTGTCCAAGTGCCAGGCCCTCGACCTGAAGACGGTGGAGCAGATCATCGCCGGGCGCGATAACTCGATGTGGTACCACGACCCTCCGTCCTACAGGCACATCGATCGTCCGCACATCGCTCACCTCGCGGCAGTAGGGCGTCTTGCACGGACCTTCTTCGTATCGGGCTTCGTCGATGAATGGGCCGCCCTTGGCCTGCCCGCGAAGTTCCTTCCTTCGTGCGCCGACATCGCGCTGGGTCCAACCAGGCCGGACAGGGACAGCGCTTCCCAGGTCGCTTTCATCGGAACGGGCTACGACGCCACCCGCGCGAGATTTCTGATCGACATCGCGCGCAAGTTCGACGTGAAGGTCTGGGGGCCGGGCTGGGAACAGTGGCGACAGCACCTCCGATGGAACGGCCGAGGTGTTTACGGCCGCGCCTTCGCCAGGGTGTGCTCGAGCGCCAGCATCGTCCTCGGCATCAATCCCGTCATCGGCGAAGGTGCGACGAACTACAGCTCGGACAGGGCGTGGGTTGTGATCTACGCCGGTGGATTCTATCTGGGCCAGGCGAGTGAGGGCGTCACGTCGCTCCTCAGGGGCGGCACTCATTGCGCCTGGTATCGCGACCTCGACGATTGCGTCAGGAAAATCGGCCACTACCTCGAGGATTCGACTGATCGCGAGCGAATCAGGCGGGAAGGACATCGCTTCGTGCGGGAACACCACACCTACGACCAGCGCATCGAGAACCTTCTTTCCGGCGAGGAGTTCGTGAACCCGCTGGGTTAATTTGCGGAATGTGACCCGGGGCACACTGGCTGCGGTGTTTACATAGCAGGACCGCGCAGATTCGTTTTCCGCGAGCAAGCGTTCGCCAAAATCTGGACGTCAAGAACGGGAACTGTGAAAGTCCTAATCATCGGAAGCGACAATAAATGGAAGATGGAAAGGAGCGTTCAGCGGGCCCTGCGGCGGGCCGGCCATAAAACGCGCCTGATCGACGACCGGCGCGTCAAGACTCTCATGGGCCGGACGATTGCCCAGCGGTGGGTGATGGCCCGCGCGAATGGGTTCAAGCCGGATTTCATTCTCCTCTCCACCTGTCAGGCTCTCGATCTCGAGACCGTCCACACGATTCTCGGCGACACGCCGAATGCGATGTGGTATCTCGAGCCGCAGTGGCACCGGGCGACATATCGCCCCGATATCAAGCACATCATGCAGGCCGGGAAGCTGACTCAGACCTTCTTCGTCACCGGGTTCGAAGAGCAGTGGAAGGCGCTCGGCCTGCCGGCGAAGTTTCTTCCGGCCGCGGGCGATCGGGATATTCGGCCGGTGGAACAGGGGCCTCTCTACCATTCCGACGTGAGCTTCATCGGCACGGGTTACGATCCGTCCCGCGCGCACTTTCTCCTCAAGATCGGGCAGAAGTATGACCTCAAGGTCTGGGGAAACGGGTGGGAGAAGTGGCGGAAGGAGCTGAGGGGGAAGAATCTTCCCGTCGAGGGCAAGGAGTTCGCCGCGATCTGCTCGAGCTCCAGTATCTCACTGGGAATCAATTCCGATCGCGCGAAAGCCGCCACCAACTACACCTCGTCCCGCACCTGGATGGTGATTCTCGCAGGCGGTTTCTACCTCGGCCAGGGCACGCCCGGCCTCACGGAGATGCTGCGGGAGGGCGAGCACTGCGCGTGGTACCAGGACCTCGACTCCTGCATGAAAAATATCCGGTATTACCTGGAGAATTCAGCCGCGCGCGAGCGAATCAGGCGTGAAGGGCAGGTGTTCGTGCGCCAGCACCACACCTACGACCAGCGAATCCACAACCTGCTTTCCGGCGAGCGATATGTGAATCCGGTTGGATAGCCGCGCGTGAATCACCTCTTCGTCACGCAGGATTACGCTCCCGACCTCGGCGGAATGGCGAGACGGCATGTGGAGCTGTGCAGACGGTTCGCGGACGGCGTCGAGGAAGCGACGGTCATGAGCGTCTCCACCGTCGCTTCGCGCGAGGCGCGGGAGTTCGACCCGCACGAGAACTACCGCATTTTCCGCCAGCGTTTTCCGTTCGAGCGTGCCAACAGGTTCTCCAACCAGGTTCGCTGGGCGCGGTGGCTCGGTTCGACCCGCGCCCCCGCGTTCGATGTGATCCACTGTGGGAACATTCGCCCGGTCGGGTACGCCGTCCGGTGGACGCACCAGAGACTTGGCGTTCCCTACCTGATCTACGTGAACGGCGGCGATCTCCTCCGCGAAAGAAAGAAAGCGGAGCGGAGTGAGCTCAAGCGGCGGACTGCGCGCGCCATTCTTGGTCGCGCCGCGGGGATAGTGGCCACGTCGAAGTGGGTGGCAGAGCTCGCGTCGGACGTGATGCGCGAGGTTGGAGTCGAAACTCCTCCGCCTGTTGCGGCGCTCGATCTCGGAACGGACCCGGTGCGCTTCCACCCAACGAAGGACACCGGGGCGCTTCGCCGCCGCTGGGGCGTGGGCGATGGTCCGATCATGCTCACCGTTGCGCGCCTGGTTCCCCACAAGGGGCAGGACATTGGCATCCGTGCGCTCGCGAGCTTGAGCCGCGACTTTCCGGATCTGCGGTACATTCTCGTCGGTGAAGGCCACGACGAACCGCGTTTGCGCGCCCTCGCGGAGGCGATGGGCGTCACTTCACGGGTGGGATTCGTCGGAGCGATGCGCGACGATGAGCTTCCCGAAGCATACGCGACTTCCACCATCTATCTCGGCGCCTCCAGGATCGACAAGGAGATCAATGTGGAAGGATTCGGGATCTCGTTTCTCGAAGCAGGCGCGTCCGGTGTGCCGTCCGTCGCCGGCGACTCGGGCGGGGTCCGCTCGGCAGTTCGCGATGGCGAAACCGGAATCGTGGTCCAACCCACCGATGCCGAGGCGGTGACTGGCGCCATACATTCGCTGCTCCTGAACCCCGAGCGCCGCGCTCAGATGGGGCGCGCCGCGCGCCTCGCCGTCGAAACCCACTACAACTGGGCGCGTGTCGCGCGCGACACGCGTGAGTTCACCTACGAGGTTGTCGGAACGCTCCAGGTGAGGCGCGCACGATGACTCCTGTTGCCGCAGTGGGCGCCCGACAAAAGAAGAAGAAACCTGGGGCAACTCTGGCGCACCGCGCGGAGTTTTACGCAATGCGCGGAACGATCAGGGCGCTGCGCGCATTGAGCTGGGACCGCGCAGCTGCAATGGGAGCCAAGCTGGGCGAGCTGGGCTACCGTCCGTTCGGCATTCGCAAGCGCGTCGTCGAGCGGCAGATCGCGGCTGCATTCCCCGCGCTATCACACGCGGAAGTCATCGACCTCGCCAGGGAATCCTACCGCCACCTCGGACGATCCTCGATCGAGACCGCGCTCCTCGGCTCGATCGGCAGGGATGGTCTTATGAAACTCGTCGAGACGGTTGAAGGGTGGGATCTGCTCGAGGAGGTAATGGCGCGCGGGAAAGGGCTCATCCTGGTCACCGGACACATGGGCAACTGGGAGCTCGGTGGATCGTACATCGCCTCACGCGGAGTTCCGCTCGACGCGATCGGGCGGGGAATGGCCAATCCTCTCTTCGATGAGTGGCTCAATCGGGGGCGCGAAGAGATGGGAATAACGGTCGTCCACGATTCGGAGGCGGTGCGACGCACGCCCCGTTCGCTTCGCGCCGGGCGAGCCGTCGGATTCGTGGCGGACCAGGGAGTGCTTGGCCTCGCGTCCACTTTCGTTCCGTTCTTCGGCCGTCCGGCAAAAACCCCGCGCGGCGCGGCGGTATTCGCCTTGCGTTTCGAGGTGCCCGTCCTGTTCGTGGTCGCGATACGAAAACCGAATGGACGGTTTAGACTTGTGTTCGAGCCGGTCGAGATTGCCGCGACGGGCGACAAGGACACTGATGTGGATGCGATCGTCGCTCGCTACACCCAGCTTCTGGAAAAGTGGGTGCGTGTCGCGCCGGCGCAGTACTTCTGGCAGCACCGCAGATGGAAACGTCAGCCGCCGGACACGCCGCCCGAGCTGAGGGATCCATCGGCGTGAGAAGTCCAACCGGAGACTCTTGATGCTCGATCCCGCACAGCGAAAGAGGTTTCTGCGCGACAACCGCGCTCGAATCGGGATCGTCATCGTCGTGATCATGAGTCTGGCCGCTCTGCTGGCGCCGGTTATCGCGCGCCAGAGCCCCATCGGGATCGATCTCGTGCACCTGCTAGAGAAGCCATCGGCCGATCACTGGCTCGGAACCGACATCCAGGGCCGCGATGTCTGGTCCCGGCTGGTCTATGGCGCCCGGGTCTCGCTCACGGTCGGGTTGATCTCACAGGGCATCGCTCTCCTGCTTGGCGTCTCTCTCGGCCTGCTGGCGGGATTCTACGGAAGGTGGGTCGACGAGCTCGTGATGAGGCTCGCGGATGTCACGCTCGCGTTCCCAACGCTTCTCCTCCTGATCGCGATGGTTGCCGCGCTCGAGCCATCGATGGGGGTCGTGTATGCGACGATAGGAATCGTCGGCTGGGCGGGAATGGCGCGACTGGTGCGCGGACAAGTGCTGGTGGTGCGTCAGCTGGAATACATCCAGGCCATCCGCGCGCTGGGAGCGGGGGACCTGCGGATCATGCTTCAGCATGTGCTTCCGAACGTCATTGCTCCCGTAGTGATCGCCGCCACTCTCGGAGTCGCCGGCGGGGGATCCATGATTGCAGACGGACGCGATCTCGACCAACTTCGACGCGCGCCGTGGACTTCGGTTTTCCCCGGAGTCGCGATCGGCGCCGCGGTGCTCGGCTT
>Ga0136631_10000714_pt1 | contig 10384 bp, 9 predicted proteins | sample AntDrymUQ6012206_2_FD_104655 | JGI IMG/M metagenome (GOLD analysis project Ga0136631, IMG submission 104655) | Polar desert sand microbial communities from Dry Valleys, Antarctica - metaG UQ601 (22.06) | ecosystem: Environmental > Terrestrial > Soil > Desert | place: Antarctica: Dry Valley... | reverse complement strand
TCGTGGTCACGTCGGTCGACCGGGACGACCTGCCCGACCGCGGCGCGGCCCACTACGCAGCGACGATCCGCGCGATCAAGCGCAAGCTGCCGGCAGCGAAGGTCGAGATCCTCACGCCCGACTTTCTCGATGTCGAGGATGAGGCACTCGCGACGATCCTCGCCGCGCGGCCCGAGGTCTTCAACCACAACATCGAGACGGTCCGGCGCCTCCACGCGCGCATGCGCGGCGCGAAAGCCAACTACGACAAGGCGCTGTGGCTGCTCGAGCGAGCCAAGGAGGTCGCGGACTATCCGGTGCTGACGAAGTCCGGGATCATCGTCGGCCTCGGCGAGACGAACGACGAGGTCGTCGAGACGATGCGCGACCTGCGCGCGCACGACGTCGACGTAGTCACGATCGGCCAGTACCTGCAGCCGTCGCCGAAGCACGCACTCATCGACCGCTGGGTGCACCCCGACGAGTTCCGCTGGTTCCGCGAGCAGGGCGAGGCGCTCGGCTTCGGTTCGGTGTTCTCCGGCCCGCTCGTGCGCTCGTCGTATCGCGCGGACGAGCAGCGCCACGCGGCCGAGACGGGCCGCGGCGCGGTGGCGTACTGAACGAAAGGGGCCGCACGAGGCGGCCCCTTTCGTCACTGGACAACTGCTGTTACTTGGTACGCGTGTAGAGCGCGGCGTGTGCGACTTCGACGCCGCTCCGGAACACCTCGAGCCACGCCCAGTCGTTCTCCATGTCGAAGCCCCGCGGCACGCTGACGGACACGCGGATCGTCGCCGTCGCACCAGGAGCGAGCGTCACGGACGACGGAGAGACGCTGTACGTGGCTCCACCCGCAACCGGATCCTCAATGGCGAACGTGAACGTCGCGGTCGTCGACGTCAGATTCTTGACCACGATCGAATCCGTCCGGCCCTGCCCCGATCCGGACGGAACCGCTCCGTAGCCGATGCTGACCGGGTCCAGCGAGATGCTCGCCCCAACCGCGTTCTCGGCGTTCTCGAGACCGGCGCCGACAATGTTGGGGTTGTCGACGATGGTCAGACCCGTCGCCGCATCCTTCAGGACGCCACGAACGGCGGTGTTCACGATCGCCGAGCGGACGTCGGAAGCGGTCCAGCCGGGGTGTCCGTCGAGCACGAGTGCCGCGGTGCCCGCCACGTGCGGCGTTGCCATCGACGTGCCTTGGTAAAACGCCCAGCACGACGGCTCGGTCTGCTCGCACGCCCACGCGGGCTGTGAGCTCAGGACGTTGACGCCCGGTGCGACGACGTCCGGCTTGACCTGGAACTTGACGTCGGTCGGGCCCTTGCTCGAGAAGCCGGCCATGATGTTGTCGTTGGCCGTATTGAAGTAGTCGAGTCCGGCGAGGATCGTCGTGACCGTGCCGTCGCCCTTCGCCTTCAGTGCGAGCCCGTCCACGAGTCCGACCATGTATGCCGGAACCGTCGGCTGATTCGGCGTCCCGTCCGATCCCATCGCCGTCGGATCTCCGGCGACGTTGTTGACGACGAGGACGGCAACCGCCCCGGCCGTTTGCGCGAAACGGATCTTCGTCGAGAACGTGCACGCCCCCCTGGAGATGAGCGCAATCTCGCCCGCAAGGCTCGCTGCAGGAAGCGCGGAGCAGGCTGTGCTCAGCCCTGTCACCGCATTGGTCGGAGCTTCGGTCACCACGTCGAGCGGTGCCGTCAGGTCCTCCTCGACGGTCGCGAAGTCGCCGGCGGCTGCGCCGTACCGGCCGCCGTCGGCTGTCAGGACGGGCGAGCCGACGAAGTGGCCGACGCTGCTGGCGCCGACGGTGAGCGAACGCTCGGCAAAGCCGGGAGACTCCACGGTCTCGTCGCCCGGGCCCGAGTTGCCGGCCGCCACCGCGATGACCATGCCGGCGCGGTCGAACCGCTCGATCGCCTTCGTGTAGATGTCCTGTGCGCCGTTCGAGCCACCACCGAGGCTCATGTTCGCCACGTCGAAGCCCTGCTCGAACGCCCGCTGCAGGCCGTTCAGGATGTCCTCGGAGCGAGCGCTTCCTGCCGTGCCCGGAAACACGTTGAAGTTGCCGAGCATCGCGCCGGGAGCGACACCCGACGGGTCGTACGGAATGTCGACCGGGGATCCGGTCGCGAGATCGTCGATCCAGGCAGGCGTGTGCGCGTTGCACGCGGCCGTCCCGGCGACGTGAGTTCCGTGGCCGTACTGATCCGAGGTGTCGAGACCGTCCTTCGCGACTTTATTACCGAAGACGGCCGCGTAGATGACCTTGTCGTTCGTACCGCCGTTCACCGGGTTGTCCGGGGCCAGCGAGTTGCCCTCCGGGTACCCCGCATCATCGAAGCAAGGATGCGACACGTCGATGCCCGTGTCGATGATCGCGATCTTTATGCCTGTTCCTGCCAACTCGGGATCACTTGACGAGACGAACTGCCAAGCTCCGAGCGCGTCGATCAACCCAAGGTCGGGATCGTTGTCAGCCTGTGGTTCAAACAGCGACTGGTACTCGACCCGCTTGACCTGCGGCGCCGACCGGATCCGTTCGAGGGTCACGCCGTTGAGCTCGAGAGCCACGCCGTGCAATGCGGTGTCGTACGTGCTCGTGACGCGCGCCTGCGGGGCGTTGGCTCGCAGCCAGCGCACGAAGTCGCTGCGCACGCGCCTGAGCTCTGCCCTCTGTGCGCGCACGCCGGTGCTTTGGAAGTCGATCTTCCCACCTGCAGCCGATCGTGTGGCCCAGGCGACAGTCAGCGGCGCGCCGGCCAGCTCCACCAACGCGGACTCTCGATCGATCGTCGCTGCACGGGCGTCGCCCGAGCCCGCCACACCGGAGCCTACGCCGGCTACTACGAAGAATGCCATGGCCGCCAGCGCAGCGACCGCGTTCCTTGCATTGAGCATCGAGCTCCTCCTGTCTCGTCTCCCCATGAGCACGACAAAGTCGTGTCGCTTTCTACCCTACCCCGATGGATCGGCTGCAAACCCTCGGACGAGCGTTCCGCCGAGCGCGAGCAGCGGTCGGTCAGGAGTGCGGCTTCGCCATCCCGCGATAGTCGAGCGCCTCATCGAGGATCGCCTCGTCGACTCCGGCTTCGCGCGCGACCTCGCGTAGCGGTCGTCCGGAGGCGCTGGCTTCCTTGACGATCTCCGACGCCTTGTCGTAGCCGATGAAGGGATTGAGCGCGGTGGCCGCCGAGAGCGTGCTCTCCGCGTACTGCTCGTTGCGGTCGCGGTTCGCCTCGATTCCGTCGACGCACTTCTCGGCGAGAAGTCGGGACGCGCTCGAGAGGAGCTCGATGGAGTCGAGGAGATTGCGCGCCATGAGCGGGATGTAGACGTTCAGCTCGAAGTGCCCGCCCATGCCACCGACCGTGATGGCCATGTCGTTGCCGATCACCTGCGCGGCGACCTGCGTGACGACCTCGGGCATGACCGGATTGACCTTGCCGGGCATGATCGAGCTGCCCTTCTGGAGCTCGGGGAGAAAGATCTCGGCGAGACCCGCGCGCGGCCCAGAGCCCATCAGCCGCAGATCGTTTGCGATCTTCGTGAGCGAGACGGCGACGACCTTCAGCGCGCCCGAGGCCTCGACGAGGCCGTCTCGAGCTGCCTGCGCCTCGAAGTGATCCGTCGGCGCCGAGATCGTCAGCCCGGATTCCGCGGAGAGGTAGTCGCGCACGCGCGCCGCGAACTCGGCGTGCGTGTTCAAGCCGGTGCCGGTGGCGGTTCCGCCGAGCGGGATCTGGCCGAGGCGTGGCATCGTGTCCTCGACCCGCGCGATTCCCTGACGGATCTGCGCGGCGTAGCCTGCGAACTCCTGGCCGAGCGTCACGGGCACGGCGTCCATGAGGTGCGTGCGGCCCGACTTCACGACGTCGTCGAACTCGACGGCCTTCCGCTCGAGCGCCGCGGAAAGAGTCTCGAGTGCGGGAAGCAGGTCGTTCGCGAGCTCGCCGAGCGCGGCGAGGTGCACCGCGGACGGGAACACGTCGTTCGACGACTGTCCCATGTTCACGTGGTCGTTCGGGTGGGCGCCCTCGCCGGCGAGCGTCGCCATGACCTCGTTCGCGTTCATGTTCGAGCTCGTGCCGGACCCGGTCTGGAAGACGTCGATCGGAAACTGGTCGTCGAACTCGCCCGCCGCGATGCGATCGCCCGCGGCGGCGATGCGATCGGCGAGCTCGCGGTCGAGGAGCTGGAGATCGGCGTTCGCGCGGGCCGCTGCGGCCTTGATCCGTCCGAGCCAGCGGGCCACCGGGATCGGGATCGGCTCGCCCGAGACGGGGAAGTTGGCGATCGCCTTCTCGGTCTCACCACCCCAAAGGGCCTGCGTCTCGGGGGCTTTCGCCATCGCGGCGAGTCTAGCTCCGACGAGTCAGACTGCCCCGATGCAGCCGCTGTCGCTCGACGACACGCAAGCGCTCTGGACGCCGGCAGGCACGTACCTGAACACCGCCTCGTACGGCCTCCCTCCGACGCCTGCGTGGGACGCGCTCCAGGCGGCGCTCGCTGACTGGCAAGGAGGCAGGACGAGCTGGGAGCACTGGGGCGTCCCCGGCGAAGAGGCGCGCGCCTCGTTCGCCCGGCTCGTCGGCGTGCCGGTCGAGACGGTCGCCATCGGAGCGAACGTCTCGACGTTCGTCGGTCTCGTCGCGGCCTCCATTTCGGACGGCGCGCGTGTGCTCGTGCCCGACGTCGAGTTCACCTCACTCCTCTTCCCATTCCTCGTGCAGGAACACCGCGGGGTTACCGTTCGCCTCGTTCCGGCCGCCGAGCTCGCTGCCGAGATCGGGCCGGAAGTCGACGTCGTCGCCTTCAGCGCCGTTCAGATGGCGTCGGGAGAGGTCGCCGATCACGGCAGCATCGCGTCCGCCGCTGCCGAGCACGGAGTGCTGACCGTCGTCGACGCGACCCAAGCAGTCGGCTGGCTCCCGTTCGCCAGCACGCGGTTCGACGTCGTCGTGGCGCACGCCTACAAGTGGCTGCTGTCGCCGCGCGGAACGGCGTTCATGGCGATTCGGCCAGAGCGCATGGATGCGGTCGTTCCTCATACCGCCGGGTGGTACGCCGGAGAGGATCCGCTGCAGACGTTCTTCGGAGGGCCGCTTCGCCTGGCCGCGAGCGCGCGGCGACTCGACACCTCGCCGGCGTGGTTCATGTGGGTCGCCACCGCCGCAGCGCTCGACGTGATCGAGCGGATCGGGGTCGACGCGATCCACAGGCACGACGTCGGGCTCGCGAACCGGTTTCGTGCCGGGCTCGGGCTCGAGCCGAGCAACTCCGCGATCGTGTTTTGCGACATCGCAGATGCGGCGCAGAAGCTCGAGCGGGCCGGCATCCGTGCGGCAGTGCGTGGAGGCCGGCTGCGCACCTCATGGCACGTCTACAACACGGACACCGATGTCGGTCGGACGCTCGAAGTCCTTCTAGGCTGAGCGGCCGACTCCGAGCAGCTCGTCCCACGTAGCCAACTTGATGCGCGGGCGGCCCTCGTCCTCACCGCGCGAGCGTTCGTGTGTGTCGATCGCCTCCCAGCCCGCGTACATGACGGCGCCGACGCCGCGGTCTCCGAGAAGATCCTCGATGGCACGGTCGGACCGAGGCAGAAGCCGTCCGGCGCGGGCATCCTCGAGCAGGCGCTCGACCGTTATGGCCGCGTCCTTCTTGTTCGTCCCGATGACACCGGTCGGGCCGCGCTTGATCCAGCCGGCGCAGTACAGGCCACGAACGGTCGCTCCGCCCTCGTCGAGAACGCGCCCCTCGGCGTTCGGGATCGTCCCGGCTCGCTCGTCGAACGGCACGCCGGGCACTCCGACCCCGCGATAGCCAACGCTGCGGAAGACGATCCCGCACGGGATCACCTCGCGCTCGTCGGTCGCGACCGCACGAACGGATCCTCGACCGTCGGGCTCCAGGCGGTTGCGGACGATCTCTACCCCTTCCACGCGTTCCTCCCCGAGGATCGCGACGGGCGAGGCGCGGAACCGGAGCCGCACGAGACGTGGCTTGCCCTCCTCGTCTCGGGTTGCGAACTCGCGCAGAATCTCGACGTTTCGCTGGACGACGTTCGACGCGACATCGAGCTCTGCCTCGCTCACGGGATCGAGCTCGAGCTCCGTCGGATCGACGAGGACGTCCGCGCCCGCCAGCTCGCCCAGCTCGCCCAGCTCGGTCGACGTCCACGCTGCCTGGACAGGTCCGCGACGCCCGAGCACCACGATCTCGCGGATGCCCGACGAGACGATCGCGTCGATCGCGGCGTCCGTCGTGTCGGTTGGTGCGAGCTCCTCTTCGGTCAACGCCAGCATCCGGGCGACGTCGAGAGCGACGTTGCCGTTCCCGACGACGACCGCGTGCTCGTGGGAAAGGTCGAACTCGAGGCGCTGGAAGTCCGGGTGGCCGTTGTACCAGGCCACCAGCTCGGTAGCCGCCCACGAGCCGGGGAGGTCCTCGCCCGGGACGCCCAGTCGACGGTCGGTCTGCGAGCCGACCGCGTAGACGACCGCGTCGTACAGCGAGGCGAGCTCGTCGTGGGTGACGTCACGTCCCACTTGCACGTTGCCGAAGAAGCGGAAGCCAGGGCGCGCGGCGATCTTCTCGAACGCGCGCGACACGGTCTTGAGCTGCGGGTGATCGGGCGCGACACCGAGCCGGACGAGCCCCCAGGGTGTCGGCAGCCGCTCGATCATGTCGACTTCGACGCTCGGATCCTCGCTCGCGAGAAGAGCCGCAGCCGCATAGAACGCGGCAGGCCCGGCGCCGACGACGGCAACGCGCAGCGGGCGCTCAGCGCTCACGGATCGATCCTAGAGAGTGGTGCCGCTAGTGACTGCAGCCGGAGCCGCAGCCGCCGACTTCAGTGCCATCGGGCAGCTCTTCGCCCTCTTCCACCTGGAAGGAGTGGCCGCAGCCGCACGATGAGACGGCGTTCGGGTTGTCGATCTTGAAGCCCGCCTCGGAGATCGAGTTCAGGAAGTCGATCGTGGTGCCGCGAAGGTACGGCGCCGAGTACGGGTCGACGACGACCGGGATGCCCTCGAGCGAGAGCTCGACGTCACCCTCGGCAGGAGCGGCATCGAAGCCGAGGCCGTACTGAAATCCGGAGCATCCTCCGCCCTGGATCGCGACGCGGAGGACGAGCGTTCCCGCGTCGTCCTCCTCGGCCATGAGCTCCCTGATCTTCGCCGCGGCGGCAGGCGTCAGGGAGATGATGGTGTCGGTGGGGTGCTCGACGGTTGCCATGGGCTCATGGTAGCGGACGGGGTAGGAGCTTCCAGCCGCGAGTTTGTAACAGCCGTATCGCACATTCTGTGCGGGTTTCCCGATCCCTTCGTGCGCCGGAAGGGGGAGTGCTAGGTTTCGATGAAGTCCCGACGTCCGAGGTCTACGCGGGAGTCACCCGTGCTTTCGAACTGGCTGCCCTTCCTCTTCTACGCCATCTTCGCGGCAGTCATCCCGGCGACGATGATCGCCGCCTCGTTCATCCTCCCTGGCCGCCCGGTCTCGCGGACGAAGGCACGCATGCTCCCGTTCGAGTCCGGCGTGTCGGAAGGGGCGCCGAGCCGTGAGCGCCGCTTCACCGTCAGCTTCTACCTGACGGCCATCCTCTTCATCCTCTTCGACATCGAGATCGTGTTTCTCTACCCGCTCGCCGTCCAGCTCGACGCGCTCGGCTGGTTCGGGATCGGAGAGTTCCTCGTGTTCATCGCAATCCTCGGTGTCGCCTACGTCTACGTGTGGCGAAAGGGGGCACTGAACTGGCAGTAAGAAAGCAGCTGCCGGTCGTGAGCGGCCGTCCGCTCGCGAAGGCAGGCCTCCAGTCCGAGCGCGTCCTCTGGCCCGATCGCGGCCCTGGGGTCTTCGAGCGCGAGGTCGAGGAGATCGAGGACGCGCTTCTCCTGACGACGGTGGAGAAGGCCGTCGCGTGGGCGCAGTCGAACTCGATGTGGCCGGACACGTTCGGGCTCGCCTGCTGCGCGATCGAGATGATGTCGATCGTCTCCTCGCGCTACGACATCGCGCGCTTCGGGATGGAGCGTTTCTCCTCGTCGCCGCGTCAGGCCGACCTGCTGATCGTCTCCGGACGCGTAACGCACAAGATGGCTCCACCGCTGCGTCAGGTGTACGACCAGATGCTCGAGCCGAAGTGGGTCATCGCGATGGGCGCCTGCGCGAGCTCCGGCGGGATGTTCAACAACTACACGATCCTCCAGGGCGTCGACAAGATCGTCCCGGTCGACATCCATGTGCCCGGCTGCCCGCCGCGGCCGGAGGCGCTGATGGAGGGAATCGTGCGGCTGCACGAGAAGATCCGCGGAGGCGTTCCGCCCGCGTACGAGATCCGCGGGGTTGCAGAATGACCGCGTATGCATCCGTCCCCGGAGTCGTCGAGACGCGCGAGTCGTTCGGCGAGACGACGCTCGTTGTCGATCCGGCGCGGCTGGTCGAGGCGTGCACCGCGCTGCGCGACGAGCACGGCTTCAACTTCCTCTCCGACATCGCCGCCGCCGACTACCTCGGCTGGGGCGAGCAGGAGGTCGCCGGCTACATCGGGACGAACGCGGGGCGTGACATTCACGTGCCCGGCTCGCAGGGGCTCGCGCGGGTTCCGCCGCCGAAGCCGAAGCGCTTCTCGGTCTCGTACCACCTCCTGCGCGTGAACGACGACCCGGCGCGACTGCGTGTCCAGGTGTGGCTCGACGACGGCGAGTCGGTTGCGAGCGTCCTTCCCGTCTGGCCGGCCGCAGACTGGTTCGAGCGCGAGGCCTTCGACATGATGGGCATCCGCTTCGAGGGCCACGCGAATCTGATGCGCATCCTCATGCCCGAGGACTGGGAGGGGCATCCGCTCCGCAAGGACTACCCGCTCGGCGGCGAGCCCGTTCGCTTCTCGGACGAGGACTGATGTCGGTCCTCCCGTCCACGCGCATCTACGAGGGAACGCGCATTCCGCAGCCCGTGCCCACGATCCTCGAGGTCGATCCCGAGAAGCACCGGCTCGAGGACATTTTGCGCGTCAACTTCGGGCCGAACCATCCGTCCACCCACGGCGTCCTTCGGCTCGTCGTCGACCTCGACGGCGAGACGGTGGCAGGCATCCGCGCCGTCATCGGCTACCTCCACACCGGCTTCGAGAAGAACATGGAGCACAAGTCGTGGTGGAAGTCGGTCACATACGCGCCACGGATCGACTACGTCTCGTTCCACGCGAACGAGCTCCTCTACGTCCTCGCGATCGAGAAGCTGCTCGGAATCGAGGTGCCGCGGCGCGCCACGTGGACGCGGATGGCGATGGCCGAGCTCAACCGGATCCATTCACACCTCGTCTGGCTCGGGACATCGGCCCTCGAGCTCGGGGCGATCTCGCTGTTCTGGTACTGCTTCGACGACCGCGACCAGATCCTCGACCTCTTCGAGATGGCCGGTGGGACGCGCATGCACACGCGCTACGTGCAGGTCGGCGGCATCGCCGAGGATCTGCCGCCCGACTTCACGAGCGAAGCGCGGAAGTTCTGCGAGTCGATGCCGAAGTCGGTCGACGAGTACGAGGCGATCCTGGACCGCAACGCGATCTGGCTCGAGCGAACGCAGGGGGTCGGACTGCTCTCCTCGGACGACGCGCTCGCGCTCGCGCAGTCCGGGCCGATGCTGCGCTCGACAGGCGTCGACTGGGATCTCCGGCGCGACATGCCGTATCTCGCGTACGACGAGGTCGAGTTCGACGTGCCGGTCTACTGCGGCGGCGACGTCTACGACCGCTATCGCGTCCACATGGACGAGATGCGCGAGTCGGTGCGGATCGTCCGGCAGTGCCTGGACCGGCTCGACGAGATGGACGGCGAGCCGTGGATCGCCGACGACCGCAAGGTCGTCCTGCCGCCGCGGCACGAGCTCCACACCTCGATGGAGTCGCTCATCCACCACTTCAAGATCGTCACCGAGGGCTTCCGGGTTCCCGCTGGCGAGGTGTACGTCGCGATCGAGTCTCCGCGCGGCGAGAACGGCTGTTACCTCGTGTCGGACGGTGGGGCGAGGCCGTGGCGCGTGAAATTTCGAGCGCCGAGCTTCGCGGCGCTGCAGGCGACCGCGACCATCGTGCAGGGGCTGCTGATCGCCGACCTGATCGCAGCGGGCGGCTCCCTCGACCCGGTCATGGGAGACGCCGACCGATGAGCACCGTCGTGGAGATCCAGAAGCTACGCAAGCAGTACCCCGACGCGCTGTCGGCGGTCATGCCGGCGCTCCGCCTCGCGCAGGAGCGCAACGACGGCTGGCTCTCGCCCGACGCGATCCGCGAGGTGGCGGACGCGCTCGATCTCACGCCCGCGTACTGCCTCTCCATTGCGTCCTTCTATGACCAGTACCGGCTCGAGCCGGTACTGGTCATAGAAGGACG
>Ga0136631_10000713_pt1 | contig 10385 bp, 11 predicted proteins | sample AntDrymUQ6012206_2_FD_104655 | JGI IMG/M metagenome (GOLD analysis project Ga0136631, IMG submission 104655) | Polar desert sand microbial communities from Dry Valleys, Antarctica - metaG UQ601 (22.06) | ecosystem: Environmental > Terrestrial > Soil > Desert | place: Antarctica: Dry Valley... | reverse complement strand
GACCCGTACCCGCCGAGCGTCGAGGGGCAGGACCTGGACGTCACCGGCCTGGCGCCGGGCCGTTACGTGCTCGTCCACCGATCGGATCCGCTCCAGCGGATCGAGGAGTCGGACGAGACCAACAACGCGGCATCGGTCGCGATCGCCGTCCGGCGCCCAGCCGGCCGGGCGCAGGTGGTGCGGATCCTGCGGCGATGCGCCGAGAGTGCTCGCTGCGCTCCACGCCGCCCCTAGACTGCCCGCCTCGTGCGCATCTTCAGCGGCATCCAACCCACCGGCCGCAAGCACCTGGGCAACTACATCGGAGCAATCCGCCAGTACGTGGAGGGCCAAAACCGAGGCGACCCGGCGATCTACTGCATCGTGGATCTGCACGCGATCAGCGTGCGATACGACCCGGCCGCGCTGCCGCCTTACACCTACGACACCGCGGCGATGCTGCTCGCATCGGGTCTGGACCCGGGGCGCTGCATCCTCTTTCGCCAGTCCGACGTCCGCGAGCACACCGAGCTGAGCTGGCTGCTGGCCTCGGTCACCGCGCACGGCGACCTCAACCGCATGCACCAATTCAAGGATAAGTCCGCCACCCAGCGGGAGCTGCTGTCTGCCGCGCTGTTCCTCTACCCGGTGCTCATGGCCGCCGACGTGCTCGCCTACAAGGCCCACGAGGTACCGGTGGGGGACGACCAGCGCCAGCACGTGGAGCTGATGCGCGACATCGCGATGCGCTTCAACGCCGCCTACGGCGAAGTGCTCGTCGTGCCCGAGCACCGCATTCCCACCGCGGGCGCGCGTGTGATGGACCTCCAGGACCCTACCCGCAAGATGTCTACCACCGGCAGCGAGGAACGCGGCCTGGTCCTCGTGGATGACGACGAGAAGGCGATCCTCAAGAAGGTCAAGAGCGCGGTGACCGACTCCGGCTCCGAGGTGCGCCGCGGGCCCGACAAGGCGGGGGTGTCGAACCTGATCGAGGTCCTCGCCGTGATCCGGGGCGTGGATCACTCAGAGATCGAGCGCGAGTTCGAGGGTCGCGGCTACGGCGACTTCAAGACCGCGGTGGGCGAAGCCGTGGCGGAGTACCTACGACCCGTCCGCGAGCGTTACGCCGAGGTACGCGGCGACGAGGCGGAGCTGGAGCGCGTGCTCCAGGCCGGTGCGGAGCGCGCGCGAGCGATCGCCTCGCAGACCCTGGCCGAAGTCAGGGCCGTGATGGGTCTCGGGGCCCCTTGAGCCCCCTCAGCCGCCGCGATCTCCTCCGCGCCGGGGGAGTTGGTGCTGCCGGGCTGGCCGGCGCTGGTGCGCTCGTGTACGCCAGCTCGGACGAGGATTCGGAGGTGTTCCGGGGCCGTGAGATCCCACCGAACGTGGTGGTGATCGTGATCGACAACCTGCGCGCCGACCACGTGGGCGCCTACGGGTCAAAGCGCGTCAAGACGCCGTCCATCGACGCCCTTGCCCGGGAGAGCGTGCGCTTCACCCGCTCTCGCCCGGAGGCGTTTCCGACGGTCGCGGCGCGGCGGGCGATCCTCACCGGCAGGCGCTCGTTCCCGTTCCGCGACTGGAAGCTCGACCCTGACCTTCCCGCCGGACCGAGCTGGAGTGCTCTGCCGCGCAAGCGCCAGACGTTCCTCGAACTGCTGGGACAGGCCGGCTACTCCACCGCCTATGTGAGCGACAACCCGTGGATCCTCTCCCGCCCGTTCGACCTCTTGCGCCGGCGGCTGGATTTCGCGGAGGGAGTGCCGGGACAGGTGCCCTCCCGCCACGGTCAGCGCCGCCGCGTGTCCGATGCCGAGGTGCGCCGGTACGTGCCCCTGGCGCAGCGCGGAACGCCGGTGGAGGAGCGCACCCGCGAGTACCTCGCCGCCAACGAGGCCGACCGCGCCGAGGACGACTACGGCGCCGCGCGCGTGTTCCGCGGCGCCGCGGAATACCTGGAGCGCGCGGGGCGGCGGCTGCAACCGTTCGCATTGGTGGTGGATGCCTTCTCGCCGCACGAGCCGTTCGACCCTCCGCCCAGCTCCGTCAAGATGTACGGCGATCCCGATTACAACGGCGTGGACCCGATTCAGGCGTTTGCTCCGCCCATCGGCAAGGTGGAGGAGCTCGGGCCGGGGGGGATCGGCCTGCTGCGACGCGTGCAGGACCTCTACGCGGCCGAGGTGAGCTTCACCGACCGGTGGGTGGGCAACTTCCTCGGGGAGCTGGACCGGCTCAAGCTTGCCGACGAGACGATGGTGGTGCTGCTCTCCGACCACGGCGTCCTGCTTGGCGAGCACGGCTTCGTGGGGAAGACGGGCTCGCAGGCCTACCGGGAGGTGATCGACGTGCCATGGATGCTGCGGCACCCCGAGCGCCTGGGCGCCGGCACCACCAGCGACTTCTTCGCCTCCACCCACGACGTGGCTCCCACGGCCCTCGCGGCGGCCGGCCTCACGCCGCCGGGGGTGATGGACGGCGAGGACCTCGGTGTGGTGGCCCAGGGTCGCGAGCCGCCCGAGCGCCCGGTGTTTACCGCCTCCTACGACGACAACGTGGTGGCGGGGGACGGCCGCTGGCTGCTGCTGGCCGACAACCTCGGCACCGAGAAGCGCCTGTACGACACACGAAGGGACCCGGGCGAGCAGGTGGACGTGTCCTTCCGGCGCCCGGGTGCCGTGGGACGGCTGTGGGATGCCGTGCTCGAGGACGCGGGCGGCACGCTGCCGCGATTCGGCCCCAGCGGGGTCATCTCCGGATGAGCGATGTGCGCGAGGACGCGATCACCCGCCGCCGGCTGCTCGAGGCCGGCGGGGCGTCGGCCGCGAGCCTGGCGGCCCTCGGGGCCCTCGGCCCACGGGCGATGGCCGCGCCCGCCGCTGCGCAGAACGTGATCGTGATCGTGCTCGACAACGTGCGCTCCGACCATGTGGGGGCCTACGGCGGACGGCAGGTTCGCACCCCGGCGATCGACGGACTGGCGCGGGAGAGCCTACGTTTCTCGCGCTATCGGCCGGAGGTGTTTCCCACGATCCCAGCCCGGCGCTCGATTATGACCGGCCGCCGCGTCTATCCCTTCCGCGGCTGGCGGCCCGAGCCGGGGCTGCCCCAGGAGCCCGGCTGGGCGTCGATCGACAGGCGTATCCCGGTGTTCACCGACGTGCTCGGCAACGCGGGCTGGCATACGGGCTATGTGACCGATAACCCCCACATCCTCTCCGGCGCCTACGACGGCTTCCGCGCGCGTTTCGACCAGCCGGTGACCGTGAAGGGCCAGGTGCCCTATCGCGGCAGGCCTCCCGGCCGGCCGGTCGACCGCCGCACACTGAACCGTCACCTGCTGCCCAAGCTGCGCGGCACCACCACCCAGCGCCGCATCCGCGAATACCTCACTGCCAACAGGGGGCGCGACGAAGAGGCCGACTATCTCTCGCCCCGGGTGTTCACCGAGGCGGCGCGATGGGTGGAAGGGGCGGTGGCCCGGCGCAAGCCTTTCGCCCTCGTGGTCGACAGCTTCGACCCCCATGAGCCGTGGGACCCGGCGCCCCGCTATCTGCGCCGCTTCGGGCCGGGGCGCATCGGCGCCGTGAAGCCGATCCAGCCGTTCGCGCCGCCGGGCGGCGCGCTGAAGCAGTTCGATCTCTCGCGCGCCGCCATGCGCCGTGTGCGCAACCTCTACGCCGCGGAGCTGGCGATGGTGGACACCTGGCTCGGGCTCTTCCTTGGCCGCCTGGAGCAGCTGGGGCTGATGCAGAACACCCTGATTGTGCTGCTGTCAGACCACGGCGTGCTGTTGGGCGAACGCGGGGAGGTGGGCAAGACCGAGGATCACATGCACCGCGAGATCACGCGCGTGCCACTGCTCATCCGCGACCCCGCGGGCCGGGGCGCGGGCCGGACCAGCGACTACTTCGCCTCCACGCACGACATCGCGCCCACGGTGCTCTCGATGCTGGGCCGCCCGGTGCCGCGCGCCATGGACGGCGTGGACCTGTCGGTGCTGCTTCGTGGCAAGGCGCCTCCGCGGCGCAGGATCTTCACGGCGAGCTACGGCAGGTGGGTGAGCGCGGGAGACGGGCGCTGGCTGCTGATCTGTGACAACCGTGGGGCCAAGAAGCGCCTCTACGACACCCGCCGCGACCCGGGGGAGCGGCGCAACGTGGCGTCGCGCCACCCGGCCGTGGTGCGGCGGCTGTGGCGTCAGGTGATCGCCGACGCGGGCGGCAGGCGCCTGCCGCGCTTCTAGCGGGCCCCCGCGCCGTCGGCTGCCCGCTCTAGTCTGCTCCTCGATGTCGTCCGTCGCCGAGCTGGACCTCGACCTCGAGGTCTTCCAGGGTCCCTTCGACCTCATGCTCACCCTCGTGCTGCGCGAGGAGGTCGACCTGCTGGAGGTCGAGCTGGCCGACGTGGTCGTGGCCTACGTGGACCACCTCGAGCGCAAGGGCGAGCTGGACCTGGAGTCGGCCACCGAGTTCCTGGTGCTGATCGCGGCGCTGCTGGAGCTGAAGTCGCGCCTGATGTTGCCGGGCGAGGAGGGCGACGCCCTGGACCTGGAGCCCGTCGAGGCGGCCGAGGAGCTGCTGGCGCGGATGCTCGAGTACCGCCGCTACAGCGACGTGGCCACGTTCCTGCGCGAGCGCCTGGACGCCGAGCATGGCTTCCGCTACCGCTCCGCGCCGCTGCCACCGCAGCTGCGGCGCGTGTCGGTCGACCTGGCGGAACGCTCGTATGACCCGGATCAGCTGGCCGAGGCGCTCGGCGGACTGTTGCGAATGCCGCCCAAGCTCGAGCTCGGCCACGTGGCCCGCCCGCGCGTGTCGCTGGAATCGCGCCTGGATCACATGCGCTCGCTGCTCTCGCGCCGCGGCAGCTTCACCTTCGACGAGGCCGTGAAGGGCGCAGACAGGCTTACGGAGTGCGTCACCCTGTTCGCGCTGCTGGAGCTGCACAAGGCGGGCGAGGCGAGCTGGAGCCAGTCCGAGGCGTTCGGGCCGATCTTGGTTGTGAGGCCGGAGGCCGAACTCGATGTCAGCACACGGGGCAGGATGCCCCGTGCAGGTGACCCGGTGGGCGAGTGAACGAGCTGGCGCGCGTCGTTGAGGCACTGCTGTTCCTCTCGCCCGAGCCCGTATCCCTGGAGCGGCTGGCCGACGCCGCCGAGTCCTCCGAGGGCGAGGTGCTGGAGGCACTCCAGCGCCTGCGAGAGCACTACGCCGAGGGCTTCCGGGGAGTGGTGCTGCGCGAGGTGGCCGGCGGCTTCTCGCTGGCCACCGATCCGGTGGCCGAGCACGCCGCCAGGAGGCTGCTCTCACGGCCGCGCACGCCTCCGCTCACCCAGGCCCAGGCGGAGTGCCTGGGGATCGTGGCCTACCTGCAGCCCGCGTCGCGGCCGGAGATCGCGCGCATCCGCGGCGTGTCGTCTGAGTCCGCGGTGGCCACCCTGCTCGAGCGAGGGCTGATCGAGGAGTCGGGGCGCTCGCGCTTCGGCGCCGTGCTCTACAGGACCACCGAGCTGTTCCAGAAGCTCTTCGGCCTCGAGGCCCTGGACACGCTGCCCGACGTTGCTCGCTTCGACCCGACACCTGAGGACGAGCGCGAGTTGCGCGACCGGCTGCTCAAGGCGGGCGAGGCGCGGGCGGGCGTCGACGCTCCGTAGTCGCGCAACACTTTTCGTTGCGCTAGCCTAGGTGGCCATGCCCGTGGCCACATCTCAGAAGGTGCAGGCCCTCAGCAGCGACTTTCGCTCACAGCGGCGGCTGGCCGAGGCGCTCGGCGTGAGCCCGGCGCAGGTGGGCCGCTGGATCCGCGGCCAGGGGATCGATCCGGTCAATGCCGAGCGGGTCGACGTCCTCGAGCTGGTGATGGCGTCGCTGCTGCGGCTGTACGCGCCCTCCGCCGCCGAGCGGTGGCTGTTCGGCCTCAACCCACACCTCGGCGACAGGCGCCCGATCGACCTCGTGCGGCGCGGCCGAGCCCAGGAGCTGCTCACCGCCATCTCCGCGGAGCGCAGCGGCGCCTTCGCTTGATCTACCACCGGGTGCTGCCGCACGACCGGCGTGCGGCCCCGGACGAGCCCGGCGGGGCGCGGTGGATTCCGCGGACCCTTCAGGGCGCCGGCCGCCACGACAACCCCGACCTCTACGGGGCGATGTACGTCTCCGAGCATCCGCTGTCGCCCCTGGTGGAGGCCCTCGTGCCGTTCAGGGGGACGGGCGAGCTGCGGGAGGAGATGCTCGTCCGGGCGGGCAGCCCGCTGGCGATCGCGACCCTCGAGACGCCTGACGCGATGCTGGTCGACCTCGACGATCCTCAGACGCTGTCGGCCGAGGACATGCGGCCGTCCGAGGTCGCTACCCGCCACCGGACCCGCACGCAGCGACAGGCCGCGGATCTGCACGCCGGGCACCCGGGCGCCGGCGGCCTGCGGTGGTGGTCCACGCTTGAATCACTGTGGATCAACGTGACGCTTTTCGATCGCGCGGTGGGCGAGATCGAGGTGGTCGAGGTGCGACCGCTCGGAGTTGATGATCCGCTGGTGGAGGAGGCCGCCGTGCTGCTGGGGCTTGAGTCCTAGCGCCTGGGAAGCTCGAACGCGTAGGAACGTGTGCTCTTGCGGGGTGGGCGCGTATGGCCCTACGAGACCGCCGCCAGGGGCTCGGACTGGCGGAACTCCTCCGCAACGTCGCACAGGATCTGCACCATTGCCTCGCAGGCCGGTGAGCGGTAGCCCTCGGCCTGGCGGGCGGCCCAGATCCGTCGCACCGGGGCATCCTTGCCGAGCGAGCGGGCCACCACGCCCGGGTGGAGGGGGTGCAGGGCCAGCCGCGGGAAGATCGTGACTCCCACGCCCGCCGCCACGAGCGCCTGGGAGGCCATCGTCTCGTCCGCTTCGAAGGCCACCTTCAGCTCGAAGCCGGCGTCCGCACAGGCGCGCTCCACGATCGCGCGGCAGCCGTTGGCGCGCCCGCTGGAGATCCACGGCTCATCCGCCACGTCGGTCAGGCGTACGCGCCGGCGCTCGGCCAGCGGGTGGCCGGCGGGCAGCACGAGGTCGTACTGGTCGTCGATCAGGTGGAAGGTCTCCAGCGACTCCATCAGCGACTCCCGCAGCGGGGCGTAGTCGTAGATCAGCGCCAGGTCGATCTCGCCCGAGCGCAGCTGTTCCTTGGCCTCGCTCGGCTCGGACTCGATCATGCTCAGCTCCACGTCGGGGTGGCGCTCGTGGAAGGCCGCGACCGCGCGGGGCACGAGCGTGGCCCCCGCGCTCTGGAAGCAGGCAAGCCGCAGGCGCCCGCCCCGCAGCCCGGCGAGCGCCGCCAGCTCCTCCTCGGCGTCCTCGATCCGGCAGAGGATTGCCTCGGTGTGCGCCACGAGGGCGCGTCCGGCGTCGGTGAGGCGCACGCCGCGCGCCCCGCGCTCGAGGAGAGTGGTGCCGGTCTCTCGTTCCAGCGCCGCCACCTGCTGCGAGATCGCCGACTGGGTAAACGAGAGCGACTCCGCCGCCGCGGAGAATGAGCCACGCGCGGCAACCTCGCGAAGAACCTTCATGCGGCGGACATCAAGCATTAGCCGAGCTTATCGCGGCAGCCGGGGTTTGTCATTTGAACTGATGCCAATCCGATGCCATATTCAGTGGCGTAGATGACACGCCGATCCTGGATCCAGTTCCTTCTGCTGGCCGCCATGTGGGGCGCCTCCTACCTGTTCATCAAGGTGGCCCTGGAGGACGTCTCTCCCGCGATGGTCGTGTTCGTGCGCACCGCCCTGGCGTCGCTGGTCCTGTTGCCGTTCGCCCTCAGGGCGGGTGCACTCACGGGTCTGCGCGATAGCGCGGGCGCCTTCTTCCTGCTGGCGCTGCTCCAGGTTGCGGCTCCGTTCATGCTGATCTCGGTCGGCCAGCAGGAGATCTCCACGTCACTCGCGGGCATCCTCGTGGCCACCGCCCCGATCTACACCTTCCTGCTGGCGTTTCGCCTCGAGCGCGAGAACCGTCCGCGCGGCATCGGCCTGGTGGGCGTACTGCTCGGGGTGGTCGGCGTGGGCACGCTCCTGGGCGTGGATCTCGACGGCGGCTCAAAGGCGCTGCTCGGCGGCCTGGCAGTGGTACTGGCCAGCCTCGGGTACGCCCTGGGCGCGTTCTACCTGCGCCATCGCTTCACCGGCACCAAGCCGATCGGCGCGGTCACGGTCACGATGGGCGCCAGTGCGCTGATGACCCTGCCGTTCGCGCTCGCCACCTTCCCCTCGAGCGTGCCAGAACTGGAGACGTTCGGCGCCCTGAGCGCCCTCGGGGTGTTCGGCACGGGCATCTCGTTCGTCCTCTTCTACACGCTGATCGCGGACATCGGCCCGAGCAGGACCTCCCTGGTGGCCTACGTGGCGCCCGGGTTCGCCGTGATCTACGGGGTCACGCTCCTGGGCGAGGACTTCACCGCGGCCACGCTGGCCGGCCTGATCCTCATCCTCGGCGGCTCCTATCTGGCGGCCGAGGCCCGCTCCCCGGCGCCACCCGCCGGGGACGCCGCGGCGTCCGAGGCAGATGTCGCGTGTGCGGTGCCCGACGTGCCGCTCGCGCCGGCCGCCAGGCGCTAGCGGACTACGCCTTCACGGCGAGCTGGCCGCAGGCGGCGTCGATGTCGCGGCCGCGCGTGAGACGCACCGTGGCGGGCACACCGCGCTCGACCAGCGTGGAGCGGAAGGCCTCGATGGCCTCGCGGCCCGACCCCTCGAAGTCCGAGTCGGTGGGGTTGTAGGGGATCAGGTTCACCTTGAACGCCCCGCGCGGCTCCAGTGCCCCCGCAAGCTGGACGGCCTGCTCGTAGCGGTCGTTCACGCCGGCCAGCATCAGGTACTCCACGAACACCTTGCGCTTCCGCTTCTCGTGCCAGCGCCGGCAGGCGTCGAGCACGTCGGCCAGCGGGTAGCGGTCGTTCACCGGCATCAGCTCCGAGCGCAGCGAGTCGTCGGGCGCGTGCAGTGAGAGGGCGAGACGGATGGTGGGCCCCTCGCGCTCGGTGAGCCGGTTGATCCCCGGGATCCAGCCCACGGTGGAGATCGTGGTGCTCGACGGGTGTATCCCCACGTCGGGCAGCCGCTCGCAGGCGCCCAGCACCGCATCCAGGTTGAGCAACGGCTCTCCCATCCCCATGAATACGCAGTGGTCCACGGGCTCCTTCCTCCGGAAGTGCAGCGCCTGGTCGAGGATCTCCGACTCGGTGAGGTTGCGGCCGAACTTCATCGATCCCGTGGCGCAGAAGGTGCAGGTGAGCGGGCAGCCGGACTGGCTGGACAGGCACAGCGAGCGGCGGCCGTCGCGATAGCGCATGAGCACCGCCTCCAGCGGGCGGCCATCGGCGGTGCGAAACAGCGCCTTCTCGGTGCCGTCGGAGGCAAGCGCCTCGTGGTCGAGTTCGAGGCTCGAGAGCGGCACCCTTTTCTCCAGCTCGGCGCGCAGCGCCTCCGGCAGGTTGGTCATCTCCTCGTATGACTGGGCACCACGGGCGGCCCAGTCCCACACCTGGCCGTGGCGAAACGCGGGCTCGCCGAGCTCGGCGAGGGTGCTTTTCAGGAGGGCGAGATCCACGCCCTTGAGTCTGGCAGCCGGGGTTGGGCTCAGCCGGGCAGCAGGTCGTCCAGCTGATCGAGCAGGGAAGGCTCCTCCTCCTCAGGCGGCCTGCCCGGGGGAGGCTGGGACTGCGGCGGCGGCTGGGTCACCGGCGGCGGGTTGGGCGGCGGAGCCGGCGGGGCCGACTTCGGCCGCACCGTGGCGTGGATGATCGCGCAGCTGCGGCGATGGCGCCGGGGGGCAGTTCTGAAGCCGTATCCGCCGGTGATGCGGCGCTTGATGCGCGTGCGCAGAGCGCACAGGGCGTAGGCCTCGGCGAACTGCTCGGCCGGCGGATCGACGGCCCTGAACCAGCTGGCCCGCGGCCGGCCGATAACACGCTTGAAGGCCCGGCGGTCGGCCCTGCCCAGGACGCGCAGGTCGAACAGGTGCCCGAGCTCGTGCAGGAGCACCTCGCGCGGGCTGTCGGCACTGCGCTTGAGATAGATGGTGCGGGTGCGTTTGCTGAACACACAGCCCGCGAAGCGGGGGCGGCGGGGGCACCCCGTGAGCAGCACCTTCACCCTGCCCCGCACGGTCGGCACCTTCGCCCGCGTGACCCAGCCCTGATAGGGCCCACCCAGCGAACGGCCCTTGGCGGTGACCAGCTTGGCCTTGTCGCGCGGCTGCGTAGCGCCCTGCGCCGAGGTGGTGCCCAGGGCGAGCGCGGCAAGCAGGGCCATGCAGAGGAGGGGCGTCCGGGCGATGGCCGGACTCTAGAGTGCCGACCGTGTCCGGTGTCGAGGATCTCGGTGCGAACTCCGAGGAGCGCCAGCAGCAGATCATGGACGTGCTCGTG
>Ga0136631_10000711_pt1 | contig 10389 bp, 12 predicted proteins | sample AntDrymUQ6012206_2_FD_104655 | JGI IMG/M metagenome (GOLD analysis project Ga0136631, IMG submission 104655) | Polar desert sand microbial communities from Dry Valleys, Antarctica - metaG UQ601 (22.06) | ecosystem: Environmental > Terrestrial > Soil > Desert | place: Antarctica: Dry Valley... | reverse complement strand
GACGGCCTCGCGCTGGGGTGCGTTGAGCCCGACGAGCAGCTCGCCGATGCGGTCGCCTGCGGCGGTGTCGGGCATCTGACTGAGCATAGGCCCGCCTTCGGAGGGTCTCGCTCGCAGCGCGCGACCCACCCCGCGCGCCACCGAGTTCAGCGGGTTCATGTTTGGTTGGCAGCCCTTCGGGGTATTGCTTCTCATCGCGCATCTCCCTATGCTCGCGGCTCCACGACGTGGGGAGGCAGGGGGATGTCGCGCCGGACGGCGATCGCAATCGCGATCGCAGTGCTGGCGGTCAGCGCGCCAGGGGGCAGCGCTGCCGCTTCAACGAGCCGATCGGCCGCCGGCGCATGCGCCGACGCGGGTACGATCGCGACCGACGAAACCACGCGGCTGGCCGCCGTCGAGGCCGTCCGCTGCCTCGTCAACCTCGAGCGCGCCGCGCGCGGGCTGCGGGCCGTGCGCGCGTCCGGTCTGCTGCAGAGCGCCGCCGAGGGCCACAGCCGCGACATGGTCGCGAGCAAGTTCGTCGGGCACACGAGCCTCGACGGCACCAGCGTGCGCCAGCGCGTCCGGCGCACGGGCTACATCCGCCGCAGCAAGGTCACGCTCGTCGGCGAGGTCCTGTCGTGGGGCAGCGGCACGTTCGCGAGCCCGAACCAGCTCGTCGCGGCGCTGATGGAGAGCCCGCAGCACAAGCGCACCCTGCTCGACCGTCGCTTCCGCGACGTCGGCGTCGGCTTCGCGTTCGGCGCTCCGATGGCCGGGATGGGCAGCAGCCGGTCCGCGACGGTCACCGTCAACTTCGGGCGCCGCTGAACACGCCGGCGCCCCGGGCGCCGCGCCTCACCTACACTGACGCGCCGTGACCGGCCTCTGCGACGAGGTTCGCGGCTCCTGCGCGCGAATCGCCCGCGACGCGCGCTGGGTGTCGATCGACGACGCGGCGCTCGTCGATGTCGCTCCCGGCCCGCCGCCGGCGCTGGATCCCGTCCGCCACTATCTCGAGGGCTCCGAGCGCGACGTCGCCATGTACATGCTCGTCGTCGACGCCGTGAACTTCGGCTCGGGCTGGTTTCCGACGCTCTCCAAGCGCCAGGGATGCTCGGGCTACTTCACCGTCGCCTGGGCGATCGCCGACGCCTTCCGCGCGAACGGGGCGTGGTCCGCCGCGCGGCTGCGCGCGACGCGCGCCGACGAGCTCGCCGGCGTGCTCGGCCAGCGCCGCGACCACGAGCTGGTCGCGCTCTACGCGCAGGCGCTGCGCTCGCTCGGCTGCTTTCTCGGCGAGCGTGACGCGATCGATCTCGTGCGCGAGGCGGGCAACTCGGCCGAGCGGCTGGCGACGATGCTCGCCTCGGGCATGGCGCTGTTCGCCGACCGCGGCTTCTACAAGCGCGCGCAGATCGCCGCCGCAGACCTCGCGCTGGCGGGCGTCGCCCGCTTCGGCGACCTCGACCGCCTGACGATCTTCGCCGACAACCTCGTCCCCCACGTCCTGCGCTGCGACGGCGTGCTGCGCTACGACGAGCGGCTCGCCGCGCACATCGACGCGGGCCTCGCGCTGCGCCCCGGCGAGCAGGAGCGCGAGATCCGGGCGTGCGCGGTGCACGCCTGCGAGCTGATCGCCGCGCGCGCGGGCGTCGCCCCCCATGTGCTCGACAACTGGTTGTGGAGCCGCGGCCAGGCGCCGCAGTACAAGGCCAGGCCGCGGCACCGCTGTCGCACCGTCTTCTACTGAGCGGGCGCAGTCAGCATTCAGCCGCCGGCCGGACTCGGCCCGCGGACCTCCCGCAGCGAGCGAACCTCGCCCTCGGACGGGCGCTCGCGTCCGGACAGCTCGGCGATGTCGTGCTCGAGGTCGCCGATCCGCGCCGACAGCCCCTTGATCGCGTCGGCGATCGGGTCGGGCAGGTGGATCCAGTCCGTGTCGGGCCCTTCGGGTCGTCTGCCGTCGACGCGCACGGCGTGACCCGGGTTGCCGACGACGGTCGAGTTCGGCGCGACGTCCGTGATGACCACCGAGTTCGCGCCGATCTTCGCGCCGTGGCCGACCGTGATCGCACCGAGCAGCTTCGCGCCCGCGCCGACCGTCACGTTGTCCTGCAGCGTCGGATGGCGCTTGCCGGTCTGAAAGCCGGTGCCGCCGAGCGTGACGCCCTGGTAGAGCGTGACGTCGTCGCCGATCTCGGCGGTCTCGCCGATCACGACGCCCGCGCCGTGATCGATGAAGAAGCCGCGGCCGATCGTCGCGGCCGGGTGGATCTCGATGCCGGTCAGCATCCGCGCGGCCATCGACAGCGAGCGCGGCACGATCGGCAGGCCCGCCCCGTGCAGGCCGTGCGCGACACGATGCACGAGCAGCGCCTGCACGCCGGGCCACGACGACAGGATCTCGGCGCTCGGCGCGCCGCGGGCGGCAGGATCGCGAGCGTGCGCTGCGGCGACGTCACGGCGCACCTCGCCCGCCACGCGCGCGAGGCTTCCCAGTCCGAGCATAACTAGAGCCTAGCGGCTGGCCGGCGCGGCCAAATTGCCAGATTGCCCTGCGAGATGGCGCCTTTCAGGGCGCGAAGAACGGCGTCGACACGTAGCGCTCGCCCGAGTCGGGCAGCACGACGGCGATCCGCTTGCCGTGCGACTGTGGCCGGCGGCCGAGCTCGATCGCCGCCCACAGCGCCGCGCCGCACGAGATGCCGAGCAGCGCGCCCTCCCGGCTGGCGGCCAGGCGCGCCGTGTCGAGCGCGTCCTCGTCGTCGACGGCGATGACCTCGTCGATGATCTCGCGGTTGAGGACGGGCGGGACGAAGCCGGCCCCGATGCCCTGGATCTTGTGCGGGCCGGGCGAGCGGCCCGACAGCACCGCGGAGCTCGCGGGCTCGACGGCGACGACGTGCAGCCGCGGGTTGCGTCCCTTGAGGAACTCGCCCGCGCCGGTGATCGTGCCGCCCGTGCCGACCCCGCAGACGAGCACGTCGACGTCGCCGTCGAGCGCGTCCCACAGCTCCGGGCCGGTGGTGCGGCGGTGGGCCTCGGGGTTGGCGGGGTTGGCGAACTGGTTGGGCAGGTAGACGTCGTCGCGGGCGGCCATCTCGCGCGCCGCCATGACGGCCTCGTTCATGCCGCCCATCGACTCGATGATCTCGACGCGCGCGCCGTACAGGCGCAGCAGCGCCTCGCGCTCGCGGCTCATCCCCTGCGGCAGCGTCAGCACGAGCTCATAGCCCTTCGCGGCGCACACGAACGCCAGCGCGATGCCGGTGTTGCCGGACGTCGCCTCGACGATCGTCGTGCGGCCCGGCTCGATCAGCCCGTCGGCTTCGGCCGCCTCGATCATCGCGACCCCGATGCGGTCCTTCACGCTTCCACCGGGGTTGAAGGACTCGAGCTTGCCGAAGATCCGCACCCCCTCGGGGGCCAGCCGCGTCAGCTCGAGCATCGGCGTGCGCCCGACGTGCTCGGAAATGTTGACCGGGATTCGCGGCATTGCCATGACACCGTATCCCCCCGGTGTGATCGCGCGTCGGCGATCGGGTAGGAGCGGCCGTATGGTCGCAACCGACTCAGAGGCCGGGCTTGACGCCTGCTTCCCGGCTTCGGCGCCCCGTGTCGCGGACATCAGGCGTGCCGTCGCGGGCCTCGCGGCGCGCTGCGGCGCCGCACAGGCGATCCTCGTGCGCATCGGCCTGGCCGTCAGCGAGGCCGCGACGAACGTCGTGATGCACGCCTACCGCGAGCCCGGCCCGCTGCACGGCCTGATCCACGTCAAGGCGACGTGCCGCGATCAGCTGCTCGACGTCTGCGTGCGCGACAGCGGGGTGGGGATGTCGCCGCGCATCGACAGCCCGGGCCTCGGTTTGGGCATCTCGCTGATGGCCCACGAGGCCGACGAGCTCGAGATCCGCCTCTGCGACGAAGGCGGCACCGAGGTCCACCTGCGCTTCGCGCTGGCGTAGCCGGCGCGGCTCAGACGCCGAGGTCGACGTCCTCCCAAGCGACGTCCTGAAACAGCCACTCGAGCGCGCGCCGGCGCTCGAGCACCGCCCCCGGCGCGATCTTCGAGTCCCACGTCTGCCCGTGATACTGGGCGTTGCGCGCGTACCAGTGCAGCAGGTAGTAGAGGTCGAGCATCGCCGCGATCTGCGGCAGCGGGCGCAGCTCCACGTCGGTGCGCCCGCGGGCGGGATCCATCTCCGGCGCGAGGCGCTCATAGAACGGCTCGCGGCCGCACAGCTCGCCGGGAGGAAGGTCGTCGACGAGCTCCAGGCACCACATCAGCGCCCACAGCGCCTCCTCGCTCCACGAGATGTCGACGGCGATCTGGTGGCGGCGCTCGTCGCCGAGCTCGATCTCGCCCTCGCGGTCGCGCAGATAGAGCAGCTCGGGCGCGGCCATGAAGCGTTCGAGGTCGTTGTCGCGCAGCGCCGCGCGGATGCGCTCGGCCGGCGCTCGATGCTGCAGCGCGAGCGCCGCAGCGATCGCGTGGCAGCGCGCGCCCACGTCGCGCGCGTCGCGCATCCATTCGAAGTCCTCGTCGCCGTGCAGCGGCAAGACGCCAGGATCGGGCAGCTTCCAGCTCGCGAGCCGGCGCACCGACCGCTCGCGAATCGCGACGTAGTCCATCGGCGGACCGTAACCGAGGCCGGCGACAGCGCTCGCGAGGCTCAGGCGAAGCGATCGCTCGAGCGAGCCGGCGGTGCGGCAAACCCGGCCGTCCGGCGTGGCCGTGACGCGCCGGCGCGCGTCCGCCGTCCAGGGCGGGACCTCTCGCGCCGTCGCGGCCGTATGGGTCGCACGTGGACACGACGGCCGATCGCGCGATCCTTCGTAGTGCCATGGGCGAGAACGCAGCTCAGACGGCGTCGATCGCCGGCCCACCCGCCGCGGAGGGCGCCCCGGCGCGCCGGGCGCCCTGGCGCGGGCGGATCGGCGAGGCAGCGCTCGTGCGAGCGGCCCAGCGCGGCTCCGAGGAGGCGGTCGAGGAGCTCTTCGCGCTGCACTGGAGCGGCGCCTACCGCGCAGCGCTGCTGGTGACCGGCGACCGTGCGGCGGCCGAGGACATCGCGCAGGAGGCGTTTCTGGCGGCGCTGCGCGCGCTGCCGGGCTTCGACCTGCGCCGGCCGCTGCGCCCATGGCTTCATCGCATCGTCGTCAACCGCGCGATCGACTGGTCGCGCGCGCGGGCGCTGCGCCGCGAGGTCGTGGCCGACGCGGCGGGCGAGCCGGCCGCGCCCAGCCTGGAGCGCGCGGCGCCGCTGGGCGAGGAGCTCGCCGCGGCGCTGATGCGCCTCGGCCCCGAGCAGCGCGCGGTCGTCGTCATGCGCTACGTGCTCGAGCTGACGCCCGGCGAGATCGGCGCCGCGCTCGACCTTCCGCGCGGGACCGTCAACTCGCGCCTGCGACGCGGGCTGGACGCGCTCGGCGAGGCGCTCGGGGAGCACGCGCCGTGAACGAGCACGAGCTTCGCAAGGCGCTGCGCCATGCGGCCCCCGACGACGACGCCGCGCGCGAGCGCTCGTGGCGCGTCGCGCGCGCCGCCTATCGCGATCACGCACCGCGCCCGCGCCGGCGGCGGCGCTGGCCGGCGCTCGCGGCCGCGCTCGTGCTGCTGCCGGTTGCCGTCGGCGGCGCCGCCGCCGCGACCACGCCCGAGCGCGGCGTCGGGCATTGGGTGCGCAGCGTGCTCGGCGCCGGCGAGATGCGGCCCGCGCTGCTCGCGGTGCCCGGCGGCGGACGGCTGCTCGTGACCGGCCCCGACGGCGTGTGGGTCGTCGGTGCGGACGGCAGCAAGCGGCGGCTCGGCGACTACGACGGAGCGTCGTGGTCGCCGCGCGGGCTGTTCGTCATCGCCTGGCGCGGGCGCGAGCTGACGGCGCTCGATCCAAGCGGTCGGGTGCGCTGGTCGTTGCCGCGTGCGCAGCGGATCGTCAGCGCGCGCTGGGGTCCCGTCGACGGCTTCCGGGTCGCCTACGTCGCCGGCGAGCAGCTGCGCGTCGTCAACGGCGACGGCAGCGCCGATCGCGCCTACGCCGCCGCGCGCGCGGCGGTCGCGCCGGCGTGGCGCCCGGACAACACGCATGTGCTCGCCTACGCCGATCGCCGCGGGCGGGTGTCGGTCGTCGCGGTCGACGCGCGCCGCCGTGTGTGGCGCGGCGCCGCGCCGCCGGGCCTGCGCGAGCTCGTGTGGTCGCCGCGCGGCGACCGCCTGCTGGCGATCGGCGCCCGACGGCTCGTGCTGTTCGACGGCTCGGGAGCGGTGCTCTCGGCGCGCGACGTGGCGCCCGGCTTCGTCGCCGGCGAGGCCGAGTGGTCGCCGCGCGGCTCGCAGGTCGCCGTCGTGCAGCGCAGCGCGGACGCCGGGCGCAGCGAGCTCGTGCTGCTCGACGCGGCCCGCGTCCTGCGCGTGCGACGCGCGGTGCCGGTGCCGGGGCGCCTGACAAGCCTCGCCTATTCGCCCGGCGGCGAGCGGCTGCTGGCCGGCTGGCGGGAGGGCGATCAGTGGCTGTTCCTGCGCCCGCGCGGCGGAACCCGCCTGAGCGCGGTGGCAAACATCGCGCGCCAGTTCATGCCCGGCGCGTCGAGCCCCGCCTTTCCCGGCGCCGTCGAGTGGTGCTGCCGGACCGGCCCGCGGTAGGGACCTGCCAGAGGCACGCCCCGCGTCGGGTTGCGGCGCGACGCCCGGTCGCAACGCGCGCGCGGGCAGCCACGCCGTCGGGGAGGTCCTCGAGGGCCGCCATCCGCGCGACGCCCGGCTCGTCGTCGAGGTCACGCCCGGATCGATCGAGGGTCCGCACCCGGCTCAGCGCTGCGCTGCGCGCGGGCTGGGGCTCAGCGCCACCGCGCCCGCCGGCGCCCGGTCGCGCCGGTTGCGCGACGGCAGCGCCAGCCCGACGAGCGCGCCGCACAGCGACAGCGCGGCCGACGCGGCGATCGCCGGAGCGAAGCCGTCGCTGAAGGCCTGAGCCGTGGCGTAGCCGCCGGCGCCCGAGAAGATCGCGACCGCGACCGCGATGCCGAACACGCCGCCGAGCTCGCGCAGCGTGCTGTTCATGCCGGCTGCCTTGCCGATCGACCCCGCGGCGACGGCGTTGACGACCGCGTTCTGCGCCGCCGGCATCGCCATCGAGACGCCGCAGCCGGCGATCATCAGCGCCGGGATCATCTCGCGATAGGCGAGATCGGGGCCGGCGATCAGCGCAATCCATGTCATGCCGGCCGCCTGGAGACCAAGGCCACCGACGAGAAACGGCCGCTCGCCGAAGCGGTCGACGAGCATCCCGGCGACCGGCGCGACGAAGAACAGCGTCGCCGTCCACGGCAGCAGCCGCAGCCCGGCCTCCAGCGGGCCGTACCCGAGGCCGCTCTGCAGGAACTGGGCGAGGAAGAAGACGGCCGCGAACAGCGACGCGAACGTCAGGAAGATCGCGCCGTTGCCGGCCGAGAAGGCGCGCGAGCCGAACATCCCGAGCGGCAGCATCGGGGTGCGCGCCCGCGCCTCCCAGGCCACGAACGCGGCCAGCAGCAGCGCGCCGCCTGCGAGCGACGCCACGACCTCGGGGCTCCCCCACCCGCTCGCGTTGCCGCGCACGAGGCCCCACACGATTCCCAGCGCGGCGGCGGTCAGCAGGCCCAGGCCGCGCGGGTCCAGCGCGTCGTCGTTGCCGCGGCTCTCGGCGATCCGCGTCAGCACGAGCGGGATCGAGACGAGGCCGATCGGGACGTTGAGCCAGAAGATCCACTGCCAGGCGACGCCGTCGGCGACCGCGCCGCCGATCACCGGCCCGCTCGCGACGGCGAGGCCGGGTCAGCCCCTGCAGCGCGCCGATCGCCGCGCCGCGGCGCTCAGGCGCGAACGCCGCGCCGACGAGCGCGAGCGCGAGCGGCATCACGAGCGCCGCTCCGATGCCCTGCACGGCGCGCGCGGCGATCAGCCACTCGATCGTCGGCGCCAGCGCGCAGGCCGCCGAGGAGATGGTGAACAGCGCCAGCCCGCCGGCGAACAGTCGGCGGCGGCCGATGCGGTCGCCGAGCGACGAGGCGGTCATCAGCAGGACCGCGAAGCTGAGGTTGTAGGCGTTGACGGTCCATTCGAGCTGCTCGACGCTCGCGCCGAGGTCGAGGCGGATCGTCGTCAGCGCCGTCGACACGACGAGCGTGTCGAGCGCGACCATGAACGAGGCGACCGCTGCGAGGCCGAGGACCCAGCGCGGTGAGGTGTGTGGGTTGGTCATGGCCGGTTAGACGAGGCCGGCGCGCGCAACTCATCGATGAGTTCGCAGAGCGCCGTTCGTCTAACTCCCCATGACGACGATCCTTGCGGCGACCGGCGACGAGCGCGCGCTCGTGGCGGCCGCCCAGGCCGGCGACGAGCGCGCGTTCCGGGCGCTCGTCGAGCCGTACCGCCTCGCGCTGGAGGTCCACTGCTACCGCATGCTCGGCTCGCTGCACGACGCCGAGGACCTCGTCCAGGAGACGCTGCTGCGCGCGTGGCGCTCGCTCGATCGCTTTCAGCGCCGCTCGGCGGTGCAGACGTGGCTGTACCGGATCGCGACGAACGCCTGCCTCGACGAGCTCGAGCGCCGCCCGCGCCACCCCGGGCCGGCCGTCGATCCCTACCCCGACGCGCGGCTCGAGCAGGCCGCCTCGCCGCTCGTCGACCCGGCCGCGCGCTACGCGCTGCGCGAGGGCATGGAACTCGCGTTCCTGACGGCGATCCAGCGCCTGCCCGGCCGCCAGCGCGCGGTCCTGATCCTGCGCGACGTCCTCGGCTGGAGCGGCGCCGAGGTCGCCGAGCTGCTGGAGACGACCGTCGCGGCGGCCAACAGCGCGCTGCAGCGGGCGCGCGCGACGATCGAGCACGAGATCCCTGCGCGCTCCGTCGCGCCCGGGCGCGCGACCGAGCGCGACCTGCTGCGCCGCTACGTCGATGCCTGGCAGGACGCCGACATGGACGGCCTCGTGGCGCTGCTGCGCGACGACGCCGTGCTGACGATGCCGCCCGAGCCGGCCGTCGTTGGCGCGGGCGCCGTCGCGATCGCGCTGCTGCGCGGCTGCGGCGCGTCACGCAGCCTGGACGCGATCGCGACCTCGGCCGGCGGGCGGCCCGCGGTGCTGCTCCGCGAGCGCCTCGACGACGGCGGCTCGCGCCCCTACAGGCTGCTCGTGCTCGACGTCGCCGGCGACCGGATCGCGGTGATCGGCGCGCACCGCGACCCAGCCGTGCTGCGGGCGTTCGCCTAGTGTCGTGAGGCGACAGCACGGGCTCGAGCGCGCCGCCGAGAACGGGTTGCGGCACCGCCGGGAGCTCCCCGAGCTGGTCGAACTCGCCGCCCTGGGCGGCGAAGCCCATCGCGCCGGCGACGGCCTCCCCTCGCGGCGGCGCGCTACGACGCTACGGCAGCAGCGTGACCACGAGCTGGTCGCCGCTCTTGCGGTCGGAGACCGTCAACGTGCCGCGCGCGCCGATGTACGGACCGGTGCCCCCGACGACGCCGAGGATCGTCTTCGCGCCGAACTTCGTGCCTCCGCTGATGAAGATCTTGCCCGCCTTCAGAAACAGCGTGGCCTGGCACTCGGTCGAGTTGCGCGAGACCGCCGAGCAGGCGCCCTGTTCGCGGCCAGCGGACTGGTTGGCCGCGTCGACGAGCCGCGCTGTGAAGACGAACGAGTCGTCGGGCGACAGCCGCTTCTCGGAGAAGCGCGTGGCGAACTCGCGGGCGTCCCGCTCGGTGAAGGTCAGGGTGCGAAGTGCGGGCTGCTGGGCGCTCCCGGACGTCGACAGCGCGGCTCCTGCCCCGCCGGCGAGCAGCGCGGCGGTGAGCACGACGGACGAGCGCTTCATGGTGTGTCTCCCATCGTTGGTGATCGGCGCCAGTATCGAGCAAGACGCGGATGGGGCGCGCCGCGCGACCGCGAACACAGCGAGCGGCCACCTGGGCGACTGTCGGCGCCGCGCGAACGTCGACGAAAATACCCCCGCGCCTGTTAGAAGCAGGCCGGGGGCGTGACAGCGGGGGTGAAGCCCCGACTGCCCCGCAGACGCTAGCCGACACCGGCTGCGCTCAGGGGTCAGGTCCGGCGGGCGAACTGCCGATACACGCGCATGCGACGCCTGCTGCTGTCCATCTGTGCCGCCGGCGTGCTCGCCGGCCTGCCCTCATCCGCCGCGGCGAACCACGCTGGTGACCTCGACTGCTCCGCCTTCCCGAGCATGGCGGCGGCGCAGGCCCATCTCGCCGCGCATCCCGGTGATCCGGACGGCCTCGACGGCGACAGCGACGGCGCCGCGTGCGAAACGCTGCCGTGCCCGTGTCCGGGCGTCACGACGCCCGCGCCGGCTCCCCCGCCGCCCCCGGCGGTCACGCCCGCCGCCGTCGCGCAGACGGCCAAGGCCCG
>Ga0136631_10000710_pt1 | contig 10398 bp, 7 predicted proteins | sample AntDrymUQ6012206_2_FD_104655 | JGI IMG/M metagenome (GOLD analysis project Ga0136631, IMG submission 104655) | Polar desert sand microbial communities from Dry Valleys, Antarctica - metaG UQ601 (22.06) | ecosystem: Environmental > Terrestrial > Soil > Desert | place: Antarctica: Dry Valley... | reverse complement strand
TCGAAGTCGAGCTTGGCCTGCCGCCGCCGGCGAGGAATGACGTAGAATCCTCCCACCGCCAGTGCAGTGGCCAAGAGGATGCCGGTGACATCTGCCGCGGCGCTACTGACGAGAGTCACCACCAGAGTGCCTAGCCCGATGGCTCCGGCCTGAGCCAGGGCAGTTGTGGCGAAGGTTCCCTGGATCTCGTTGGCGATGGTTCGCGACTCTTCCTCGCGGTTGTAGCTGCCTACCACCTCGCGCGACACCCGGCCGATCGAGTCCAGGAGAGCCTGACGGTTGTAGTTGAAGCTCGAGCCCACGTCACCGATCATACCCTCCCGGTGGCGGGTCAGCTGACGCCGCTCGATGTAGCCGCTGATGTCCTGCCAGAGCTTGAGGTTCCGCTCGACTATCCAGTCGATGACTCGACCGACCTCGTCCTCGATCTCCCGCGGCGTCTCCCCGATCACCTCTCGCTCGAAGGTGCGTTTCACCCCCTCGCTATCCATCAGGCTCTTGATCCGGCCGATTCGAATGGTCTCCTCGAAGAACCGCATCCCCCGGCGCTCCATGTCGCCCAAGAGGACGTCCAGCCGGGCCAGCCGCGGCTCGAAGTCGCGCAGCATCTCCTGATGGAACAGCGCCAGCTGCTGGTCGATGTTCTGGATCGCCTCCACGTCATGCGTCAGGAGCTTGAGCCGCTCGAACGCCGCGTCCTTGTACTTGGAGGCGAGACGCAGGCCGACGTTGAGCGGGTTGAGCAGCTTGAGCCGGACTCGCTCCTGCTGATCGAGCGTGTTGAGCAGGTAGTCCTCCACCGCTCCGAATCCGCTCTGCTTCCACAGCTCTTCGCTGACCGTGTCCGCCTGTGCGCCCTCCGCTCGCGCCTCCTGCGCCTGACGGGCCGAGACCGCGAAGATCTCCGGGGTCTCGCCCAGAAGCCCGGTGGCGTTGTCGCGCACGTAGCGGATGACCTCGTCCCGCTCTTCGGGCCGGGTCAGGATGTCGATCTTGTTGACGATAAAGACGATCTTCTTGCCCCATTCCCGGATCTGTTCCAGGAAGCCGCGCTCGCTCTCAGTGAAGGGACGGTCGGCGGAGGTGACGAACAGCACCAGGTCCGAGCGGGGAACGAAGTCGCGGGTCAGCTCCTCGTGACGCCGGATAATGGCGTTGGTTCCCGGGGTGTCCACGATGTTGAGCTCGCGGAGGACTTCGGCTGGGTGGGTGCGCTCGAGGAGGTATGCCTCGCGGAGCTGTTCGGACACTTCGGGACCGTGGCGCAGGACGTTGATGCGGTCGGTGGTCGGGGTGACTCCTTCGGGCAGCACCCGTTCCCCGAGGAGCGCGTTGATGAAGCTGGATTTTCCCGAGTTAAACTCGCCGGCGATGACCAGAAGAAAGAGACCACTGAGCTGCTCCCGGGCCTCCTGAAAGCGGCGCAGGTCGTCCGCGGCGACATCGGAGCCGAACCGCTCGAGTGCCGTGGCCAGCCGCTGGAGCAGCTCCTGCTCGCGGACCCGGATTTCCTGCTCCCGCTTCGACAGGATGCCCCGCCGCGCCAGCAGCCTTCCGATCACTTTGAGCCCCCTGGGTGGAGTTCGTCCGGGCCGGGCTTGCTGTTCCGGCGCTACCAAGCTAGCTTGTTGCCAGCATCGGGGCCTACCCGGGCTTGCCGAAGCTCAATCTGACATCAGGAGGGCCGGCGCTGTTCGCTGGGCCCTCTTTTCATTGCTGCCGCTTTATTACAGACGTGCCATGGCAGCGGTACCCTGCGTGAAGGGTGAATTCACGCGCAACCGTAGTCGGCCGGTGTGGCATGTCCGGACTCCGATTACTCATTTTCAAGGAGTAGGAACAATGCGCACCACTGGCACGGTCAAGTGGTTCAACGACGCCAAGGGGTTTGGCTTTATCACCCCCGAGGATGGTCAGAAGGACTGCTTTGTCCATCATTCCGCGATTCAGGCTGAAGGTTTTAAGAGCCTGGCCGAGGGTGAGCGCGTGGAATTCGACGTCGTGCAGGGCCAGAAGGGCCCCGCCGCGGAGAACGTACGAAAGCTCGCACAGTAATCCGCTAATCCGGATTAGAGCTGCACTGGTGGCCGGTTCGCTAACGCGAGCCGGTCACTTTTGCTTTTGTGCGGCCCAGGGCCGCCACCCGCTTCAGGTCAGCAACTGGAGCAGGGCCTGTGCGGCTGAGGCGCCCAGGGCGACCACAACCCTCCCGGCTGCGATCGATCCCGGCTTCCAGCAGTGCAGTATCGAGCAGTCACCCAAAGATTAACCTCGACGGATTCGGGCTGCCTCCCTCAGCTTCGGTAGAACGGGGTTCGGAGGAATAATGGGCTCCGCCGATCCGGTCGAGATGGTTCCGTCTCACGAAGCCTGGCCATTGGCTCATGGTAAACACTCAGAACCGCCGAGGAAGTGGCGCTGATCACCTGGCGGTCTTCTGGGAGCGGGGATATAGTAGGAAATACGACGGCCGACGATCCGCGCCGCCATTCCAGTACACAAATCGAGTCGCCTTGTCGAGGTACGCTCCTTGCGAAACCTCATCGGACACAGCGCAACAACATGCGCAAGCGTCCGTTGTTGCCGCCGAGCCGCCTGTGCGTGCTACGGCGTGGAAGCTCTCGTACGATCAGAAGACCGGCGGTTTCAAATGAATCACTCGTTCCGTAGAGCTTTCTGCCCAATTGTAGCGCCGATGTGCGTGGCGCTGGGCCTCCAAGGCTGTGGCGTCTCCACATCGACGGTCAACCTCACTGCCGGCCCCGAGCCGGTAGAGCTGACCATGACGCCGGGCGTGGCACAGTCGGGCAGCTCAGTGGAGCTGAGGGTGACGAGTCCTGCATCCGATAGCATCGCCATCGAATCGCTGGACGGACTGGACCGCTATTGGGGTAAGGGATCCACGCTCACCACCAGACTTGGAAGTGACTTCGGCGACACGCTGTCCGGCATCCGCTACGCGCCCCGGGAAAAGGGGCGGCTGTTCGACGTGCTCAAGAAGCCGATGAAGGTCGTGGTCTGCCGCAAGGGCAGCTGCCGCGACTACTACCACGAGCTCCCGGTCAAGCTCCCCGAGCGCAACGAGCGGTCGGTCGCGGTTACCGGCGGGTGGAACACAGCCTTCACCAAGCGCGCGGTGACCGGGCGGGACAAGCTGGTGCTTCTAGAGGAGGCGCTGAGTCATACCGTCTGGAACATCCAGGCTGAAATTGCCACCGGCCGGTACAGCGGACGCTTGCAGGGGTTCTACGGTGCGGATGAGCGGGGTGGCTCACTGGACCTCTCCCGTGAGATCAAGCGGGTGGGGGACGGAATGAGTTACGGTGTGGCCATGCGGCTGGCCGCCACCCACGCAGAGTGGCTCCCGACCGATCGTAACGCTATTCTGACCCAGGGTACGGCCTACCGGGCCAGCATCGGCCCCAGCATCATGATCAAGGGCCTGACCGCCAGCTCACAGCTGGGGATCTATACCGATGGGCGATCGACGCTCCAGGAGGTGAGCACTTTTGTCTCGCTCAACGGCGGACTCACTGAGGTCCGGACCCCGGTTACGGTGACCCTGGAAAAGACCTTTGCCTTTGGGGGGGAGCCACTTATTCCCCGCCGGCGGGATGCGCTCGAACGGCTCACCCTGGGTCTGGACCTGGTGCGTAACTTCGCCCTTCGATTGGGTATGACGACCCATCGCAGCACCTGGCCCACGGAGGACAAGACCGACCTCAGGGCTACCGAGACGTATTACATGATCGGCGGGCAGTACACCTTGAGCTGGTAGGATACCGGGAGTCTGATCCAAGAGGGCCGGCCCGCTGGGTCGGCCCTCTTGGCTTATTCGTGTCTAACTGCGACCCAGCGGTGCCCTCAGGCATATCTATGTCTAGACACCTATCAAGACACCAGCCGTTATGGGTCGGGAACCGGCCGGGCTGGCGAACTGTTAATGGTGGGCCAATCACAGCTTTACGGCCCCTGGGCGGGCCTCACCGAGGGAGATGTATCGTGGCAGTTACCAAGGGCAAGCGGGGCCGCCGGCCGAAGCCGGCCACGATGGCCAAGGCGGCGGATGAAGGGCGCGAGAGCCTGGATTTCTACCTCAAGGACATCAGCCGCATTCCTCTGCTCACCGTACCGGAAGAGACGGCGCTGGCCAGGCGGGCCATCAAGGGCGATGTCGAAGCCCAGGAAAAGCTCGCCCGGCACAACGTGCGCTTCGTGGTCTCGGTGGCCAAGAAGTTCCAGAACCGGGGTGTTCCTCTCATGGACCTCATCGGCGAGGGGAACGTGGGTCTCATGACAGCGGCCCGGAAGTTTGATCCGGCCCGGGGGGTCAAGTTCATCTCCTACGCGGTCTGGTGGATCCGTCAGGCGATTCAGGCGGCCATTGCGCGGCACGGGCGGCCGGTGCGGCTGCCACTCAATCGGACCGCCGACCTCAGCCGGCTGGGACGCGTGACCACGCTCCTGACCGAGGAGCTGGGGCGGGTGCCGACCACCCAAGAGCTGGTCAAGGCCACCGGTCTGACCCCGGAGGCGGTGCGCTCGCTCGGCGCCCTGCACGTGGAGGCACTACGGCTCGACCAGCCGATGCGCGATGGTGAAGATCGGGGCCGGCTGGAGCGATTCACTCCGCTGACCCAGGACGGAACCGACGCCTCGACCCTGGCAAGCAGCCGAACCAGCGACCTGGACGCGGCGCTCGCAGCGCTGCCGCCTCGGGATGCCAAGGTACTCCGGCTCTATTTCGGGCTGGACGACGGCAACAGCCGCACGCTGGAAGAGATCGGACGCATGATGGGAGTGACCCGGGAGCGGATTCGTCAGCTGCGGGACCGTGCGCTGCGCCAGCTGAAGGAAGAGCATGGGGACAAACTTCGAGAACTGGCTGCGTAGGGAAAGTTCGAAGAAAAACGTCTAGAAATAGTCCAAGAGAAGACGTCAAGAATCCCAAGCGGGTCTTTGACGTCTTTTCCTTGACGCTCCTCCTTGACCATCAAACCTCGACCTCGTCTACACCCTCGACCCCAGACTCTCAATCACCGTCTGTAGCTGAGCGCGGCCCGGCACGATCCCCTGGGCCAGGCGGGCAGAGCCGCCGCCCCTTCCTCCCACACTGGAGAGCAGGCTCTTGAGCAGGCTCGCGGCGTCGATTCCGGTATCCTCCGACGCTGCCAGCACCACCGCGGGAGGGCTGGTCACCGCTCCGACGAAGACAGCTCGAGGCATCGCGCTGAACGCCTGGGCCACTCCACGAAGGGTATCCGCCGACGGCCCCTCCTCCCGCACCGTGACCCGCCGAATCCCGGTGCTCTCCGGCGTGGCGGCGGCGTAGAGCTCCCGGGCCCGGCCGATGTCCAGCCTGGCCTGCAGCTCCCGGTTGGTCGCGTTGGCCTCCTTGATCTCATCTCTCTGGCTCGCGATCAGTCGAGGTAGCTCATCGGCCGCGGCGGAGAACTCCCCGGCGAGCAGGGAGAGGAGCATGTAGTCCGCACGCGCCCGCCGCGTTGCCCGTCCACCACAAAGAAATTCGATTCGTATTCCCTTCCTGACCCGCTCCAGCTTCCTGATCAGGATCGGGCCGATCTCGCCAGTGGCTCGTACGTGGGTCCCCCCGCAGGCGCTCCGGTCGAGTCCTTCGATGGTGACGATCCTCAGTGTCCCCTCCCGATCGGTGGGCTTCCTGAGCCCTGTGGCCGAGGCCGCGGCCTCGAAGCTCACCCCGACCGGGCGGTTCTGGACCACAATCTCATTGGCCCGCTCTTCGGCCTTGGCGACTTGGTCCGGGGTCAGGGCCGCAGCATCGAGGTCCAGCGTTGAGCTCTCCAGCCCGAAATGAACGCCAACAGTGGCATGCTGGCCAAGCTCGGCCAGGATCGCCGAGAGTAGGTGTTGGCCGGTGTGCTGTTGCATGTGATCAAAGCGCCGGGTCCAATCGATCTGTCCCCGAGCCCGGGCCGCGCTGAGCGGAGCAGCAAGCAGGTGGGCCACCCGCTCACCCTCGTCGACCACGTCGGTGACCTCGATTCCGTCCAACTGTCCGACGTCGAACGGTTGGCCACCGGAAGTGGGATAGAAAGCAGTCTGGTCGAGGTAGACACGCCGGGAATCGTCCGACCGGTCTATGACCGCCGCTTCGAAATCGCGAAGGTAGGAGTCGGCATAATAGAGTCGGTGGGTCATGGGAACCCGGGGCGTGAAGTTGGAGCTCGCTGGCCGTAGTCTACGGTATGGTGACGACCGTCAAGGAAGGGGGTACGGCCTTGGCGGATGAGGCATTCAGCTGGCGCGAATCGGGGTCTCCGGGGGGACCATGAGCTCCATCAGGGCACGGCGCTGGATCTTCGCTGCAACATCCAGCACTACTGAGAGCTGGTAGGCGAGGTCGTGAAGCTCGGCCGGGTCGATAGCGGGGTCCAGACCCAGCGTGGCCGCCCGCTCCTGCAGGAGGGCAAACCCGGCGTGGGCGAACACCATGCTTTCCCAGAGCGGGAGGATCTGCTCCAGCTGGGCTGTAGACAGGGACGCGGTCGTGTTCTCGAAATCCTTCTCCAGCGGCCCCATCACCCGCGCCAACTGGTGAGCCAAGGCGCGGGCCCGCTCGGCGCTTTCCAGGGTATCGCTGGCTTCGACTATGGCGGTGGCCCACTGCTGCAGGTCCCCGTAGTCCTGACCCAGACTGACCAGCGCCTCGCGGCTGGTGTCCGTCCGGAGGGGCATTGTACCGGTACCAAAGCTGGCGAGGTTGAGAGCCAGAGTCGTCAACCCCGCCAATGTCAGAGTGCGCCGCACAAACACCTCGCCGGAAACGGACGCGCCGCGTGAAGCCGCAGCGCCTGAGCTCTAATCTGACTCCAATTTACGAGTCGGATAGAGATCCGTCTGTGACGTCGGCTACGCATCCAGCTAGCGGTTGGCGACATCCTCCGCTGCAACAAGTTTTCCGGCCTGAACATCGGTTTGCCGCCCACCGACCGGTGACGGTCCCGGCCTTGCCGTCAAGCGGAGCTGCTTCCCCAGCCACGGAGGGCGCGGACGAAGTCGTGGAGGACCAGAAACTTCTCGTAGAGAATGACGCCTTTGCGCTTGCGCCCGAACTCGCCGAACAGGTCGCGCAGGCGCCCGCGCCGGGTGACGTAAAACCGGAAGGTCTCCGCAAAGTCTTCCTGCGGATGCTTGGCCGCGTAGGCGCTGACGAAGTTGGTGGGCGCGATGGCTATCCGGCGTCGCTGGAAGTACACCCAGGTGTTGTCCATCCCGCGATAGGCCTTGTCCACCTCCCCGAAGGCCCTGCGGAACTGGCGGGTGCGGGTCCAGTCCCAGTGATGATAGAGGAAGCTGTGCCCCAGCTCGTGAGTGAGCAGGCCAACCAGCATGGTCCAGGAGATCTCGTCCCGCCGGCGCCTGCCCACCACATAGCGCTGCTCGATCTCTACAATTGAAGGGTACAAGGGATCCACTCCGGAGACTCCCGGCCGGAGAAGCACCCGGTAGCTCCAGTCCTTGATCCTGGACACCAGCAGGAGACGGCGTACCCGCGTCAGCGCCCGGGGGATGAGGTCCCGGCCGGTTGGATCGCCACCGCACCAGGGACAGGCATTCATGCGGTCGTCCACCCCCCGGTTGCAATGGGGGCACTCGCCCTCGAAATACCGGTCCTCATTCCAGCTCTGCGGCCGGCTGCACCAGGGGCAGTACCGCATCGGGTACTGCACTCCGCCGCCGCATCCCCAGTCGCAACGGGCATCCATGCGGAATCCGCGGGGCGCCTTGAGCGGCTCCGCACTCGAGTAACCCTCCTCGTGGATGTCGGCCCCGCACCAGGGGCAGTGGGCGAACTTGTCGGACACCGCCCATCCGCACTTGTAGCAGTCGGCCCCCGTCACCCCACCCAAGTCGTTCCATCGCTGAGCACGGCCACACGCCGAGCAATAGTCTCGGTACCGCTGGACGATGTTGCCGCATACGCACCGCTGGTCGCGGGGCCAGGTCGTGGGCCGCCGCCTACGTGCGCTCATATCTCGCGATCGCGGCATCGACGATGCGTTGGATGAAATCGTAGTACTCCATCCCCGCCTTTGCGGCCGCATTGGCCATATCGTGACCGTAGCTGATGAAGGGGTTGGCGTTGGCCTCGAGCACCCATAGCTGACCGTCGGGAGCGAGGCGAAGGTCGAGCCGGGCGTAGTCCCGAAGCCAGAGAGCGCGACAGGCGGTGCGGCAGGTCTCCTCGATCCGGGCGCGCACCGACTTCGCGATTGGACGGGCCACGACGTTCCGGATTCCCTTGCGCTCCCGGTAGGCCTCGTCCCACTTGGCAAATTGGGTGGCGATCCGCTCCTCGGGCCGGGTCTTTCGCTTATCGAACACCATCTCGATTATCGGCAGGATCTCCAACGAATCGTCGTTGCCGATCACGCCCACATAGAGCTCGCGTCCTTCTACGAATTCCTCGGCGATCGCTCCCTGGCCGAAGCGTTCCTGAATGAAGGCGACCCGGTCGGCCAGGGAGGCAACGTCCTGCACCACCGAGGCCTGGGCGATCCCGGCCGAGCCATCCGTCTGGAGCGGCTTGACGAAGAGTGGGAATCTCAAATCGGGAGTGCATTCAACCTTCTCCAGCAGCCGGTAGGAGGTAAAGCCGGGAACCTGAATTCCGAAATAGGCCAGAACCTTCTTGCTGATGGCCTTGTTCCGGGTGACCTGGAGGGCGAGCGGGGGAGCCCCGGTGTAGCGGTATCCTTCCGCTTCGAGTAGCCCGGGGAGAAGGTATTCCAGCGCCTCATTGCCCTTGAAGGCTTCGGCGCCATTGAACACCAGATCCGGCTTCCACTCCGCCAGGCACCGAACCAGGTACTGCAGGTCATCGCGCACGCCGATGAGCTGGATCTCGTGGCCGCGCTCCCGGAGGGCATGGGCGATCTGGTACTCCATATCCGGCTCGTCCGTTTTCCAGGCGGCGATGTCCTTCTCCATCTGGAGCAGGTGCTCGGGATGATCCCAGCCGGAGTACGGCGTGTCAAAAACGACCGCGATACGCATAGGGCAGCAAGATCCACGGGTCGGCCTTGTAACGCCAGTCCGGCTTTACTCTTGCGCGTTTTCCCGGGTCTCCGCGAAATGCCCGCTGTCCAGCCGGTTCTGACTCAGTAACTCCTTGTGAACCGGATACTTGGGCGTTGGCTCACCGATTGCTCTTCTTTCCAGGGTTCCGCGCACCCGACCGGTCAAACCGTCACCCGAATCGAGCCACCCTATGCACCAACGTCTGATCACGACGCTGGTCATCGCTATCTGCCTCAGCGGTCTCAAACCCGCCGGATCGGTGGCTGCCCAGACCCTGACTCCCACCGAGATCGCACGGGTGGAGGACTGGTTCCGCCGTACCACCGCGCACACCGGGAATGGGCAGTGGGGCATCGCCATCGGCGCCATGGATGGCAGAGTCCTCTGGAGTGTGAACCCCCACCAGGAGCTGATTCCGGCCTCCACAGCCAAGGTTTTCACCGTGGGATTCTCCCGGGCCCGAGCGGGCGGCGGAGCACGAATCGCCACCCGAGTCATCGGCCGAGGGCAGCTCGACTCCGCGACCGGACGGTGGCGGGGAGGATGGCAGCTGGAGCTTGGCGGGGATCCTACACTGGAACGCTCGGGACGTGCCGGCCCCAACTTGCGGGCCCTCGCCCGGCAGCTGCGGCAGCGAGGAATCACCAGCCTGGAGGGTCCGCTCCTGCTTACCAGCCGCACCGGGCCGGCATCGTCAAGCTACCCGACAGTGTGGTCGACCGATTTTGCCGGGCAGCTCTACGCCCCTCCGGTGGGCCCGGTGACCTTGCACGAGAACACCATATCGCTGAACCTGAGGCCCGGTCGCGACGTCGGCTCCCCACCGAACTTCATCTGGGCCTACCCCGCGGGTGTTGACCGGCTGGTACGGATGAGCGCGACAACTGTGGGAGGCAGCCGCCGGAGACTGGCGCTGATCGCCAACACCGAGGGCGGCTGGACACTGGCCGGAACCATCGGCATCGATTCGAGAGTAGCCGGGATCTCGGCCGTGGCGCATGACCCGGTGAGCGTGCTGGGCTACGCCTGGTCCGCCGCGCTCGAGCACGCCGGCATCCAGTGGATAAATCGGACGGCGCCGGCATCGATCTGGCCGGCACTTCCCTCCGTGCTGGCGAAAGTCGAGTCTGCCCCGTTCGACAGCGTGGCGGTGGAGATCAATCGCCGCAGCTTGAATATCGGGGCGGAGCTGGTGCTCCAGTGGGCTGCCGCGAGCCAGACACTGGGTCCCGCGATGCTTACCCAGCACGTCCGCGATGTGGTCGGACCCCAGGCGCGGGTCCATCTGGTGGACGGGAGCGGCCTCAGCGAGCTCGACCGGGTCAGCCCGCTCAC
>Ga0136631_10000709_pt1 | contig 10424 bp, 9 predicted proteins | sample AntDrymUQ6012206_2_FD_104655 | JGI IMG/M metagenome (GOLD analysis project Ga0136631, IMG submission 104655) | Polar desert sand microbial communities from Dry Valleys, Antarctica - metaG UQ601 (22.06) | ecosystem: Environmental > Terrestrial > Soil > Desert | place: Antarctica: Dry Valley... | reverse complement strand
TGGGAGTCGAGCGGCATCGTCGACGCGTCCTCGATCTTCGGACCTGGTGCGTTCCTGCTCGACGTTCAGGCGCACCAGTGGGACATGGACGCAGGCGCCGGAAACGACGCTCCCGCGGTTCCGAAGCGCGAGAACGGACAGCTGCTGCTGCTCCGAGCGCCAAGCTCGTAGCGGTCCGCTAGACGGTCTCAGATGCGGGCGTCGCTTCGGCGGCGCCCGCGCCGTCTCCGGCGAAGACGCCATTTCGCCGCGGTGCCGCGACGATCGTGTTGAGACGGCCGATCAGCTCGAGCGTCTCGCCGGCCTCGACGAGGCGCGCGAGCTCGTCGAGCTCGTCGTCGAGCCAGAGCTGGTCGATCGGCGGCCGCGTCACGAGCATGATCGCCTCGTGTTTCGACGGTGAGACGGTCTCGGTCTCGGACCACAGCTCCTCGTGCAGCTTCTCACCGGGCCGCGCGCCGACGAACTCGACCCCGATGTCCCGCCCCGGCTCCTTCCCCGAGAGCCGGATCATCGTGTCGGCGAGGTCGGTGATCTTCACCGGCTCGCCCATGTCGAGCACGTAGACCTGCCCGCGACCGCCGATCGCGCCCGCCTGGATGATCAGCTGCACCGCTTCCGGGATCGTCATGAAGAAACGCGTCATCTCCGCATGCGTGACCGTGATCGGCCCACCGCGCGCGATCTGCTTGCGGAAGATCGGGATGACGCTCCCCGACGAGCCGAGCACGTTTCCGAAGCGCACGCCACAGAACCTCGTCGTCGTGTCGTCTCGATGACCCCACGACTCGACGATCCACTCGCAGAGCGCTTTCGACTGGCCCATGACCGTCTTCGCGTTGACGGCCTTGTCCGTGGAGACGAGCACGAAGCGCTTCGCGCCGAACTCGACCGCGATGTCGGCGACGGTGCGCGTGACGAGCGCGTTGTTGCGCACGGCCTCGAGCGGGTTGGCCTCCATGAGCGGCACGTGCTTGTACGCCGCCGCGTGGAAGACGACCGCCGGGCGGTACTTCTCGAAGACCTGGCGCATCTTTGTCGCGTTGCCGGCGTCCGCAAGCACCGCAGCGGTGGCGTGGAAGTCGCGCTCGTCCACGAGCTCGCGCTCGATCTCGAAGAGACCGGGCTCGCCGTTGTCGACGAGTACGAGCCGGGTCGGACCCATGCGTGCGATCTGGCGGCAGAGCTCCGAGCCGATCGAGCCACCTGCGCCCGTCACGAGCACGACCTCGTCGGCGAGATACTCGGCGATCGAGGCGAGATCGGCGTCGACGGGCTCGCGACCGAGCAGGTCTTCCACCTCGACTGGGCGGATCTGACCCGCCAGGTTGAAGTCGCCCGTGATGAGCTCATGGAGCGCCGGAAGCGTGTTGACCGGGACGTTCTCGACGCGAGCCACCTCGACGATGCGCTCGCGGACGTCACCCGAGGCAGACGGGATGGCGATGAGCAGCTCGTCCGGGCGCCTCGCGCGCACGAGCTCGCGGAGCTCGGCTGTCGTGCCGAGGACGCGCACGCCATGGAGACGAAGGTTCTTCTTGCGGGGGTCGTCGTCCACGAGCCCGATCGGCGTGTAGCCGAGCGACGGGTTCCGCAACATCTCGCGCAGCATCAGCTGCGCGGCATCTCCCGCACCCACGATGAGCACCTCTTTGCCCCGAGCGACGATCGAGCGCGCGGCCGGACGCTCGATGATCGTGCGTGCGAGCAGCCGCACACCCATCACGAACGCCAATAACAGCAGCAGGTCGATGATCCAGATCCCGCGCGGCACCTCTGCGCGATGGAAGTCCAGCAACGCGAAGGCGAGAAAGGCCGCGACCACTGCGGTCGCCACGCCGCGCAGAACGCCCCACATGTCCTGTGTCGACACGTAGCGCCACCAGCGGTTGTAGAAGCCGAAGGCGACGAAGACCGGGAGCGTGATGACGACGACGCCGAGGACGACGTCCCACTCCAGGTACCGGTCGTAGTACCGAGGGCGCGCGTCGAAGCGCACGTACCAGGCCGCGATCCACGCGAGCACGATCAGCGCGACATCGACGGCGACTTGCCAGAGACGGTGCCGGTTGACCGGGAGGCGCACGGCTACGCGGGGACGCCGACGGCTGCGCGGACCGCCTCGACCACGCGCTCCTGCTGCTCGAGCGCGATCCCGCCCCACATCGGGAGCGCGAGGTTTTCCGCGGACGCCCGCTCCGTCTCGGGAAGGGAGCCTTCGGAAACGCCGAGGTAGCTCATCGCGGGTTGCAGGTGGAGTGGTCTGACGTAGTAGGACGCGCACGCGATCCCCGCCTCGCCGAGAGCGGCGGCGATCTCCGCCCGACGTGACGACCGCACGACGAACATGTGGTAGACGTGGCCAGGCTCGTCGGCCGGAAGCTCCACGATCTCACCCAGGCCGAGCTCGGCGTAGCGTGCGGCAGCCTCTCGGCGCGCGTCGTTCCAGCCGGTGAGGCGCGGGAGGAAGACCCGCAGCATCGCGGCCTGAACGGCGTCGAGGCGCGAGTTGGTCCCGACCAGCTCGAAAGTCTTCTTGTCGCGCGACCCGTGGAAGCGCAGCATTCGCACGCGCTCGGCCACGTCGTCGTCGAGGCATGTCACGAGCCCACCGTCGCCCAGGGCAAAGAGGTTCTTGGTCGGGAAGAAGCTGAACGTCGCGCAGACCCCCGTCTGCGCGACTCCCTCGGCGCCGAACGCCTGCGCGGCGTCCTCGACGAGCGGGAGCCCGAGCCCGGCGAGCTCCGCGAGCGCAGCCGGGCGTCCGAAGAGGTGCACCGGCATGATCGCCTTCGTCCGCGGTGTGATCCTCGCGGCAAGATCCTCCGGATCGAGGTTGAGCGTCGCAGGATCGATGTCGGCGAACACCGGCGTCGCGCCGACCCGCGCGATCGCCTCGGCTGTCGCGTAGAACGTGAACGCGGGGCAGATGACCTCGTCGCCGCTTCCGATCTCGAGGGCCTCCAGCGCGAGAACGAGGGCGTCGGTGCCGTTCGCGACACCGACCGCGTGTGGCACTCCGAGGAACGCCGCAGCCTCGTGCTCGAACGCCTCGACCTCGGGCCCGAAGATGAAGCGGCCGGACTCGAGGACGGCGGAGAAGCGCTCCTCGAGCTCGGGGATCAGCGGCGCGTACTGCGCCTTCACGTCGATAAGTGGGATCTGCTTCGTCACGCGGGCGAGTGTAGCTCCGGCGAGGTCGATCTCAGGTTCGTCGGAGCCCCTAGGACTCCTCGGCCAGGCGCCGTTTTCGCTTCTTGAGATACCTCCACCCGAACCATGCGGCGCCCCCGATGAGCGCGGCCGCGACGACGTACTCCACGTAGCGGAACGCATGGTGGAAGTCCTCCCATGCCTCGCCGGCCGCGTAGCCGGCGCCTGCGAAGGCGAAGCACCAGATCGCGGATCCCAGCAACGTCAGCAGCGTGTACCGGACGAACCGTGCCTCGAACACCCCGGCCGGGATGGAGACGAACGAGCGAATGACCGGGGTGAGCCGCCCCAGGAAGACGGCCCAGTCCTCCCAGCGCGCGAACCAGCGCTCCGCGCGATCGAGCTTGTCCGCGTTGAGATGAAGCCAGCGACCGTGCCTCTCGAGGTACGGGCGGCCACCGTAGAAGCCGATCGCCCACCCGATCACCCCTCCGATCGTGTACCCGATCGTGCCCGCGAGCGCGACGGCGAGGTACGCGGGCCAGCCATCGTCGAGCGTGCGCCCGAACAGCGTGACATCCTGATTCGCGAACGCGCCCGCGGCGAGCGCACCGCCGTAGACCATGATCAGCTCACTCGCTACCGGCAGCATCGCGTCGACGAGCATGAGCGTGAAGATCGCGTAGAGCCCGTAGTCCCCAATCGTCGACGTGATGGCGTCGGAGAGCTCACTCAGGATGGAGGCGACGAGCACGGGCGGACTGTACTTACGCGGTTGGTCGGGTCAGCGCGCGACGCGGCGAACGGTCAGCGGCTGCGTGAGGGACACAACGCCGAGCTCGTTCGTCGCCGTCACTCTGGCGATGTAGCGCCCGCCGCCGACCGGCTTGCGGTTGCCGCCGCGGCCGTCCCAGACCACAGAGAGCTCGCCCGGCTGAAACGACGTGTTCGACACCGTTCGGACGACGACGCCTCCCAGTGTCTCCACCGTCACCTTCACCCGTGCAGCACGTGTCTGTGCCCAGCGGATGTCGGCTCTGCCACCGGTCGGACGAACGGCCACGCGCAGCGGAGTGACGCGAAGCGAGCCGAGGGTGGAGTTGACCGCGAACCGCCGAGTCGTAGTCGAGCTCAGGCCCTGGTCGTCGAGTGCCGCGATCGTCAGAGCCCAGCGCCCTTCTGCGGGCGGAAGCGGGGTCGTCGGCTGCGGCGGTGGCGGCGGCTCACCCTCCGGCGGAGGCGGTGGAGGAAGGGGAAGTGGCGGGAACGCCACGCCCACGGTTCCGGGGCCACGCGGCACGTCCGCCTCCTGCCACGCGATCGATCCGTCGGGGGCGGTGAGCGTCGCGGTCACCGTCGACGGCCGGACGGTCTTGTACGAGAGCTTCTGCGTCTCGGCGACACCGTCACCGTTCGGTGAGACGACGGCCTCGAGCGGCGGAGGTGCGAAGACGCCGTAGTACTGGAGCATGAGCGCAGTCGCGACGGGCCGCTCCCTCCCGTCGGAGGGCGAGTTGAGCACCTTTCCGTCGAAGGCGAGCGTCGAGGATCCACCGCCGTCCAGCTGCATTCCGCGAACGGCACCAAGCCGCGTCAGGGTCAGTGCCATCTCGTACGTCGTCATTCCGATCGAGTAGCCGGGTTGCCGACCGTCGACGACGACGAAGATCAGCCGACCGTCTGCGAGCTGCCCGACTGCCGTACGCGGGTGCCGCGGCGCGATCTGGGAGACCGTGAACCCTTCGTTCGCGCGATAGACGGGCTTGCCGTCCCGAACGAGCACGGGACCACCTCCGACGGCATCGGCTACTCCCGTCCAGTCCGGCTGCAGGATCAGCCGGAGAGCAAGGGGGATCCCGAGCGCAGCCTCTGCCTGGAGCTTCGCGGCAGCGTTCCCGCGCGCCACGAGCACCGCCGTGCCCGGCGCGAGCGGAACCGAGGCGCTCTGGGCCGTCGCGACGACCGGAGCGACGATGTCGGTGTTCGGTACCGAGGCCGGAAACGGGGCGAGGACGACGGCGAAGGAGCCATCCACTCGCGGCGTCGTGCGGCCCCAGTCCGAGGTGAAGAGCGAGATCCCGTTCTTGCCCGGCGCATCGTTGAAGTCGTTGAGTGCTCGGCGCTGCCCGGTTCCACGCCACGTTCCGAAGAACTTCACTCGGCGGACGTCGAGCGTCCCGTCGAGGCCGATGCCGACGCTCGAGCGCTGGCCGTTCGGCGGCGTGACGAGCACACCGTCGCGAATGAGAATCCCGGTCGGCTTGCCGTCGGCGATCCGCGAGAAGTCGCCGTTGACGCCGACCATCGTCGCCTCGCTCGCGAGTCGGAGCTGCATCGACGAGAGGGTCTCCTCACGGACCACCGTCTCGTTGGAGAGAACCGTGCGAAGCCGGTACAGGCCGACCGGCCGCGGCCCGCGTACCACTCGGATCGAGACGGGTCCGCGTGCGGTGAACTGAATCTCACTCCCGTACGTGACCCCGGGAAAGAGCTGAGTGGGAGTCTGCGCCCAGACCGCGGACGGCCAGCCGACCAGTGCGGCGAGGAGGACGAGGCAGGCGAGCAGCAGGCGGCGGTGCACGGCTCGGCGAGGGTAGCCGAACGCGAAAGCCTGATTTGCAGGCTCTTACAGGATTCGTACGCCAGTAGAGTCGCTGAGGTGCACGTAACGGTGAACGGGACACGTCTGTGGTTCGACGTCGACGGCTCGGCTCGCGTCCCCGACGGCGACACGATGCGGTCGCGACCGACTGTCGTTCTCGTCCACGGCGGCCCTGGGAGCTACGACCACTCGTACTTCAAGCCCGCCTTCGGCCGCCTCACCCATACCGGCCAGATCGTGTACCTGGATCTTCGAGGGCACGGCCTGTCGGACTGGGGCAGGCCTGAGGACTGGAGCTACGAGGTCTGCGCCGACGACATCCGGGCGTTCTGCGACGCGCTGGGCATCGACGATCCCGTGGTCTACGGACACTCCATGGGCGGGTGGGTGGTCGCACTGTACGGCGCACGCCACGCGGGCCACGCTGCCGGGCTGATTCTCCAGTCGACCACCGCGCGTTACGACCTCGACCGGCTCACGGAGGGATTTCGCGTCGCAGGCGGCGACGAGGTCGCCGAGCTCGCGAGGACGGCGTTCGGCGAGGCTCCGCTGAGCCCCGAGGAGTGGCAGCGGTGCTTCCGCGTGTTCGGGCCGAACGTTCCTGACAAGGCGCAACTCCAACGGCGGATCGGCAACCTCGAGATCGGACGCCGCGGATCGCAGCTGTTTCGTGAGCTCGACATCGTCGATCAGCTCGCTCGCGTCGCCTCGCCGACGCTCGTGTGCGTCGGCGACCTCGATCCAGTCACGCCCGTGTCGGCGTCGGAGGAGATCGCGGACGCGCTGCCGGCAGGTCTGGGGCGACTTGAGATCCTGGCCGGGTCCGGACACTTCCCCTGGCTCGACGATTCGGACACGTACTTCGGGCTCGTCGCGGAGTTCGTCGACGCGGTCGCCGCTAGTCGAAGACCTTGACCTCGCGGTACAGCGTGTCGCGCTGCACCGGGGTCTTCCCGAGCGCCTTGATGAGGTGCACGAGCTCGTCGGTCGTGGTGCGATGGGTCGTGCCGGCGGCGGAGACGACGTTCTCCTCGATCATCACGGAGCCCATGTCGTCGGCGCCGAAGCCGAGCGCGACCTGACCGATCTTCATCCCCTGCGTCACCCACGACGACTGGATGTGTGGGACGTTGTCGAGGTAGATCCGCGAGACCGCCTGCGTGAGGAGGTAGTCGAAGGAGGTCGGCATCGACTCGTCGGACACGAGGTCGTCCATCCGGTTCCCGTCCCGCTGGAACGTCCACGAGATGAATGCGCGAAAGCCGCGCGTCTCGTCCTGGAGCTCGCGGATCTTGCGCACGTGCTCGACGCGCTCCTCGAGCGTCTCGACGTGGCCGTACATCATCGTCGCGGTCGTCGACATCCCGAGGCGATGGGCCTGGCGCATGACGTCGAGCCACTCCTCGGACTTCGTCTTCTTCGGCGCGATGATCGCGCGGACGCGATCGACGAGGATCTCTGCGCCGCCGCCGGGAATCGAGTCGAGTCCAGCGTCGCGGAGGCGCGTCAGCGTCTCCGGGATGGAGAGCTTCGAGCGCCGCGCGATGTGCTGGATCTCCGGCGGCGAGAGCGCGTGGAGATGGATCGTGTAACGCGCCTTGATCGAGCGGAAGAGATCCTCGTAGTAGTCGATCCCGAGGTCCGGGTGGTGGCCGCCCTGCATGAGGAGGCCGGTCCCGCCGATCGCGATCGTCTCCTCGATCTTCTTGTAGATCACCGGCTTTGGCAGCAGATAGCCCTCGCGCATGTCGCCGGGCCGGCGGTAGAACGCGCAGAAGTCGCAGTCCGTGACGCAGACGTTCGTGTAGTTGAGGTTCCGGTCGACGATGAACGTCACCTTCGCCGGATCGGTCATCCGATTGCGGATCTCGTTCGCGACACGCCCGATCGCGACGAGGTCGCGCGAGCGGAGCAGCGCGATCGCGTCCTCGTCGGTGATGCGCTCGCCCCCCGACGCCTTGTCGAGAACCGCGTCGACGGAGGAGGCGGGCTCGGCCGTGACCGTCACGCCGGGACCTCCTCGCGCACGAAGCGCAGCTCGGGCACGTGGTCGAGCTCGCCCACGTCCCGCGCCATCTCGAGAAACGTGTACAGGCCGGCGCGCTCGCGCGGCCCGAAGCTGTAGCGGAGCTTCTCGAAGTAGCGCGCGAGAAAGCCCGGCGGATAGCCGTACGCCTCGCTCGCTTGCAGCGCCAGACGTTCGGGCTCCGAGCGGGCGAGCCTCACGGATGCGACGAAGGCATGCTCGAGGTCGAGCAAGCCGTCGGCGATGGGCTCGGGCGCGGCCCACACGGCGAACACCATCGGCAGCCCCGTCTTCTCGAGCCAGAGGCGCCCGAGATCGAAGTGCGGAGTCGGATCCTGGAAGGCGCTGTGCAGCGCGGCGTCGCCGATGAGAAGCTTTGCGTCGGCCTCCATCCCGAGGGGGACGATCTCCGCCTTCGGGAGCAGGATCCGGGTCAGGACGACCGACGTCGCGCTCTCCGGGGTTACGGCAACCGATCGCACCTGCGCGAACGGAAGGCGGCTCACGAGCTGGATCGAGTCGACGGCGCCCTCGGACGAGACGCAAAGGCGCGGGAGGATGCGCAGCCGGTCCGCATTCCGCGCGTACTCGATCGACGGGATCGGCGCGATGTCGAGCTCGCCGTCGAGCAGCATGCGCGCGAGCTCCGTCGGGACGCCCGACACCTCCTCGACGTCGACATCGAGCCCGTAGAAGACCGGCGCCATGTTGACGTACGAGATGCGGCCCAGTCTCATCGCTGCCTCCTGCGCACGATCCACGTCACGACGGCCGCGAGGATCAGGCCGCCCCAGAGGACGATCGCGGGCGTCGACACGTCGTAGGTCACGCCGACGTCTTCGGAGAGGAGCAGCGCGCCGAGCGTGAAGAGGAGAGAGAACGCGAAGATCGCCGCGGCGAGGATCCCGAAGGCGTAGACGACCCAGACCCAGATCGGTGTGCCCGAGGCGCGCGGCCGATCAGGCGTGGACTTCTTGTCGCCGGCACGCTCGCGACTCACCTACCACCGCCGCAGTTCGCGGTACAGCGTGTCGCGCTGAACGGGAATGCGCCCGGCCTCGCGAACGAAGCGGACGAGCTCGTCGATCTTCTGCTCCGTCTCGGTGCGCGCACCGGCAGCGTGGAAGATCTGCTCGCGCACGACGGTGCCCTGCACGTCGTTCGCGCCGAAGTGGAGCGCGACCGCGGCGAGCGGCATGCCCATCATGATCCAGTAGGCCTTGATGTTCGGGACGTTGTCGAGCATGAGGCGCGAGAACGCGAGCATCTTGAGATCGTCGGCGCCGGTCGTGTGACGCCAGCCGCGACGCTCGAAGATCGTGTTCTCCGGATGGAACGCGAGCGGGATGAAGGCGAGGAAGCCGCCCGAGCGGTCCTGCTGGTCGCGTAGGCGGAGGATGTGGTCGACGCGTTCTTCATACGTCTCGACATGCCCGTACAACATCGTGCAGTGCGTCGGGATCCCGAGCCGATGGGCCGTGTCGTGCACATGGAACCAGATCTCCGGCGACTCCTTGCCCGGCGCGACGAGCCGCCGCACACGGTCGGCGAACACCTCGGCGCCGCCGCCCGGGAGTGACCCGAGCCCGGCCTCGGCGAGCTCGCGCAGAACCTCCTCGTGCGTGAGCCCCGACAGCGTCGTCATGTGGTGGATCTCCGACGCCGTGTAGCACTTGAGGTGCACGTCCGGCAGCGCGCGCGAAAGTGATGTGATCGTGTCGCGGTAGAAGGCGAAGTCGACGTGCGGGTTCTCGCCGTTGACCATATGGATCTCGGTGAACCCGGTCACCTCGCGTTGCGCGAGCACGTCCTCGACGAGCTCGTCGGCGGTGAATGTGTAGGCGTGCTCCTGCTTGCGCGTCGCCGCGAACGCACAGAACTTGCACTTCACGCGGCAGACGTTCGTCTGGTTCACGTAGAGGTTCTGGACGAAGAACACCTCGTCCGTTCCGCCCCGCACGCGGCGCGCGACGTCGGCGAGTGCGCCGAGTGAGAGCAGGTCGTCGGACTCGAGGATCGCGACGCCGTCGTCGAAGTCGAGGCGCTCTCCAGCCTCGATCTTCTCCCGAATCGGCTCGAGCGTCTGTTGCGCGAGAACGGCGATCAGCTTCTCCTCTCCACGACGGCCCGCGTGAGTGCCTCGAGCTCGTCCCGTCGCGGGGCGCCGTCGAGGCAGGACCTGGCCTCCGAAGCGTAATGGAGGGCCAGCTCGCGAGAACGGGCGAGCGCACCGCTCGCTGCGACGCGGACAAGGACGCCCTCCTTCGGCCCTCCAGCTAGCGCCTCGCGCACGACGGGATCCTCCTGCGCGGCGAGGAGCAGTGGCAGCGTCGGCGTCCCGTCCTGGAGGTCGGTGCCCGGCACCTTGCCCGTCTCGAACGTGTCACCGGCGCAGTCGAGGACGTCGTCGGCGATCTGGAAGGCGACGCCGAGCAGGCGCCCGTACTCCCCACTCCCGCCACCGAGCACGCACGCAGCCTCGAGCAGCTTCCCGGTCTTGAGCGTGCACCGTTCGAGGTAGTCGTCGATCGACGTTGAAGGGTTGTGGCGCTGGCGGCGCTGCATCGCCTCGCCGCGCGCGAGGGCGAGCGACGCGTCCGCCAGCACGGAAAGCGCCGCTGCGTCGCCGGCCTCGGCGAGCAC
>Ga0136631_10000708_pt1 | contig 10424 bp, 7 predicted proteins | sample AntDrymUQ6012206_2_FD_104655 | JGI IMG/M metagenome (GOLD analysis project Ga0136631, IMG submission 104655) | Polar desert sand microbial communities from Dry Valleys, Antarctica - metaG UQ601 (22.06) | ecosystem: Environmental > Terrestrial > Soil > Desert | place: Antarctica: Dry Valley... | reverse complement strand
GTTCACCACCGAGGCCGTCGAGCAGTCGCGCGACGTGCGCGGCTCGATCGCGCCGATCATCGCCGACGAGCAGACCTGCTTTGCGCTGCGCATGCAGGGACGTCTGCGTGACCTCGAGCCACTCGTGCGCCGCAACGCCCACAGGCTGCCGGCGATGCGTCGCTGGCGCTGCGGCCTGGCGCTCGTCCTCGCCGAGCTGGGCCGTGAGGACGAGGCCCGGCGCGAGCTCGAGTATCTCGCGGCCGCCGACTTCGCCGACGTGCCGCGCGACGCGCTCTGGCTCGTCTCGATGTCGCTGCTCGGCGAGCTGTGCGCGCGGCTGAACGATCGCCGCCGTGCACAGCGCATCTACGAGCTGCTGATCGAGTACGAGGGCCGCAACGTCGTGTCGATGGGCGCCGTCTACCTCGGTCCGGTCGCGCGCTACCTCGGGCTGCTCGCGATGACGACCGGCGAGGACGAGCGCGCGCTGGGCCACCTCGAGACCGCACGCTCAGCGGCCGAGCGGATGGGCGCGCGTCCGCTCTCCGTCTTGGCGGCGCTCGACGCCGCCGAGGTGCTCGCACGACGCGGCGAGGCGGGCGACGCGCAGCGCGGCCGGGCGCTCGTGCAACGGGTGGCCGGCCAGGCCGCAGAGCTGGGGATGGACGGCGCCGTCGCGCGCGCCGACGCGCTGCTGGCGCGCCTGGAGGAGACGTCGCGGTCGGCGCGGCCGCCGGCGGGGATGGCGCCGCGGCGCGCGGTGCTGCGCCGCGAGCAGGACGTCTGGCTGCTCGAGTACGGCGGCCGCAGCGTCTGCCTGCACGACGCGAAGGGGCTGCATCACCTCGCGACGCTGTTCGAGCGCCCGGGCACGGCGATCGCCTCGCTCGCCCTCGCAGGCGCCATCGCCGACCGCCGCCAAGACGAAGCGACGGCGCTCGTCGCCTACCGCGTGCAGGTACGCGAGCTGCGCGACGAGCTCGCCGAGGCGCAGGCGTTCAATGATCCCGAGCGCGTGTCCCGCACGCGCGAGCAGCTCGAGCTCATCGCCGCCGATATCGAACAGGCCGACGACGCGACGAGCGCGGCGACCGAACGCGCCCGGATCAACGTGACCCGGGCGATCAAGGCGGCGGTACGCCGGATCGCCGAGCAGGAGCCCGATCTCGGTCACCTCCTGCGCGGGACCGTGCGCACCGGCGCGTCGTGCCGCTACGAGCCCGATCCGGGTACGCCGCTGACATGGGAGGTCGAGCGGTAGCAGACCAGAGGCGCGCATGTTCGGTCCTGGGCGCCCCACCGGATAGGGTGTCGACGGAAATGGGGAGAAATCTGCCCGACAAACGGGCGGTTAGCGCTGCGGGCACGTCGGGTGAGGGTCCGCTCGTGGGTCGTGCACGCGAGCTGCGCGAGCTCCAACACGCGTTCGAGGACGCCGCCGCCGGTCGCGGCGGCGTGCACCTCGTGCTCGGCGATCCCGGCGTCGGCAAGACCCGCTTGGCGGCGGCGCTGGCCGAGCACGCCGCCGCCGCGGGCGCGCGCGTGATCTGGACCCGCGGCTGGGGCCGTGCCGCGCCCGCGTACTGGCCGTGGGTCGAGGTCGTGCGCGGCCTGACGCAGGATGTCGACGGGGCGCTGCTGCGCCGCGAGCTCGGCCCCGTGGCCGACCAGCTTCTGCGCCTGGTGCCCGAGCTCGCCGAGCGACTGCCCGCGCCAAACCCGTGGGCGGCCGTGGACGAGGACTCCGAGGCGGCCCGGTTCGCGCTGTTCGACGCGCTCGTCGCCCTGCTGCGGGTGCGCAGCGCCGCCGGGCCGGTCGTGATCATCATGGACGACCTTCAGGCGGTCGACGAGGGATCGCTGATCGCGCTGGACTTCGTGTCGCGGATGCTGCGCGATGCCGCCGTGCTGCTCGTCGTGACCATGCACGAACGCGTGCCGGATCGCAGCGCCGAGGCGCAGCTCGCGTTGCAGAACATCGCCCGCTCAGGCCGCCGGCTCGTGCTCGGCGGCCTGTCGCGCGCCGACATCGGTCAGCTCGTCGAGCTGACCAGCGGCGCCCCGGCGACGACCGCCTTCGTCGACGCCGTGCACGCCGCCACCGAGGGCAACCCGTTCTACGTGCGCGAGGTGCTCGCGCTGCTGGTGGCAGAGGGAAAGCTCGATGACCCGCCCGAGGATCTGCCGCTGCCCGACGGCGTTCGCGAGACGATCCGGCGGCGCCTGGAGCCGCTCGACGACCGCCAGTTCGCCACGCTCGAGCTCGCCGCGATCATCGGGCGCGTGTTTAACCTCGCGACGCTCGAGCGCGCGTCGCCGCTGGATCGCGACAGCGTGCTCGACGCCCTCGACGCCGCCGCCGCGCTCGGGCTCGTCGAGCCGGTGCCGGGCAGCCTCGGTGCGTACCGCTTCGGCCACGTCCTGATCCGCGACACGCTGTTCACCGGCATGCCGATCGCGGAGCGCCTGAGCGGTCACCGCGCCGTCGGCGAGGCGCTCGAGCACGTCTACCGCGGCGCGATCGAGGCGCACCTGCCCGAGATCGCGCACCACTTGCTGTGCGCGGCGCAGCGCGGCGACGTCGGCAAGGCCGTCGCCTATGCCGAGCGCGCGGCCTACCGGGCACTGGAGACACTCGCCTACGAGCAGGCGGCCGAGCTCTTCGAGCGCGCGCTGGGGGTGCTCGAGCGCATGGACGTCGACGTCTCGCGGCGCGCCGGGCTGCTGCTCGGCCTCGGCACGGCGCAGTCGCGCGCCGGGCGGCCGTGCGCCCGGGCGACGTTCAAGGCCGCGGTCGCGGCGGCGCGCGCGATCGAGGCCGACGAGATCCTCGCCCGTGCGGCACTCGGCTTCGCGCCGTTCGCGCTGACGCCCGGCTACGTCGACGAGCCTCACGTCGCGCTGCTCGAAGAGGCGCTGGAGCGAATCGGCGACGGCGACGCCCCGCTGCGCGTGTCGCTGCTCGGTTCGCTCGCCGTGGCGCTGTACTGGTCTGACAACGTCGAGCGCCGCACGGCGCTGGCGCGCGAGGCGCTGGAGATGGCGCGCCGGCTAAGCGACGAGTCGGCGCTGGCCGTCGCCCTGAGCGCGGCGCAGCTCGCCACGACCGGCCCCGACATGAGCGAGCAGGGGCTCGCCTGGCTCGAGGAGCTGTTTGCGCTCGTCGCGCGCACCGGCGAGACGGTCATGTCGCTCGCGGCGCGCAGCCGGCACGTCGACGTCCTGCTCGAGCTCGACGACGTCGGCGGCGCGGACATGGCGATCGAAACGCTCGATCGGCTCGCGCGCGAGACGCGCGATCCGCGGGCCGGCGCCTTCGCCCCGCTGCACCGCGCGCGGCGCGCGGCGATGGAGGGACGACTCGACGACGCGCAGAGGATCCTCGACGACGTGACGCCGGTGGCCGGCACGCTGACGGCCTCGACGGTCCCGATCACCGTCGCCTCGCAAGCCGTCCTGCTGACCTGGCTGCGCCACGGCGCCGGCAAGATCGCAGACGGCGTGCGCGCCTATGCCGCCGCGACCCCCGCGATGCCGGTGTGGCGTGCGGCGCTGGCCGCCGCGCTCGCCGACCTGGAGCGTCGTGAGGAGGCCGTGCTCGAGTTCGAGCGGCTCGTCGCCGACGACTTCGCCGCCCTGCCGCGCGACAACCTTTGGCTCGCGGCGATGGCCCTGCTCGCCGAGGCGGCGCTGACGCTTGAGCTGGCCGACGAGGCGCAGGCGCTGTACGCGAAGCTCGCACCATTTCGCGGGCGAAACGTCGTCCTGCCGACGGTCGGCTTTCTCGGCCCCGTGGAGCTGTGGCTCGGCATCCTCGCCCGCGTGGCAGGTCGCGACGCCGACGCGCTCGAGCAGCTGGCCGCGGCGCGGACGCGCGCGGCGCGCGACGGCGCGCGCGTGAACCTGACGCGGATCGCGATCGAGGAGGCAGCGGTGCGGGCGCGCAGCGCCGATGGGGCAACGCGCCGGCGCGCCGACGAACTGCTGACGAGCGCGGCGCAGGACGCCGAGGAGATGGGCCTGCCGCGGCTCGCGCAGCAGGTCGACGCGCTGCGCGCGCAGCTCGGCCCGGCCCGCGGCGGAGCCGGCGCGAGCCTGGCGGGCGAGCCGGGATCGGCCGAGCTGCGGCGGATCGGCGACGTCTGGACGCTCACGAGCCATGGCCGCTCGATCCACCTCAACGACGGCCGCGGCGTGCGCCTGCTCGCGCTGCTGCTCGAGCGGCCCGACCGGGAGATGCACAGCCTCGATCTCGTCGCCGCCGTCGATGGCGTCGTGCCGACCGGGCCGCTCATCGAGCGCTCCGGCGGCCAGGAGACGGCGGGGCGCTTCGGCGTGCAGGGCGGGGCGGGCCCCGCGCTGGACGCCAGAGCAAAAGACGACTACCGCGAACGCGTCGCCGCGCTCGAGGCAGCGCTGGCGGCCGCCGAATCGCGCCGCGACGCGGTCGCAGCGGCCGCGGTCCGCGAGGAGCTCGAGTTCTTGCGCCGCGAGCTGTCGTCGGCCGTCGGGATCGGCGGGCGCGACCGCGAGACCGGCTCGCACGCCGAGCGCGCAAGCATCAACGTCACGCGTGCGAACCGCGCGACGCTGAAGCGGATCGCGGGCTACGACAAGGAGATCGGCGCCGATCTCGTGGCCGGTGTGCGGACCGGCACGTTCTGCGTCTACCGGCCCGACCCGCTGCATCCGCTGGTCTGGACCGTCGACCGCGGCTGAGGCTGAGTTCGCCGGCCGGCCTGTTCGGCGGGGCCGAACGCCGCGGTCGCTGCCGATGCACGACGTTCACGCGTTCGTCACGCCCAAGGTGCAGGATGAACGCCGCGAGCGACCACACCTTCCTCTTCGCCGACCTCGTCGGCTACACGTCGTTCACCGAGCTGATGGGCGACGAGGTCGCGGCCGATGTCGCGGTGGCCTTCCAGCAGCGCGCCGAGCGGATGGCCCAGACCTACGGCTGCGACGTCATCAAGAAGCTCGGTGACGCGGTGATGATCCACGGCGAGGACGCCGCGCGGGTCGTCGCGCTGGCGCTGCGGCTGCGCCGCGAGCTCGCCGCCGAGGCGTTGTTTCCGCCGCTGCGGATGGGCGTTCACTCCGGCAGCGCCGTGCAGCGCGACGGCGACTGGTACGGGGCGACCGTCAACGTCGCCGCGCGGGTCGCCGACGCGGCCGGCGCGGGCGAGATCCTCCTGAGCCTGACGACGCGCGAGCGCATCGACCGCGCCGGCGTGCGGATGGCCGAGCGCGGCGCGCGCAGCTTCAAGAACGTCACGGCTCCGCTGGCGCTGTACGCCGCGGCGGCCTGAGCGCGGATTCAGGCTAAGCCGACCCACCAAAAGAAAGGGCGCCACGGGGAAGAGGCGCCCTTTCTCCGGTAGGTGCGAGGTCCACGGGATGCTGCCTCGGACCTCGTGATTCGGGCGGCTAGTCCTTGCCTGTCGTCAGGGCCTTGGCGTTAGGCGCAGGCGAACGGTGTTCAATCGCCGTGAACAGCGTAGCGCTAACGCGCCAACCAGGAGCGCGCACCGCAGCCGGCCGCCCAGGAGGTTCGGCGACCGGCCGCGGCGGCGGGCTGGGGGAAGCCGCTTGGTGTCAGCTCGCAGTGCGCTCGGCGGCGGGCTTCTCCTGCGCGTCCTCGGAGCGCGCCTCGCTGGCCTTCGGCGCCTTGCGCTGGACCGTCTCGCACGAGCCGTTGATGTTGTCAGGGGTCGCGTCGGCGATGACGTCGACGGTGTCGAGCAGCGCGCGGTCGTTGCCGGGTCCGCAGGTGACGCTGTCGGCCTCGCCATCGCGGGTGCGCAGGACGTCGTTGCCGTTGCCGCCATTCAGCGTGTCGCCGATGACGTCGCCCGGACCGCTGACGTCCGCGCGGGCCAGCGCCCAGAGAACGTCGTCGCCGTCGCCGCCGAGCGAGATGTCCACGCCGCGGTTGGCGTAGATCGTGTCGTTGCCGGCGCCGCCGTCCTGACCGTCGTCGCCGGTGCCGCCGGCCATACGGTCGTTGCCGTTCTCGCCGAACGACGTGTCGTTGCCCGAGCCGCCGTAGATGCGGTCCAGCGAGTCGCCGCCGCGCAGCGTGTCGTTGCCCGCCGCGCCGAAGATGCGATCAAACGAGGTGAGGTCGCCGGCGGCGTTGGTGTCGCCCGTGATCGCATCGTCGCCACTCCCGCCGTTGATCCAGTCGTTGCCCTGGACGCCGGCGATCTTGTCGTTGCCGGCGTTGCCGAAGACGCGGTCGTTGCCGCGGCCCCCGTTGAGCGTGTCGTCGCCCGCCAGGCCGCGAATGCGGTCGTTGCCGCCGTTGCCGTTGATCGTGTCGGCACTGGTTGTGCCGCGCAGGCGCTCGGCCCCCGGGCCACCGGTGATCGTCGCCGCGAAGGCGGCAGCGGGAAGAATCAGGCCGGCTGCTGCGACGGCGCCTGCGAGCTGCGTGCGCGTGAAGTTCATTGCTCTCGTCCTCTCATGGGTGGTCCCTGCACGCATCGTGCGCCCCATGCAGGGGGTTGTGTGGCGGCTCTCACGCAGACCTCACCCCTGGTGAGAACTCAATGAGACACGCGCGTAGGGCGCTCCGCGGCGCGCCGCCTGCGTCATCTTGTGTCCATGCACCGCCGCCTCGTCGTGTTCGTCCTCTCGCTCACCCTGCTCGCGGGGGCAACGACCGCCCTCGCCGCGGCGCCCAAGGGCACGGGCGCGAACGACCGGCTCGTCGGAACCGCCGGCCCCGACACGATCAACGGCCGCGCCGGCGACGACACGATCCTCGGCGGTCCCGGCAACGACAGGCTCAACGGCGGTGCCGGCACCGACCTGCTCGCGGGCGATGCCGGCAACGACGCGCTGACCGGCGGTGCGGGCCCCGACTCGCTGCTCGGCGGGGCCGGCGCCGACCGGATCGACGCGCGCAGCGGGCCCGGTGACGTGGTCGCCGCCGGCGACGGGCGCGACCGGATCGATGCGCGTGACGGCGCGCGCGACAAGATCAGCTGCGGCACGGGGCGAGACACCGTGCGCGCCGACCGCATCGACACGGTCGCGCGCGACTGCGAGGCTGTGAGGCGTGGATGACGAAGATGTTGACCCCAGCCGCCCCGTCGTCCTGCTCGTCGACGACGACGCCGCGATCCGCCGCGCCGTAGGCGCGGGACTGGAGCTCGAGGGCTTTCGGGTCGTGCGCGCGTCGGGCGGGCGGGCGGCGCTCGCCGCCGTCGAGTCCGTCGCCCCCGCGGTGATCCTGCTCGACCTCGCGATGCCCGACCTCGACGGCATCGAGGTCCTGCGCCGGCTGCGCGCCAACGGCGACGACGTGCCGGTCTGCGTGCTGTCGGCGCGCGACGACGTCGAGGATCGCGTTCGTGGCTTGCAGGCGGGAGCCGACGACTACGTCGTCAAGCCGTTCGCGCTCGAGGAGGTGACGGCGCGATTGCAGGCCCTGCTGCGCCGCCGGCCCGCGACGCCGCAAGCGATACTGACGGCGGGCGACATCACGCTGGATCCGCGCTCGCACGAGGCGCGCCGCGGCGAGCGCGACCTTCAGCTCACGCGCCGCGAGTTCGACCTGCTGGAGCTGTTCATGCGCCACCCCGGCGAGGTGCTCGACCGCGCCCGGCTGCACGAGGAGGTGTGGGGCTACAGCTTCGACCCCGGTACGAACATTGCCGACGTCTTCATCGGCTACCTGCGCCGCAAGCTCGAGGCCGACGGCGAGCCGCGCGCCCTACAGACGGTACGCGGGATCGGCTTCATCCTGCAGGTCTGATTCGCTGGTCTGAATGCGCAGCCTTCGCGGTCGCCTGACGGTCGGCATCACGCTCGTGCTCGCCATCGTGCTGACGGGCGCGGGGCTCGTCGTGTCACGCTATGTCGACCAGTCCGAGCGCGACGCGCTCGACGACCGGCTGGAGAGCATCGTCGAGCTCTCGCGCGAGACGGCGCTGTCGGCCGTCGAGCGCGAGCTGCCCACGCGCGACCAGCGCCTGGACAACGTCCTGTCAGCGACCGGAACGTCGCTGCGCCTGCTGCTCGACGGGCGCGAGCTGCCCGCGTTCGGCCGCCCGCCGCCGCCCGGGCGGCCGTCCGCGCGCGACGGCTTTCTCACGTTCGAGGCGGGCGGCGAGCGCTACCGCTCCTACACGATCCGGCTGGAGGCGCTGGGCGGGCTGGCACGGCTGGAGATCACGACGCGGCTGGCACCGACCGAGCGCAAGCTCGCGGAGCTCAACCGCCGCTTGCTGGGGTTTGGCGTCACGGCGCTGCTGCTGGCGGCGCTTGGCGTGTGGTTCGCCGCTGACGTCATTCTGCGCCCGCTGCGCCGGCTGCGGCGGGCGACGGCCGGGATCGCAGGGACCGAGGACCTCGACCGCCGCGTGCCCGGCGACGTCGGCCCGGCCGAGCTGCGCTCGCTGGCCGCGTCGTTTAACGAGATGCTCGCTCGGCTTGGGCGCTCGGCGGCCGATCGCGAGCGCGCGCTGGCGTCGACGCGGCGTTTCACCGCCGACGCCGGTCACGAACTGCGCACGCCGCTGACGAGCGTGCAGGCGAACCTGTCGGCGCTGAGCCGGCATCCCGCGATGACGGCGCAGCAGCGCGCGGAGATGGTCGCGGACGCGCTGGCCGAGACGCGCCGGCTTGTCGCGCTGCTCGATGGGCTACAGGGACTCGCGCGCGGCGGCGCGCCGCCGCCGCTGCTCGACGACGTCGAACTGGCCGACCTCGTCGCGGTGACGCTGGCGGCCGCCGAGACGCGCTACCCGGGCGTCACGTGGACGTGCGAGCTGCCCGACGAGCCGATCGTCGTGCGTGGCTGGGAGCCGGGGCTGCGGATCATCGTCGACAACCTCGTGCACAATGCCGCGCGGCACGGGGGTGGAGCGGTCGCGGTGACGCTGTCGGCGGCGGCGCCGGGTTCCGTGGGGGGCGCGGTGCTGTGCGTCGATGACGACGGTGCCGGGGTCGCGAAGGCCGAGCGCGAGCGGATCTTCGAGCCGTTCGTGCGCGCCGACGGCACGACGGCGCCGGGCTCCGGGCTGGGGCTCGCGCTCGTCAACCAGCAGGTCGGCGCGCACGGCGCGACGATCGACGTCGGCGAGTCGCCGCTGGGCGGCGCACGGTTCAGCGTGCGCTTTGCTGACGGCGGTTAGCCTCAGCGCCATCGTGACGCGAACGCCCGGGGTCCTCGCTTGCGCCGCCTGCGTCGTTGCTCTTGCGCCGCTGCTCGCGGGCTGCGGCGCCGACGACCGGCCGCCGGCCGCGCCGACCGAGCACGTGCGGCTGGACATCAGCGCGCCGAGCGACGGCGCCACCGTGCGCCGCGGGACGGCGGACGTGCGCGGCAGCGTGTCGCCGCGCGCGTCCTCGGTGACCGTGCTCGGGCGCCCGGCGCTCGTCGACGACGGGCGCTTCACGGTTGTCGTACCGCTCGAGCCGGGCATCAACGTCATCGACGTCATGGCCACGGCGCCGCGCCGGCTGCCGGCGATGACCGCGTTGCGGGTCACACGCGACATCCTCGTGACCGTGCCCGACCTGACCGGGCTGTTGGAGGACGAGCTCGACGCGCGCCTGGATCCACTCGGGCTGGAGTCCGACGTCGAGCGCGGCGGCGGGCTGTTCGACGTGCTGCGCCCGGGGCAGCCGGTCGTCTGCCGCCAGACGCCGGGGCCGGGGGCGCGCGTGCGGCGCGGCCGGGAGGTGCAGGTCGTCGTCGCCAAGCGCTGCTGAGCGTTCTCGGTCGCTTCGGTCTAGTCGCGGGGCGTGACGGCGATGAGCGCGATCCGCGTGCGGCCATGGTCGCGCACGACGCCGAACACGATCCTGCCCTCGATCGAGGAGCCCGCGGCGCGCCGCACGCGGTACTCGCCGCTCGCGCGGCCGGCGAGCCCGCCGGTCACCTCGAGGTCGTCAAGCTCGTAGCTCTGCGTCGCGTTCTCGCGAAACTGCGTCTCGTACTGGGTCACGACGTTGCGGCGACCGCGGACCGTGCCCTCCGGCAGCACGCGGCGCACGTCGCTCGTCAGCAGCCGGCCGAGCGCGCGGCCGTCCTCGGTCTCGTAGGCCTCGGCGAATGCCTCCGCGACGCCGCGCACCTCGCCCTCCGCGAGCGGGTGGGTCGGGGCGGTCGCGATCTCGCGCTCGTCGCCGTCGAGCATGAGCAGGGCGACGGTGATGATGCCGGCGAGCGGCAGAGCCAGGGCGGCGAGCAGGGCAACGCGGCGGGGGCGGCGGCGCGAGCGGCCGCGTGGCCGTTCGGTGCGGGCGGCCGGCGCCGCGGCCGGCGGCGGTGCGGGCGCGTTTCGCACGGTGCGGGCGCGCGTACCGGGCGGTCGCACCGGGGCGGGCGACTGCGGTGGCGCTGCGGACCACAGGCGTTGCGGCCGCGCGGCCGCAACGCCTGTGGTCCGCAGCGCCACCGCAGTCGCCCGCCCCGGTGCGACCGCCCG